>Ga0209062_1003832_pt1 | contig 16705 bp, 22 predicted proteins | sample Coa_R2_2_FD_187158 | JGI IMG/M metagenome (GOLD analysis project Ga0209062, IMG submission 187158) | Surface soil microbial communities from Centralia Pennsylvania, which are recovering from an underground coalmine fire - Coalmine... | ecosystem: Environmental > Terrestrial > Soil > Unclassified...
GCGCGGGCGGTATCGGTGAAGGAGCCGGCCCTTCCGCCCAGCCGCTGCCGCGATTCGAGCAACGTCACGGCGAAGCCGCGTTGCCCCAGAGCTGCCGCCGCCGCCAAGCCCGCCAAGCCCCCTCCAACAATCCCCACGCTCTCCGCCATGATCGCCGCAACCCTCCCGTTCGCGCCGGTTGGACGAAGCCATTTCACGAAAAAAGGCTTGCTATTCCAGAGGAGTTGTTCTAAAAAAATTCAGGCGCGCGTGCTGACGGGTCTTCCCTGCCAACACGCTCGCCTAATTTTCCCCGATAGCTCAATGGTAGAGCAACCGGCTGTTAACCGGTTTGTTGTAGGTTCGAGTCCTACTCGGGGAGCTGATCTAAAGCCAAAGCCGAACGCACGTTAAGCGTACCCATCGACGGTCGATGGCGCGGCCCGAAACCCTTGGAAGCGCGGAAGTCTTCCGCAGAAGGGATCGGACCCGATGCCACGCCGTAACACCATTCCTACCTATCGACGCCATAAGCAATCCGGACAAGCCATCGTCACCTTGGCCGATGGTCTGGGCGGACGCCGCGACGTACTCTTGGGCGAGTATGGTACTCCGCAAAGCCGCCAAGAGTACGCGCGTGTCATCGCCGAATGGGAGGCCAACGGCCGGCGCTTGCCGGCCAAAAGCGCGGAAGATTCCGCGCATAGCCTCAGTGTCAACGAGCTGATCTTGGCCTACTGGCCCACGGTCGAGACCTACTACCGCCATCCCGACGGTACTCCCACCAGCGAGGTCAACAACATCCGCCTGGCCTTGCGCCGTCTCAAGAAGTTGTACGGCCACACGCCGGCGGCATCCTTCGATACGCTCGCCCTGGAAGCGCTTCGGCGACAGATGATCGCCGAGGGGCTGTGCCGCAATCGCATCAACAAGGACATCGCTCGCATTAAGCGACTGTTCAAGTGGGCTGGTGCTCGCCAGCTTGTCGCCGCCGAGGTGTACCTGCGCTTGCAGACCATCGAAGGGCTACGGGCAGGCCGATCGGAGGCAAGGGAGACGGCACCCGTCAAGCCAGTGCCGGAGGAATGGGTGCGCGCCACGCTGCCCTTTCTCCGGCCGCAGGTAGCGGCAATGGTCGAATTGCAATGGCTGACAGGCATGCGCCCCGGCGAAGTGACGATCATGCGGACGATCGACCTGGAGATGACGGGCAAGGTGTGGTTGTACCGGCCCGGCAGCGACCAGGGGCGGCAAGGCAAACACAAGACGGCTTACAAGGGGTTCACCCGCGTTATCCCGATTGGACCCAAGGCGCAGGAAATCCTTCGCCCTTGGCTGCGCCTCAACTTAACAGAGTATCTGTTTCAGCCGCGTGAGGCGCGCGAGCAATTCGATGCCGAGAGGCGCGCCAACCGCAAGAGCAAGATTCCCCCCTCGCAAGCTGCCCGGAAGCGCAAGGCACGGCCGAAACGGACACCGGGGGACCGCTACCGGGTATCGAGTTACGATCACGCCGTCATGGCCGCTTGCGATCTTGCCTTCCCGCTGCCGCCCCACTTGGTCCAGCGGAAGAAGGAGACGAAGAAGGAATGGCGGGAGCGGATCGGTGCGGCAGGATGGGAGGAAGTGATGCACTGGCGACACGAGCACCGCTGGCATCCCCACCAACTCCGGCACGCCAAGGCCACGGAGATCCGGCGCGAGGCCGGACTGGACGCGGCGCGGGCCGTGTTGGGCCATCGTGGGCCGGCGATAACGGAGCATTACGCCGAGATCGACACGGCCAAAGCCGCGAGCGTGATGGAGAAGTTGGGTTGAAAAGTCTACTAATGTTGCGAAGGGCTGAGGGATAAAGATAAGCTCAACTGCGAGCGGGGATAGGGAACAGCTGCCCAATGCCCCGCGACCTCACGGGGTTCCCCGCTCGCTTTCTTCTTTGAGGTTGCCGAAAGAGGTATCGGCCATGTCTGCTGTTCTCGACCGGACAAAAGGGCTTGATGCTCAAGCTGCGGCGGATCGCTGCGGCGTTCCCTACCACATCTTTTTGACGCGACAGCACAGTAAGTACGGCTGGCCCGAGCTGGGAGGCAAGCGACTTTTCTGGAGACGTATCCCAACCGGGCACGGCGGCCTGACTCAGTACGAGCTAAAAGAGGAAGACGTTAATCACCTTGCCTCGCTTCTGAGACAGAGCAAGGGCCTTAATGCAGGCTGGATAGATGAGTTTACTTAGGTCGCGCCCGATGGCTGGATAGGACTGACGGTTCGCGGCGCTTGCCGTCAATTCAAGCTGCCACGAAGAACACTTTTTCGTTGGGCTGACGGCTGCCGTTTTCTAGAGGACGGGCGAGCCATCGATCATCGAGATGTGACGCCTGCTAAGCCGCGAAACTGCTCGGAAGTTCGCGTCTATTCACTTTCCGACTTGGAAGCCATAGCGCTGCGGTACAAAGGCGGCGTTTCTCTGTGGGGGCCTTACCGTGATGCCGAGGAGCGTGTTTGGCTTCGATCCGCCGAAATCGTTGAACGCTACGAGGTTCACCCTACATGGGCGTGGGATCGACGCAGTAAAAATGGATCGCTCACGCAGTGCGAAAATGCCTTGCGCTGGAAACGGATTCCTAATCCCGACAAGGGATCGGCTTCAAAGGTGTATGCCTTTCTTCAGGAGGATGTTGAGCGTCTCTTGCAGCAAGAGAAAACCAAAAACGCCGCCCCTGAGAAGCCGGCCCTCCCTCCCGAAACGTTTGAAGATCGAGAACGCCGTGCTCTCAAGTTCCTTCGAGAGTTTCTGGCGGATGGTCCTCGGTGTTCGCCAGAAGTGCGACAGGCTGCGCGGCGTGAGCGAATCGGCAGAAATCGGCTTCATCGTGTAGCAAACAAGCTGCGCGTCTCACTCAAAGGGCGGCGTTTTCGTCATTTACCGCTTTGGTGGTGCTTGCCAGGCCAGCAGCCGCCCTCGCATCCTGGCGGCGATGCAAGATCGGAGACCGCTGAGCCGTCGGCATCTCTTGATGATTCGAGGCAACCCTCCGGGCTGGAGACTGCTTTCAATCCTTCACCCTTGCAAAAAGCGATCTTGAAAGTCCTTGACGGAAGGGCAAAGACGGCCGATGACCTGCAATTCAGTCTTCGCGTGGACCGCCGCCGGCTTTATTACGGGGGAACCCCAGACGGCAAGGGCGGTCTTAGTGAACTATGCGACCGCGGATCGGTGCAATCAGGGAAAGGCAAAGGAATCCGCGGTTACTACCGCCCGGATCGACCCCCGCCGAGTAGGTTCTGAGTCAATTTGGTTTATCTCCTTTCAGGGCAAGGAGATAAACTAAATGAAACTAGTTGTACAACTGTCATTTTCGCGTCGGCCGCGCATTCTGGAGAAGGACGTGCGGCCGATTTCGTTTTGACCGCACGACCATCGCCCTTGATGGAATGCGAGCCATGAACAACACAGGTACGAAAGCACCGCTGCCAGTCGGCTCTGAACATGATCTGACGCAAGAGACTCTGCTCTCTCTGGCGCAGGCCGCACGTATGTTCCCTCCAACACGCCTTGGTCGGCCGGTAAACATCAGCACCATCTGGCGCTGGTGCCGCAAGGGAGTGCTCGTGAGGGGGGTCGGCGTCGTCAAGCTCGAATGCATCCGCGTGAGCGGAAGATGGTTGACTAGCCGCGAGGCGATCGGACGGTTTGCGGCGCGACAAACTCCTGCAAGCGAGCACATGACAGAGGGGCTGCGCACGCCGGGCCAACGCCGCCGGGCAAGCGAGCGGGCTGCGCGCGAACTGGACCGGATCGGGATCTGAAACAGGCCGGCCGTTCCCGTCGCCTACACAGGAACGGCCGGCAGCTAACCGACTATTGCCCTCGCTCAACCCGGAGATGAGTTGCGCATGGAGGACCATCTCAGTATGACGGAGAAGCTCTACTGTCGCAAGCCGCACTGTTGGCCGGGCCTGCGGACGCCGATCCCCAGGGCAGCACGGCCAATCATCACTGCTGCTCATCGCCGCTACCGTGCCGCTTGCCAGCGCGGCGAGCGTCCGGCCATCGATGATCCGCGCTGCCATCCCCTGAATTTCGGCGAGCGCTGCCGCCTGACCGAGCTGGGCTATTATCCCATCCCCGCCGAGGTGATCCGCCTCGGCATGACGCCGGACGAACATCGGCAACGGCGGCTTCTGGCAGCCTTGCTCGCCGAGTTGCCGGCCGTTCAATCTCGACTTCTTCATCAGGAACCCATCAATGGCCATCATCAAAATGGACAAGCTCCTCCGCCGCTTTCTTAAAGGCACCATGCCGGGGCGATTGCAGGAGCGTTTCGACACGGGCCGGCGCCTCTTGCGGGAGACGATCGCACGAATACAGGCTACAGCGCCTGCGTCGGTAGAGCCAGTGCCCGAGCCGGAAGCCCTGGAGAGCATGGCCGAGGCCGACATACCGCCGATCCCGGTTTGCACGTTCGTCCCCTTCTTTGTTGCTCCAGAGTCAGCCGTGGATTCTCTCACGCCGGAGCAGGTCGCCGCGGCAGAACAAGCGGACCTGGCTTCCTGGCGCATCGAGGAAAAGTTGAAAGCGCTTTATCAACACCCCGCACCCCGCGCTCTCAACTGCGGCCAGCGTTCCACCCTGCATCTGCGCAAGGAGGGGGACAACTACGTCGAGGAGATGCTCTTTCGCCCCCCGTGCGGGTGCTCGAGCTGTCCTCACTGCTGGCGCCGCCGTCTGACATCGACCTATCGCCGTGCCGCGAAGTGCCTACTGGATGCACCGCCCGAACCCGACGAACCGGGCAGGCCCGGACGGCGCCATCTCCCTCGCCTCGGCACGCTCTACGTCGGCGAGACGGATTGGTTGAAATGGGAGGCATTCGATCGCGGCATCCGGCGCCAGCACGGCGGCGATTGCGGCCGGCTGCGCGTCCGCCGCACGGACAACCGCGTCTTTGTCGTCTGCGCTCAACCCTTCCCCGGCGCGCGGCCCGTCTCGCCGGCGGAAGCGTGGGAGCTAGCGTCCGCGGCCATCGATGAGCTACACACAGCCCGGCATTCCTTCCGCTTGCTCGGCGATTGGAATGACCGCGAACCGCCGCGCTGGCGCCTGGTCGGCAAATACGAGCATCTGGACTTCGGCGCCGTCCAGGATTGGCTCGTCGTTTTCGGCATCAAGGCCCGCCGGCTGCAATCAAGGACGCTGAAGGCCCTACTGTGGAGGACCGCCAACGATGAAGAGGCCACGGAGTTACGCGAAAGACTGTTAGCTAAGGTCTGTCCGAGTTTGGCCAAAGAAGAAGAGAAGGCAGGGATAAAGTCGGACAATCACCCTCCAGGGGCCGAAGTCGAGGACGTGGCCACCATCTTTGACACCGATGCGGGAGAATCCCCGTGGCGCTGACGACGGACGAGCAATGGGTTCTGACTTTGGAAGCACTGTCGCGGCCAACGCCCGTAGCGGTTCGCGTTCGGCGACTGCTCAAGTATGCACTCCGCCAGCTGGGATTCAAGTGCGTCCGCCTCGACGAACCGGGAGAGATGAAACGTCTGAGGCAGCGGGTCGAAGCGCTGACAGAACGCTGCGCGCGACAGAGCGAGCTGTTATCACGTCAAGCAGAGCAGAAGCACACGGGATGACCCGGCACGTCTGGGCCTTTTGACGTAAACTCCTGCCGGCGAAATGCCGCGGCGACCGTCAGGTCGGCTCGGTCTTTTTCTTGTCTTTTGACTTTCTGACGAACTCTTCGATGAGATGCACGATTTGCTGGTTGACGCTCCGCCTCGGCCGGAGCGATTCCACCAGTTCATTGAACTCGTTCCAGGATTCCTCTGGGACGCGCAATAGATAGTCATGATAGCCAGGTCGTTTACTCATACCCAACATCCTACGATAGCCAACCGCTAGACAGCAAGACCAGCTTGCCACACCGCGTTTGTGGATAAAAAAGACACTTTTACTCTTGTAAAAGTGATAGCCATGTGCTAGAATCGATCCGTCAATGAAACCTTCCTTCTCATTCGGAGAAATGACCATGACGCGGACGATTGCGGCTCGGTATGCCGGCCACTGCCCGAGCTGTGGCAAAGACTATGCCGCCGGCGATTCCATCACTTGCATCGGCTATCGCAAGTGGGTGCATACCGGCTGCTACACACAGAGCGATGGTGAAACGGCAGTTCCGGAAGCGGCGCCTGCTGCCGTCCAGCCAACGGCCTCGCCCATGCCGATCGAAGACATCACCGCCATCGTGCGCCGGCTCCTGGATGGGGCCGAGCTATCCGTCGATGAGAGCGAAGTCCGTAGACTCGTGCAAGCAGAACTGGCCCAAACGGGCGCCGTCCAGCGCTTCGAGGTCAAGCTTCCCGACAACACCATCCGGCCCATCCAGGGCAAACCGCACACCAAGTACGCTCGCGCCTTCCGCCTTGCTGTCGCTCGCCGCAACATTCTCCTGGTCGGCCCTGCCGGCTGCGGCAAGACCCATCTGGCCCAGCAAGTAGCCGAAGCCCTGGGCCTGCCCTTCGCCTGCATCTCCTGCACCGCCGGCATGAGCGAAGGACAGCTGCTCGGACGGCTGGTTCCCACTGGCGAAGCCGGTAAATTCGAGTACCTCCGCTCCGACTTCGTCAAGTGCTACGAGGAAGGTGGCGTCTTCTTGTTCGATGAAATCGACGCTGCGGACAGTAACACGCTGTTGGTCATCAACGCGGCGCTGGCCAATGGCCACATGGCCGTGCCCAACCGCCCTGATAAGGCTACGGCCTTCAAACATCCCGATTTCGTGTGCATCGCCGCTGCCAACACCTTCGGCACCGGCGCCGATCGCCAGTACGTCGGACGTAACCAGCTCGATGAGTCCACCCTCGACCGCTTCCGCATCGGACAAATCGAGCTGGATTACGACCCGGACATCGAAGCTGCCCTTTGCCCCGATGAGACGCTGCGCTCCCGGCTCTTGAATCTCCGTGCCAAGGTGCGTGAGAGCAGAGTCCGCCGCGTAGTGTCCATGCGCTTCCTCCGCGATGCCTACGTCATGTTGCAAGCCGGCGACAGCATCGAGGACATCGAGGCTGCCTTGTTCTCCGGCTGGACACGCGACGAGTTGAACAAAGTCCAGAGCTAAGCACAAAGGAGCCAAGCCATGAGACGCATCCGCAAGCAGGTTTACGACAGCATTCAGGAGATGGTCGAGGCGTGCGACGCCGCCTATAAGGCCGGCCGCTCGCATGGTGGCTTCGACCGCCAGCGTTTCATCGGCCGCGCCTTCACCGGCTGGGACGACGTAGTGGCTAAGGTCGGCGAGCATTGGCCGGAGGGATTGGACCTCGTGCAGGAGATGCTGTTCGAGCTGCGCAACGTCACCGGCCAGGCCCGGCCCAGGAGCCGGGTCCGCCGCGGCCGCTGGTCAGCCGATGACGGCGACGAGATCGACGTGGACCGCCTGCGGGCAGGACAGGATTGCTGGCGACAGATGGTGCGCGAGGAGCACGATGCGCCGCAGACCTTGTGCCTGGTGTTCTCGCTCTGCACTTCGGCCAAACGCAAGAGCGCGGAGGTCCTCTGGCGTGGTGCTGTCGCTATCATCCTCGCTGATCTTCTGGAAGCGTGCGGCTACCGGGTCGAGCTGTGGGCGGTGAACTACTGCACCAGCGGTTATCGGGACGGTTCCAGTGCTTTCCAGGCCGTGCAGCTCAAGGCCCGTGAATCGCCGGTGGACATTGCCAGCCTGGTCAACGGCATCGCTGGCTGGTTCTATCGCACCGTGGTCTTTCAGAGTTACCACGTTGAGAAACCTAAGCCGACCAAGGGTCTGGGCCGCTGCATGAACATATCCGAAGACCTGCCGCTGGTGCGGGAACTGGCCGGCGATGCCCGCGTGCTCACCATCGATGGTGTGTGGGATCGCTCTGCCGCCGAAGCTAAAGTGCAAGCAGTGATGTCGAGTTTGCGTTAACCCTAACCCCTTCGCCCAAAGGAGTCTCAGCCATGTTTGGACGTTTCTTTTCAGCTCTACGCCCGTTGACTGCCAACGCCGAGGCGTTGGCCGCATCCTTTGCCGAAGCGAATCAGCGTTTCCGCAGCAACCTGGCGCTGGACGTGACTGAGGAGCCGCCAGCGGCGCTGCCCGGTCCTGTGGCCGACGAGGACGCCGGCAACGGCGTTCGCCGCAACCAGCGCGGCCGAAGCAAGGCGGGCCTGTAAGTTACCGATCCGAGCGGCGCATGGATGGGTCCATGCGCCGCACTTGTGAAAGAAACGATCATCCACCCCAGCAACTTGAAAGAGAGGTTTGCCATGTCCGTGACGATGAAGTTTCGTCTGGGCCGTCTGGTGGCCACTCCCGCCGCTCTGGAAGCCATCCAGCGCGCCGGCCAGGATCCCTTGTTCTTCCTGGAGCGGCACGCGCGGGGTGATTGGGGCGAAGTTGATGCCGAAGACGGCAAGCTCAATGATGAGGCGGTGCGGGACGGCTCGCGCATCCTGTCGGCTTATCGCACGCTCAAGGGCGAGAAGGTGTGGATCATCACGGAGGCCGAGGGGGACGCTGGCCAGCGTGCCTCCACCTGCATCCTGCTGCCAGAGGAGTATTGAAAAAAACTTGCTTAGAAGAGTTTTTTTCTCTCAAATATCCTTGAATCAGTTATAGCCAGTGGCTATAATAAAATCATGAACACCATCCCCCACCTTCCCGGAGAGCCAGCCATGACGAACACGATCGAGCTGATGAGCCAAGAAGAGTTCGAGTCCTACCTGAGCCAGAAGTACGGCAAGGAGTGCTACGCCCTCAAACTCGCCCGTGCCGAAGCCGGCCGGGTCAGAGCCACTCTGAAACTCAAGGCTCCGATCCCGGTCGCTGTGGCCGCTCCCGTGACGGTCCCTGAGCCAGCGAGCGTTGACCTGCACGCTCTGGGCGCCCGCTGGCTGTCTGGCGAGAAGATCAGTGCTCTGGCCCGCGAAGCCGGCCTGGTGTGGAACAAGTTGTGGTCCGATCTAGCTAAGCTCGGCTATCGGCCTCAGAGTGCGTGAACCAACACGAAAGGGGCCGGCGGCGTCTGACACACGCCCCGGCCCGTGGCCTTCACTACCAAGGAGTGAAAGCAATGTCTACTGCAACGAAGCCTCGCGAGCGCGTCAAGTCCGAACGCCACGTCACCATCGGCGCAACGACCAACGGCGTCTTCGCCCTGCACATGACCATCGGCAGCGGCGAAAAGGCCCAGCATTTCGGCTACTACGTCTCCCGCATCCCCGCCGACTTCGGCCTCGGTTTCCGCTTCGAGAAATTCGATGTGGAGAAAGTCGAGGGGGAGCCAGCCGAGTACGACGTGAACATTGACCTGGAGCGCGGCTATCACAGCTGCACCTGCAAGGGCAACACCTACCACGGCCATTGCAAGCATGTCGAATCCGTCCTGGCTCTCATCCAATGCGACAAGATCGACATGCCGTCCACAAAGCAACAGCCCGCGCCGGAACGCATGGAGTTAGAAGATCTGTAACCCTACACGATGAGGCCGGCGTCTCGACCAACGCTGGCCAACATTGGAGAAACGAAAAATGAACGTGAAAAAGTATCAAGAAGCGTTGGCAGACCTGGAACGCTTGCACTGGCACCTGCACCGGAATGGCGGCCCGGATCTGTGGACGCGCGACTTGCTGCGGCAATTCGAGGAAGCGTTCCACGACAACGGTGACGATGAGGAGATTGTGGTTCTCACCGCCGAACCCCCGCAACCCGCTGCCTAGCCCCGTCACCTTGGCGAGCGGAGCGTTCCTCCGCTCGCCTCTTTCTGGAGAACCAAGCTATGAGCCATGCAGATGCCAAGCAACTGTCACTCGCTCTGACGGCGCCGTTCCCAGCGGACGCCGTTCACTGGAAACCACTCGCCGTTCGCGGCAACCGCGCCCTGGCCGCTGCCTACCTGGATGCCCGCGCCGTCATGCAACGCCTGGATGCCGTTTTCGGCGTCGGCGGCTGGAAGGATGCCTACCAATTGGTCCACGGCGGCAGTGTTGTTTGTACGCTCTCGGTCAAGGTCGATAGCGAATGGATCGACAAGACGGACGTAGGCTCTCCCAGCGAACAACCCGGCGATGGCGACAAGCTGAAAGCCGCGTTCAGCGATGCGTTGAAACGCGCCGCCATCAAGCTCGGCATCGGCCGCTACCTGTATCGCTTGCCGCGTCAGTGGGTGGATTACGATACCCAGACCAAGCAATTCAAGCACATGCCCCAGCTGCCGACCTGGGCCTTGCCACCGGCAAAGCAATCAGCCTGAGTCACCATTACCACACCGGCGCCCACCCTACGCCGGCTTTGCGAGGGATAATCCATGAGCAACCTTCTGACGAAATATCGACCGCGCCACTTAGGAGAGCTGCTGGGCCAGCCCTGGGCCTCCCAGCAACTCCAGCTTTTCGCAGCGAACCCTTACCCGGCAGCGTTCTTGTTCGAGGGCGACACGGGCACCGGCAAGACCTCGGCGGCGTTGCTCTTGGCCGAGACGCTAGGCGTCCAGATCGATGAGGGGCCGTTCGGAGGATTGCACCAAATCGCCAGCGGCGAGCAGACCGGCGAGACGGTCCGCCGCATGATGGAGTCGTTGCGTTGCAGACCATTTTTCGGGTCCGGGTGGAAAGTGCTGGTGGTGAACGAGGCCGACGCCATGACGCCCAACGCGGCCTTCGTGTGGCTGGACGCCCTGGAAGACCTGCCGCCGCAAACGGTCATCATCTTCACCACCAACGCCGCCGGCCGCATCCCTGCCCGCTTGCGCGACCGCTGCGAGCGGATGGCATTCGAGTCCAGCGCCTTGCTCTTGCGTCCCTACCTGCAAGAGTTGACGGATCGCATCTGGCGAGAGGAAGGCTGCGCCGGATCGCCTCCTGACATAGAAACGCTGGGCTTGGCCGACGACAATGGCAATGCCAGCTTCCGCCGCCTGGTGCAAAAGTTGACCCCGTACATCCGGGCCGGCGCCGCTCCAGCGGCACCCAAGCCGTCAGCCGAGCCGGAGAATCGCCTCCACATCCTCGGCCGGCGTTGGATGAGCGGCGAGAGAATCATCCAACTCGCTCAGGAAGCCGGTATGTCGTGGAATCGGTTGTGGAGTGAATTGACTGCCTTCGGTTACAAGAAGGGAGCCTGAAAATGTTTACCTCGTACTTCGCCAACGTGAAGAAGCTGCCATCGGACCTTGTGCCGGTGTCCATCGCTCGCGGCTCGCCGCGCGGCTTCACCGGCAACAAGGAGTTGCGTCTGGCGCCCAGCCGAGCCATGCTCAAGATGAAGAAACCGGAGTACGACGCGGCTTTCGCCGAGATTCTGGCCAAGCTCGATCCAGGGGAGATTCACCAGGCACTCGGCGAGAACGCCGTGCTGTTGTGCTGGGAAAAGCCGGGGGATGCTTGTCATCGCCGTCTCGTGGCCGAATGGTTGGAAGCGGCCCTCCGCATCGAGATTCCGGAGCTTGGCTTCGATAGAACCGCGTGTCCTGCCTACGAGGACATGATCTGGGCTGTTAAGCGTCGGGCCAATCCCGCTCCGGAAGAGTCCGAGCCGGTCGCCGAACTGGAAAAGCAACTGCATGTCTATGGCCGGCGTTGGGCCAGCGGCGAGGGCATCGCCGGGCTAGCGAAGGAAGCCGGCATGTCGTGGAATCGTTTATGGAGCGAACTAACCAAGCTCGGTTACAAGAACGGAGCGCGGCGACGCTGATGTCTCGTTGGCAGTATCGCCGCGCGACGTCTCGTAGCCGAATGGCTGGATACGCTCCTCAGCATCCAGATCTCTGAACAGGGTTCTGAGCGAAAAGCCCTTAATTTGCGAGACTCATATCGATCTGCACAGTTTGTTTGATCTCTTATCGGGGCCGTACCACGCCCCCGTCACACACCCACTTAAACCACTTGTAACCGCCCCCATCGAACCAGAGAAGATGGTCGAGAACTCGAACCGGACTCAGGATCGGTGGCGGTCCCTCTCTCGTCAGTCCAGTCAGCCATCGATTCGTCTCCTCGGCGATAGCATATAGAGCTTCCAAGTTGCTCCCGTGGAGCATCAACGCCCGGAATTGCCGCATCCCAAGAACACCTGTAGCCGCATCGTACTCCCGATCCTCCGAGAATAGGAAACTGAGGACATACGAATCAAGCATAGGGATAAGCCAAGGGCGCTTCATGTGCAGAACTTTCGTGGCCTTCGGCAGCCGGACATACGGCCTGATAAAGTCTCGGAATACCGAAGCGATCCTCTGGTAGACCTCATCGGACACTTCAGCGTCGAGGATCAGATCGTCCGGGATTTGTTGGAGGGCCTTTCCAATCATCTCCGCCCTCCACATGAGATCATCGATCTCCTCATCTTTGAAGTGCGAGTTAATTAGCCGAGTCTTCTCCGCATCTTCTCGCTCAATACGGTTATGCCAGGACGGGTCAGCTGCCGCGCGGGCGGCGATATAACTGTCGTATTCGAAGGATTCGTGAGTGGCCTCGTACTTCACCCGAATTTTTTCACGACAGAATTTGATGATCCGTGCTCCTCTGGTGTCGCCGTAAGGAAGGGCTGCGGGGACGATCAGGTCATTTGGAAGGGATTGGTCCATGAAACGGTACCTCAGTGGCTTTGATGCCGCCACCCTTGCCTTTGGCCTCACGAAGGAGGAGCGGGTAGGTGGCTCTAGCCCTGAGGGGCTTCGCCTGTTCAGACGAATAGATCGTCCGGCTCCGGAGGGTGAAAACGGAGCAACGGCCGCGCAAAAGAATTCTAAACGCGTGCGGCAGATCGTCAAGGTAGTTCGTACGAGACTACCGGTTTGAACGAACCTCCGGCATTAAGTATGCTGAAATGGATGTGACTACGTGTCAAAGACCACCGAAGCGGGAGAAGCTCTGCCGTGGAGTGCCGGCCCCACCAGGCCGGAGGAGCAGGGTCGTAACCTGCCTCCCGCTCTTATGTTCGTCGGATCGATCAACGCCGATCTGCGCTCCATCCTCGCCGGGCTGGCTCCCGCCTGGCGTGGACTGCCCGTCTACGTCGGCTGCTCCGGCAACTTCACCGTCGAACGCATCCTCGCCGCCCACGGACTGACCGACCTACACGGCAACGATGTCTCCCTCTACTCCTGTGCCTTGGGAGCCTACCTGTCCGATCAGCCCTTCCGCGTCGAGGTCCAGGACGGCGACCTCGCCTGGCTGGGCGACTGGCTCCAGCCGGGCTTGCCAACGCTGGCCACGCTGCTGCTCTGCACAACTATCCTCGATTTCCACGGGCGCGATAATCCTTACCATCGCAGCATGTGGAATGCCTACCTGCGGCGCTGGCCCGACCTGCACGCCAAGACACTCACCAATTTGGAGAAAGGACTGGCCGGCCTGTCTCTTCGCGGCTTCTTCGCCGGCGACGTAGTGGACTTCTTCGCCGATGCTCCCGAGGAGAGCGTCGTCATCAGCTTCCCTCCAACCTACAAGGGCGGTTACGAACGCTTGTACAAGAAGCTACAAGCGGCCTTCGCCTGGAACGAACCCGCCTATCAACTCTTTACAGTCGAACGCTTCCAGACGTTGCTGGAAAGTATGACGAGCAAGCAGTTCTGGTGCATCAGCCGCGACGAGCCGGTGCCAGCGTTGGCGGACCATGCGATCGGCCGCGTGCAAACCTCGCTGCGCTCCAAACCCGTTTACGTCTATGCCAATGTACCGGCCGCCGTTCTCACGCAGCCGCGGCAGCGTCTCGCAGACGTGCCCTATCCCCGGCTGTCGGCGCCGCCCGTCGAGAGACCAGCTACCATCATCACCTTGTCTCAGGAACAATTGAATACGTTGCGCAGCGAGTACCTCAGCCCATCGATCGTGCCGGCCCGCGTCATGTGGGCTTTTGGCTTGCTGCTGGGCGGCCGACTGGCTGGCGCTTTCGCCTTCGCCTCGCCGCTCGGCCCGGTTGCGTTCGGCGATGTGTACATGACCAGCGACTTCGCCGTGCAATCCAGTGTGCCTCGGCTGTCCAAGCTGGTGCTGGCCTGCATCCTCAGCACCGAGGTCCGCGACATCCTCGAACAGAAACTCGCCCAGAAAGTGCGCTCCATTGGCACAACCGCCTTCACCGACAAGCCCGTGAGTATGAAGTATCGCGGCGTGTTCGATTTGCATTCGCGCAAGGAAGGAAGGTTAAACTACCTTGGAGAAGCAGGCAAATGGACCTTAGAAGTGGCCCTGACATGGTGGCAGAAGACCCAGCAGAGGCAGCCTTGACGACGCTCAACGCGACCTTGCAGCAGATGGGCCAGCCCTACAAGCTGGCCTTGGTCGATCCGGCGTCGCTCAAGGAACTCGACAAGAATGCTCATTACATGACGCACGAGATGTTTCAAAACCTCGTGGCCAACATCCAACGCGACGGTGCCTTGGCCAGCGTGCCCTTCTGCTGGTTTGACGGAACCACTTATCACATCCTCTCCGGCAACCACCGCGTCAAAGCCGCCGTTGCCGCGAGCGTCTCTCGCATCCTCATCCTCTACGATGATCGCCCTCTCACCCGCCAGGAGCGTGTCGCTATCCAACTGTCGCATAACTCGATCAACGGGAAGGACGATCTGGCCATCTTGAAAGAACTGTGGGCGGAAATCGACGACCTGAGCCTGAAATACTACGCCGGCCTGGATGACAAGCAGCTCGAACAGCTCGCCGACGCTCAGCTCAAGAGCATGCGCGAGGCCGTGCTCGACTATAAGTCCGTGATGTTTCTGTTCCTACCCGAAGAAGTCGAGGCGATGGAGCGCGCGTTCCAGCGTGCCGTGGAATCGACCGTCTGCGAGGAAGCCGTCACCGCCCGGCTATCCGAGTTCTCCCGCCTCGTGGACGCATTGGATAAAACTAAGTCCTCTTTTGCCATCAAAAACCACGCCGTCGCCCTATCCCTCGTCCTCGAAGTGTTCGAGCGACATGTCACCGACCTACAACCGGGCTGGTTTCAGGATGGTACGGCCAAGCACAAAGAGGAAGTGCCGCTGGCCACGGTGTTCGGGTCGGACAAGGTACCTGCGAACGTAGCTTGTTTGCTGCAAAAGGCTTGCGCTACAATGATGAGACAGGGATTGATCGAGTCGGCGGACGCAGCCAGCGTATTGGAAGCGCTAGCCGAGCGTTTTTTGAGCGCCGAATAATAGTTGTACCAAGTGGTTGTAAATGGGGCAGCGTTGCCATGCGGACCAGGGGCGGCCGAGTGCCGATCGAATTGGCTCGCAAACGCGAGCAGGTCGCCTTTGAGTTGGCAGCGACGAGGGGACTGACGGAGACGCAGATCGCCGAGGAACTGGCCAAGCAAGGGTTGGGTGAAGTGACTCAACAAGCCGTCTCCAAGATGCTCCAGCGCGTCGAGGAGCGCATGCTCAAGGAGATGAGCGACAAGATCAAGACCAAGAAGATTCGGCACGAAGCCGCCTTGATGAAGATCTACCACGATTCAATGGCCGCCTGGGAGGAATCGAAAAAGCCGCAGAAGTCCTTGACCACCAAACACGGGCCCTCGGGAGACAACGGTGAGCCAGGCCAGGTGAAGGAGAGTCAATCCGTGCTCCGCGATCAAGACGGCGATCCACGCTACCTGGAACAGGCCAGACAAGCGTTGGCTGACATCCGCAAGATGTGGGGCATGGATGAGCCAGCTCAAAACAAGAATGACCTCACCGGCAGGGTGGCCCTGGAACTCGTTGAGGTGATCATCGATGCTCACGCTGCGTAAGACGATCCAGCTCCACCCGGACGGCGTCTTGGTGAGCGGTTGTCGCAGAACCGCATTCGCTTCCGCGACACGCCGATGACGCGGCTCTTGGTTGATCAGCTTCGCGAATGGTCCGAAGAGGCCGAGTACGATGATGGTCCGGACGCGCTCGAAATGGCCGGGCGGGTAGCGATGGGTATTTGGAACGGGCGGCGGCAGCCACGCGGCCGCCACGGCTTTAGACTGTGAGTTGGGCAGTAACAAATCTGCTGAGACGGATGGCAACCGTCAAAGCGAACCGGCCAGGAGGGGATTAAAGCGGCTGTCTGCCGTGCTGGACTTAAAACCACCCATAGTTGATAATCCTATTCTCCCAAGCTCAGTAACCGCAGAGGGGAACACAGACTATGGGCGAGCAGCAGTTGGCTCTACCAATTGGCCGGCGAATTTCCCTGCCGGGACACTTCGATGTCCCGGTGACCCTTGAAGAAGCGCGTCCGCTGGGACGCGACGGCTCTGCCGGTTACGAGTGCCGCGTTCGCCTCCCCGACGGAAGTCTGGATGAAGCGGTCATTTCCGCGCAAGAGGCCGCGGCCTTGGCCGACGCGACACCCATCGACCGGCCGACGGCAACGTTGGCAGACGCGGAGAAACTACGTCTCCTCATTGAATCGATCCGCATCCGGCTGGCCTATGCCTACGATCGCCAGTTCGCCGTCAGCCTCTCCGGGATCCGCACGCTTCCCCACCAGATCGAGGCTGTCTACCAGAAGATGCTGCCGCAGCCGCAACTTCGCTTCCTACTCGCTGACGATCCCGGCGCTGGCAAGACGATCATGGGCGGGTTGCTCACCAAGGAACTGAAATTGCGGGAGGCCATCGAGCGTATTCTCATCCTCTGTCCCGCACCGCTCACCGTGCAGTGGCAAGACGAGATGCTCCGCTGGTTCGGCGAGCCGTTCGACATTATCTTCGCCGCCGTCGATCAGCAGCAACTTGTCAACCCCTGGCAG
>Ga0209062_1003838_pt1 | contig 16679 bp, 15 predicted proteins | sample Coa_R2_2_FD_187158 | JGI IMG/M metagenome (GOLD analysis project Ga0209062, IMG submission 187158) | Surface soil microbial communities from Centralia Pennsylvania, which are recovering from an underground coalmine fire - Coalmine... | ecosystem: Environmental > Terrestrial > Soil > Unclassified...
CCTTGCCCCTCAACGGTCTTGGTGGCTACGCTAGCCCCCCACGGCACCGTCTGGCCCGCTTCCTGCTCTCTCTGCACCGTCTGTCGAAACGGTACAGCGAGGAAGCCCATGGACACCGGAGCGGAATACCAGTCCAGTCCAGGCGCAGCGACACCGCGGAGTAAGCCGGCCACATCGCGCCCCCCGCGGCGCTGGCTCTCCCTGACCTGGATCACCGGCCGCGGCCCGCTCTGTCCGGTGTGCCGGACGCGTCCGGGCGTCGTGCGCGAGAGCGCGGAGGAGCCGGCGCTGTGCGCCGCCTGCTTCGCGGCACAAAAAGGTTGGCCGTCAGCGCCCAACAGCTAACGCCTGCGCGTTTCGCGCCCAACAATGAGCCGGGGCGATGCTCTCGTTCATCCCCCGGCGTGGCACGGGCAGAAGGGGACCCGCGCACGCACAGCGTACACCCGCTTGATGAGATCAGCATGAGAAAGCAAGACGGATCGGGGTAACCTCTATCGGCCGATGGATGGCACCATCATCGCGGCGTCTCACGCTGCGCGTCACCGGCGTCCCGCTGCCGTTCGACCCACGTACCGGCCTGCCGCATCTGATCGATACCGTTGAGATCGCGCTGTGACTATTGGCGTACCTCTCGCGCGCCTTTACATTGTCAGGAGCGCCCGCTATACTCGTTGGGCCGGCGGCCGCGGCGGTCCCGGCCACGAGAACGGGCGTGTTGAGCCACGTTAGGGGAGGACGACGGTGCAGAACGAGGTGCTTTCGGTAGAGGCAACGGCGGTGCACGCCGATAGCGGCACGTATAGGGTCCATGAGTTCGAGGTGCCGCGCGAGACCGCGGCCCTGGCCCTGACCTTCGAGGTCGAGCCGCGGCGGGTCGGACGCTATGATCAGGCGGTTGGTGTGGCCCTGTATGGCCCGTCGGGCTTTCGCGGCGTACCGGGTCACGGCGCGCCACCCCACCGCATCGCCGGCGACAGCGCCAGCCCGGGCTTCTTGCCGGGCCCCATCGAGCCGGGCCGGTGGATCGCCGAGGTGACCCTGGGCTATGTCCTGGAGGGCCCGCCCTGCACCTATCGCCTGTGGGTGGCGGCCGAGCCGGGCGCGACCCCGGCCCAACCCAGGCCGGCCCCATCCCTGCCCCTGGCCGTCGCGGGGACCGGCCCCGGCTGGTACGGCGGCGACCTGCACATGCACACCTACCATTCCGACGGCGCGTGGTCGGTGGACGAGCTGTGGCAGGCGGTGCAGCGGCGGGGGCTGGACTTCTTCGTGCTGACGGATCATAATGTCATCTCCGGGCTGGCCGAGCTGGCGGCGATCGACACCGGCCGCGTGCTGCCGATCCCCGGCATGGAGGTGACGATGCTGCGCGGCCACCTCGTGGCCGCCGGCGTGGAGACGCCCATCGATTGGCGGCTCAATCACGGAGACCGCACCATCGCGTCGATCGTGCGCGACGTCCATGCCGCCGGCGGTGTGGCCATTGTCGCGCATCCGGGCGCCGAGGGCAGCCCCGTCTGCCACGGCTGCCGTTGGGATCTTGCCGACGTCGATCCGGCGCAGATCGACGCCGTCGAGGCCTGGAACGGCCCCTGGTGGATGGGCGAGCCCGAGGACAACGAGTATAGCCTGGCCTTCTGGGAGGGCTGGCTGGGGCGCGGCTATCGCGTCCCGCTGTGCGGCGATAGCGATGCGCACGGCGGCGCGCCGACCTTCGCCGCCGGCGTGCCGACCACCTATGTCTATGCACAGGAGCTGTCCCGCGCGGCCATCCTGGATGGCATCCGCGCGGGCCGCATCGTCGTCAGCAGCGGCCCGACCCTGCGGCTCAACGGTCGCGCGGGCGCGGCGAGCGGCGGGCCGGGCGCGACGCTTCCCGCCGGCGAACCGCTGTTGTTGGAGGCGACGGCGTCCGGATTGGCGGCACCGGCGCGGCTCCGCCTGGTGGGCAACGGCGCCGTGCTGGCCGAAGAGGTGCTGGAGGGCGACGGACACTGCCGCTACGAATGCGCGGTCCCCGATGCCGGCTGGTATCGCGCCGATTTGCGCAGCCTCGGCGATGGCGCCATGCTGGCCGTGGCCAGCCCGCTCTACGTCGCGGGCTGAGGCGTCCCAGCAGCCTGAGGCTGAAGCCTCATGGCAGAGACCGGGCCATGAATGGCCACCCCAGACCATTTATGGTCACGTCCCTGCCATGACCCTTCAGGGTCAGGCACCACGCGGTCACTTCAGGGCCATGCAACCCATGACTGTATCCAAGGGACACCCCGACGGCCGCGGCCCGCCTTGACACGGTGTCACCGGATAGGGTGTCATAGAGGAGGCATTGCAGTCCCCGTGCCGGCAGAAGTAGTACATGGACGCCTGCACTGTGTAAGGAGGATCACCATGGCAGTCGCGGATAGAGGTGGCAGGGTCGCCAGCCCGGACAGGGCCACGTTGCTGGAGATGTACCGGCGCATGATGCAAATACGCACCTTCGAGGAGGCGGCCGGCAAGAACTTCGCCGACGGCAAGATGGCCGGCTTCGTGCATCTCTATGCCGGCGAAGAGGCCGTGGCCGTCGGCGTGTGCAGCCACCTGACCGACAAAGACTATATCACCAGCACGCACCGTGGCCATGGCCACTGCATCGCCAAGGGCGTGGATATCAACGGCATGGTGGCCGAGTTGATCGGCAAGAAAACCGGGTTGTGCAAGGGCAAAGGCGGCTCCATGCACATCGCCGACGTGGATAAGGGGATGCTCGGCGCCAACGGCATCGTCGGCGGAGGCTTCCCCCTCGCCTGCGGCGCCGCCCTGAGCGCCAAGACGCTCGGCACCGGCGGCGTAGCGGTCTGCTTCTTCGGCGATGGCGCCGCCAACCAGGGCACCTTCCACGAAAGCCTGAACCTGGCCGCCATCTGGAAGCTGCCTGTCGTCTTCGTCTGCGAGAACAACGGCTACGCCGAGTCGACGCCCGTCTCCTACCACTGCAGCGCCTCCGACGTGGCCAATCGCGCCGGGGGATACGAGATACCGGGCATCGTGGTCGACGGCCTCGACCCGCTGGCCGTCTACGAAGTCGCCGGCGAGGCCATCGCCCGCGCCCGCCGCGGCGAGGGCCCCAGCCTGATCGAGGCCAAGACCTACCGCTATTACGGCCACTTCGAGGGCGACACCATCCTGTACCGCACCAAAGAGGAGCTGGAGGCGTATCGCCGGCGCGACCCCATCCAGACGTTGCGCCGCTACATGATCGACCACGCCATGGCCACCGAGGCCGAGCTGTCGGCCATCGACGCCGAGGTACAGCAGGAGATGGACCGCGCCTGGGAGCTGGCCGAGGCCGCCCCGTGGCCGGCGCCCGAAGAGGCCTTGGAAGATGTGTACGTCAGCTATTAGGCAGGATGAGAGGTTGTAGCCTGGGACCGCCGGCATCCTTGCCGGCCCCCGTCTGCCGGCGGCGTCGGCCCGCGGGCCGCCGCCAGGAAGGCACCCCGTTGCACAGTACCCCCTGAAACACCATAAAGGCAGGAGAGGAGAGGCAACCATGACCACCATGACGGCAACGCGCCAGCTCAGCTACGCCGCGGCCATTAATGAGGCCCTCCGCCTGGCCATGCGCTCCGACCCCACGGTGATCCTGATGGGCGAGGACGTGGCCGGCGGCGCGGGCGTCGATCACCTGGCCGGCGAGGACGCCTGGGGCGGTCCCCTGGGCGTGACCAAGGGGCTGGTGCAGGAGTTCGGGCGCTCCCGCGTGCTCGACACCCCCATCACCGAGGCCGGCTTCATCGGCGCCGCCGTCGGCGCCGCCGCCACCGGCCTGCGCCCCGTCGCCGAGCTGATGTTCGTCGACTTCTTCGGCTGCTGCATGGACCAGATCTTCGACCAGGGCGCCAAGCTCCGCTACATGTTCGGCGGCAAGGCCAAGTGTCCGGTCGTGATCAGGACGATGATCGGCGCCGGCCTGAATGCCGCCGGACAGCACTCCGGCTGCCACTACTCGGTCTTCACGCACATGCCCGGCATCAAGACGGTCGTGCCCTCCACCCCGGCCGACGCCAAGGGGCTGCTGCTCAGCGCCATCCGCGACGACGACCTGGTGATGTTCTTCGAGAACAAGCTGCTCTACAACATGACGGGCGAGGTGCCCGAGGGCGACGCGGGCATCCCGCTCGGCCAGGCCGACATCAAGCGCCCCGGCGGCGACGTGACCGTGGTGGCCATCTCGCGCATGGTCCACCAGGCCCTGGACGCGGCCCAGGAGCTGGCGGCGGAAGGCATCGAGGTCGAGGTGATCGACCCGCGCACGCTCTCCCCGCTCGACGACGAGGCCATCCTGGCCTCGGTGCGCAAGACCCATCGCCTGGTGGTGGTGGACGAGGACAACCCGCGGTGCAGCGCGGCCACCGATATCGCCGCGCTGGTGGCGGACCGGGGCTTCGACAGCCTGGACGCGCCGATCAAGCTGGTGACGGCGCCGCACACGCCGGTGCCGTTCAGCCCGCCGCTGGAGCAGTTCTACATCCCCAGCCCCGAGCGCATCGCCGACGCCGTGCGGGCCATCGTCTGAATGGGCGTTTGGCAAGCAAAGGCGGGAATGCGGTGACATGGGGGACGACAAAACGGCCCACGTTGCGAGGTTTCCCCCGGTACGGAAGAAATGGAGCAAACCAGGAGGATAGAGATGGATACCAGAGCGGTCTTAGATCACCATATCGCGGCCTTCTCGGCTGGGGATGCCGATGAGACACTCAAAGACTACACCGACGAGTCTATACTGATCACGCCCGACGCGACGCACAAGGGCCGACAGGCGATTCACGCCTTCTTCAGCGATAGCTTCTCCGGACTGTTCAAGCCTGGGACCTACGACTTCGGTCTGGACACCATGACGATAGAAGGTGACGTGGCCTACATTGTGTGGCACGCCACCTGCGCTTCGGCCAATGTCCCGCTGGCGACCGACACCTGGATAGTGCGCGACGGGAAGATCGCCACACAGACTCTCGCGGCCTGGATCGATCCCAAGTAGTCCTGGTTGAACGTCCCAAACGCTCTCTATTAATAAAGGCGGAGGACCCAATGCCGATCCTGGTGAAGATGCCCAAGTGGGGCCTGACCATGAAGGTGGGCACGGTCACGGAATGGCTGCGCCCCGAAGGTGCCGAGGTCAAGGCCGGAGAGCCGCTGTTGATGGTGGAGTCCGACAAGGCGGCCAATGAGGTGGAGGCGCCGCGGGCCGGCACGCTGCGCAAGATCGTGGCGGCCGAGGGCGCGGAGGTGCCGGTCAGCGCCCCGGTGGCGGTGCTGGCCGCGCCCGGCGAGACGCTGAGCGACGAGGAGATCGAGGCCTTCCTGGCCGGGCTGGCACAGCAGCAAGCCGCCGGTGCCGCCCGTGCGGCCGGAGCACGCGTGACGCGCGAGGCCCGCGCGGCGGCCCGCGACGAGCAGGGGCGCGTCAACGCCTCTCCCGCCGCCCGCAAGCTGGCCCAGGAGCTCGGCGTGGACCTGAGCGCGGTCACGGCGACCGGCCCCGGCGGGCGCATCACCAGCGACGATGTGCAGCGCGCTTTCGACGAGCAGGGCGGCGTGCGCGAGGATTATGTCACGCTCAGGGACGGGCGCCGCCTTTTCTACGTGCTGGCCGGCCCGGCCACGGCGCCGCCGTTGGTCTTCATCCACGGGTTGGGCGGCTCGCAATTAACCTGGCAGAACATCCTGGGCGATCTGGCCACGGAGTACCGGCTCTGCGCGCTCGACCTGCCCGGACATGGCCAGAGCGACAAGAGCCCGCCGGATGGCACACGCTACACGCTGGCGGACATGGCCGGCGCCGTGGCCGAGGTTATGGACGCCCTGGGCATCGCCCCGGCTACCCTGGTCGGGCATTCGCTCGGCGGGGCGGTGGCCATGGCCGTGGCGCTGGAACATCCCGGCCGCGCGGCACGGCTGGTGTTGATCGACAGCGCCGGCCTTGGCGACGAGATCAACCCGGCCATGATCGACCTGATCGAGGCCGAACCGAGCCACGACGAGTCGCGGCGGTTGCTGGAGCTGTTCTTCCACGACCACGGCTACGTCATCGAGACCAGCATCCAGGACAACCTGCGGGGCCGCCTGGCCGAGGGTGAAAGGCCGGCGGTGCAGGCGGCCATGGACGCCAATTTCAGCCGGCAGGGGCAGCACACCGGGCTGCCCGCGCGGCTGGGCCAACTGGCGCTGCCGGTGCTGATCCTGTGGGGGGCGGACGACGAGGTGATCCCGGCGGCGCACGCCCGGCAGGGAGCACAGGCCATCGCCGGCGCCCAGGCGGAGATCTTCCCCGCCACGGGGCACGTGCCCCAGATCGAGGCCGCGGCCGGCGTGGTGCAGGCCATACGCCGCTTCGTGCCGGCGGGATGAGCAGCGCCGGCATCATCGCCAACCCGGCCTCGGGCAAGGATATCCGGCGTCTGGTGGCGCACGGCTCGACCGTCGATAACAACGAGAAGATCAATATGGTGCGCCGCACCCTGCTCAGCCTCGATGCGCTGGGCGTGGAGCGGGTCTATTACATGCCCGATACCTATGCCATCGTGCCGCGCGCCGCCGCACCGGTCGCGCTGCGCCTGGAGCTAGAGGCCCTGCCCATGGTCGTGCTGGGGGCGCCGAGCGACTCGCTGGAGGCGGCGCGGCGCCTGGCCGACCTGGGCGCCGCTTGCATCGTGGTGCTGGGCGGCGACGGCACCAATCGCCTGGTGGCCGCGGGCAGCGGCGATGTGCCGCTGGTCTCTATCTCCACCGGCACCAACAATGTCTTCCCGCGCATGGTCGAGAGCACGCTGGCCGGCCTGGCCGCCGGTCTGGTGGCCGCCGGCGCGGCCATCGCGGCACAGGCCGTCAGGCGCGCGCCCCGGCTGGACGTCTACGTCGACGGAGAGCATCGCGACCAGGCGCTGATCGACGTGGCGACCTCTCACCAGGCATGGATCGGCGCGCGGGCGCTGTGGGACGTCGCGCAGCTCTCCGAGATCGTGCTCTCGCGCGTCACGCCGTCTGAGATCGGGTTGTGCAGCCTGGGCGGTCTGCTCTTCCCACGGGCCGTGGGCCGGCAGCACGGCGCCTATATCGCCATTGGTCCGGGCGAGCGCACCGTGCTGGCGCCGCTGGCGCCGGGCCTGATCCGGCGGGTTCCCGTGGCTACCGCGCGCCTGCTCGCCCCCGGAGAGCGCGTGACGTTGCGCGGCGAGCGCTGCACCATCGCCCTGGACGGCGAGCGCGAGATCGACATCGTGCGCCCCGGCCACCATCTGGAGGTCGCGCTCAACCCGCGGGGGCCGCGCGTGGTGGATATCGCGGCGGCGCTACAGGCGGGGGCCGCCGGTGGGGCCTTCGACGCGGCTACCTGAGCCCGCGTGCAGAGCGTTGCGTCGGCTCCGCGGTTGTCTCAATGAACAGGTCCCAGCGTGAAAGTTCCTGCACGCCAGCGTGCCACCGTTCGTGTATCGTAAGCATTTCGCGACTATCTGTCGACCAGAGCACTCGATTTTGGCTGCGTAGGCAATTCGGAGGGGTAAACACACCTGTAGGAAACGCGGCATGGCCGACTGAACCGGGGACGTGGGCCGGGGCGGCGTGGCGCCGGTCGCGATGACCGGCGCCACGCCGCCCCCTTTGTCCTCAATCCTGGACGTCCGGCCTACCGCCGTGCTTGTGCCCGCCATTCACGCGCGGGCCGGAGACGTCACCCTCAACACGGCGTCAGTGCTTCACGACTATCGGAGCAGTCGTGCTGGCTGACGAGACGACGATCATCCCGTGCATGAACGGATGGACGAGGCAGTGATAGGGCACCGCGCCGGGCGTGGTGAAGGTGTGACTGTAGGTCTGTCCCGGGGGAATAAGCCCCGAATTAAAGGAGTTGTCATCGGCCGTGACGGTATGCGAGACGGGGTCCATGTTCGTCCACATCACCGTCGTCCCGGCTGGGACGGTGATGGCCGATGGGCTGTACGCCAAGTTGACGATCGACACCTTCGCCGGCCCCGTGGACGTCATGGTCGCCGTCGGAGTCACGGTAGCGGTCGCCGTCGCGGTCATCGTCGCCGTCGCCGTCGCGGTCATCGTCGCCGTGGCGGTGGCGGTGGCCGTCGCCGTCGCGGTCATCGTCGCCGTTGCCGTCGCGGTCATCGTCGCCGTCGGCGTGACCGTGGCCGTCGCCGTGGGCGTCACGGTCGCGGTCGGAGTCAGCGTAGCCGTCGCCGTGGGCGTCGCGGGCACGGCGCAGCTCAGCGTGCCGTCCAAGGCGTTCCAGCCGCCCGCATAGGTGCCAAGATAGACGGCGGCGCCGGTAACCGTGCCGCTACCGGTGGCACCCGCACACGTGCCGGTGCCACCCGTCACGCTATAGCTCGCCGTGAACGTCAGCACGCCGCTCAACGAGCTGAATGTGAACGTCCCGCGCACTCGGGCGAACACCTGAGCGCCATTCTCGGCCAGCAGAGTAAGGTCCCCGGACAGTGTTGTGCCCGCAATGGGCACCAGGAACGACCCCGTCTCCTTCGTGTTGCCCAGGCCGGTCGCCGACCCCCGTCCGTTGAACACCACCAGCACATCGGGCGGCTCTAGGAAAGCGTTAAAGCTCTTCAGGAAGAAGGCATGGAAGGTATTTGGGTCGTCGCCTCCGGCCGCCAACGGCATAGCGGACGCCGTCGGCGTGGACACCGCGTGGACGCCGACGAGCACTCCTGCTACGAGCCCCAGTAACACAAAGCGGCTCAATAGACGCGTGTAGCGCGCGATGTATCTCCTCATGTCTATATCTCTCCTCCATTGGCATGCTGGTTCAGCCGGGACGCTGACAGGGATCGAGCCGCCGCCGGGCAAACGGCAGCCAAACCCATCTGTCCCGGTGCAGCACGTTCCGTGCCAGGAGAGCCGAGTTTTCGGACGAAGATGATGAAGAAACTGTAAGGAATCTCGTTGGATTGGAATTTCGCGGCGTTACGCCCGGTACGAGCCGCTCACCTGCTGCGTCTGCCCCAGCATGGCAAGCACGTAGTCGTCGAAGTCGCGGATGTGGCGCTCGTTGGGGCCGTAGACGCCCCCGTCGCGGAAGCCGCGTGAGGTGGCGCCGAGCTGGCTCAACTCGCAGACTTCGGCGTCCTGCTTGCTCACCAGGTCCGTGAACTCCATGGCGTCGCTGGGGTCGAAGTCCGGTCGCGCCATCACGTCGGGATCGAAGAGCAGGTCCGAGACGATGCGCGTGCGATCGGGCGCGAGCGGCTCGATGCGGCTGACCACCACGTAGTCGGGGTGCAGGTCCAGGAAGACGTTCGGCCGCAGCACCATGCCGTAGTAGCGGTGGCGCTCCTCGGGCAGCAGGTCGCGGAAGAGCGGGCGGCTGGTCTTGCCGGTCGGCGTGAGCGACTCGATGCCCTCGGCGAACTCCGCCCCGTCTTCGATGCCGCCGCTGGTCAGGCCGGCCCGGAAATCCGGCACCTGCGCGCTCAGCTCCGGGTGCACCAGGGCGCAGTGGGCACACTCCTCGTAATTGGCGATGACGATCTTCCAGTTGCTGCGGAGGTCGTAGACTAGCGTGCCGCCGACCTTCAGCTCGCCCAGATGGTAGCGCGCGAGGCGCGGATGCAGGATGTTCCCCTGCTCGGCCAGAGGGCGCGGGCTCTCGCCCAGGTTCAGGAAGATCAGGCCCTCCCAGTTCTCAAGGGCCACGGGAACCAGGCCGAAGAGGTCGGGATCGAAGCGGGCGTCCTCTTTCATATTGGGGGCGCCCACCAGCTTGCCGTCCAGAGCGTAGGTCCAGGCGTGATAGCGGCACTGGATGGTGGCCCGCAGTTGCCCCCGCTCCGCCGTGCACAGTCGCGCTCCGCGGTGCCGGCAGACGTTCAGGAAGGCCCTGAGGGTGCCGGCGCGGTCGCGCAAGACGATCACGCTCTCCGTGCCCACCGTGGCGAGGACGTAATCCCCGACAGCGGGGATGGCATCGGCGCGGCCCACGCAGACCCAGGAGGCGGAGAAGATGCGCTCCTGTTCCAGGGCGAAGATAGAGGGATCGTAAAAGTAATGGCCGGGCAAGGTTGGCGTGTAGTCGGTGGCCGGTAACTCCAGGGTGGTCATCTGCGTCTCTCTTTGCCGCTGTGCAACATCTAAACCAAAGCCAGGCTCGGTATCGGCCAGCACCATCGGTCCCGCCGCGGCTTTGGTTTATCGGGCGGGCGGTCCTCCTCTTACTTCTACCCCCCGGCGCCATGCCTTGTCAAAGGTGCCAGGCGATAGGATGGTCGGGACCGAGCGCCTAACGCCTAGCCGCTGCTGTCCCCCGAATTTCCTAGTGCCGGCGGTGAGAAAGCCGCGTACGATACCCTCAATCCGGAGAGGTCTGGGCCTGCCGGATAAGCGAGTGTGCTATTCGCGCCGCCGATGAAGGCGATCACCCGAGTCACAAGAGGTAGCAAGCGCAATCCATGGCCGCACCGTCTGGTCTATCAAGCAATCCCTTCGAAGTGCTGGGCCTCGACCGCTCGGCCTCATTCGAGGAAGTCAAGCTCGCTTACCGGCGCCTGGCGCGCGAGTATCACCCGGACGCTAATCCGAACGACCCCATGGCCCTGGAGCGCTTCACCGCGTTGCGCCGCGCCTATGAGCGCCTGAAGATCTTCTATCAAACGCTGGAGGATGTGGAAGGAGCGCCAGACGGGCCGGCAGCCGCTCAGGCAGCGGCCACCGCGGGGCATAGCGACCGCCAGGCGGCGGTCCCGCCTCAACGCGAACCGATGCCTGAACCGCCACTTTCCACCAACGGCGCCCGGCACGAGGCCGCCGGGGAGATGCCGGTAACGCCTTCCGGCGCGCGTCGCGCCTTCCGCCGCACCGGACCGATACGGCATCCCGGCGAAGGCGACGGGCACCTTGCCCCGGCCGGGCGAGCGGCGGAGGTCAAGCTGCCCGAGCCGCTGCGGATCGGCGGCGGGCATCTGGCTTTGCGCGCCGAGGTCCTGTACAGCTACCAGATCGTCGCTCCCAGCCCGCAACCGCAGATGCTCTATGCGCTGATCAGCCTGCGCACCTCCGAGACGGTGAGCTTTCCGCGCGTCCCGCTGAACCTGTGCCTGGTGCTCGACCATAGCTCGTCGATGCTGCGCGGTGGCAAGGTGGAGCGCCTGAAGGACATGGTCGGCGAGCTGGTCAAGCAACTCGACCAGGACGATTACCTGTCTATCGTCTCCTTCGGCGACCGGGCCGAGGTCCTGCTGCCGGCGCAACCGCTCAGCGATCCCTCCCTGGTGCGCACGGCCATCGACTCCATGCGCTGCCGGGGCGGCACGGAGATCTCGCGCGGTCTGGTCTCGGGCCTGTCGGAGCTCTCGCTCAATGCCTCGCGCGCCGTCTCACATCTCATCCTGCTGACCGATGGCCAGACCGACGGAGATGAGATGGCCTGCCTGGAGCGAGCCGAAGAGGCGGCGGCTCTGAACGTCGGCATCACCGCCTTCGGTCTGGGCGCCGACTGGAACAGCACGCTGCTGGATGGCATCGCCCGGCCCACCGGCGGGCATTCCGACTACATCGAATCTCCCGAGGCCATGGTGCAGGCCTTCATCGCGCGCGTGAGCGCCCTGCAATCGACCAACCTGCGCCGTACCGTGCTCGGCGTCAACGTGGTGGCCTCTCAGTTGCAGCGCGCCACGTTGGTCAGCCCGATGATGCAGCCGCTGGAGTTCACCGCCGAGCGCGGCACGCCGATGGCCATCATCGGCGAGATCAGCAGCGCCACCGAGTACCAACTGCTGGCCGAGTTCCAGTTGATGCCGTGCCAGCCCGGCGCGGTGCGGGTAGCCGACCTCACCGTGACCTACGACGTCCCCGGCCTGCAGCGCGAGCGCGAAGCGCTGATCATCCCCATATCCACCACCGCGGCAACCGACCCCGATGTCCCGCTGCAAGCCGATCCGCGCGTGACCGATATGCTGCGCAAGGTCACGGCCAATCGCCTTCAAGAGCGGGCCTGGCACGAAATCGAAACGGGGAACGCAGCCAAGGGTACCGGCCTGCTCAAGCGGGCCGCCGAGCACCTGGAAGTCGCGGGGCATGCCGATCTCGCTCAGGTCGCCATCGCCGAGGCCGAACGGGTAGAGCGCGGCAACGACGCCAACGACGAGAACGTCAAGCGCATTATCTACGGCACCCGCCGCCTGGCACAGACCGCCCACCAGGGGTAGCGTTGCGCGCTGCCCGGCCTAACCTGCATTATTCACGAGGACCGCGGGCCGCCGCCAGGCAGGGTCGTCCCGCCCGATCAGACGCCCAGGAATAATCCAGGCTAAACCAAAGCCGCGGCGGGACCGACCCTGCCGATTTTGGTTTTGTGTCCTGATGCGGGCTACGGGGCGCCGAGACGCCTGTAGTCGTCCCAGGTATCCACGTCGGCCGCGCTGGCGGCGGGAACGGGGACCGCGGCGATGGGACCATCGTAGGCACGCAGCAGGGCGCGAGCGCCCTGGTCGCCGCGGATGGTGGCGGCCAGGGACCAGAGATCGCGATGCAACAGCAGCGGCGTGCCCCGGTGGTCGCCGTAGTCGGCGGCCACGATCTTGGCGCCGCTTTCGCGAGACGCGGCGACCAGGGCATCGATGGTCTCGCCGGCCAGAAGCGGCTGGTCGCCCACGGAGATCACCGCCGCCTCCACCGCCTCGTCCAGCGCGGCCAGACCCGCCTGCAGCGAGGTACTCAGGCCCTCGGCGTAGCGGTCGTTGACGACCACCCGCGCGCCGTGCAGGTCCACCTCCCGCCGCACGCGCTCCGCCTCGTGGCCCAGAACGACCAATACGGGATCGACCGTAGCGGCGGCCATGGCGGCCAGCGCCCACTCCAGCAGAGGGCGTCCCCGGTACGGCAGCAGTTGCTTGGGCCGGCCCAGGCGGGCTGAGCGGCCGGCGGCCAGGACGATGCCGGCAATCATGTGGCCAGGGCGGCGGCGTACACCTCGCTGAGCGGGCGTCCCGAACGGCCGTACTTGACCGCCGTCATCTCGGCCAGGATGGCCAGGGCGATCTCCTCCGGCGTGACGGCGCCGATGTCCAGCCCGATGGGGCCGTGCAGCCGGGCCAGCTCCGCCTCGGTCACGCCGGCGCGGCGCAACATCTCGCGCCGCTGCGCCTGGGTGCGGCGGCTGCCGATCAGTCCGACGTAGCGCGCCTCGCTGCGCAGCAAGATCGGCAAGAGCGGCTCTTCGAACTTGGGGTCGTGGGTCAGCACGGCGACGTAGGTCGATGCATCTAGCGGTGGCAGCTTTTCCAGGGCGCGGTGCGGCCAGGTCACGATGATCTCGGCGGCGTCGGGGAAGCGCTCGCGCGTGGTGTAGGTGGCGCGGGCGTCGATCACCGTGACGCGGTAGCCCACCTTCGCGGCCAGGGCGCACAGCGCCGGCGCGGCGTGCACCGAGCCCATGATGAGCAGGCGCGGCAGCGGCGCGTGCGACTCCACGAAGACCTGCACGCCCTCCTCGTCGGGCGCCGGGGGCGGATAGCTCAGCACCTCGCTCACGCCGTTGCGCAGGCGTGTCAGGGCGTCCGCGCGCACGCGCTCGTCCAGGCCGGCGTCGCCCAGCGTGCCCTCGCCGCTGCCGTCCAGGAAGACGAGCAGCTTGGCGCCGGCCCGATCCAGCGGCCGCACCAGGGTGGCCACGCAGACAGGACGATCGTTGCGCAGCGCCTCGGCCAGCGTCTCAAACAGGCTCATCGCTCAGATACGGCACGCCGGCTCACCGGCCTGCTGCGACAGCGTGGCGACCCAGCTATCGTCGAGGGTCGGGCCGGCGGCGCGGCCATCCAGCGGCTCGATGAAGACCTGCACGGAGCCGCCGCACATCAGGCCCACCTCCCAGGTCATGTCCGGCGAATAGCCGTACTCGACGATCTGGGGGTGGCCGCTGCGCAGCACCTCCATGGCATGCTCGATCACGTCGGTGTCGACGCAGCCGCCGCTGATCGAGCCGACTACGTCGCCGTGCGCCGTCACCGCCATTTTGGCGCCTGCCGGCCGCGGCGTCGAGCCCGCCGTGGTCAAGACGGTGGCCACGGCGACGGGCTCGCCGCGCCCGCGCCACTCTTCCACACGATTCAATATCTCGCGCATGGGAACCTCCTCACTACCTACACTATATATTATCCAGCGCGCGGCAGCAGATGGCTGGCCCGATTGCTCCCCGGCTGGGCCATCGACACCCGGGCCAGCAGCGCGGCCAGGGACTCCAGGCTGGCCAGGTTATGCGCCGGCAGGAACAGGTCGATGTAGGGCAGGGCCGCGGTCATGCCGCGTGTCAGCGGCTGGTAGCCCTCCAGGCCCAGCAACGGGTTGAGCCAGACCAGCAGGTGGCACGAGCGCTGCAAGTGGGCCATCTCCGCGGCCAGCAAGGCCGGGTCGCCGCGGTCCCAGCCGTCGCTGATGACGATGGCGATGGCGCCGCGCCCCAGCGCACGCCGTGTCCAGCGCCGGTTGAAGGTGGAGATGGACTCGCCGATACGCGTCCCGCCCGAGAAGTCCATCACCTCGCGCGCCACCTCGTCGAGCGCGCGGTCGGGGTCGCGCAGGCGCAACTGGTGGGTGATGCGCGTCAGGCGGGTGCCGAAGACAAAGGTCTCCACGCCCTCCAGCCCCTGGGTAGCGGCGTGCAGGAAGCGCAGCAGCAGGCGGGTATAGCGGTCCATGGAGCCGCTCACGTCGCAGATCAGGGCGATGGGCCGCGGGCGCACTTTGTGGCGGCGACGCGGCAGCACCAGCACCTCGCCGCCGTAGCGCAGGTTACGGCGCGCCACCCGCCGCAGGTCCAGCAGGGCGCCGTGGCGCGCGGGCTGGGTGCGGCGCAGGCGGCGCATCGGCGGCTTGAAGCTCATCGTGGACAGCAGGCGGCGCATCTCGGCCAGCTCGGCCGGGGACAGGTGCGCGAAATCCCGCTGGCGCAGCGCTTCGGAGGCGCTGTAGGCGACGATCTGCCCGGCCGCCTCGCCCTCCTCGCCCGGCTCGTCCGGCGCCTCGTCCTCGTCGAGCTCGCCGCCCAGCGTGATCACGCGCTTGACGACCTGCTGCGCCGCGTTGCCGTTCTCCTCGCCGTGTCCCCGCGACTCCGTGGCCGGGGCATAGCCGACGATCGGCGCGTTGAACTGCTCGATCAGCGGAGCCAGGCCGCGCCAGAAGCGGTCGAAGGCCGCGGCAAAGGCCGGCTCGTGCACGTGCGCGTCCAGCAGCACGGCGCGCAGCGCCGCGTAGACATCGTCGCGCCGCGACAGGTCGACCAGCGCCAGCGTGCGCGTAGCATCGAGCGCCTGGCCGCTGCCCACGGAGAGCCCCATGCGGCGCAGCAGCTCCACGAAGCGCAGCAGCTCCGTGATCAGGCGATCGCCGTCATCCATTGTCGCGCGACTTCGCCACCAGCGCCTCGGCCTCGCCGTTGAGCCGGTGCAGGTCTTCCTCGTATTTCACCACGCAGCCCAGCGTCTCGCGCACCGTCTCGACATCGGCGTCGTCGCGGCCCAGCTCCACCAGCGCCCGCACCCAGTCCAGCGTCTCCGACACGCCGGGCGACTTGTAGAGCTCCATGGTGCGCAGCATCTGCACCATGCGGCAGACCTGCAAGGACAGGGTTTGACTCGCTTCCGGCACCTTCAGCGCCACGATGCGCTGCTCTTTCTGTAGCGAGGGGTAATCGATCCAGTGGTAGAGGCAGCGGCGCTTGAGGGCGTCGTGGATCTCGCGCGTGCGGTTCGAGGTCAGCACCACGGCGGGCGGATGGGCCGCGCGCACGGTGCCAAGCTCGGGGATGCTAACCTGGAAATCGGAGAGCAGCTCCAGCAGGAAGGCCTCGAACTCGGCGTCGGCGCGGTCCAGCTCGTCGATCAGCAGCACCGGCGGCACGGGATCGTCATGGGCGATGGCCTGCAAGAGGGGGCGCTCGATCAAGAAGTCGGGGCTGAAGATATCGCGCAGCGCCTCTTCTTCGGCCGCGCCGCGCGCCTCCAGCAGGCGAATCTCCAGCATCTGGCGGGCATAGTTCCACTCGTAGAGGGCGGAGCTGACGTCGAGGCCCTCGTAGCATTGCAGGCGGATCAGGCGCGCGCCCAGCACCTCCGCCAGCACCTTGGCCACCTCCGTCTTGCCCGTCCCGGCCTCACCTTCCAGCAGCAGCGGCTTGCCCAGCCGCAGCGAGAGGAACAGGCTCATCAGCAGCCCGCGATCTCCGACATACAGGTGGTCCAGCAGCGCCTCTTGCAGCGTCTCCACGCTCAGGCTGGGATACTCTTGCGTCACGCCCAACGATCTTACCCCTATCTTCATCAATATAGTGCTATCTGTAGTGTAGCAGCCGGCCTGCTGACACCCAGGCCCTGTGCATTCTACGCCGGCGCGGGACCGAAGGGTACCCGCTTGCGGGCCCCGGTCCCCTGGCGCCTCAGGGGCACTGCGGTGCCGCGGGCCCCACCGCAGTCGGAGGCCACCACCTTGGGGAATGCACAGACCGTGCCCGCGGACACCACCCTGACGCCATTCCGCAGGCGCCGGCATGCGGGCGATCCGGGATATGCCTCGAACTACTCGGGGGAGGAGCGGCAGCGTGGCCCTGAAGGACCACGGTAGGGACTTCGCCCCGAACGGCAACTGAGGGCCACTACCGGCCGGCCAGGCCCGAGGTGACG
>Ga0209062_1003839_pt1 | contig 16675 bp, 10 predicted proteins | sample Coa_R2_2_FD_187158 | JGI IMG/M metagenome (GOLD analysis project Ga0209062, IMG submission 187158) | Surface soil microbial communities from Centralia Pennsylvania, which are recovering from an underground coalmine fire - Coalmine... | ecosystem: Environmental > Terrestrial > Soil > Unclassified...
GGATGATCTTCAGGGCAATGCCGCTGCCGGTGAGCTCCTGCACGTGCGTCGCCGTTAGCCCGGGATCGAAGACGCCTCGGCTCAGAAAGGCCAGCAAGGGATAGCCGAAGACCAGCAGCAGATACAGCACCAGCGGCACCGCCAACGCCAGCAGACGCAGCTGCCGGCGGCGGGTCAGCCGCAGCGACAGAGCGGACGGCTCGATCGCCCGCCCACCATGGGGTGCCGGCGTGGTGATGGATTGCGCCATGGCCCCTCTAGCCCTGCCTCTCCACAATGCGGCTATCCTGCTCGTGCCAGCCCACCATGACCTCGTCGCCGCGCGTCGGGCCATGCACCCCCTGCCGGTTGGTCTGCTTGACCACCAGGGATTCGCCGCTGGGCAGACTGACCTCATAGCGCCGCACCTCGCCGACGAAGATGACCTCGCGCACCACGGCCCGCAGCGCATTGGCCCGGCCCTCGGCGTCGTCGCCGAGCAGCACCTTCTCCGGGCGAACGGCCACGGTGGCCTGCGCCCCTACCCGCTCCTCGCCCCCGGCCAGCACGCGCAGGCGTGTGCCGTCGTTGAGCTGTACGGTGCAGACCCGGCCGTCGGCCGCCAGGACCGCGCCGGTCAGGAAATTGGACTCGCCCAGGAACGCGGCCACGAAGTGATTGGCCGGGCGGTCGTACAGGTCTTCGGGCGTGCCGAGCTGCTCGATGCGCCCGTGGTTGAACACGGCGATGCGGTCGGACATCACCAGGGCCTCGGTCTGGTCGTGTGTCACGTAGATCACGGTGATGTGCAGCGCGTTCTGCAACCGCTTGATCTCCAACTGCAGCTCTTCGCGCAACTGCTTATCCAGGGCGCCCAGCGGCTCATCCATCAGCAGCAACGGGGGGTCGTACACGATAGCGCGCGCCAGGGCGATGCGCTGCTGCTGTCCGCCGGACAACTGGCTGGGGAAGCGGTGTTCAAGCTGGGGCAGCCGCACGAGTTGCAGCACCCTGCGCACCCGCTCGAGCTGCTCGGAGCGCGCCATCTTGCGCATGCGCAGCGGGAAGGCGATGTTCTCCGCCACGGTCATGTGCGGAAAGAGCGCGTAATTCTGAAAGACCATGCCGATGTCGCGCTGGTGCGGCGGCACCAGCGACACCGCGCGATCGTTGATGAAGATCTCGCCGGCCGTGGGCACCTCAAACCCGGCCACGGTCATCAGCGTGGTGGTCTTGCCCGAGCCGCTGGGTCCGAGCAAGGTCAGAAATTCACCGGGGCGAATCTCCAGATTGACCCTGTCGATGGCGACGACCTCGCCGTAATGTTTGGACAGGCCCACGATGCGGACACCGGCGCCTTTGATGGGCGCCGCGGGCGGTGCGACGTTAGGCGCGACAGCCCCCGGCACACGTAGATCGGCCACGGTGATTGACCCTCGCTAGAACCTCAGGAGCCGAGGACCCAGGTAGCCCAGCGCTTGATGACCTCGTCGAAGTTGTCGGCCCACCAGGCCGAGTCGAAGTGGAATTGCTGGACCAACTGCTTGGGAGCGGTCGGCAGTACATCCAGACGCGCCTTTGGAATGTACTCAGTGGCACGGCTATTGACGTAGCCATAGTTGATCAGCATCGCCTGGCGTGCCTGCGAGATGGGCAGCGTCATGAAGGCCGTGAACTTCTGGGCATTGGTCCTGTTCGGGGCGCCGCGCAGGATAGCCCAGGCATCCGTGGCCAGCATGCCCTGATACCAGTCGATGTCGACGGGCACGCCGCGCGATTTCGTCGCCGCGATGCGCCCGCTCCAGGAGTTGGCGAGCACGGCCTCCTTGCTCGACAGCAATTGCGCCGGCGTCTGGCCGCTGTCCCACCACTTGACCACGCTGGGGCGAATCTTGGCCAGGGAATTATAGGCCGCGTCGATGTTGATGGGATAGACCTTGGTCATGGGCACGCCCGTGGCCATGATGGCGCCCTCCAGGAACGGCGTCACGCCGTTGGTCCCGCCCGGCAGGGTGCGTTTGCCGGGGAAGCGCTTGGTATCCCACCACTGCACCCAGCCGCGCGGATGTGCCACCTTGAAGACGTCGGTGCGATAGGCGTTGATCCAGGAATACGGCAGCATATCGACGGCGTACTTGTGCCTGTTCGCGGCCGCGATATGCGCGACGTCGAAGAGCGAGTAGTCGATCGGCTCGAAATAGCTCTTGCTGGCCTTCTTGTTGAGGTTGAGAACGGTGAACTGGTCGATCTCGCACACGTCGTAGGTGTAGTTGCCGGTGTCGACCTGCGACTTGATCTTGGCCGAGTCGGGCTGGTCACCGGAGACGATGACCTTGATGCCGGAGAGCTTCTGGAAAGGCTCCACGTAGGCCACCTGCTGCATCGCAGCCAGGTCGCCGCCCCAACTGGAAAGGATAACCTGCCCGGACCCCTTCAGGTTATTGGGGATGGAGGTCATCTCAGGCAGCTTGATCTTGCCCTGCCTGTAGGCGCGCAGGCCCTCGGCGGAAGCCCGCGACAGGTCCAGGGCATCGAAGGCGGAGATGCTGGCCAGGGTGAGGGCCAGCTTGCTCGCGCCGCTCAACAGCTGCCGGCGGGAGAGCGGGTGCCGTTGAATATTGTTCTTGCGAATGAATTCGTTGACCTCTCCCAGCAACTCATCGTGCTCGTTCATGAGACCGTCTTCCTTTCGTCAGAACTCCGCATGGCGCTCTCTACCTGCGCCTGATAGGGAGGTGGACGCCGCGTTACCATAGTATGGCCCAACCCAACCTGCAAAGGCAAGCAGGCAGTTGCTTACGCCGCCGCGCGCCTCGGCCATAGAGATGATTGTAGGGCCGTGACATGACGCCACGATGAACCACGTCCCGATTAGCCTACATTATTCATCGCCGCATTCATGGCCGCACATTATGGATATGGCGGAGTCCCAGCTTCGGGTCCGTCCCCGTGAATCAGACCATCTAGGACAAACGTGCGAGAAGGTGTGGACAAGTGATCGCGGCAGCCGCGGCCGCCTGATAGCCTGTTAATAGAACATTAGTTCTATTGAAGGGAGCGTAGGCATGAGCCCCGCCACACCAGCCCGCGCGCGCCGGCCGCGCGTACACGAAACGGCGCACTATTTCATCCTGGCCGCCCCTTACGACCCGTCTCTGGTGCGGGCGTTGCACCGAATCCCCGCCTGCACCTTCGACCGCGGCAGTCGCACCTGGCGTATCCCCAAGACCACGGCTGCCGTGCATGCCCTACGAGACATCGTGCAGCAGTTCAATATCCGGGGCCGTGTGCGAGGTGCGGATACAGCTCCGGCTCTCGGCAACCTGCAACTGGTGCTGCCCGACCTACCCGGAGGTTGGTAACGGGGGACGACATCGCGCCATCCGGGAGAGGCGCCCTTGCCCCTTGCTCCCGGCCATGATCGCAAGGCCCGGGCAAAAAGCACGGCCCCCGCACCGGCACGTGCCGGTGCGGGGGCCGTTCCGTCGGATTCCGCGCCTCCTATTTCTTCTTCTTGGTTACCGTCTTCTTAGGCTTGGTCTTGGGTTTGGCCTTGGGAGCGGGCTGGATCGTCACGTGTGCCGTGGCCGTCGCCGGGTGCTTCCCCTTGCCCACGGCCAGCGTCAGCACCGCCGCTATAGCCTTTTTGAGCTTGTACTTGACCACTAGCCGCCCCTGGTAGGCACCGCAGCCGCTGGTCTTGCCCTTTGTCTGCACGGAGTAGAGCACCTTGGTGCGCGTCCGGATCTGGGTCTTGGTCTGCGTCTTGATCTTGCCCTTGACCTTGACCTTCACCTTGACCGTGACTTTCACCTTGCTGATGCTGAGCACCTGCAGCTTGAGCAGCACCGGGGCGTTGTGCGCCGCGAAGCTCGCCTTGGCGGTCAGCGTCTTGCCGGTCTGCACCTTGCCCGGCGCACTCAGACTGAGCTTGTGTTTGCCGTGCTGCGCGGGACAGGGCACCGCCGTGTTCGTCGGTGGCGCCGAGGTCGGCGGCACCGACGTTGGCGGTATCGGTGTGTTGCCAGACGGTGCCGAGGTGTTGGTCGGCGGCACCGCCGTGTTCGTCGCCGTATTCGCGGGTGGGACCGAGGTGCTCGTCGCTGTGTTGGCCGGAGGCACCGACGTGTTGGTCGGCGGGTTCGTCGGCGTATTGGTCGGCGTCAGCGTCGGCCCACCCGATGCAGTTGTCGCCGTGGCGGTCGGCACCGTCGGCGTATCCGTCGGCGGCGTCCCCGTCACGGTCGCGGTCGGCGTGTCCGTCGGTACCGTCGGCGTCGAGGTGGTTGTCGGCGTCGGCGTGTTGGTGGGGGTATTCGTCGGCGTGTCCGTCGGAGCCGGCGACGCGCCGGCTCCCACCACCCGCACCCGGTTGTTGCCGGAATCGGCGATATAGATGTTGCCGGCGCCGTCAAGAGTGACGTCATGCGGCGCGTGCAACTGCGCCAGGTACGCTAAGCCCCCATCTCCGCTAAACCCACGCGTGCCGGATCCGGCCATAGTAAAGATGGTACCTGCAGTCACTTCGCGAATGCGATTGTTCCCCGAGTCCGCGATCCAGATGTGGGTGCCCGAGCTGTCCACGGCCAGTCCCGATGGTGAGGACAGTTGAGCTTGCGTGGCCGGGCCGCCGTCTCCGCTTCGCCCGGCCGAGCCGGTCCCCGCGACAGTGGTGATGACGCTGGTAGCCGTGATCGCTCCCCCGACCGCCATCACCTCGCGCACCCGGTTGTCGCTCAGATCGGTGAAGTAGAGATTCCCCGAGCCGTCCAGGGCTACCCTGGCGGGTGAGAACAACTGGGCCTGTGTGGCCGGGCCGCCGTCACCACACGGCGTGGTGGGGTCCGCGCACTGCTGCCCGGTCCCGGCCACCGTGGTAATGACCCCGGTGCCCGCGATCACCTCGCGCACGCGGTTGTCCAGGGAATCGGCGATGAACAGATCGCCTGAGCCGTCCACGGCGATTCCCGACGGCGCGGACAACCTGGCCTGAGAGCCCGGGCCACCGTCACCGCAAGATGCGGTGGGGTCCAGGCACGGCTGCCCGGTCCCGACCACCGTGGTGATGATGCTCGTAGGGGTGATGGCCCCCGCGACCGCCAGGACCTCGCGCACGCGGTTGTTCAACAGGTCGGCGATATACAGATTGCCCGATTTATCGAAGGCGAGTGCCGCGGGAGAGTTCAACTCTGCTCTGAGGGCCAGGATATTGTCGCTATTGAACCCGGGCGCCCCGTTCCCCGCCACGGTGGTGATCGTCCCATCGGGGCTCACCTTGCGCACGACGTTGTTAAAGGTATCGGCAACGTAGAGATTGCCCGAGCCATCGGCAATCATGGACGAGGGGTAGATCATCTGCGCCGAGGTCGCCGGACCCGTTACACCGTTGTAACCCGCGGAACCATTCCCGGCCACCGACGTGATGATGCTGGTGGACGTGATCACGCCGCCTTGGGCCAGTACCTCGCGCACACGGTTGTTAACGACATCGGAGATGAACAGGTTGCCCGCATTGTCCTCCGCGGTCCCACCCGGCGAACTCAACTGCGCCAGATTGGCCAGGATGTTGTCGCCATTGTACCCGGCCGTGCCGGTCCCGGCCACCGTGGTGATGATGCTGGTAGCCGTGATCGCCCCCGCGACCGCCAGGACCTCGCGCACGCGCTGGTCGTCGAAGTCGGAGATAAACAGGTCACCGGTACTATCAACGCTGACAGATGTGGGCCGCTTCAGATTCGCGGCAGTTGCCGGGCCGCCATCGCCGCAAGGTGTGGTGGAGACCAGGCACGGCTGCCCGGTCCCGGCCACCGTGGTGATGATGCTGGTAGCCGTGATCGCCCCCCCGACGGCCACCACCTCGCGCACGCGCTGATCGTCGCGGTCCGCGATGTAGAGGTTACCCGAACCGTCGACCGCCACGCCGCCCGGAGTATTGAATTGGGCCTGGGCCGCCGGCCCGCCGTCGCCGCAGGGAGTGGTGGGGGCCGCGCACGGCTGCCCGGTCCCGGCCACCGTGGTGATGATGCTCGTAGGGGTAACGGCCCCCGCGACCGCCAGGACCTCGCGCACGCGCTGGTCGTCGCGGTCCGCGATGTAGAGGTTACCCGAGCCGTCGACCGCCACTTTGACCGGGTTATTGAGCTGTGCCTGGGTCGCCGGCCCGCCGTCGCCGCAGGGAGTGGTGGGGTCCGCGCACGGCTGCCCGGTCCCGGCCACCGTGGTGATGACACCCGTAGCCGACACCTCGCGGATGGCGTCATTGCCGCTGTCGGCGATATAGAGGTTGCCGGTGATATCGACCGCTACACCGGTCGGAGTATCCAGTTCGGCCGAGGTGGCCGGTCCGCCATCGCCGGTGTAACCGGGCGCATCGTCGCCAGCGACAACCACCATGGTCTGAGGAGACACACTCTGTCCGAAGAGAGTCGCCGTGATGCCGGTCAGATTCGCCAGCCAGACGACATCATTGCTGGAGTCCGCGATCAGGAGATGGCCGGAGCCGTCGACAGCAACGCTTCTCGGCGCCATGCCAAAGCCGGTCGGCGGGCCACTGGCTCCGGTCAGCCCACCCGCGGTCGTGGTGATGATGCCCGCGGCGGGCAAGGTCACCGCGGGAGCCCGCACAACGCCGGTGGAGGGGACGGGGTGTGAGTAGGCGGGCGTCGTGTGGCCCACGGGCGCGGCCCCCTGGCGAGCCTGTGTCGATTCCGGCAGTACGCCCACCAGGCCGACCAGCAACGCCGCGACCAGTACACGATGCGGCCACCACTGTTGGGTTCGTTCTCTCGCCCGTTCGTTCACCCTGCACATCCTTTCACACGTTACGCAGCGCACCACCGGTCCGCCCGAAAGGCACATAGCAACCGGTAAAATGCATCAAACTTGCAAATCAATCGCAAAGTACGCCGTCTGCTTATACCAAGCTCGGTCCCCTAGTGGTTCCAGTTATCAGTGTTGGCCATGGTAGAGCAGGCGCCTATAGCCCATTTGGGCTATGGTGGGCAGGACCCGGCCGGGATGTCCATCCGTATTTCGACGACGTGGCTTGAGGCGTGGGCTGAATCGCCGGCCACGTATGGTAACGCGATGTCTGCCTCACCGTCGGCGACGGCAGTACTCTTAGCAGCTTCCCAACATTATACCGCGGGGCATCCGATGCGCGATATTCCGTCGCACCGGTCCGTCCATGCACCGTCAGCTATAAGACCACGCGGGAGCATGACACCCCCTATCGTGGAACGGGTCCGTGGCCTGCAGAGCCCGGTTGACACTCGAATGAGGCTGTGTTTACGCTAATAGCTAACACGGGATGCGCACGCTCACCTCGTGCTCGCGAGGCGCTCGATTCAGTCCGTGATGACGTCCCCGGGTTATGTCTACTTCGAAGTAGGCCGATCTGCCCGCGAAGGAGATCCGCGGTGCCCCGTGCGCCGAGAAGCGCACAGCCGCCAAAGGCTTTGAGATGAGCGTTCACCCTGAGCAGTTACTCTGTCCCATCCTGGTAGGCCGTGAGGACGAAGTGGCGACGCTGCGCCTTGCGCTTGACCGCGCCGTGCAGGGGCGTGTCCGCGGGCTGTTCATACGCGCCGAGGCCGGGCTCGGCAAGAGCCGGCTCTGCCGAGCCCTGATCAGAGATGCGCAACTGCGCGGCTGCCATCCCGTCGTGGGGCTCTGTTCGCCACAAGATACGACCCTGCCCTATGGCCCCATCGTCGACGCGCTGCGGCGCTCGCTGGCGCGCATCGGCCCGGATGTCGCCACGCGGCAACCGTCGTTGCAGAACGCGTTACCGCTGTTGAGCCAACTGCTACCGGAACTGGCGGAGTCGCCGCCGGCCGCGAGCGCCGCCGGCGGCGTCCTGACTGATACACCCTCGGCCCTCAGGCGTCGCCTCTTCGCGGCCCTGCTACAAGCTATGCGCACCATCGCATCGCACCAGCCTGAGGGCGCGAGCGTGCCGGCGCCCCTGGTCCTGGTCCTGGAAGATCTCCACTGGGCCGACGAGAGTACGCTTGAATGGGTCGATTTTCTGCTGCGCTCGCACTCGGATCTCGACGACCCCGTGCCCGATCGGGGCATGCTGATCGTGGGAACGGTGCGTAGCGAAGCGCTCTCCTCCGCGCCGGCGCTGGCACATTTACTCGCAGCCATCCTGTCGTTGCGCAACGCCCGTGAGATCGAGTTGCGCCCGCTCACGCCGCCGCAGATTGAGCAGATGCTCGAGGCCACGGTCGGCCGGCATCTCTCTCGCGGCGTGGTCGAGGCTTTCCTGGAGCGCAGCGAGGGCAACCCGTTCGTGGTGGAGGAACTGCTCGGCGCCGTGGCCGCCGCCGGGCATCTCGACAGCACCTCCAATGGCAGCGAGGTGGCCACCTTACACTTACCCCTCTCCTTGCGCGGCGCGGTGCTCGAACGGCTCGACCTGTTGCCCGAGGAAGCGCGCTCGTTGCTCTCCGCCGCCGCCGTCGTCGGCCGTGTCTTCGACCTGGATGTGCTGGCGCAGGTGACCAATCTGGACGAGCGCACGCTGCTGCGGGCCCTGCGCCTGGCCCTGCGCGGCAGCCTGGTCGAGGAAAACCCGGCCGAGGGCGGATCGGCTAGCGCGACCACGGGAGATCGCTATCGCTTCCGCCATGCGCTGACGCACGAGGTGATCTACGGTGAACTGCTGGGGCCGGAACGGCGCGCGCTGCACAGATCCGTGGCCCGTGTACTCGAAGAGCGGCTGAGCGGGGACCCAGGCACGGACGGCGAGGTCGTGGAGACGCTGGCCTATCATTATCGCCTGGCCGGCGACAAATCCAGTGCCCTGACCTACGCACGCCGCGCCGCCGAACGCGATCGCGCCCTGCTGGCTTTCGCCGAGGCGCGCCGCCACTACGCCGAGGCCCTGTCGTACCTGCCGGAGACCGATCCGGAGCGCCTACCCCTGCTCGAATCGCTGGGCCTGCTCTCCCTGGCCCTGCTGGATCTGGGCGGCGCCGTGGGCTACATCGACGCCGCGATTACCTTGCTGCGCAATCTGGGCATGGCACGCAAAGCCGGCGCCGCCTTGGGAGAGATGCACCATTTACTGTGGTACACCGACCTGGCCCGCTTCCAGGCCATGGTGCCGGAGCTGGATGCCGTGGCCGAGGCGGCCTATACCGGCGCCGACGGAGCCGGCCCGGAGGATGCGGACGCCCTGGCTTGTTATGCCGCCGCGGCGCTGGCCCATTCGGTCTATGCCAACTACACGCGCGCCGCGCTGTGGGCGCGGCGGGCTCTGGAGCTGGACGCGCGCATTAATCCCGGCGCCACGAACGGCATCTCGCCGGCGGCCTACAAGGCATTGCTAGCGCGTGCCCATGCCCGGGTCCACGGCCACGTCGGCGATGCCTCGCTCAGCGGAGCCGGCGAGTCCGAGATCGTCAAGGCCGGCATACGCGACTTGCGCGATACGCTCGACCTGGGCTTGCGCCTGGCGCTGCCCGAGGTCGTGCAGCTTACCTACAACTTCCTGCCGCGCGGGCTGCTAGAAGTCGGGCGTGATGCCGAGGCCGTGGCGCTGATCGATGCCGCCGACGAGTATGCCCGCCGCTCGGGCGTTGCCGCCATCGCCGATACGCGTGGCTTCTGCATGTATTTTGCCGGGCGCTGGCAGGAAGCAATCGAGATCATGCGCGCCTCCGTAGCCTTCAGCCGCCGGATCGGCGCCTTCCCCAAGCTGGCCCTCGAATTGACGGCCCTCGGACATCTGTTGGTGGCCACGGGCCATGGCACAGAGGCGGTGGACGTCTTGCACGAAGCGCTGGCCATCCTGGAACCCAGCCAGCAGTTCGTCACACTGGCGCCATGCCTCTGCGGCATGGCCAAGGCGCGTGCCCTCCTCGGCCAGCATGAGGCCGCGGCACGGCTCTTCCAGCAGGGCCATACGCTCTGGGAGTCGACGGAAGACCGCGGAACGGTGATCCTCCTGCTGCTGGAAGGAACGCTATTCTACGCCGCACAGGGCGATGTGGCCCGTGCCGCATCCTGGGCAAACGACCTTGCGCGCGTGGCCGGAGAGGCGCCGATGCCGGTCGCCGCCGCGGCCGCGGCCCACGCGCGCGGCGTCGCCTTGGCCGCGGGCGGCAACCATCAGGAAGCGCAAGACCTGCTGCGCGCTGCCATAGCGCGCTGGGAGGCGCTGGCGCGCCCCTACGAGGCGGCACGGGCTCGCGCCGCGCTCGGCGCCGCGATTATCGCCGCGGCCCCGCGCGATCCGGCGAAACGCAGCGAGGCCGACAGCGCGCTCGCCGCGGCCGAGCAGACCTTTGCCCGCCTCGGCGCGACGCCCGATGCCGAACGCACGGAGGACCTGCGCCGCCGGGCCGGCTTGCTGGCGCAGGCCCGCCGCAGGCAATCGCTGGCCCAGGGGCGGGCGCCGTTTGGCGACCTCACGCCGCGCGAGCGCGAGGTCCTCAGCCTGCTGGCCGAAGGCAGCACCAACCGCGAGATCGCCCAGAAGCTCTTCATCGCCGAAGGGACGGCAGAGCTGCACGTCAGCCGCATCCTCGGCAAGTTGGGCTGCGCCACGCGTGCCCAGGCCGTGGCCTACGCCGTGGCCAATAAGCTCATCTGAACCGGCCCAGGAGTGGCCCGCGAGAGAGCATAGGCCGGCCTTTTCGCAGCCCTCAAAGATACATACTCTCCCCGATGTTTTCCGGCATCTCCGGCCCTACACTGACCTGTACAGCACCGCACAGTGCTATGGAGCGAGGAGAGTTGTCATGCGCATTTCGGAGTGTATTATCCATCTCGCACAGCCCGTCCTGGGCAAGATTCGCCTCAGCGGCGCTGTGACGGTCGGGACAACCTGGCTGGACTACACGTTCCCGGACGATCCAGGCGACGGAGCACTGAATGCGGTGCCGGAGCACGCGGCCGGCCGCCGCGTGCTCATCCCCATCACCAACGTGACGTCCGTGGTGATCGACCCCGGGGCCGACACGGGAGCCCACCTGCCCTGAGCAACCCGCTGCTATACCGGAGGCGCTAGGCGTTAGCCCTACGGCGCCTGTGACGCGGCAGGGCACCCGCTTGCGGGTCCCGGCTTTAGCCCGTTCGTCCTTCCCGGCGGTTTTAACCGCCGGTAGCCCGTTCGTCCTTCCCGGCGGTTTTAACCGCCGGTCCTTCGGTCGCCGGTCCCGCCCACTCCCCTTGACCCGCTGCGCCTGCGAGGCCACCGTCTATATGCTCGCCGCGCCCACAAATACATGGTTCCCATGCCTAACGCCCAACGCCTAACTCCTTGCCGCGCCCACAAATATGGCGTTCCCTCACTGACAGCGCCCATCGCATTCTCTAGACTGCACCACGTAGCGCGACTATTGGCCCGGGGGACAGTGATCCGCGGCCCAATATCGTGCGTACTACCAGCGAGGGCCCACATTCCGGCGACCATGGCGACCCCGCGGCAAGGCGGCGCGTCAGGCATGCAACGAGCCGTTTCCCGCATCCAGAACATCCGGATAGACAGCCTGCAAGGAGACGGACACCATGCTATCACGTATGGGCGCTCGGCGCCTGTTGTTGGGCGGATTCGCCGTGCTCGGGCTGGTCGCGACCATGGCCATGCCCGCCGGTGCGGCCAGCCACCGCGACAGCCCGCTGATCTCGCTCGATCCCGCGGCCGATCAGAACGACCTCTACGCGTTCGTCAGCCGCAACGACGGCGGCACCAAAGTGCTAAACCTGATCGCCAGCTACATCCCGCTGGAGGAAGCGGCGGACGGTCCCAACTACTACAAGTTCGACGACAACGTGCTCTACGAGCTCAACATCGCCAACACCGGCTTGACCGGTAAGCCCGATCTGAGCTTCGAGTTCAGGTTCAAGACGACCTATCGCTGCACGCGCACCTTCCTCACACTGGGCATCGGTAGCGGCTGCGACGACGGCGCGACGCCGGACGTGGGCACCATCCAGACCACCGGCGATCCGCACCAGAACCTGCAGCAGACCTACTCGGTGATCGCCATCAACCGCGACACCAACCGCTCGATCGACCTCACCGCGGGCATGACGCCGACCGTGCCGCCGGACAATATCGGCCGCACCACTCCGGGCTATAACCAGGGCGGTAACGGCGATAACCCGGCCCAGACCGGTGCCCAGACGACGGCCGCGCTCGACCCGCTCACGGCGAGCGCCATCTATACCTTGCCCGGCGGCATCAAGGTCTTCGCCGGCCAGCGCAGCGACCATTTCTACGCCGACTTGGCCGCGACCTTCGACCTGCTAAACCTGCGCAGCCCCGGTGTCAACTCGCTGCAAGGGTATAACGTGCACGTGATCGCCATGCAGATCCCGCTCGCGCTGCTGGCCTCGCCGCGGTGCCCGAACGGAGAGTGCATGATGGGCGTCTACACCGCCAGCTACCGGCGCGCGGTCACGGTACGCCCGGCCGACGGCGGCGCGCCCGTCAACGCCGGGCCCTGGCGCCAGGTCGGCCGCATGGGCAATCCTCTCTTCAACGAGATCTTCGTCGCCCTGGACGACAAGGATAGGTGGAACCAGTCGCAGCCGGTGAACGATGCGCAGTTCAAGCAGTACGCCCTGAACCCGGAGCCGGTGCGCCTGCTCAACGCCGTGCTTGGCCTGACCGGCGGCACGACCAATCGCACCGACCTGGCCGCCATCTTCATCCCGGACCTGTTGCGCGTCGATACCTCGACCGAGGCCGTGCCGCTGCAGGCGGGCGACCCCATCGACGCCAGCACGGCGGCGAAGTGCTACGGCGGCAACCCGCCGCCCAGCACCTTCAGCACGCTCTCGGTCTTCGGCAACGACAAGGTCTGGAGCCCCTTCCAGAACGCCTGCGTGCCCTCCGGCTGGCCAAACGGACGGCGCCTGGCCGACGACGTGGTGGCCATCACCGTCGATGCGGGCGAGCCCGGCCTCAACGGCGGCTTCAGCACGGGCCTCGCCGCCACCGCCCCCGTGCAGAACCACGTCTTCCCGTTCTCGGCGACTCCCTACAACGGGCGCAACCACGCGCACGCCCCGCAATAGCCGGCGAGTAGTGAGTGACAGCGGGTGGTTGGCGCGACCTGCGCGCCAACCACCCGCCACTGGAAAGGTTGAGACAATGAGAGCGCAACGGCGCCAACTGTTTTTCACGCTGGTCTGGATCGTGGGCGCGCTGCTGTTTGCCTTCGGCAGGCCGTCGTTCTTCGGCGCCGGCGCGCCAAGCAGCACCGGCACGGCCCTGCCGGCCATCCCGGTTGACGTGCAGCAAGTGGCGGCGGTGGCCGGCCGCGGCAACCACGGCCCGTCCACCACCGATGCCCTGATCGCGCAGGCCCAGCAAAAGGCCCTGAGCACGGGTACGGCGTCCGACTACAATGCCCTGGCCGAGGTCTACATGCAGAAGGCCCGCGAGACCGGCGACGTCACCTACTATAATCTGGCCGACCAGGCCGTCGGGCATTCGCTCGCCCTTAACCCCGGCAACTTCGAAGGGCTCACCACGGCGGCCTGGGTCAAGCTGGCCCGCCACGACTTCCGCGGGGCCGCCGCCCTGGCCCGCCGCTCGCTCACAGTGAACGCCTACCACGGTGAGACTTACGGCATCCTGGGCGACGCCGAGCTGGAACTGGGCGATTACAAAGGCGCCACGCGCGACTACCAGCGCATGGTCGACCTCAAGCCCGGCCTGGCCTCGTATAACCGCGCCTCGCACATGCACTGGCTCTATGCCGATACGATAGGCGCCATCAAGATCATGCGCATGGCTATCGCCGCCGGCAGCAGCTACCCCGAGAACGTGGCCTGGTGCCAGGCGCAGGTTGGCGACGACTATTTCTTCCTCGGCGCGTTCCAGGCCGCCGAGCACGAGTATCGCGCGGCCCTGCGCACCTTCCCGCACGAGATCTACGCCCTGGCCGGCCTCGCGCGCCTCTATGCGGGCGAGGGACGCTACCGCGACGCCGTGAGCTACTACAACCAGGTGATCGGACAGATACCGCTGCCGCAATACGTGATCGCCCTGGGCGACACCTATGCCCAGATGGGCCGGCCCGCGCAGGCCGCCAAACAATATGCCCTGGTCGACTACATCTTCCACCTCTACGATGTGAACCACATCAACATCGGCATCGACCGGGCGCAGTTCTACGCGGACCACGACCGCAACCTCAAGGAGGCGCTGCAACTGGCCCGCGCGGAGGCCACCTGGCGCCACGATATTCGCACCATGGACACCCTGGCCTGGGTGCTGTACAAGAACCACCGCTACCACGAGGCCCTGGCCGCCGAGCAACAGGCCCTGCGCCTGGGCACGCGCGACACCGGCTACTACTACCACCTGGGCCTGATCTACCAGGCGCTCGGCGACCTGCCGGCCGCCCGCTCGTATCTGCAAGGCGCGCTGATGCTCAACCCCTACTTCGACGTGCGGCAGGCGCCCGCGGCCGTGGCCACGCTGCGCCGCCTCGGGTCGCAACCGGCCACGCGCCAGGTCACCGCGCCGGCTCAGAGTAATCCCGATCGCGTGACCGTCGCGGTCGGCCCCAGTAGCTAAACCAAAGCCATGACGGGGACTGCATTGCCGGCCTTTATTGGCTTTGGTTTGGACACCGTGAGGAAGGAGCGCTCGATGCGACGTCTGCCGCGGCCCTGTGCCCTGCTCATCGCGCCCATCCTGGCCCTGCTGGCCGGTACGGTGCCGGTCTGGGCGCACCCCATGGGCAACTTCAGTATCAACCACTACACGTCAATCACGGTGGGCCGCGACGGCGTGCGCGTGCTCTACATCGTGGACATGGCGGAGATCCCGACCTTTCAGGAGTTGGGCGACCTGAACGCGGCCCATAGCGCCCGCCTCACGCCGGCACAGCGGCGGACGTATCTGGCGGGCAAGGCGCGGAGCCTGGGCGCCGGGCTGCAGCTTGCCTACGACGGGCGCCCGCTGCGCCCGTCCCTGCGCGCCGACGACCTGCTCTTCCCGCCGGGCGCGGGCGGCCTGCCCACCGAGCGCATCTACCTGGTGCTGGAGGCCGCTCTGCCGCGCGGCGCGGGGACGCTCTCCTATCAGGACAGCAATTTCCCGGATCGGGCGGGCTGGAAAGAGATCGTTGCCGGCAACGGCGGACGCGTGCTGTCCAGCACGGCCTCGGCGACGAGCCGCAGCCGGGCATTGACGGTCTATCCATCCAACGCCACCAGCAGCCCGCCCCAGGATCTCTCGGCAGTCCTGGCCGTGGGGCCATGGAGCGGCGCGGTCGGGCGCGCCTTGCCGGCCCCGTCCGCGGCGATCCGCGAAGCCGAGGCGCCGCTGCTCGGGCAGAACGGGAGCTGGTCGGCGCTGGAGCAGCGGCTCTCGGTCAAAGGCGCGCCGGCGGGCTCTACCTCGTGGGCGCAGGGGCGCATGGATGCGCTGACCGCGCTCATCTCCCGCAAAGACCTGTCGCCCGCCGTGCTTGCGCTCTCGCTGCTGATTGCCTGCGCGCTTGGCGCCTTCCACGCCTTCTCGCCCGGCCACGGCAAGACCGTGGTGGCCGCCTACATCGTCGGCAGCCGGGCCAACGCCTCGCACGCGCTACTGCTGGGCCTGACCGTCACCGCCACACACACCGCCGGCGTCTTCGCGCTGGGCCTGGTGACGCTGGCCCTCTCGCACTACATCGTGCCCGACCAGCTCTACCCCTGGCTGGGCGCCATCTCCGGCCTGGGCATCACGGCCATCGGCATCACGCTGGCGCTGCGCCGCCTCGCCGCCCTACGCCGCCCCGCGCCCGGCCATGCCCACGATCACACGCACGAACACCACGATCACGACGGCACGCCGCACGTCCACCTACCGGACGGGCGTATCATCAGCGGTCCACACGAGGAGGGTCAGTATGCCACCCTTTGAAGGCAAACTTCTCCACCTGCGCCCGGCCGCGGCCGGCAACCACCTACACGCCCACGGACATGAGCACCAACATCAGCACGACCACGGGCAACAGGACGGCGAGGGCTGGCACAGCCATGGCCCCTTCGGCCGCCCGCACCGGCACATGCCCGACGGCGGCGAGGAGGTGACGCTGAAAGGGCTGCTGACGCTGGGCGTGAGCGGCGGCCTTCTGCCGTGCCCCTCGGCGCTGGTGGTGCTGCTCAGTGCCATCGCCCTGCATCGCGTGGGCTTCGGCCTGTTGCTGATCGTGGCCTTCAGCCTGGGCTTGGCCGGCGTGCTGACCGGCATCGGCCTGCTGCTGGCCTACGCGCGCCGGCTGGCCGACCGCCTGCCGGTCGATAGCGGAGCGGTACGTTTTCTGCCGGTCATCTCCGCCTGCGCCGTGGCCCTGATGGGCCTGGCAGTCACGGTGCAGTCCTTTGCCGGGGGCGGCATCATCCGCCTTCTGTAACGCGCAGCCAGCCCCGCCGGAAGAACGGCCCCACCGCTCACTGGCCCTCGTCCGGCGTGGGGATCAGTCCCGGCCTCGGCGACCGGCAGCCTCGCGTGCAGCCAGAGGCAGGGTGACGGTCACGCACGTTCCGCTCCCCGCACCGCTCGCGATGGCGATGTGGCCGCCATGGGCGCGCACGATCCCCTGGGCGATGGACAGCCCCAGCCCACTGCCCTCCGCGCTCTGGCCCGCCCACCGGCCCCGGTGGAAGCGCGCGAAGAGCCGCCCGATCTCCTCCGGGTCGAGGCCGCACCCCGTGTCGCTGACCTCCACGACCGCCT
>Ga0209062_1003840_pt1 | contig 16673 bp, 21 predicted proteins | sample Coa_R2_2_FD_187158 | JGI IMG/M metagenome (GOLD analysis project Ga0209062, IMG submission 187158) | Surface soil microbial communities from Centralia Pennsylvania, which are recovering from an underground coalmine fire - Coalmine... | ecosystem: Environmental > Terrestrial > Soil > Unclassified...
CGCTCGCGATCCTCTTATTGGGCGGGGCATACATCTTGCTCAAAGTGCCCGCGCTCACCAACCACCTCTTCAGCGGCGGTTCGGGCATTTCTACGTCCGGCGACATCTACAAGGCCGTCTCCGGGCTGATGGGGTAATCCTATGGCGAACACCGATCCGGCTTTCAGCGAAGCCAAGCAGCTGTATCTGGAAAAGTATGGCGACGCCATCGTCACGAACACGTACCTCAAGATAGCCGTGGCCCTGCTCGCCCTGATCGGCCTGGGCCTCGTTGTTTTGAACGTCAAGACCATCGACACGTTCCGCAACTGGCGGCCGCTGGTGATTCGCGTCGACGAGCTCGGGCGGGCCCAGGCGGTCGATTACCGCAGCCTCGAATACCAGCCCGGAGACGCCGAGGCCAAGTATTTTCTCTCGGAATTCTGCCGCCTCTATTACCGCCGGAACCGCTACACGATCAACGACGACCTCACGAAGGCGATGTATTTTCTGGACGGGAGACTTGCCGGCGACATCATGCAGCAGTCCAAGCAGGCCGGAACGATCAATAAATTCCTTACCGATCCCTCCGCCGCCCAGGTCGATATCGACGTCCAAAAAGTCACCCTGGACCCCATGACGAAGCCGCCCTACCACGCTGAGGTGGACTTCTACCGGGTCGAGTACAATCCGGCGGACCATTCGGTTCTGAAGAAGACACTCTGCACGGCGAGTTTCCTGTATCTGTTCCGCCGCCATGTCCCGAACGATCTGATTCCGGTCAACCCGCTGGGCCTCACCATCACCTATTTCCGGGAGGACCAGGCCTTCATCAACGCGAATGGGGGCCAGCAATGAAAGAATCAGTCTCAAACGCCCCGAGCGTGCGTCAGAAAGCGACAGAGGCCACTCTTACCCTTATCCCGCAGTCTCCCTTAGCCTGTGTGCGCCTCTGGCGCGTTGCCAGGGGCGTTATAAATCACCGCCGGAGGGCTTTGATGCCCGTTGACACGCGGATCGCCGCGCTCCTTTTTGTCGTGCCGTTCACCGCCGCCGTCTGCATTGTGGCTGTCGAAACCGAGCTTTCATCGAGCGGCAGTTTCACCGCGCTGGTGGTCCTTAGCCGGAATTCAGGCCAGCCGGAAGACCCCCCGGAGGATGGCAATGATTGCTAACGCGCTCTTTGCGGCTGCGATTCTCGTGATGGCGGTGCTGTTCCTTTTGGCCGGGAATCTGCGGTTTCTCGTACCCTACCGGTATCTCATCTTCCACCATTACGCCCCGGCCATCGGGCTCTACCTCGGCGTTTTGTTCCTGAACGTAAGCGCCCTCGTCTTCACTCTCGGACGCCGGTTCTTCCTGAAGGACACGGGCCGGAAGCTCGCCCACTTCGATAGAGAACTCAACGCGGGCGAGACGCCGATGCCCGCGCAGCTTGATCGGGAGGAGTCAAACTGATGGCCCGAGGCCGCGATTACACCCCGAATCCAGCCGAACCGGAGCGCGACGCGGCGAGCCGCGGGTTCGCTGGCGACCGTCAACCGGACCGGGAAGTCGCCGAACAGGGGAGCCACGGTGGAGGGCAGGGAAGCGGTCCGGCTGGCTCGGCCACGCCCGACATCCGCTCCCCGGAGGACGGAAAGACTCGATCCGAGCGCCGGCCTTACCCGGAAATCGACCGGGACCGGGCTGTGATGCTGCGGGATTCGGAGATTAAAACGCTCGCCGAAATAGGGACCTTTCGAGCGGTCACGGCGGAGGATTTGACGCGCTTTCGCTACGCGGGCGACAGCCGCCAGGCCTGGCGCGACCTCAACAATCTCGCCCGTGAGGGCCTCGTCCGCCGCCGCACAGCCCTTCCCGGCAACCAGGTTTACCTTACCTTGACCCGGCAGGGACACCGCTTCATCGAGACCCACCGGCCCCAAGGAACTGACTCACGGCAGGTTCTGTACCACGGTTTTGTGAAGCCGCGCGAGGCCCGGCACGATGCCGCCCTCTACCGGCTCTACCAGGAAGGTGCGAGCCGGATCGCCCGCAACGGCGGCAAGGTACAACGCGTGGTTCTGGACTTCGAGCTCAAGAAAGCTGTCCACCGCAAGCTTGCGCAACTCCGCGAGCTCCCGGAATCTGAGCACGCGCAGCGCAAACAGGAGATCGCCCGCGAGCACGGTCTCACGGTCGTCAACGGCAAGATCCCGCTCCCCGACCTCCGCATCGAGTACGAAACCGCCGATCGCGACCAGACCAAAGTTGACCTGGAGCTCGCTACCAGCGATTACCACCGCGACAGTCTCGCGGAGAAAGCGCGGGCGGGTTTTGCGATTTTCGCCATGCGCGAAGACGCCGCTCCGCTGCGCCGCGCCATCGGCGATCCCGAGCTAACCAGGGATATTTTTTCGATATGAACGTCCGCCCCGAAGACATTGCAGCCATCCGCAGCCTCGGTTATACCGAGACTGAAGCCAGATTTCTGTACCTGGTGGCGACCCACTCCGGCTACTTTACGCGCCGGCATTTCCTGGCTTTCACAGGCCAGCCGAACGGGTGTCTCGTCCAGCGTCTTCTCGACCGAACCGTGAGCCGAAGACACGCCCGCGAGACCGAATACGGCCGCCAGGTCCACGTCTACAACCTTTATGCGCGGCGGCTCTACGGCGCGATCGACAAGGAAAATCTCCGCAACCGGCGCCGCCAATCAAACGAGCTCATCCGCACTCGGCTGCTGATTCTGGACTTCGTTTTAGCCCACCCGGACGAGGCTTACCTCGAAACCGAGCCTGATAAAGTCGCCTACTTTCACGACAGCCTCGGTGTTCCGCTGCCCGTCCTGCCAGGCCGAATCTACCGCGGCCTGAAGTCAACCGGGAATACCAAACGCTACTTTGTGGACCGCTTCCCGGTGTTCATTCCCCGGCCCGACAATGCCTTTTCGCTGCCTCCGGTGGTGACGTTCACCTATTGTGATACCGCCGATTCGAACCTTCTGGCCTACGTCACCCACCTGCGGAATTACGAGAAATTTCTGCGGCGGCTGCCCGATTTCAACTTCATCTATGCCTCGCCCGACCCCCAGAAGTTCAAGCGCGCCAGGGCATTCTTTGAGCGGATGTTCCGTGATTCAGGACGGGTAGATGGTCATAGGCTCCGGAGATATTTCGAACTTCGGATGCTCTGGGAGGGTCCGAAGGGCGGCGAATTGACCCGAGCGGACCGGGATTTTTTGCGCGACGGCCTCAAGCGTTTTGAGGGCGAGCCGTTCGAATCGGGCTTCCAAAAATGGTCCACCAAGGGCCTTTCGATGGACGAAGTGAAGGTGTTGCTCGGACCTCGGGAAGCTAGGCCGCAGAGGCGATTCTCGACGTGCCGATTGCCGGAAGCTTACGATATTTTTCATCGTGAGGGAGGCCCTTTATATAGACAGCCACGTTGCAACGCAGTGTCTAGCTCGCTGTCTACCTCCCTGTCTACCCCTTGTGATTGCTAATCGGCGGTAGCGCAAGGAGATGCGTCTTGCGCGGCGAAGCCAAAATGACGCGCCAAAAACACACCCGTGGCCGGGAGCGACCCCATTTGGCGGGCCTTCGGTCCGGCCAAATCCCTCCGGGCTCTGGGGGTCGCTCCCGGCCACGTTTTGCCCTCGGTCGAGGGCTTGATTGTGGTTTTTGCCGCGCGTCGATGTTCGATTTTTTGCCAAGAATCCTTGGCAGATTTTGCCAGAGGCTTCTGGCAGAAAGTGCCAGAGCCTTGTTAAGGAGGATGAGTGCATGTCACTACTGAAGCCACCGGCGCCGGAACTCACGAAGCGCAAATACTACATCCGCATCGACGAACGGCTCGCTCAGAAGATGGAGAAGTACGCCGAATTCATCAACGCAAGGACGGTCGATTACGTGATTGCCGAAGCGCTTGATTTCGTGTTCAGGAAGGACGGCAAGTTTAACGCCTGGCTTGCCCAACACCCCAGCGTTCCGCCAGCGAGACCAGCGAGCGCCAACGGCTCAGAGCCTAACGGCACCACAATGGCGGGAGAGAGAGACCGGGGAACACCTGCTACGGCGAGCGCCACAATATGATCCAGAGAATCCTCGCTTCGCGGTGCCTCGTGGCCTACCTCGCCGCTTCAGCCACCGGCCTGACGCTCTACTTCAAGTGCCCCTGGCCGGCTGACGACCTGATGCTGCGGCTGATCGCCTTGCGGCAACCGCTCATCTACGAGGGACTCCGCGGCAGCTACACGGTCTTCCTGTTCACGACCCCGTACATCCTGTTCTCGTTCGTGCTCTCCGGCATCTACGTCTTCGCCTGGAAGCCTTCGAAGAAGATCGAGGCGGGCGAGCTCCCGCCTTACCCCGATCCAAGCAGGCGCGAGAAGCTCTACCTCGTGCTGGGCGAGGTCCACGACCCCCGCCGTCCGGTGCCGTGCCCCAATCCCTACTGGCTCGAGATCCCCGAGCGCGGCCTCTACACCGGGATCGCGATCCTTGGGGCGACCGGCGCCAGTAAGACCACCGGCTGCATGGTTCCCTACGCCGAGCAGCTCATCGCGTACAAGGCGGATGACCCGGAGCAGCGGATCGGCGGCCTGGTGCTCGAAGTGAAGGGCGACTTCTGTCACGACGTGCAAGACCTGCTCAGGAAGCATGGCCGGGCGGAGGACTACGTTCCGGTCAAGGTGGGCGGCGCGTTCCATTACAACCCGCTCTATAACGACCTCGACGCCTACGCGCTCGCCTACAACATCGCGAGCCTGCTCAACAACCTCTTCGGCAAGGGCAAGGAACCGTTCTGGCAGCAGGCCTACACGAACCTGGTCAAATTCATCATCCAGCTTCACAAGGTCGCCTACGATTACGTGACCCTCTTCGACATTTACGAGTGCGCGATCAACCGGGACCTGCTGCGAAAGCGGATCGCCGAGGCGGAGGAGCTGATCCAGGGGCGACAGTACCTCGTGATCCCGAAGAGCGCCTTGATGGACCGCCCGGAGCTTGAGCCATTCGGGTTCGCGGCGGATGGCGAGAGCGGCTCTCTCAAGGCGCCAGGTAGCCGGGCGCTCGAAGACGCCTTACGCCGCGCCGGGGTCGATTACGAGTGCCAGACGGAAGAATCACCCCAAGCTGTCGATTGGATGAAGCGGGAGACTCTGGAGGCGGTGAAGCGCTGGTACAACCATGACTGGCTCGGGATCGAAAACAAGCTGCGGAGCTCCATTGTGGAGGGCATTTCGGTCTTCCTGTCGCTCTTTGATGACAATCCCCTGGTCAAGCGGACCTTCTGCCCGCCCAAGGAATGTTATGAGCCGAAGCTCAACGCCGATGGGCGCTACGGCAGGCCCCTGCCGCCGCTTGGGGACTTGATCGAGCAGGGCAAGGTTTGCGCCATCGACTTTCCTGTGAGCCTCAACTCGGGTCTCGCTCGCGCCATCGGCTGCATGATGAAGCTCGACTTCCAGCGCGCCGTGCTCAACCGCATCCCCAAGATGCGCCGCGAGCCGAAGCGCCACTGGCGGCCGGTGTTCTTCATCTGCGACGAGTACCATGAGTTCGCCACCGCCGGCCAGAACGATCCGAACGGCGACGAGAAGTTCCTGGCGCTTTCCCGCCAGCCTCGCTGCATTCCGATCATCGCTACCCAGAGCATGAGCTCGCTTCACGACGCGCTGCCGGGCGAGAGCTGGCGCACGGTGCTCCAGGGCTTTCGCACGAAGATTTTCCTCACGCAGACGGACAGCTTCTCGGCGAGAGAAGCGCGCGACCTCTGCGGCAGGGAGGACCAGTGGAAGGTGAACTACAACATCTCGGAGAGCGGGCACGACGCGCGGGTGAGCCTCTGGACGGGCAAGGCGATGGCGCACAAGGCGAACGTGACCACCTCGAAGAGCTACAACACGCAGAGCGATTACCGGTTCGACATGAAGACCTTTACCGAGCTCAAGAACGCACAGACGGTGACGCTCGCCTACGACGGCTTTAACCCCCACCCGCCGACTCTGATGTACCTGAAGCCGTACTTTCTGGACGTGAACAAAAATTACTTCCAGCAGTTGAGGGACGGCGAGCTTGCGGGCGAACTCAGCGGGAAATCGAAGGCGAAGGGGAGCGCGGCATGACCGGATTTGAGATGATCCTGCCGTTTCTAAGGCCAATAGAGCCGTACCTCCTCGACCCGGACGTGAGCGAGATCATGATCAACGGCCCGGAGCGCGTCTTCATCGAGCGCGGGGGATTTATCGAGGAAGCCGCTGGCGTGACGCTCAATGAGAGATCGCTTCTGGTGGCGGTCAAGAACATCGCGCGGCGGCTCGGGAGCGACATCTCGGAGGAGAAGCCGATCCTCGACTCGCGCCTGCCGGATGGCTCGCGCGTGGCGGCCGTCATCCCGCCGTGCAGTCTCTCGGGCGTCACGCTCACCATCCGTAAGTTCAACGCCCGGCGCTTCGGCCTCGGCGACCTGGTGCGGATCGGGACGGTCACCGAGGAAGTGGCCGGCATCCTCGAAACCGCCGTCACGAGGCGCAAGAACATCCTCATCTCGGGCGGCACGGGCACCGGCAAGACAACCTTACTCAACATCCTAGCGAACTTCATTCCGAAGGAGGAGCGGATCCTCATCATCGAAGACACGGCGGAAATCCAGCTTCAGACGCCGAACCTGGTGCGCTTTGAGGCGCGCGCGGCGGAGGGCGGTTTACCGGCCGTTACCATCCGGGAGTTGCTCAAGGCGAGCCTGCGCCACCGGCCCGACCGGATCATTCTTGGAGAAATTCGTGGTGGGGAGGCGTTTGACCTGCTTCAACTGTTGAACACGGGGCATTCCGGGACGCTCTCGACGGTTCATGCCAATTCCGCGGCGCAGGCCCTCAGCCGCTTCACCACGTGCGTTTTGCAGAGCGAGATGGAGCTGCCTTACCGCGCCATCAAGAGCAACATCGCGGATTCTCTTGATTTGATTGTGCAGATCGAGCGGCGGCCAGGGCGCCGCTTCGTGTCGGAAGTCTTGGAAATTAACGGCTACAGCCCGGAGGCCGACCGCTACGAACTAAATCCCGTCTTCATACACAAGGAGGACTCATGCATCCAAACGCCAGTTTCCATGACGATTTAGAGCAACAAGCGCGCCTCGACCGCCAGCGCGAAGAGGAGCAGACACGCCGGGCGCGGTACGAAAGCGAGCGCCACGACCGCGCCGTTGTGCGGCAGGAGCTCGATCGCGGCATACCGGAGGCCGAGATCGAGGAGCATCTGGAGTTGGCCAGCGAATTTGTGCGGCTGAATCCGGGCCGCGATGTCCGCGCTTATATTCGCGGCCTGATTGAGGAAGAGAAGAGCGGTTTTCATGCGCTGAGTGAAGCGAGCGAGCCGTTCCGCGAGGATCTGCCGCGCATGGCGAGGCCGAGCGGAACACAACCCCAGGAGGCGGCGAAATCCGCCACGCCGCAATTACAGGAACAGCCGCCGCAGGAAACAGTAGGGCTACCGAAACCGGCGTCGCGGCCACCGAATCCGAAAACCGTGGAAGCCGAGGCCACGGCCCGCGAGTATATAAACGCGAGCTTCGCGCCGGACGACTGGCTGGCGGTTGTGGCTGTCAACCGCCGTAGCGGAGAGACCCTTCAGCGCATAAGCCCCGCCCGAAACATCGTCAGCCCTGACTACCAGCGGTGGCTCCGCTACCTCAACGCGGCCGGCTCAGATGTTTACCTCAGCCTGAACACGTTCAAGGAGCGTGCGCGCGGCAGGACCAAGGAAGATTTGAAGGAAATCCGGCACCTGTACCTTGACCTCGACGAGGGCGGCGCGCGGAAGTTGGAAGCGATCCGCCAGGACAACTCAGTCCCGGCGCCGAATTACGTTCTCAACACTTCACCAGGCAAGTTTCAGGTGATCTGGCGCGTAGAAGGCATCGGCCAGGACCAGGCCGAGACAATGCTCCGCACGCTCGCGCAGCGGTTTGGGGGCGATCCGGCGGCTACCGATTCAACGCGCGTCTTCCGCTTGCCGGGGTTCAACAACAAGAAATATCCCGAGGATTTTCTGGTGACGGCCAGCCGGGAAGCGGCGGCCGGTGAGGTCTACCGTGCGGAGGACTTCAAGGTCTACGGGCACGATAGGGAGTTGGCTGGCCGAATCCCCGGCAGTGCGGATCAGGAACGCCGCCCCCTTAGCCCGGAGCAGGCGACGCAGTCCGAAAGAGATTTTGCATACGCTATCCGCATGCTGAAGAAGGGCGAGGACCCGAATCAGATCATTCGGGACATGGCCGCCTACCGCAGCAAGGACCGGTACGCCAAGAATGACTCAACCAAGCTGATTGCGCCGGCGAAGCCCCGCCCGTATTATTACGCCGAGCAGACTGTAACGAAGGCGATGGCGACGCTCGGCATCACGAAGCCGCCCGCGCGGGCGGCGAAGGCCGCTGCCAGCTCGCGGGAGATCGAAACCGCGCCGAGCCGGTAGCTTAACGTTCGGCAAGGTCCGGTTGTATTGAACCGTCGCCAAACGCTAAGGGAGGGAACAGTAATGGAAATTACCGAAGCAATTCTTTCGTGCGGTATAAAGGCCGTCAAGCGCTACACGGAGATGGCGCGGCCCCAACACGACAATGGCGTGCCGGAGTGTTTCATCAGCTCATTGATCGCCAGCCAGTTGTATGACTCCGATCCCGAGCAAGTCGTGAAGCTCGAACGCCAATACGTTGATCTCGCGAGCGATCTGGACATCGCAATGACGCCCGAGGAACGGCAAGCTGTCCTTCAGTTGAGAGCAGACATAGTGATTTATCAGGGTGGACGTCCTCGATATTTGATCGAGGTAAAGAAATTCGACGAAGGATGCCCCGTACAGTGGATCGACGGAGATTTACACAAGGGGGATCAGATTGGGCTTAACGCCCGCATCGATGTCTATGCTGGTGTGATGGTCTGTGAGACCAATGTACCGCTAGACGCCAGAAAAAGACAGCTCGAGCAGCTTGAACGGTGCCACTGGACTTTTTCACCCTCGATAGAGTTCATTGACCACAACTGGTTCTGGTGTTTCGCCTGCGGAAAGCGCTCTGCCTGAAATGAGGATGTCATGATGCCGAGCGGCGCAATCCTGGCTTACATTGTCCGCACCCTCCTCCGTTGGGCGATCCTGACGGGATTACTTGCCGGCGCATTATTCCTCGCCGCTGGGACCACGCACATCCCGATGCTCCGCGCCTATATTGCGGTGTTTTCGGCAATGCTACTGACCACGATGCTGGCGGTCGATCCTGGGCTTGCCCACGAGCGGACGCATCCGCAGGCCGGTGGGCAGGACGGAAGATCGCGGTTTGGCGCCGGCTTTCTTTTTCTCGTAACGGTGGGGTTTGCAGCGATGGATGTTGGCCGGCTCCATCAATCCGATAGCGTGCCGTTCCCGGTGAGCGTTCTTGCGCCGGTGGTCTTCGCAGCGGCATTAGGATTGCAAATTTGGGCGATGATGGTGAATCCGTTCTTCTCCCCGGTCATTCGCATCCAGGCGGAGCGCGGCCATCACGTCATCACTCGCGGCCCCTACCGCTGGCTTCGGCATCCGGGGTATCTCGCCATGATTATTGCCATTCCAGCGAGCGCCCTCGCCATCGGGTCATGGTTGGCCTTGATTCCCGCGGCAGGCTTTTGTGCAGTCATTGTGCGCCGCGCGCAGATGGAAGACGATTTCCTCAAGGCAAATTTGCCCGGTTATATAGACTATACGGAGCGCGTGCCGGGCGGTTTTTTCCCATACGTCTCGATCTTAACCCGTGAGAAGAGCAGAAGATGAAACTCCGCGCCGGCGAGACTCTCGCATATCAAACACGGCCGCACTGGATTGTATTTGCCTGGGCCGTCTGGCTGGCTTCATTGGCGGTGCGATTCTTCTTCGCGGCAAACTACGTCACAAGTGCACAGAATGCCGAAATGTGGCATGGTCTGGCATGGGCGTTCGGGGTATTCGCGTTAGTGGCGGCGACTCTCGCGCAGTTCTATCGGTGGAGCTCCCGTTTCATTCTCACTGACCGGCGAGTAGTCTTGAAAAAAGGCATCCTGCGGCAGCGGTCAACCGAATTCCCTTTGCGGAACGTTGAATCTGTGCTGATCGAGTTTCCGATCTTGGGCCGGCTCTTCAATTACGGGACGCTGACAGTCCGAGGCCTCGGCTGCAGCCGCGATTCCATCAAGCGCGTGCCCAAGCCCGAGCGTGTCCGGGAATTGCTCGAAGAACAACAAGCGACGGCTCCGAGAGTTCGCTCCAATTGGAGGAGCGTTGGCGTTAGGTAGGGCTCAGGGCCGGCGCAACGTGCATCACTCAGCGCGATCCATGGCGGTACGGATCACATGGAAAGTGGTATCGCGGGCCAGCGTCCCATCTTCGATAGAAGAGGTTTCGCCCCGTCGCATTCGTGTCATGACAAGAACAACGGCGCCAGCAAATAGGCTACGAAAAATCCCGCTCCGTAAATGATCGCGGCCGCCCACAACGCAATGCGGCTCATGCGCGTCGCGGCATCACACGCGGTGGGCCCATTTTCGATCGAGCAAGCTTGTCCATCAGCCCTGATCCTCGGCGAGAGCCAGTACACGTAAACAAAGTCGCTGGCAATTAATACTCCCGAGACGATGAACACGATCTCCCGATGTCTGGCCAGCGTCACCAGCCAAGGCACGACAGAAAGGAAGCAGGCGACCGTCGCCCCTAATCCCAGCAGCACCAGCAGTGAGGGCAACGCACAGCAAAGCAGCGTTCCAAACGAAGTGAAGAGCGCGAGATAGTTCCATACCTTGCTTTCTCTCCTCACACGTTGTGCGTTTTTCAAAACTTGTGTAGTCATGGCGCAAAATACTACCTTTCTGTGTGCAAGAGCCGTTATTTCGTTGCCGACGATGAGCCGGCAACGCTTGTGATCTGGAGTGTTCCAGAGTCACCCGAACCTGCTGAAATCAGCCCATTCACGGTCACCGTATGCCCCGCCTGGCTTTGCCAGGATTTATGAGGGGTGTGGACCACGGGAAAGGTTTCATTGGTTCCGGCCAACTTGAACTGAACCTTCCCGCCCTGAGATATGATCTGCCCCACGGCGACCACCCGCGCATCCTTCGGCGTGAAAGCGTCGTTCTCAATCGCCTTCCGGATTTGCTCGATCTTGACCATGTTGCCGGGCTTCAGCTTAACGTCCACCAACCCTTTATTCAGGAGCACATGGACCGATTCAACCCCTGCAATTTTCCCGATGGACACGCTCACGGCGTGTGCGCAGATCGCTCAGTCCATGCCAAACGTCGTGATGTCAATCTGGCGAAACTCCGCGCGCAACGGCGCGGCCGCCAGGACAAAAACTAGTGAAGCCAACAAGAAAATTCGTTTCATGGTGTTGTTCCTCCTCATCAAAAGAAATAGCTAAAATCGATGGCGATTCGGTATCGCTCCCGCTCAAACAGCGGGCCAGTATTGCGGTAGACCGGCAACTCAATGCCAGCCTCAATGCCATAATTCTTGTAAATCCAAAGCGTAGACGGGCCCACAAAAACCTGCCCTCCGTTCGTTCCCGGCACGGCGAGCGCATTATGGAGGACTCGATCTGAATACTCCCCGTTCGCTTCGATAAAGAACCTTCCGTCCAAATGCGGGTAATTCTTGCGGAACGGCTTGGGACGATATGCGTAGGCCAAGCTCCACATCAGCATCCCCGGTCGCCGGTCGTTATGAGATTCGTCAAAATGCATGCCGCCGATCCCGGCCCAGATGTAGTTTTTCCGCGAAACATACCCAGTGGCGATCATCGCCAGTTCGCCCGGCGCCCAAGGCAACTGACCGAGCAATCCGGGTGGTTTCTGAGAGCCGGGAAGAATCAATCCACCATACGCCGTGGTCTCGATCCGCGACCCTACGCCGAAATCCCGGCGCTGGAACCGCCAGGCGCCAATCGCCTCGTAATCCGCCGTCGCAGGCATCATGGCCGTGACGCGGGCCGGAGGGAGCGGCGCCGCAGTGAAAACTGCCGGGCCGGAGACGGAAAGCTGAATGTCCGGGGTGATGCCGTAACTCAACATGGCGCGCCCCATCGCTCCACTGTCTGGGGTTCCGATTCTATCCATCGTGCCGAGGTCCAGGCTCCAGCCACCCTTCACGTTTGTGGGTGTCGCAATCGCGAAAACCGGGCCATGCCCCGAGCCGAACGCAACGCTTATCGCACTCAGCATTAAGAGCGGCACGAGGATTACTCTGTCAGTACGCATAAGAAGCTCCATTGTGAAGAGCTCGTGGGAAGCGGGGCTTCTCTCCCGCTCCCGCTCAGCTACTTTTTCACCATCTCCTTGCCGCAGCAGCAGCGAGGATTCTGATTGCCGCCCTTGCCCGGTGCGGCACCTTTAGTGACTGTTACTTCGCAACCGCAATCCGGATCGGGACAGCGGTAAACTTCACCTTGTTTGAAAACCATTGTTTTCTCCTTTCAGTTTCAGGCTAAACCTTGTACCCGAGTGTAGAGTCAAGCAGGTTTTTGGTTCTTGGGAGGAAAGAGTGGAAGAGCGAAATCTGCAGAGAGAGGCGGCCCTCTCAGATTTTTCACCAGCCCCACCGGAAAATCGTCGCGAGGGTAAGTGCCGCACCCACCCAGTAAAAGAGACGCGCGGCCCGGCTCGACCTTTGAATCACATCAAGTCTGTTCATTACCGCTTGGCCTTCTTTTTCCCACTTCCATCGTCCGCTCAATGAGCACGCAGAACTCGTTTCCCGAGAGCTTCTGCTGCCCGGAGATCTTCCATTTCTTGACAGCCCGACTGAGCTCCCTCTCGAAACCGGAGAGTCTTCGGATCGTTTGCCGGATCTCACTCAGATGCGCCTCACCCAGGTCAACGACGCGCCCGCACGGACACGCTCCCTGAGTACGCAGATGCAGGATTTCGCGGATTTCGTCCAGCGAGAAACCGAGTGCCTTCGCTTGGCGAATGAACCGCAGGCGGTGCAAATCTTCATCGGTGTAGACGCGATATCCCGAGGGTTTACGCGCAGGGGAGGGAAGCAGCTTCTTGCGCTCATAGAAACGAATCGTCTGGATGTTGATGCCAACCCTTCTAGCCAACTCACCAATCTGCATAAGATTTAGCGTAAACCCTATACTCTACCGTAGAGTCAATCGGCTTCTGCTACCCGCCCGCCCGCTGCCGTTTTCCCATCTCGCCGGGCAAGTGGCTCACGGCTGGCCCCAATCTTAGAGACGCTCACGGTCCGTGCTGTCTGGCGGGAAGCTAGGGATCGACTTCCGGGGCAGGCTCTTCCTGACCCGGCACGTTAACAGTTTCCCCGGACGGAATCCGCGCCGCTTATCGGTGAACTCTTCGCCTCATTTTCCGTACTCCCCAACGCTCTCTTGACGTGCATTCTTCACAGTGGCCGCGTCCCCGCCACCCTTGGCCCGCGCCGCTGCCATCGCGGGATTCACGCCGTGCGTTCAGCCAAGCTCTGCCGGCGAGAATCCCCCGCCGCCCCTCTGATTTCCCGTTGCTCTGCTTGCCCTTTCTTCCCAACTGTGCTGTGTTTCCATTCTTCAATACGTTCTTTCTGCACCTCGTCTGCGGGCGCTGCTTCGGGACCTTTTCCGCGCCCGGCGGACGCACGCTCTGCGGAGCCTCTGCTTTATCGACGCGGCGATACCCTCCGGGTTTACGGTCCCACCGGCCAAACGATGCTTCGAAAGCGCATCGCCGGTCCCCCATAAAAAGCAGCTCCTCGCCTTGGGAGCGGGGTCCACTCGCTTCCGGGCGCCCCGCAGACGCGGGGCAGAAAGGAACAGAAAAATGTATTACAACATCAGCATTTTGGTTGGGTATTTAGGGTCTGACGCAGAGCGACGGGAGACGAAGAGCGGGGTCAAATACACGGTCCTCTCGCTCGCCACGAAGCGCTCATGGAAGAACGCTGACGGCGAGTATGAATCCCGGACGTACTGGCATCGGGCGGTCGCCTGGGGGCGACTGGCTGACTTCGCCGCTACGTTGAAGAAGGGCATGCACGTTCAATTGGTCGGCGAGCTGCGCACGCGGGTGTACGAGAAAGAATACGGCAACCGCAAGACGTTCACCGTCCAGCAGCACGTTTGCGAAATCGCGTTGCAATCCATCCTGAAACTTGACCGCGCCGAGCGGGCCGCAGAGCCTGCCCCGGACGTCGATCCCACCGAGCTTCCCGCCGAATCTGAAACCGGTGCGGCCACCGTCCCGTCCGAGGACATTCCCTTCTAATCGGGGCCACCCATCGAGCCTCAGCCCTCCGGGGCTGAGGCTTTTTTGTGCTGGTCGCCCTCTCACGTCTGAGTGCGATCCAGTGCGGCATCGGCGTCCGAGTGACCTGGTCCGTATTTCCTTACTTACCGCGATCTTTACCTGCGCTCCGCCACTCTCCCAAGCAACGCGCCGTGAGCAATCGGGAAGAAATCTGATTGTATGTGATCCGATTTGACAGTGCCAAGAAGCGCAGATAGCATCGAGCACTGGACGCGGGCGAGTCTCCACCAACAGAGCGGGGTTCGGGGATGGATACCCCGCCGCGCAGGTCTGTGCCGCATTTGAGCGGCACCTCACAGTCGCATCCCGATTAGGCCGCCCGCGTCCCCTTGAGTAAGGAGAACGCGCATGTCTAATGTTGCCAAACCCGCCGCGGAGGTCCGCACAACCGCTTCACCACGGTTGACATTCAAAGATGCTGCCAAGGCCATTGAATTCTACATACATGCCTTCGGAGCGCGCGAAACGTTTCGCTTTGAGGTAGACGGGCACATCCCCCACGCCGAGATCGCGATCGGCGACTCAATCCTTATGCTAGCGGAAGAATGGCCAGAAGGCGGACGTTTCAGCGCCGAGACGCTGGGCAACTCACCCATTTGGCTCTCGATTCGTGTCGGGGATGTAGACACGTTCGCGGAAAGTGCCATCAAAGCCGGAATGAAAGTGAAGCGGCCTATCCAGGACCAGTTCTATGGTCATCGGGAGGTCTTGTTGGCCGATCCGTTCGGATACACTTGGAACGTCTATACAGTGAAGGAGGAGATGCCGGTGGAAGAGATGCACCGACGGATGAAGGGGATGACCACCGGGCCCGAGGGCGGAAAGCTGTGATCTCAACCCCGGCACTTATTGCGGGTTGCCCCCCGTGCACTGGCAGCGTCAATCTGCTCGAAGAAAAAGCGAGAATCGGGACGCGCACTCCGCCTCTGTAATATGACGTCCTTTCGGCTTACCCTCTTCCTCCACTGTGAATCACTGTCGGTGGTGGAGTTAGCTGAATCTAAGCCGCTGCAAGGCGCGGCGGCACCGCCCTCTACGTGTGGACACTCCCTTGTATCCGCAGGCCGAAATCTGCATTATCGAACGGAAAGCTCCAGAACAAAATGCGCGTGACCTCAACAACAGACGTTTCCCTCCAGGAGCTCCGGCAACTGAGCGTCGAGCTGGGGCCAGACTTCGATCTGGAGATCGACGAAAGCCAGATATTCTACAAGTCCGCCGTTCCGCCGTCCTGGGTGACGTTTTTTACCGACGCCCCAGTGTGGCTCAAATTGTTTGGGGATTGTACCTTGCGGAAATTGTGAAGGAGGCTGGAAAGGATACCTGGAAGAATCGGGCGAAAATCTGGTCCGCCACCGTAACGGCGGTACACCGCGTCAACCAATTTGCGACCGCACTTGGTCGCCTCCGCAGCCGTCTTCGTTCAAAAACACGGATTGAAGTTGGCCTTCCCGTTCCCAACGGCGACGACGGCACCCGGTTGGAGCTTGAGGGCAGCGATGTAGATGAACTCGCGCTTCAACTCGCCCTATTTGTCCACCACCTTCCGACGCTTCTCGATCTCATGCGCAAAGAAAAGTTCGACCGTTCTTCCGTCGCTAGTGGTATCCAGCTTAAATTGCTCTCGGATGCTTCGCTGCAGGTTTCCTGGCAGGACCCGTACCCCAACCGGTGTTTAGTCGCGCGACAGCCGGGCACCCCGATCCACATCTCCGTGTCAAAACCTTACCCGGCCAGGCCGTTCGAGCCGGGAGCAATCTGCCCCAGCTACCAACGAGCGAGCGTGCCCGCAACGTACGCCGGAAGAACCAGCGCGCCGCCGATGCTCCATCGTACCCAACCCTCTGATGCAGCACCTGCCGTCTCCCTTGCCAAACTTTGGCCCCCTAGAATGCACGAATCCAACTGTCTGAAGACCCTGCTGTGCCTGCGCGCATTCCATCGATGGCAACGGCTCGACCTGAGCCGCCTGGTTCCTGGCAAAGAGGTTGACTTCTGCCGCTGGTGTCCGGCAGTCAGGATCGATGGTTCGACATTTCCAGATTAGAGCGGGTCTACCCGCAATCTGTTGTTATTTCAATCCGCTGGAGAACGTCTCCGCGTGCTAGCTTCTGCCCGAAGTGAGCGAGAGCCGCCCACCACCTAAACCACCTGTAAAATTTTTTTTCGATCCTTTGGGAGTTTTCGCGTTTTCATTCCCCCTTATATACAGAGGGTGAACTGTTAGGGCAGGGCCCTCGCCGGAGGCGCCCGCTGGGCACCGGCGGGTCCGACCCCGACCGTGCGGAAAATGATTCTGACCTCGACACAGGCGGGAATTGAGGGTTACGAGATCAGGGCCTACAAGGGAATCGCCCAAGGCGAAACCTGGAACGAATTGCTCTGCCACGCCAAGGAACTCGGA
>Ga0209062_1003841_pt1 | contig 16668 bp, 16 predicted proteins | sample Coa_R2_2_FD_187158 | JGI IMG/M metagenome (GOLD analysis project Ga0209062, IMG submission 187158) | Surface soil microbial communities from Centralia Pennsylvania, which are recovering from an underground coalmine fire - Coalmine... | ecosystem: Environmental > Terrestrial > Soil > Unclassified...
AATACTATCATATATCATAGTATGATAGCCCGGTCAGGTTGTAAAGCTCTTCCTGTGAGTGTCCCTTCTTTTGCCCGCTCACAGGAACGAGCTTCATCGCGTTCTGGCGGTCAGGCTCGACCAGGCCCAGAACGCGATGAAGCTCGCCTCTATGAGGTCGTCACTACTTTCTGCTGGGACGAGCTTCCCTCGAAGCGCGTCTGCGTGTTCAGGTAGGGGCCGACATTCTGTTTGGTGACGAAGAGCAGACCGGTATCTGTATCCGACGGCTGCATCAGACCGCCCGACAGCTTATACAGGAAGAGCTGCAAGACGGGGATGAAGCCCTGCAGGTAGGGTTGCTGGTCGATGGTGAAGTCCAGGTTGCCCGCGTTGATCTCTTGCAGCGTCTTGGCCAACAGGTCAAAGCCACCGGCATGGATACCCTTGGATGCCAGGTTATACTTTTCCATAACCTCGGACACGCCCTGCGTGCTGCCCGCGTCCACAGCGACCATACCCTTCAAATCCTGATGGCCCAGGTAGTAGGCTTCGACACGCGACAGTTCGGTGTTCACATCTGCGGATGTAGCGATCTCAACGAACTGGATCGGTTTGCCTGACGCCTGAATTGCTGCCTTCGCCCCGTCGATGCGCGGCTGAATGTTCAATGAGCCAGGGGTAGCAATGAAACCAGGAACGAGGCCGCCGGAAACCAGCGAGGCGATGCGCGTACCCAGATTGTACCCGGACTGGTAGAGGTCCTGCCCGATGTAGGCCAGACGCTTGTTATTGCTGCTGGCCGGGGCGTCGGCGTTATAGGAGACGACGGGGATACCTGCGTTCAATGCGTTTTCGACAGGAGTATTGAACGCGACCGGATCGATGATAGCAACCGCGATACCATCAGCCTTGCCGGAGATGGCCGCGTTCATGGCGTTCACCATCTCGGCGACATTACTGCTTTCCGAGCCGGTCCACTGGTAGGTGCAGTTAACAAGCGCACAGGCATCCTGGATACCGTACTGGGTGGGGACGAAGAAGGGGTTGGTGGTCACGTGATTGACGAAGACAAAGTTCCACTTGGGATGACTGGGGTAGTTTCCCCCACCGCCACCGCCGCTAGAAGTGCTATTGCTGGTAGTCGGTGAATTTGTGCTGCCGCCGCAGGCCGCCAGGAATGCTACCCCCGCTGAACTCGCCATCGCCGTTTGGAGCAAGCGGCGTCGTTTGATGGGTAGCCGGGAGAAATACTCTGGAAAGTTTGAGTCTGCCATGGTATACATACCTCCACTCTGAGACATTCCCTGTCTCGGTTGAAAAACACTGTGAGGTTCACCTGTGTGAGACCGCCCGTCCGGTCACAACATACTGGCCTGTACGAACTTTTTTGTTGTTGTGTGTTACCCTCCTTTCTGCCTTGCTGTTCCACTGGACGTTGTTTTCCTTCCCTGGGACTAGCCATCTTTCGGTTCGTGGCCCAGCGCGCGATGAATATCGTCCGTCGTCAGGATGACCAGTTTCCGCATGGATGTTTCTGCCGCCCGTTCATCCCGCCGACTAATGGCCTCCATGACCGCGCGGTGAACCGGCATCGCAGCGAGATTGGCCCCTGGCAGGCGAGACGTAATGATCCGGCTCACCTGCAATGACGTAGTAAGGGTTGCAGTGATCTTCTGCAATATTTCGTTATGGGCCGCCGCGCAAATAGCGGCGTGGAAGGCCAAATCGGCGGGAATATAGGCGTCCGGGAAACCCACGCCTTCGTCCATGCGCCGGTAGCACTCCTCTATAGTCTGGATCTCTTCGTCAGTGGCGCGAGTAGTTGCCAGTCGGGCAGCCAGTGGCTCAAACATGAGCCGCACTTCACAAAGCGCATCGAGAAATGATGGGTCTGGCCCGACTTCAAATAGCCAGCCGATGACTCCTGGATCAAGGATGTTCCAGTCAGCACGCGGGCGCACCCTGGTCCCTGTTTTAGGTCGTGACTCAAGCAGTCCCTTGGAACTCAGGATTTTCAGGGCTTCCCGCAGGACAGGCCGACTGATTTGAAACTGAAGGCTTAATTCAGGTTCGCTCGCAAGTGTATCTCCCGGTTTGAACTCGCTGCGCACAATACTCAGGCCAATCTCTCGAACAACCTGTTCGGTCAGATTCTGTCGCTGAAGTGAAGGAAATGTTTTCGCCATGCTACCCGCTTTTGTCATACAATTAGACAGTATTATGATTAGAATTATAACCGCTTAGCTCTACCGTGTCAAGCTTTTTCGGGGCCAATTATTGTTCGCTTTCTCCCCGCCAGTTCTCTATGAACATGATATGGTAAACAACCTTCCAGAGCTAACAGCGTATATAGAATCGTGTACTGTCAAAATCAGCTTTGGAGGAACCATGTACGAGGAACAGCTTATCAACGAGGCGCTCCGTCTTCCACCCAACGCGATTGAGTACCATGTAAGCCAGAGTTTGAGCGAACGCTTCCCCGATAAGGCGCTGATCGAGGGCGGCGATGGCCTCTTCAACGTCGAGGAGTACGCGGAGGGCCAGCTCTGCCAGGTTGAGGCCAGAGCCACCGTCTACAATCAGGTGATGACGCGCTGGTTCGGTCGGGCGATGGATGTCGGCCCGATGATCTGGGCGGGAATACCCAGGATGGGCGATCCCACGATGCAGGGAATACGCGGGGAAAAGGAAATCGTGGAGCGGGCCAAAAACGCCTGGTTCACCGTCTCATGGCAGGGAGCCAGCTTCGAGGTGCTGGTGATGAACTGGTCTGACGGCATGAATCGCGTCTACCACTACTGGATTCTGTCAGATAGCAAAGAGATTGCCCACGATTTTCTCGCCGCCGTCTGTCGCTGGAACATGGAGGTACGCGGCGAGGTTCTCGTCTTTGATGGCGGTTGCTGGCGTAAGGACGAAGAACTGTTCCGGGCCATCAAAGACTCGACCTTCGATAATCTCATTCTACGCGGCAACCTCAAGCAGGAGATTCACGACGACCTGGCACAATTCTTTGCCGCTCGCCAGACATACGAAACCTACGGTATTCCCTGGAAGCGCGGCATTCTCTTCGTTGGCCCGCCGGGAAACGGCAAAACGCATACTGTCAAGGCCATCATCAACGCCATGAATCAGCCCTGCCTCTACGTCAAGAGCTTTCGCGACGAGTACCGCACCGATGACCAGCATAACATCCGGCAGGTTTTCGAGCGAGCGCGCCGCTCCGCGCCGTGCATTCTCGTCCTTGAAGACCTGGACTCGCTGATTACGCCGCAGAGCCGTTCGTTTTTCCTCAACGAACTGGATGGCTTCGCCTCAAACGCGGGCATTGTCACCCTCGCCACCACGAATCACCCCGAACGGCTCGACGCCTCTATCCTGGATCGCCCCAGCCGCTTCGACCGCAAATATCCCTTCGATCTGCCCGGCCTGCTCGAACGCCAGGCGTACATCGCCATGTGGAACAACTCCTTGCAGCAAGCCCTGCGCCTCTCAGAGGAGGCCATAGCGCGCGTCGCGGAGGCCACGGAAGGCTTCTCCTTCGCCTATCTCAAGGAACTCTTCCTCTCCTCCATGATGCGCTGGATCGCTCTCTCGCAATCGCAGAGCATGGACACGCTTATGGCCGCCCAGATCGAGACCCTGCGCGAGCAGATGGTCAGCGCCAGCGCCGAGGAAGCCGCCCTTCCCGCACCCGAAGCGATGAATGCGCTCCCACCCGGCCTGCGCCGCGTCATCCCCGGTCGCGTCGTTTATCGCGGTGGACCATTCTAGTACGAAGCTCCAACAAAAGAGAGCTTTCCAGGCGTCCTGGAAGGCTCCCTTGCTCTCTACACCCCTTACACGGTTGATACCCTCTAGCTCAACCATCGTAATCATGGTATCTTATCCGTTGTATAGTAAGATAAGGTTCTCTGACAGGAACTTGATCTGAGACAAGCCATTATGGAACACAACAAAGGAGGAATTATGTCTGTCTGGAACAATCCCAATATGCAGAGAGTGGAGAAGGGTGCAGTAAGCTGGTTGACCGGTTTCAAAGAGTTCATCCTGCGCGGCAACGTTGTTGATCTGGCCGTTGGTATTGTCATCGGCGCGGCCTTCACCAGTGTCGTCAACGCCTTTGTCAGCGACATCATCACGCCGCTGATCCCCGCCGGAAAAACCGGGCTTTCAACCTGGACCGTCCCCCTTCCGTTTGGCAGCCATCTTCTGCTAGGGGCGTTTATCAACGCGGTAATTAGCTTTCTGATCATTGCCTTCGTGGTCTATTTCTTCGTGGTGCGCCCGGTCAATACATTGATGAGCCTGTATAAGAAGGGGCAGCCAGAGGCTGTCACCACCAGAGAATGCCCCTACTGCATCAGTAATGTGCCGTTGAAGGCGACACGCTGCCCCTACTGCACGTCGCAGTTGCCGCCCATTGCGCAACCCCCGGCGACCGCACAACCGTCATAATTGTTATTGTGCGGCAGAAAACGGTCTGGGCCGTGTCATGCTATGAGAAAGCACTATAGACGTGTCATGCTGAGCGGCCAGCACACCCTCGAAGATGGGCCGCACCCAGCGAATATGAGAAAGCACTATAGACGTGTCGTGCTGAGCGGGAGCGAAGCATCCGGGGTGACCAATTGGGAGTGTGGTCGACGTGGATGCTGAGCGCAGCGAAGCATGACACGTCAAGGGGCGTTTTTCACGGCATGACACGCCAGATCAGTTTTTCACGGCATGTGGGTACCGATCCTGTTAAGCTTCATTTCTTGCTAAGCTTCATCATCCGGTTCATCAAAGCCGCGCAATTCGTTGGCTTCACCTGCCGGAATGGGTTCCCCGGTTGGCGCCGCCAGACCGTAGAGGGCGCCTTCGGCATTTTCGATGCCTTCCCCGCCCGGTGTGTCCGCCATCTCCTCATCATAGAGATTGCTATAGGGATCCTGGTTATCTACGTCGCCAAACTGGTCTTGAGCGCCGTACTGATCTTCAGGGCGCGTGCCAAACTGCTTCTGTTCATCGCGGCTGATATACTCTTTATTATCGGCTCCCTGCTGTTGCGAGCTGGCCGATTCCTCCCGATTCCCGTACTGGCTGGGAGGCTGACTGTTTCTATCACCGGGTAACATTGCTTCGTTCTGACCTTCCTTTCTCGTTCTGGTACTCTATTACGCTATTACTGGCACGGGGCAGGTGGGCAATGCAGTTTCCTGGTTCAGCGGTCAACGCATCCCAGTACGACGTCGGTGCTGCCGATGATGGCGACGGCGTCGCTCATCTTGTGGCCGCGCAGTAGTTCGGGCAGAATTTGCAGGTTTACAAAGGAGGGCGCACGCATCTTGGCGCGCCAGGGATACTCGCTGCCATCGCTGATCAGGTAGAAGCCATATTCACCGCGCGAATTTTCGATGGCGAAGTAGGTCTCGCCGCGCTGCGGACGCAGAGCGATGGGAACGCGAACGGAAATTGGCCCGGCTGGCATCCTGTCAATGGCGACGCGGCACAGCCGGGCGCTTTCGGCCATCTCGCGCATACGGACATCATTGCGGGCGTAGCAATCCCCTTCTTGAAGCACGACCGGGTTGACGGCTACCTCGCGATAGGCCATGTAGGGCCGGTTGACGCGCAGATCCCAGTTGACGCCGCTGGCGCGCAGCATGGGACCGGTCAGGCCGTAAGCAATGGCCTGCTGCGGGTCGATGAAGCCCACCCCCTGCGTGCGCGCCTCGAAGATTTCGTTGCCATTGATGAGGATGTTGAGTTCATCCAGTCTCTTTTCTAAATTATCGAGCCAGGCCTCGCACTGGCGCAGCCAGCCCTTCGGAAAATCGTGCAACACGCCGCCCACACGCATGTAATTGACGGTGAAACGGCTCCCGGCCAGGGCTTCGAAGAGTTCCATGATGCCCTCGCGCGCCGTAAAAGTCCAGAGAATCGGCGTGAATGCCCCCACGTCGAGCAGGTAGGTGCCGACCGCGACGAGGTGGCTGGCGATGCGCTGCAACTCCCCCACCAGCAGGCGAATGTATTGCGCCCGCCGGGGAATTTCCAATCCCATCAATTGCTCGGCGGCTCCGGCATACGCGATCTCACACAGCATGGGTGAAAGGTAGTCCGAGTTGTCGGTGTAGCGAATGCCCTGCATCAGCGTGCGATTCTCAAAAATTTTCTCCATTCCCCGGTGCAGGTAGCCGATGACCGGCGTACACTCGACAATCGTTTCCCCTTCGAGCGTGAGGACAAGCCGTAACACGCCGTGCGTGCTGGGGTGCTGCGGCCCCATGTTGAGCAGCATCTCCTCAGACCTGATGTTCTCCGGGGCCTCTGCCTGATGCACATTGGCGCTGCTATCGAGCCTGTTATAGTTTGTTGCCATGCTTTCCTCGCCTTCCTGCGCTATTCCGCGAACGGATCCTCGCCCTGAATGCTTAGTCCCTGTTTAAGAATCTTCTCGCGCAATTTGAGAATACCCTCGATGAGCTGCTCCGGGCGCGGCGGGCAACCGGGAACATAGACATCGACGGGAACGATGGTATCCACGCCCTGCACCGTGTAGTAGCTATCATAGAATTCGCCGCCGGAATTGGCGCACTGGCCCATGCTCAGCACCCACTTGGGATCGGGCATCTGTTCCCACAGCAGGCGCAGGCGCGGCCCCATTTTCACGCAGACAGTCCCCGCCACAATCATCAAATCCGCCTGACGTGGGCTGGAACGGAAGACCTCAGAACCAAATCTCGCCAGGTCGTATTGAGCAGCCGAGGCCGAAGCCATCATTTCGATGGCGCAGCAGGCCAGTCCGTAGCCGAGCGGCCACACAGAACGCGAGCGCGCCCAGTTCTTTGCCCAGTTCAGCATATCTGCCATACTGGTCAGTTGTGCTGGCCCTTCCTGATGCCCCGGCACATACTCAGCAGGCCCGCTGGCGCTGACGAGTGGCACCCCTTTTCCTCGCGTGCCGGGAATCCGCTTCACTCCTTCTCCTCTATTCTGATAATCCATCTCGCTATCCCTTCCCTTCTATAAACACCATGACCCCGTTGCTCTTCTGGCCGGGGTGGGAAACGGTTCTTTTCGACGCTGTTCCTCTGGAAATGCTCTTCCGCATGAATTACGCAGAGGCTTTTTTCATGATATGACGGTATAGATGTACTTTTTGTAGAAATGTTGCATTGTACAGGGTATACGCCCGCGCCTTCCCAAAAGTGTCATGTCTCTTTCCTCTGCCGTCAGATAGCCCGATCGGGGGAAGATGTGCAAAATGTCTATCTATCTTGCGCAAACTGACGCGCTGCGGTATACTGCTAGCGGCATGGCGGGCCTGCAAGCAAAACAGGTACGCTGAGAGGGGCGGTTCGCGTGGTCGTCCGGCCCGGGTTATTTGAATACAGCAGGGGTTGTCAAGGGAGATCAACTGCTCTCATGACTGCCCCTGCCTTCTTGTGCTAGATGCAATGTCAAGTAGAGGAGAAATGGAGCGATGTCCTCAACAACTGAATCGGAGTCGATACGCCTGGAAGACTGGATTCGTGATATTCCAGACTTTCCGCAGAAGGGCGTCCTGTTTAAAGATATCACGCCCCTGCTGCAAAACGGACCGGCCTTTCGCGCGGCGTTAGATCGTCTGGCTGCCCACTACAGAGGAGCGGGTATCGAGGCAGTGGTGGGCGTGGAGTCGCGCGGTTTCATCTTTGGCGCGCCCCTGGCCTACCTGTTGAACTGCGGTTTTATCCCCGTGCGCAAATTCGGCAAGCTGCCTTCACAGACGGTGAGCGTGGAGTACGCGCTCGAATATGGCACCAACGTCGTCGAGATGCACACCGACGCCATCAAGCCCGGCCAGCGTGTCCTCATCGTTGATGATCTGCTGGCGACCGGCGGCACCGTCTCGGCGGCGATGGAACTGGTGGAGAAGCTGGGAGGGCATATCGCGGGCATCGCCTTCCTGGTCGAACTCACCTTCCTCAAGGGCCGCGAACAGCTCAAAGGGCATGATGTCTTCGCCCTTATCAAATATTAGCAGGCTTAACGCAGGGAGCAATGATAACCCCGTTTGTTGTTTCCCTGCGTTATTCCCAGCCCAGCCAGGTTGTTTTTTCCTCAAAGGGGATGGGATGGCGTTCGAGGTGGGGGATGGCGGGGAAGCCGAGGTAGAGGAAAGAGACGATATGATCTTCGGGTTCCAGCCCCAGCCATGCTTTGACACGCGGCTCAAAGGCGGCATCGCCCGTGCGCCACATAGCGGCGAGGCCCATCTCTTCGGCGACCAGCAGCATATTCTGTGTCGCCGCCGCTGCCGCCTCTATATTCTCGATTGCCAGCACCTTTGGTAGTCTGGGCGCTTCCGCCACCACCACAATGACCACCGGCGAGCGCAGCAGCTTGTTGCGCTCCTTGTTGAGCAGCGCCTGCGCCGTCTTGCTGCTCGTCTCTTCAAGCCGACTCGCCAGCGCCTCCTCCATTACCGCGCCCAGCTCTTCACGTGCCTTGCCCGCCAGCACGATAAATTTCCAGGGTTCCACTTTATGGTGGTTGGGAGCGTGCGTCGCGGCTTCCAGCAACTTCTCAATCTGCCTGCGCGTGGGCCGCTCCTGTGTCATTTTCCCGATGCTGCGTCTGCGTTTAATCGTTTCAAAAACACTCATGTATGGTTCTTCCAGATTATAGTATGGCCGGGTTCATTGCATGCCCGGATGGTTTTCATTATATCATGCCGTAAAAAAGACCCTCTCACGTGTCATGCGGAGCGACAGCGAAGCATCTGGTCTCACCAGGGGGGCGGCGTGGCCCACGTAGATGCTTCGCTGCCGCTCCGCATGACATGTCTACTCGCTAAGCCAGTTCTTTCTGTGTTCCGGCTTCTTTGAGCAGGTTGCCCTCAAGGCCAATGGAGGGCAGGAGTTGCGCCTGCGCCTGCGTGGTGAGGGGCAGACCCCAGAGCTTGATGAAGCCGAGGGCGGCGTTGTGATCGAACTGGTCGCCGCTATCGTAGGTTGCCAGGCTATGGTTGTAGAGCGAGTGTTCCGATTTACGCCCGACGATGGCACAGTTGCCACGCGAGAGTTTGACCCGGACGGCGCCGCTGACGAAACGCTGCGTACTCTGCACATAGGCCAGCAAATCCTGGTGCAGCGCGCTATACCACTGCCCGTTATAGATCAGCCGTGCATACTCCCCGGCCACGATCTCCTTGAAGCGTATCTGCTCGCGGCTGAGCGTCAGGCTTTCCAGGGCGCGATGGGCCGCCAGCAGCACGACCCCGGCGGGAGCCTCGTAGACCTCGCGTGATTTGATGCCCACCAGCCGGTCTTCGATATGGTCGATGCGGCCAATCTCATATTTGCCCGCGAGCGCGTTCAGTTCCTCAATCAAGGCCACGCCATCTATCTCTTCGCCGTTGAGCGCAGTAGGGATGCCCTGCTGGAAGGTGATCTCCATGTAGGTCGGCTCGGCGGGAACGCCTTCGGGGCTGGTTGTCCAGGCGTAGACCTCGGCAGGCGGCTCCTCCCAGGGGTCTTCCAGGATGCCGCACTCGACGCTGCGCCCCCACAGATTTTGATCGACGGAGTAAGGGCTGGCGTTGGTGACGGGAATGGGAATGCCGTGTTCCGCCGCGTAGGCGATCTCGTTGTCGCGCGTCATGCTCCACTCGCGCACGGGGGCGATGATCTTCAGGTCGGGCGCCAGCGTGTTGATGGAGACATCGAAGCGTACCTGATCGTTGCCCTTGCCCGTGCAGCCGTGCGCGACGGCGACCGCGCCCTCCGCTCGCGCCACCTCGACCAGCAGCCGCGCAATGAGCGGGCGGGCCAGCGCGGTCGCCAGCGGGTATTGTCCCTCATAGATGGCGTTGGCCTGCAAGGCGGGCCAGACGAAGTAGCGCACAAAATCCGCGCGCGCATCGACCACCAGCGCCTTGACCGCGCCGATTTTCTCGGCCCGCGCCGCGATAGCAGGCAGGTCGCGGTCATTGCCGACATCGATGGTCAGCGTGATCACGTCCAGCCCGTATTTCTCTTTAATCCAGCGAATGGCGACCGAGGTATCCAGGCCACCCGAATAAGCCAGTACAACTGTTGACAAAATGTTACTCCTTCCCCACTAATTTTCTTATAGCCATATTGAATTGATCTGCCCGTTCCTGCCATACCTCTTGCGCCTGTGCGAGTTGCTGTTGTGTTTGTTCGAGGCCGAGGTTGCCGGAGCCGCCGAGATGGTTACGCGCGGCTAAACGCGCCTTCAACTGCTCGTGGCTCTCGTTTGGCGGCAGTTGATGGCGCTCGAGCTGGGCCGTGACCTCGGCGGCTACTATGCGATAGGCATCGCGGAAGGGCAGTTTTGCGGCGCTGGCGAGTTCGTAGGCGCGGTCGGCGGCGAATAGTTCAAAGGTGCAGGCGGCCAGCAGCCGTTCCGTGTTGACGCTGAGGGAACTGACGACCAGCGTGCAGATATCCAGGCTATCCCGCGCGAGGTCGAGCGCCTCTATGAAGGGGCGTTTGGTTTCCTGATAGTCCATGTTGTAGCCGGAGGGCAGGCCGCTGACGATGCCGAGAATCTGCTGTTGCAGGGCAAGCATGGTCTGGGTGCGCGCGCGCACCAGTTCCATCACGTCCAGGTTGCGTTTCTGCGGCATGATGCTGCTGCCCGCACAGAGTTCCTGCGGCACCGTGAAGAAACCGTACTCGACGGTGGTGAAAAGCAGGATATCCTGCGCCAGCTTGCTCAGGTCGAGCATGATCTGGGCGAGGGCCTGCACGATGGCGGCTTCCACCTTGCCCCGGCTGTTCTGCGCATAGATGACGTTGTTCTGCACGCGCGCGAAGCCAAGCAGGTCGGCGCTGTACTGCCGGTCAATGGCGATGGGGACGCCATAGCCCGCCGCCGAGCCGAGCGGCGATTGATCGTTGAGCCGGTAGGCCGCCGCGAGCAACTGCTCGTCATCCAGCAGAGACTCGGCGAAGCTGGCCGCCCAGAGGCCGACGGACGAGAGCATGGCGCGCTGCATGTGGGTATAGCCCGGCATGGGAATATCGGCATGCTGCCCGGCGAACTCCAGCAGGGAGGAGCAGAGGGCAAAGAGCTTTGCGGCAACGTTGTGCAATTGTTCTTTGCCGTACAGGCGCAGATCTACCAGCACCTGATCGTTGCGCGAGCGGGCAAGGTGAATTTTCTTGCCTGCCACCCCTGCTGTGGCCGTCAGGAAATTTTCAATGCTCGTATGCACATCCTCGTCGGCGGCCAGGATACTGAACTCGCCGCTCGCCTCCAGTTCAAGAACATGGCAAAGCGCGTCGTGGATGGCTGCGTATTCGTTCTCCGTGAGCAGGCCAATATGCTGCAACATGGCCGCGTGGGCCAGCGATCCCCATACATCCTGGCGAATCAGGCGGTTGTCGAGCGCGCTGTTCTGGGCCGCTTCGTACCGCTCGACCTGTTCGTTGAGCCGGTAGCCCTTTTGCCAGAGTTTGGTCATAACTGTATCCCTTTTTGCATATGTCAGAACTCCTTCAACGAAGTGAAATCTGGAAGGAAAGCAGGCATCAAAAAACTCCCGCCCCTTCCTGAACAGACATTGAAGGGACGAGAGTGTATGGACTGGAAATAGCGACGCGAGAGATTGTCCGCGCTTTTCCGTAGTTACACGCCCGTGGTGCCACCCTGATTGTCACGCCCTGCTGCCTGGCATACTTTCGTCCACCGTTGGAACGAAATGGCGGTGACCACTTTCCGGTTATTCCGCTGCGTGGGAACCACCCACCTGCTCCTACTTGCCCCCTGTAATGGGCTTTCTTCGGCCAGCCGCTCCCGAAGGCGTTCCGGGAAGGCCACACCCTGCCGGACTTCCACTCTGCTCCGGCTCGCTGTCGGCTGCCACCCCCGTACTCGTTTCGTTCAACGCGGGTCAGACTTGCTTTCGATTACGCATACAGGATACCAGCCACGCGCGCAAATGTCAACGCATCTGTGTTATACTGCCAGCAAAAAGGGAGGAATGCATATGGCGCAATCATCTCTGCCATCTCTGCGCATCATTTTCTTCTCGAATCAGCCGCCTGCGGTGGTCAACGCCGTCATTGAGGGTTTGCAGGCGCTGGGCCAGCAGGTGCCGCTGCTTGTCACAACGGCGGGGCCGCGCCGCCGCCCGAACCAGAACTATCATCAAATCGTTGCCCACGCTCCGCACGACCTGGACGTGCTGGTGACGAACCATATGGAGCGTCTCCCCACATTGCTGCGTCCCCTGGAACCCGATGTGATCTTCACGGCGGGCTTTCCCTGGAAATTGCCGCCCGCCCTGCTGAAGCTGCCGCGTCTGGGCTGCATCAACGCTCATCCCGCCCTGCTGCCGAAGTATCGCGGACCCGAACCGCTCTTCTGGCAGCTCATGAACGGCGAAAAACAGACCGGCCTGACCATCCATCGCATGGAAGCCGAATTCGATACCGGCCCCATCCTGGTGCAGCGCAGCGTAGATATCAGCGAAGACGATGACATTGACAGCATCTTTCTGAAGCTGCTCCCTCTGGGCGGCTCGATGATTCCCCTGGCGCTGGCCAGCGTTGCCAGGGGCGACCCCGGCATCCCGCAGCCGGAAGAGGGCAGCTACGCCCCCATCCCCACTGAAGCCGACCGTCATCTCGACTGGAATCGCTCCGCCGCCGAGCTACGCAACCAGGTGCGCGCCTGGGGCAGCATGGGCGCCTTTGCCGAGATCAGCGGCAAACCCTTCCTCGTCCGCCGCGCCCGCGTCGTCTCCCCGCCGCTCGCGGGCCAGCCCGGCGTCCTGCTCGACAACTCCGAGGGAGGATTGCTCGTCCAGACCGGTCACGACGCGCTGCTTATTCAGGATTTTGAGGAGGTCGTGTAGTTAACACGGCCACCAGACAAGTAGTTTGCAGTAATACTGGCAATATGGTATCCTTCATTGGAAAGCTATGTACGAAAGCGTGTCTACCAGGATGGAGGAAAGTATGCAACTAGAAGATTACTTCGATTTTCTCGCAGAGGACGATATCAGGCTCAAAGGTACACGTATCGGCATCGAAACGATACTTTACGAATATATTCATCGCGCGCAATCACCAGAAGCTATTGCTAATGCGTATACCTCTCTTACTCTTGAGCAGGTATATGCGACAATCCTGTATTATTTGCACAATAAAGAGGCCGTCTCAAAGTATCTGACGGACTGGTTGGAGTGGAGTAGAGAGGTGCGAAAACAGCAGGAGGCCAATCCCTCACCTATCAGGCAGAAATTGCGCAGGATTAAGGCAGAGAGGCAGGCGCAGAAAGAAATAGCATGAGCATTCGATATCTTCTTGATGAGAATCTCAAGCCTCTCTATAAGAGACAACTTCTTCAGAAGAAGCCAGACCTTGTTGTCTATGCAGTCGGAGATCCGGGAGCGCCGCCTAAACAGACGCTGGATCCAGAAATTTTGTGTTGGTGTGAAGAACATGACTTTATACTGGTCACCAACAATCGTAAATCTATGCCTGTCCACCTGATGGACCACCTTGCGGAAGGTCGACATGTTCCAGGTATCATTACACTCAATGCAAACATGAGCATTGGTGATACTATCGAGGAGCTTATACTGATAGCCGAAGTAGATACAGGGGATAATTACCGGGACTGTATTGAGTATTTACCAATTACCTGACTTTTGCCAGAGCAGATTATCAGATCCGGCTTACTTCTGGCAAGATACTGTAACCATAAAAGCCATCACGAGTATGATACATGTATTCCCTGTCCGTATTATACTCATGATGGCTTTCACAGTTGCTGCGCTTATATCTAATTCAATAAAAACAGGAGAACACACACAACATGGTAGACATTTCCGTAATGATTGAGGGACAGGATGGGTTGACGTGGCCGCGCTGGCAGCGGCTGATGGCGGCAGCGGAAGATTTCGGCTTCGCGGGCCTGTTTCGCTCCGACCACTTTACCAACGCGAGGCCGCCGGATAAGAACTCGCTGGAGATGATTGTCTCGATTACCTATGTGGCCGACCACACGCGGCGCATCCACTTTGGCCCGCTCGTCGCCCCGCTTTCGTTCCGCAACCCGGCCATCCTGGCGCGGCAGGCGGCCTCGATAGACGATCTGAGCGGCGGGCGCATGATTCTGGGCGTGGGCGCGGGCTGGCAGGAGCGCGAGCATTCTCTCTTTGGCTTCAACCTCGGTGACATAAATACGCGCATGGCTCGTTTTGAAGAGGGACTTGAGGTCATCACGCGCCTGCTGCACAGCAACGAGCCAGTGACATACGAGGGCAAATTCTTCCAGTTGCGCGGCGCGACCCTGTTGCCGCGCCCGGCACGTCCCGGAGGCCCGCCTATTATGATCGGCGGCAACGGCATCAAACGCACCTTGCCGCTCGTCGCCCGCTTCGCCAGCATCTGGAACGGCCTCAGCCTGACGCCCGAAGCCTTCCGCCGACGTTCTGAACTGCTTGACGAACTACTGCTCGCGCAGATGCGCCAGCCCGGCGAGGTCAAGCGCACGATGATGACCACCCTCTATTTCGGGCGCGATATGGATGAACTTGATCGCCGCCTGAGCTGGCGTCTCGGCGTCCCCGAACTGGCCGACAGGCCGCTCATAGATGTGATGGAAACCCTGCATACGGCGGGCAGAGCCATCGTTGGCACGCCCGATATGGTCATCAAGCAGATACGCGCCTACGAAGACGCGGGCGTGCAGGAACTGATGCTGCAATGGTTTGACATGGACGATATCGAGGGCCTGCATGCCTTCGCCGAAAGCGTGCTGCCGCAGGTGCAGTAGCATCAGCTATCCCGTCTGGCGCGTTTCTGCAACTCATACAGTTTGCCGATGGCCTCGATGGGCGTCAGTTCGTCGATGGAGAGGGCTTTGAGTTCCTCGATGAGGGGGTGCGGCTCGGCGGCGAAGAGCGTCATTTGCCAGGCGGCGGGCATTGCCATGTCCTTCATCGCTTTGCGCCGCGCCTTCGCCTCGCCTTTCTGTTCCAGCTCGGCCAGGATTTCCTGGGCGCGGTGAATGACCGGACGCGGGATACCGGCCAGTTGCGCAACGTGGATGCCGTAGCTTTTGTCGGCCCCGCCGGGGACGATTTTGCGCAGGAAGACGACTTTCCCGCCCTCTTCGGTCACGGCCACGTTCATGCAGCGCACGCGGGGCAGCAGGTGCGAGACTTCGACCAGTTCGTGATAGTGCGTGGCGAAGAGGGTACGCGCGCCGCTGCGTTTGTTGTTGTGCAGGTATTCGACGACGGCGCGGGCGATGCTCAGGCCGTCATACGTGCTGGTGCCGCGCCCGATCTCGTCCAGGATGAGCAGGCTGCGCGGCGTGGCGTGATGCAGGATATTGGCCGTCTCCACCATCTCGACCATGAAGGTACTCTGCCCGGTCGCCAGATCATCCTGCGCGCCGATGCGCGTGAAGATGCGGTCGACAATGCCGATGCTGGCCGATTCGGCGGGGACATAGCTGCCGATCTGCGCCATCAGGACGATGAGGGCTACCTGGCGCAGGTAGGTGGATTTGCCCGCCATGTTGGGGCCGGTGATGATCAGAATCTGCGCATCGTGGTTGGAGAGGTTGACATCGTTGGGGATAAAGGGCGTCTCCACCTGCGATTGCTCGACAACGGGATGGCGACCGGCGACGATGTGGATGGTATCGCCGTCGTTGAGGTCGGGCCGACAGTAATTATTTTGCGCCGCCACCTCGGCGAGGCTAAGATAGACATCGATCTCGGCCAGCGTCCGTGCCGTGTTGAGGACGCGCTCAGAGGCGTTGATGGCGATATCTGCCCGCAACTGCGCGAAGAGTTCGCTTTCCAGCTTGCCGCCGCGTTCCTGCGCGTTGAGGATCAGCGTCTCGTACTCTTTCAGGTCGGGCGTGATGAAGCGTTCGCCATTGGTGAGCGTCTGCTTGCGGATATAGTCGGCGGGGACGCGGCTGAGGTTGGCATTGGAGACCTCGATGAAGTAGCCAAAGACCTTGTTGTAGCCCACTTTCAGGGTGCTGATGCCCGTGCGGCTGCGCTCGCGCTGCTCCAGTTGCGCCATCCACTTACGCCCATCCTGTGAGGCGCTTTTGATCTGGTCAAGCTCCTGGCTATAGCCGGGGCGGATGACGCCGCCATCGTTGATATTGAGCGGCGGCTCATCGACAATGGCCTGCGAGATGAGTTCGATCACGTCGTCGTTGCTGGCAAGCTGCTGCGCCAGGCGAGCGAGCGCGGGATGGCTGTTGAGCATCTCCGCGAGGCTGGCGCTGACCTCGGCTGCCGCGCGCAGGCCGCCGGCAAGGGCGACGAGATCGCGCGGCGTGGCGATGCGCTGGCGCACGCGGTTGATGAGCCGCTCGATATCACCGGCTTTTTTGAGCGCCTCGGCCAGCCGCGCCTGCAAGAGCGTATCGCCGAGCAGTTCCGCGATGGTCTGCTGGCGCTGCCTGAGCATCTCCAGATCGAGCAGGGGCTGGCCGATCCAGCGGCGCATCAGCCGACCGCCCATAGGCGTGCGCGTCTTGTCAAGCACCCAGAGCAGCGAGCCTTTGACGGAGCCGCTGCGCCCGCTTTCAAACAGTTCCAGGTTGCGCCGCGTGTAGGGGTCGAGCGTCATGAAGGTGCTGGTGAAGTAGGTTTCCAGCGTCGTAAGCTGGCGCAGCAGGCCCTTCTGCGTCTCCTGCAGGTAG
>Ga0209062_1003843_pt1 | contig 16662 bp, 17 predicted proteins | sample Coa_R2_2_FD_187158 | JGI IMG/M metagenome (GOLD analysis project Ga0209062, IMG submission 187158) | Surface soil microbial communities from Centralia Pennsylvania, which are recovering from an underground coalmine fire - Coalmine... | ecosystem: Environmental > Terrestrial > Soil > Unclassified...
TCTTTGGCCTGGTATTCATGAATCTTCATTGAGACAAAAGCTCCTTTTTAATAGTCATAAATAGTGAGGAATGTAGTGGTAGAGTTTATGGCGAACCGCGCCTGAGCGCGCGATCAATCTGGCCCTACCATTCCCAACGCGCATGTCTCTCTGATTTGGGGAGATATGCCTGTTAGCCTGAATCCATGCTAACACGTGCTTAAAGGGGTGTCAAGAATTGGCAAAGCTTGCTACAATAGAGAAAGCAGAGAGACTATTTCATAAAAAGAGGACTATAACGTATGGCGAGAAAGGTTCCATCTGCCTCCCCGGTGGAGCAACTGCAAAAAGCGGCATCTCAGGCAGCGCGTGCTCGCACACCGCAAACAAAGCATGCGGCACGGTTAAAGCCCTGGCTAGGGATGATACTGATCGTGGGACTGCTGCTGCTGACGGTGGCAAGCCTTGTGACATGGAACTGGCTCAGGGGATTACAGATCAATACGAACTCCAATACTGCGTCGCCCCCTGTTACTACGCTCCAGGTGCAGCGCGCGCTTCCTTACGCGGACCTGAATTTCACGGTTTTGAACGCGCAATACGCGACGGCTTTCGCCGACGATCCTATTCATGCCGGGCCCGCGGCGGTACGTTTGAATATGCGGGTGACGAATCCGAATACCTACGCGGTGGCAGTGATCTATTATGATATAGCGCGTTTAATTGCGCCAAAGATTGCGCCGATTGCTCCCAGCAATGTGAGGCTTTCGACGGGTCCCCAGCCGGGCAAAAGTGAAACGGGCTGGATCGATTTTCCGGTGGCGCAAAATACACAATTGAGCACGCTAAAGCTGCAACTTGGCTCCGCGGCGCTTGGTGAAACGCTGGTGACGATACCTTTCAGCGGCAAGTTTAATGCGAATCAATACGCGGTGAAGGTATCTCCGCAATCGCTGACGATTGCTTACAACTTTGAGGGGTCGATCCTGACGTATCACCTGCAAAGCGTGGATGTGCGCTACTCGTATGGCGGCAGCGAGAGCAAAGCGGGGCAGCAGTTCTATGTGCTCAACTTCACGGTGGATAACAACAACGGCACAGCGATATCGCCCGGCTACGGTTATGACTACATCCGGCTGTACGTTAATGGCGCGAACCGGCCACCGATTGATAATACGCTGCCCAAGACGTTTAAAGCCGGGGCGCAGGGAGTGGGTGGGAGAGTCGCCTACGCGGAACCGGCGGGCCTGAAGTCGTTGCAAATTGTGTTTTTGTTGCAGGTTGTAGTGGGGGAGCAGAGTTACAGTATCGATCTGTGATGAGATCGATGCTGTGAGCGGCCTTTTGGTTAAAGATCAGGCGCTTCCAGACTGTACATGCCCAGGGTGAGAGAGATTTCACCACCATGATGCAGGTTATGTTCGATCAGATGCCAGGTGATCCACTGGCGTATAAGGGAATAGGGCGATCTAGAGATGGCCGCCCAGCAAAAAGATGGCATAGGCGCCGAGGGCACCGGCGGCGAGCAGGAGGGCAAGACCATCGAGGTACTGCCAGCGCTGCTGCTGACCCATGATCTTGAGGTAGGCGTCGATGTCGTCGCGCATACAGCTGCGATTGCGCAGGACACCGATGGCACGCGCTCCACCATGTACGGCTCCTACCAGGAGACCGGTGATAAGGGTCATGACGGGGTCGCGGCCCAGGACGATCAAGAATGGGAGCAGCCAGATGCCGGCGTAGGGGTTGCGTGTGATCAGGCCAGGGCCAAGCGAGGTACCCCAGATGAGCGCCTGAACGGGCGCGGGACGATGCTTGACCCAGGATGATGGCACCTGCCACGCCAGGCTTAGTCGTATGGGGCTGAATTCCAGGAGCTCGTTCAGGCCGAACCATAGAGCGTAGGCGAGGGCTAAAAGGGGCAGCAAGAGGGGAATAGCGGCCAATAGTCTGAAGACGAGAGCAAATATGCCCCAGGCGATGGCGGCGGGGACGGCGTAAGCTGCTATATAGAGTAACATTCTGAGTCCATATCCTCGCCCGGAGGATAACACGGCAGTGGTGGCCGCGTTGAAGCCTCAAGGGGAAGCGAGTTTGCCAGCGCCGACGAGGGCAGCGAGGCCGATGGCGAAGACGGCGCTGGCAGAGGCGAAGTTGCCCTGGTGAAGGAGCAATGCCGCCGCGATGAAGCCACAGATGAGCATGCTGCCGGTGAGGGACAGGCGGAGAGGCTGTGACAGGCGCTCTACTTTGATCATGGTTGTTTGCGCTCCTCAAAGGTTCTGTGATGGGTTTCGAGAACATACTATGGGCACAGGACCGGTAATAAATTTTAACAAAATGCTCCGGCAAGGGACGCGGGCCGATCATGGTTTTTCACAACATTGTCTGGCAAGGGACGCGGGCCGATCAATCGGCGGTGGGCGCGATCAATCGGCCCCTACGGCAGAGCCGTGGAGCCGATTGACTGGCCCCCGCAAGGACTAGCAACCGAGACAGGTGCTCAGGCAGGAGCATTTGGGATGGCAGGGATTGTTCCTGTTGGTACAATCCCAGCACAGGCGGTAGCCTTTATGGCTGGGACCCAGGCCACTACAAGAGACCCAGTGCCCATTGGAATAGTCGCACCAGCCGCCGCAACTGGGCTTGTAACAGACTTTCATGCCGGATGGACAGCCATTGCTGGGACAAGGATACCCCCAGTAGTTACATGGATGACCCTGCGTCCAGCCTTCGTCACAGGTACAAGACTGGGCGAAGGCCTGCCCCAGGTTGGTTAGCTGACCAATAGAGGCGGCGGCAATGGTAGCGAATACTCCTTTGATGGTACCGCTCATTACCTTGCGCCGGTTGAATTTGCGCGCGAATGATTCGGACAAGATACTGACCTGTTTATCAAATTCCTCGAACATGCTGAACTCTCTTTTCTAGAAGGACAGGCACACGGCGCTGTCCCTACAACCAGTTGGCAGGGCGGGCACATGGCCCTGCCCCGCCATCCTCTGAGAGGATACACCGGAACAGAGGAATTTGCGGAGTTCCTGTTTGATCCCTGCACGGACACGTGCAACCACCAGGGTGCGACCTTACGTGGGCGCGAGGACGCAAGCCCGCGATTCCTTTGCACGCAAGGATCAGCAGCCGATGCAATTGCTGAGGCAGGAACATTTTGGCTGGCAGTAACCGCCCTTGTTGCCGCATCTCCAACAGTCCCAGCACAGGCGGTAGCCTTTATGGCTGGGACCCAGGCCACTACAGGAGACCCAGTGTCCATTGGAATAATCGCACCAGCCGCCGCAACTGGGCTTATAACAGACGGAGCAGGCACCTGGGCAACCATTATTGGGACAATTAAAGCCATAGTAGTTGCATGGTTTCCCTCGCGTCCAGCCTTCGTCGCACGTGCAGGTTTGAGCAAACGCCTGCCCCAGATTGGTCAGTTGACCAATAGAGGCGGCGGCGACTGTCGCAAAAACACCTTTGACGGTAGTGCCGATCACTTTGCGCCGGTTGAACTTGCGGGCAAATGATTCGGATAGGATACTGATCTGCTTATCAAATTCCTCAAGCATGGTGTATTTCCCCCTTTTAAGAGACGGTAAACTCTACATTGACGGGCTTTTGATCGCCCTGACGCACTAATTTCCGTAGCGACGCTTCGTCCGCGACGACGCCTTTGGCCCGAACTATGCCCTCCGGATCAATGAGATGTCCAAATGGAGTGACAGTGGTGCGATACAACCGCATAGAGACGTCGGCAGGAATACGGCCAATTTCGACGGTTGCCTGCCGGAATGCCTCGGCGGCTGCAATTACAGCAGGTTCCGCGGTTGTCGCGACCAATAGTTGCATTGATTGCGTCAACCTGGGAGCCAGGCGCTCTAGACTGAGTAGCGTGCTTTGACAACTTGAGCAGTTGGGGTCCGCGAATAGGAGTAGGGACCAGCTGCCAGCCGGTTCGAAGCGAGCCGGTGGATTGGCTCTCCTATTCACGGGTTGATAGACAAACGAAGGAGCTTTCTCTCCAACCGTTAGACCTTCTCGCTCAGAACCTGCGTCCTTGAGCCGCTCAAAGAGGGCGATCTGGCGGAACATCACGAACACCAGGAAACCCAGAGCGAAGAGAAGTACCCATTGGCCGGCAAAAAGCCACAATGGCAGGGCGATATCCGCGAACGTGAGATACATCAGATCATCCTTTCTTTAAGTACTGCTATGGACCTGGCTGCCTGCGCTGCTGTGAGACCAAAGAGCAGGAAGCCGCTGACAAGCAGGAGAATGGCAACCGGTGGCGCCACGAATTGGAGAGAGTATGCTCTTCCACCCCCCAGAACGATGATGGCTAAGAGCGTGAGTAATATGCTGCGAGTAAGCCCCTTGCCGCTGAACTGCGAATCGCTGAGCGTTCCGAAGCATCTACACGCTACATGGAGCTTTCTCCTCAAGGCATAGAGCACTACAAGACTGAAACTACCCATGAGCACTACGACGACGATGTTAATAAGAGTCGGCCAGAGGCCGCTGACGAGGGCTATCCCCAGCAGGAGTTCCAGGGAAGGAAACAGGAAGGCAAGCCCGCGAATCAGGAAATCCAGACGAGTGGCTATGCCAAGCCCCCCGAGCGTGACGGCAAAACCGCGGACATCCGCGAGCTTTGCCGCACCCGCCGCGACGAGTACTGCCGCAAGCGAGGCCCTGGCAAGGAAAATAAGTACCTGTAATGTATTTTGCAGCAAGCTACTTTACCTCCGATGCTTCACCGGAGCGAAGAGGCACCTGGGCCATGCGCCAGGCGTGAATTAACGGTTCTTCAGCTCCAACAAGGCCGACCCAGCGAACGATACCGTCTGGATCAAGAAAGAAAACAAATGGCATGACTCGCACGCGATAACGGTCATAAAACGCGGGATCGACAGGCACAATGGGTACCTGGAGCCGCTGCTCTTGTACCAGGTTGCGGCAGTCTTCCCTGCTATCGCGCGAGATAACGAGCACTTCTAAATCCTGTTCGTGACGCGACAGGTAGTGCATGCCGTCGATAAGCTCAGGGAAGGCTTCTAGAGACTGGTTAGCGAAGATGAGCAATTGCCAGTGATCTCGCGCCGGAACGACTCTTAAATGTCCATCCAGGTCTGGCAGGCTCCAGGATGGCGCTGATTTTCCTGGTGGGAAGCCATCTCTGGCGATGCCTATCGAACTGCTCAGGCGTAAATAGCCTGTGCGCGCGATGGCTAAGAGGGCCAGGACGATCAACACAAGTTCCACGACTATAAAGAGAATGCTAATGCCCAATACAGTTCACTCCTTTTTTGATGTTCGGATTTTGCGGCGAGGGCGATCAGGACAGGCACCAGGTGCTGTCCCTACAGGTATCCCCAGGCCATAAGCTCATCTGTCAGGATTCCGGTGTCCTCGTACAGGTCTTCGGGCGGCAGATAGCCAAGCTCCGCGAGTTTGACGAAGATGCGATTGACACTGTCTTCGATGGCCTCTTTATCGGTTTCTATCAACAGTTCGGGGTGAAGTGGCTCCTCGTAAGGGTCGTCAATACCGGTAAAGCCCTTAATCTTTCCTTCGTCAACGAGCCTGTAGAGGCCTTTTACGTCGCGTAGACGGCAGATCTCTAGCGGGCACCTGACGTAGACTTCGACAAAATCGCGGATTTCTCTGCGCGCCCATTCGCGTGCCTCGCGATAGGGAGAGATGGCAGCTGCAATGCTGATCACTTGATTGCGTGTGAGCAGTTTACAGACGAAAGCAATGCGCTTGATGTTGGTATCGCGGTCTTCGCGACTAAAGCCGAGACCTTTGCTCAGGTGAGTGCGTACAATGTCGCCATCTAGTATCTCAACATTGCGGCCATGCAATTTCAAGCGCCGTTCGACGGCTCTGGCCAGAGTACTCTTACCGGCGCCGGAAAGCCCCGTAAACCAGAGGGTAAAGCCGCGGTCGGTCATACGTTTTCACCTCCGAATTTCATGTTGTGCTATGCTGGGACCAGCGGACAGGCACGAGGCGCTGTCCCTACAGTGAACCTCTTCCTGGGCCGAAAAAAATCCAAGAGCGATCAAATTCTGGTTACTTCCTAACCAGTCCCAATAGGCAGGATTTTGACGCACAGGTATTTCCAATTGCTGGATGAGACGCTTGAAAACAGTGATTTCATCGCCAGCGAGTGAGAGTGGAGGTGATATCTCCATGACCTGGTTCCGCCAATCTGGCAGACGACGTACTACCATCACAAGCACCGGCGCTCCTGTCAGTTGAGCGACGCTAATGATTCCGGGCAAGAGTAGCATCTTTTGTCCGAGGAAATCCACGGGAACGGCCCGCGCCCGGTCATCGGGATACACAGGGGTCTCGACCGCCATGGTAATCAATTCGTTCGCGCGTAGAACTTCTACCATTTGCATGGCGGTACCAAAGCGCTCCTTTTCAGGCTCGATATTTGGTCTACGGCGGTGGCGCGCGAGTGGATTCTGTTGAATGAGCCGCCAGAAGAAGCGCTGTAAGGACGACATCCTTGAATCCGCGTTGGATCTCCAATCGCCAACCGCAGTGACAGGGAATCCATGAACTCCAAGCAAGGAAAAGCAGCTATTATAGGAACCAAAATGCGCGCTGCAGACGATGGCTCCTTTGCCTGCCACCAGAGCTGCTTTTATGTGTTCCGTTCCTCGTATCTCTACCAGCCGTGCTAATGCTCGACCATTGCCAGCGAGCCGCATTACATCTATTGCTTCGCATGAGCGGCGACGAAAATAGTCCCGGACCACCTGTTGACGCTCTGTCAGGCTCATCTGATCCCCAAAGATGCTTTCGAGGTTATGGATGATCTCTTCTCGCGTAGAGGTATTCAAGCGATAGTACCAATTGCCACGCAAGGCGGCCACGCCATAGGCCAAAGAAGCGGGTAGGAACGCGACGAGCGGCACGATAATCAGGCGATAGAGCAATTCCTCGCCGTTGTGCATGATACGCTCGAATTTAAGCCTGCGCGATGGTTGTTTTAAGAGATTCACCCTCATCAGTTGTCCTTCTGTTTGATTCATGTATGACTGTTACGCGGGCCGATCATGGTTTTTCACAACGTATTGCGGCAATAAATGCGCGGGCCGATGAATCGGCGCTGGGTGCGATCAATCGGCCCCTACAGGGGCAAGAGTATTCCTATGCCGAGTTCTTGAGCGGCCTGGTAGACGCGGACGGCGAGCGCTACGTCTTCAATCGCGAGGCCAAAAGGATTGACCAGGATGATATCGTCCGGGCTGCTTCGCCCAATAACCTTTCCTGAGACAATTTCTCCCAACTGTGCATCGATGCGGCGGCAGTCCTTGCCGGTTAGCTCAATTGGAGCGTGCGGTCCGATTACCTTTCCTGCGCGATACATCCTTCCTACCAGGCGTCGCGAGTCGTTCTTGACGAGATTCCAATCGTCAACGATCACGCGATCTGCTTTGAGTACGACTTCTGGCAGGGGATCATCCAGTGAGATATTGACAAGTAGCGAACCGGGTCGTAACCAGTGATAGTGAATATAGCCATCGGTGGTAGTGGTGACGGGTACTATCAATTGTGCTGCTCGAATTGCCTCTTCGGCGGTTGCCGCCGGCTGCATCTCTATCCGTTTTGCCTCCAGCAGGGGAGCAAGCTGCTGCTGGAGGGATGTTATGCGTTCTTGTGCCAGATCAAATATGCGGATATGGCGCAGATGTGGCAATCGCCCGGCAAGCAGCTCAATATGCGCGCGAGCGAGTACGCCCGCGCCGATGATGGCAAGGCTCTCAATTTCCGCTGCTTTCAATAAGTCGGCGGCAAGGGCGGTGACGCTGGCGGTGCGCAGGCTTGAGATATAGGCGCCTTCCATGATGCAGGTGACACGAACAGAGATTGGATCATAGAGGAGGGTCAGTCCGCTTGCGCGCGGCAGGCCACGCCGGGGGTTAGCGATATTGCCATTAATGATCTTGGTTCCGGCAATCCCCAGAGAGCCACCAACGTAGCCAGGCATGTTGAGGCTTCTGACACTTTCCCCCTGATCATTGGTCCAGGCAAGGTAGGCTTCATCGGGCAAGATGGTCTGCCCGGCATCGTGCAGGCGGAACACTTCGCGTATGACTGCCACACTGTCAATTTTCTGGCAAGCCTGCTCTACATCTTGCTGACAAAGATAGAGGATATGATTATCTATTGAAAAAGTCATTTGTATCTCCTTAAGGCCATCTTCAATTTTCACAACGTATTCCGGCAAGGGACCGAGGCCGATCAATCGGTGGTGCCCCCGATCAATCGGGGCCTACGGCACAGCCGTAGTAATATGGCGTGCCGTGGCGATGTCCCTATCGTACAGGTGAATAGCGAGCCATGGCAGGCAGGATGTCCTGTACCGGGTCCAGGTGATGCTGCGAAAGGGCTATGCCATGCTCTCGCAGCCAGCAATCGTCATATATTGATGAGTTATAATTTTCTCCGCTGTCCGCGCACAGGCAGACGACGCGCTCCAGTTCTGGATGATCTTGAAGATACCTGGCACACGCCGCGAGAACGGCTCCGCTGGAACCACCGACCTTGATACCGGTGGCAGAGTACAGGGCATGGCAAAAGGCAAACGCCTCTTCATCGCCAACGAGCAAATAGGTATCATAAACATCCCCGGTGATGAAGCTCGAACGCCGGGAGGAGCCAATACCGGTTAATTTGCGAGCGCCGGGAGGCGTACCAAAAACGACTGATCCACGCGCATCGACGCCAACGATAGATGTATTGGGACTGGCTGAACGGAAGAAGCGGCCAATACCGGCCAATGTTCCTCCGGTCGATACCGCGGCGAAGACCGCATCCACCTTTCCATCCAGTTGCCGGTAGATTTCTGGGCCGGTGGTGGCATAATGGATGTAGGGATTCGCGCTGTTTGAATACTGGTCGGTCCAGGCGTAGTTGTCAGAAAGCTGGAGGAGTTCCTGCACACGTTCCAATCGCGAGAGGAGATATCCACCATTGGCATCAGGATGATCAACCAGATCAATCATAGCTCCAAGGGCCTGCATGCGATCTAAGTTTTCCCGGGTTGTCTTTGGATCGACGACTGCCAGGAATGAATAGCCTTTGGCCCGGCAAATGAAAGCGAGAGCAACCCCAAGATTGCCTGAGGTAGACTCAACTACGACCGAACCTTTATGTAAGAGGGAGCGATTTTCCAGATGTTGTACGAGGGCAAATCCGGTTCGATCCTTGACGGAGCCGGCAGGATTTGCTCCTTCGAGCTTGAGATAGACCGCTCTGACCCTGCCATCGATCACAAGATAAATGGGTTCTATGGGTGTATTGCCTATCTGATGCATAAGGCTGCGCATATGCTCGGTCGTTAACTGCGGAATACTCCTGGCATCCATCAATAGAGATTCCATGCATGTACCTTTCTGAGTCTGCCCCGGACACATCATCCCAATGGATAAACAGACCACTCGTCTTTAATCCCCCTGTGATGCTGAAAGAAATGTAGCATTCAAAGATGCTGCCGACAACGAGAAAAGCAAGTAAGTGATTTCACTCCCTCCAGCTCGAGTAGTGAGAAGAAACGTCCCCCCATTGAAGCTACTCGTTACTTCCCGTCGTTGATAGGCATTGCTACGCAGGAAAAATTTCCGCAGTTTTCCCACTGCTTGCCAGCAAGTATCGTGCTATATTCCAGGCAGGTTGATATGCGCTCAACTGAGCCATAGACCTGGCTTCAGGCGATATTGGGGGTAAGAGCCAGCAGTATGAACAATATTCCAACCCCTGCTCCGGCAAATACTTCTGGAGGCGGCTCTGGAAGCTGTTTCCGGTGACTACATCCGGCAGAAACTTGAGAAAGATAGATATCTGGAATGGAAAGGTAAAGGCTATGGAAGTCGTAGCTGCGGGTTCTCTGAGCCAGAAGGGCAAAGATGGAAACGCGCGCATAAGCATTGTCATTCCGGCACATAATGAGGCAAGGAATTTACAGCACCTGTTACCACAGCTTCCCAGCTGGGTTCATGAAGTCATTCTCGTAAATGACCATTCGACCGATGATACTGAAGAAGTAGCTGTCGCGGTGTTGCCAACCATTCGTATCTTGCGAACGACGAATGGGCGCGGCAAGGGCGCGGCGTTACAGGTGGGTTTTAAGGCGGCAACCGGCGATATTATCGTGATGATGGATGCCGATGGTTCGAGCGATCCCAGGGAATTACCGCACTTTATCGCGGCCTTGCACGCGGGAGCCTACCTGGCGAAAGGCTCGCGTTTCATCGGTAATGGCGGCAGTGCGGATATTACCGCGCTGCGTCGTTACGGGAGTCGCGTGCTGATCTCAATCACCAACCGGCTTTTTGGCATTCGCTTCACGGATATGTTCTGTGGCTTCAACGCTTTCTGGAAAGATTGCCTTGATTACTTCGATATTGATTGCAATGGCTTTGAAATTGAAGCGCAGCTTCACTTGCGCGCCTGCAAGGCCAACCTGGAGATTGTAGAGGTGCCCAGCTACGAGCATGCGCGCATCTACGGCACCAGCCATTTTCATGTCGTAAAGGACGGCTGGCGCGTGCTGAAAATGATTATGTCGGAATGGGCAAATGGGCACTCGGTTATCCGATCTGTCCGCATGGCTCGCGCGCTCCAGCATGAGGCCAATGCCTGGAACGGTCATAGCGCAACGGAACCAATCAGCATAACGCAATAACGACCCGTTTTCCTGATGAATTTTAACAATCCAATGGGGGACAGGGACAAGCCGCTGTCCTTACAGGACGAGACGATTGAGGGTAAAAGTGGTTCTATCCACGAAGAAACAAAACATACCAATTCTTATGTTTCATAGCATTTCACGCCAGGCAAGCCCCAGATTTAAGCCCTGCGTTGTACGGCCAGAGACGTTTGATGCACATCTTTCGTTTCTTGCCCAACATCACTACACTTCAATGACCGTTTCGCAATTTGTGCGGGCCATGGCAGGAGATGAGAGGCTACCAGAGCGGTGCGTGATTTTGACATTCGATGACGGCTTCGCGGATTTTTATACACACGCGCTTCCGGCCCTCCAGTGTTATGGCTTCACGGCCACCCTTTATGTCGCAACGGCGTTCGTTGGGGGAACGAGCCGCTGGTTGCAACATATTGGAGAGGGAAACCGCCCGGTGCTGGCATGGGAGCAACTGCGCGAGATCAGCGAACAGGGGATCGAATGCGCCGCGCATAGCCATACGCACCCGCAACTGGATATGCTCTCCTCTTCTCGCATACGCGATGAAGTCGTGCGCTCTAAAAACCTGCTGGAAGATCAACTCGGTCTGCAAGTGTCAAGCTTTGCCTATCCATTCGGATATTACACGCCGCGCGTAAAGCACATTGTGCGGGAAGCCGGTTTTGCCTCGGCCTGCGCGATTGGACGAGCGTTGAGTTCGCTTGATGACGATCCTTACGCGCTGGCCCGCCTGATGGTGTGGCCGGATACCGGCACGCAGGCGCTCGACGCCGCTCTTTCAAGGGGTCACGGGCCGCTGATCGCATCCTCTTTTAAACGAGTGCGAAGTGACGTGCGGCGGCAAGTTCGCAGCGTGTATGGAAGACTGCGCGGCAATTGGGTCGCGCTCTAGCAGGGAAGGAGAGAGAGCGCAGTGAAAATGCTGCCAAACTTTTTCGTTATCGGAGCGGCAAGGTCGGGGACGACATCTCTCGATCAATATCTTGCCCAGCATCCCGAAATCTTCATTACAACGAGAAAAGAGTCGCACTATTTTGCCGCCGACCAATTTCCGCCTTGTACGGGGCCGGGGGATGAGGGCATAAGAAACCTGCTGGTGCGAGACGCGGATGCCTATGCTGAACTTTTTGCCGGCGCTGCAGGAAAGAAGGCGATCGGCGAATCTTCAGCTTTTTACCTTCATCTGCCCGGCACTGCCGAGCGCATTGCACAGGCGGTTCCTGATGCCAGGATCATCATGCTCTTACGCGAGCCAGTAGATCGAACCCACAGCGCTTACATGTTCCTGGCACGTGATGGCCGCGAAACGTTAAGCCTCGAGCAAGGTTTAGAGCGGGAGGAAGAGCGCAAGCTAAAGGGCTTCGAGCCGATGTGGCGATATAAAGCATTGAGCTTCTATTACGAGCATGTTCGTCACTACGTGGAGGTATTTGGGGAGCAGCAGGTGAAAGTGCTGCTGTACGAGGAATTTTACACCAATCCCGCGCAGGCATTGCGGGATGTATTTACTTTCCTGGGGGTAAAGGAAGATGTGCCCATCAATACTTCAGTGCGCTACAACCTTTCCGGGATGCCGAAGTCGCGCAAGCTCTACACGCCCCTGAATAGATTCATCTTCAACCCTAACGGCCTGGAGAAACGCATCAAGTCCTTGATACCACTCCATCTACGCAAGGCCTGGGCCAGCAAACTTATCGGCATGTCGGTAGAACGCGTTTCGATGGACTCCCAGATTCAAGCGCAACTCCGGGCACACTATGCCGGAGATGTGCAGAGGTTGCAGGATTTACTCCAGCGCGACCTGGCCTGCTGGGGCTATGGAGAGCCGGGCGAGCTGGAGATGGGCCAGCAGGAGCGCGAGCAGTCGAGTGGGACAGGTGAGCACGAGGATAAGGGTGTAGCGGGCGATCACAAGGGTACGCCCCTACGGAGCAGGTAAAGATGAAAGAGAGGTTCAGGGATGCCCACCGCATTTAGCCCACTGCGCGTGCTGATGGTCGCTTGCCGTTACATTCCCTATACAGGAGGGGTTGAGACACATGTCTATGAGGTTGGCAGGCGCCTGGTACGGGCCGGCGTCGAGGTTACGGTTTTGACGACGGATGTGAGCGGACAGCTGCCTGCCTTTGAGGAGTCCGAGGGCATACGCACCTATAGGGTACGGGCATGGCCGGAGAAGAAGGATTACTTCTTCGCGCCCGGCATCTATCGCTTCATCAGTCAGGAACGCTGGGATCTCGTCCACTGCCAGGGCTATCATAACCTGGTTCCTCCACTGGCGATGCTGGGCGCATGGCGGGCCAATATGCCGTTCGTACTCTCCTTTCATAGTGGGGGAGATGTTTCGGGCCTGCGCAAAGCATTGCGGGGCATACACTACAAGACGCTGCGTCCACTGCTGGCACGCGCGCATAAGCTGATCGCCGTCTCACAATTTGAGGCCAATTTCTTTCAGGAGCGGCTGCGGCTGCCAAAGGAGCAGTTCGTTATCATTCCAAATGGGGCGTATTTGTGCGAGGAGACAGGACAGGTACGAGACATTGTCCCTACAGAGGGTGGGCGAAAAGATTCTCTCATTGTTTCAATTGGCCGGCTGGAACGGTATAAGGGGCACCAGCGGTTGATCGAGGCGCTGCCGGGAGTGCTGGCGGAGATTCCAGATGCGCGGGTGCGTATAGTAGGGACGGGACCTTACGAGTCAACGCTGCGAAAAATTGCCAGGAGCCTCAAGGTTGATAAGTATGTAGAAATACGGCCCGTTTCTGCTGAGGACCGGGAGGGCATGGCCGCGCTGCTTGCAGGAGCAAGCCTGATTACGTTATTCAGTGAGTACGAGTCCCAGGGTATCGCGGTAATGGAGGCACTGGCGCTGGGGCGTCCAGTACTGGTTGCCAGCACATCAGCATTGCGCGAGCTGATCAATCGTGACCTGACATATGGTATTCCTTTACATAGCACGCCCCAGGAAGTGGCGAGGGCAATCGTTGATCAGCTGCGCAATCCCCTCAAGCCGGGGGATGTCGAGTTACCGACATGGGATGCCTGTGCCAGTAGCCTCCTGGCCCTTTACGAGACAATAGCGCGGAGGCCGGTATGCGTATCATGATGCTCACGCAGTTCTACCCGCCAATAATTGGAGGAGGAGCGATACACGTGCGATCACTGAGTACTGAGCTTGCGGCGCGCGGGCACGAGGTAGCCGTAGTGACGCTATGGCATACCGGGCTGGCCGCATTCGAGATGGACGCGGGAGTAAAGGTGTACCGGGTTCGCTCCTCAACACGTCGCTTACCGTGGCTCTTCAGAGATAGCGGGAGACAATACGCGCCGCCGTTTCCCGATCCAGAAGTGACGCTGGCATTGAGGCAGATCATCCGCGATGGACGCCCGCAGATCGTACACGCTCATAACTGGCTCGTCTATTCCTATCTGCCGCTGAAGCTATGGAGCGGCGCGAAGCTGGTAGTGACACTGCATAACTATGACCTGGTGTGTGTGAAAACGACGCTGCTCCTGAACGATTCAATCTGTAATGGGCCTGGGCTTTCAAAGTGCCTGCGCTGCGGCATCCAGTATTACGGGCCGGGGAAAGGTGTGCCTACGGTACTCGCTGATCGCGTCATGGGACAGGTGAGAAGATGTCTTGTCGATATGTTCCTTCCCGTGAGCCAGGCGGTGGCACTGGGCAATGGCCTGGCAGCGCAGCGATTACCTTTCCAGGTCATTTCCAACTTTATACCCGATGATATTGGTGTAGCGCGGAGTGACACTACGTCCTACGCCGCGCAGCTCCCCAACGAACCCTACCTGCTTTTTGTAGGGGCTTTCAACCGGCAGAAAGGCGTAGATGTCCTGCTGAAGGCTTACGCCGGGCTCAGTGATGCGCCTCCACTCGTTCTCATCGGCTATGAAACATCGGACTGGCCGGTTCTAAGCAAAGATTGTCCTGGCAATGTGTTTGTTTTTAAGGACTGGCCTCGCCAGGCCGTCATAGAGGCGTTGCGTCGCTGCTTCATTGCGATATTGCCGTCGGTCGGGCCGGAGTCCTGCCCCACGGTAGTGATGGAGGCGATGTCGGTAGGGAGTCCGGTGATTGCCTCCCGCATTGGCGGCCTGGCAGAACTGGTGACACACGACGAAACTGGCCTGCTGGTAGAGCCTGGCGACGCACCTGCCCTACAACAGGCCATCAGGCGCCTGCTTGCCGATCCCGGTGTACGTAAGGGCATGGGAGAAGCCGCGCTACGGAACGTTGACAGATTTCAGGCCAGTACGGTTGTACCACGTATCGAGCATGTGTACAAGGGTTTGCTGCAAAAAGCAGCCGCCCCGGCAACAGGCAATTAAGGCAAAGAACGCATGGAAATAGCGAAACCGGTAGGGAGTGAAAACCCATCAGATAAAGTATTTTGCCCTCACTGTAGCGAACCGCTATTGCCGGGCGCGCACTTCTGCATTGGCTGCGGTGAACACATTGCGCCAGAGCATACGCGGGCAAAAGCCCAGGCAGAGGATAGCACGTCTCCAGTGGCAGAGCGAGAGATGGCTGATATGATACGCATCCGCTATCTCCCAGTTACAGATGTCAATCTAAAAGCCTTGCGGAGCAAAGCGATAGCCAGGGAGTGGGGATGGTTGCCGGTATTATCAGTAACGTGCGCCATTGGAGTATTCCTGGTGGCCCTGGCATACGAGGGAGGGCGCATTTCCGCAGCATGGGGCGAGCCGCTGTTCTGGTTCGGGCTGATAGCGATTTTTCTGCCGGTCGCGGCGCGCTTACTCTCTCAAAAACCGGCAAGACGAGAGCGGGTTGGCCTTCTTGTTGTATTGGCAATCAGCCTGTATTTTGTCCAGGTTTTACAGTACCCGCTGTATTTCGCCGGTTATGATGAGTTCTTACACGTGCGAACGGCGCAGGATATTGCCGCGAGCGGGCACCTTTTTTCCGCGAATCCACTGCTGCCGATCAGCGCCTTTTATCCCGGGCTTGAGATTGTTACCAACGCGCTGAGCAGTCTTACAGGGCTTTCTATTTTCGTTGCCGGAAGTGTGCTCATTGGTACGGCATGGCTGGTATTCGTCCCGTCTCTTTACCTGATCTATGAACGTATTAGCAGTTCCATGTGGATAGCGGGAATTGCCACCTTGCTGTACATGACGAATCCAAACTTCGTGTTCTTCGACTCGATCTTCGCATACGAGTCCCTGGCATTATCACTTGCCGTATTTGTGTTGTTCCTCGTGGTTCGCCGCGGAGATACTTCGATGCAACCACGCCCGGGTTTCACGATAGCGGCCTGGTTGGGAATAGGTGCGGTAGTTGTGACGCACCATCTCACCTCGTTTATGCTGCTGGGTTTTCTCGTTGTCTGGACGGTGGTATTTCTGCTGCTGTGGAGAGCGGGACATCCCACGGCGGCGCGTAGGGGCCGATTGATCGCGCCCAGCGCTGATTTATCGGCCCGCGCTGGATTACAGGTACAGGCAAGCCCGGGTGGAATAGTACTGGTGAGCCTGGTACTGACAACGGCCTGGCTGGTCTATACAGGAGGCGCTGCCCTGGCGTACCTGACTCCACATGTTACCGGGGCGCTAAGCCAGCTGGTACAGATAGTGGCTCATCATAGCCAGGCGCGACAGCCCTTTCAAAGCACTGCTTCGACTGGAGCGCCGCCGTGGGAACGCTTGATGGTGTATGCCTCGTTACTGCTGATCCTGTTGGGGCTTCCTTTTGGGCTGTTCGCGACCTGGCGGCGTTATCGCGACAATGCCTTTGCCCTCGCCCTGGCCTGCGCGGTATTTGCCTTTCCGGGCATCTTGATACTGCATCTGACGCAAACAGGAGCGGAGGTAGCAAGTCGATCAACAGAGTTTCTGTTCGTAGCAATAGCGTTCGTTCTGGCGGTGGCAGCGCGGCGTTTTCTGATTCTGGGCACCCCCAGTTGGGGACGCGC
>Ga0209062_1003848_pt1 | contig 16643 bp, 14 predicted proteins | sample Coa_R2_2_FD_187158 | JGI IMG/M metagenome (GOLD analysis project Ga0209062, IMG submission 187158) | Surface soil microbial communities from Centralia Pennsylvania, which are recovering from an underground coalmine fire - Coalmine... | ecosystem: Environmental > Terrestrial > Soil > Unclassified...
TGCGCGCCGACGGCATCCGCAACTGGGACACCAAGATCCTGCGCCGCTTTCCGATCCACGAGCGTCTCGGTCTGGTGGTCGCGCTGGACATGCTCAATATGACCAACCACACCCAGTTCACCGCGCCCAACACCACCGTGACCAGCTCCGGCTTCGGCGCGCTGACCGGCCAGGCCAACTGGCCGCGGATTCTGCAGTTCAATACCAGGATCGAATTCTGATCTATCGGGAAGCGTCGAGAGTGGGCACACCGTAAGCGGCGATCCGTTCGGCGGTGACCAGCGTCAGGTTCTCGCACTGCGCCTGGGCGACGAGCATGCGGTCGAAGGGATCGCCGTGATGGTGTGGCAGATGGCGCACGGCAAACGCGTGTTCGAATGCCACGAGCAGACTTCGGAAGCCGCTCCGCTCCATTTCATCCGGCAATTCCGTCTCAAAGCGCTCCGAGACGTCCAGGCGTTTTAGTGAAGCTTTGATGCAGATTTCCCAGATCGAAGCGGCGCTGATCCAGATCTCGTTCCTCTGGTCCTGAATCACTCTTCGCGCATGCCGCCCGAGTTGTTTGCTGCCTTCCAACCACCAGATCAGGGTATGGGTATCGAGAGGAGGTTCATTTCTCGATTCCGAAACCGCGCAGAATTTCCGGCGGCAGGGGAGCATCGAAGTCCTCACGCATGTGGATCAGCCCTTTAAACCGGCCTGGCTTGCGGTCGAACTTCTTGTCTTCGATCGGCACCAGCCGCGCCTTGGGCTGCCCCGCCTTGGCAATGATGATCTCCTCGCCCGCCGCGGCCTCCTCGACCAGGCTCGAAAGATGCGTCTTGGCTGCGTGAATATTGACCGTCTTCATGGTGGACTAAGCTTAGTTTAGGTCACTTGGGCCGCTTCCCACCACCCCGGCACGTCCGCTATCGAATCCAGCACCAAATCCGGCTGTTCCGCCCCTTCCAGGTCGGCCGGCCGGAACTTGCCCGTGCGCACCAGCGCGCCCTTGAGCCCCGCAGCCTGCGCGCCCAGGATGTCCGCGTGAATATCGTCCCCGACCATCAGCACATCGGCCGCCGCGAGCCCCAGCCGTTCCGCCGCCGCCAGAAAGAAGCGCGCCGCGGGTTTGCCGAAAACGATCGGCTCCCGCCCGGTCGCGTGCTGCAGCGCCGCCACGAACGGCGCCACGTCGAGCGAGATTCCATCGGACGCGAGCCAGTACCGCGTCATGCCGAGGGCGATGAGCTTCGCCTCGGGATTGTGGTGCAGGAGCCGGAAGGCGCGGTTCAGGGTGCGGAAATCCCACAGGTCGCCCAGATCGCCGATGACCACGTATGCGGCGCCGTTTTCGGCATCATCGTCCGCCAGCGGCAGACCGGCGAATTCGGCCCGCGTCGACGGGCGGAGGAACAGCGCCACGGGCCCCTCGCATTGCGCGCGCAGCCACGCCGCGGCGGCGACCGGCGGCGTCAGGATATCGTCTTCCGATGCTGCAATTCCGAACCCGCGCAGCTTTTCCACCAGCGCGGCGCGCCCGCGCGAGGTCGTGTTCGTGACGAACAGGTGCGGGATGTGCCTCGACCGCAGCCACGCGACTGTTTCCACGGCGCCGGGAATCAGGCGGTCGGAATTGTAGAGGACGCCGTCCATGTCGAAGAGGATGCCGCGCATGTTCCCTCAGCTTAGCGGACCTAATGGAAATCGTGCGACTCGGCCGCGGCGCCCGCCCGCAGCCCCGCGATCCGCCCCGCCTTCACGGAAATCACACCGTCCTGGTTCTGCAGCACGCCGTCGATGATCAGGAACGGCTCCCCCAGCACGGCGAACTTGTAGCGGTCGAACATCTGCGGTGTGACGATCGCGTTCATGATCCCGGTTTCATCCTCCATACTCAGGAATACGAACCCGTTGGCCGTCCCGGGCCGCTGCCGCACGATCACCGCGCCCGCGATGCGCACCAGCCGCCCGTCCGGCACGCGCGCCAGATCGCTCGCCCGTTTGACTCCGAGCGCGTCCATCTCCGCCCGACGGTACGCCATCGGGTGCCGCCCGATGGTAAGCCCTGTGCCGCGATAATCCGCCCAGAGCCGCTCCTCGGTCGTCATGCGCGCGAGCGGCGAAGGCTGTCCGGTCTCCTCCAGCGCTTCGAGCAGCGGACCGGCCTGCCGTATGGCCCGCGGAGCCTGCCACAGCGCATCCCGGCGATGCAGCCCGTCGAGCGAATTCAACGCGCCGATTTCCGCCAGCCGGTTCAGCTCATCCTTGCGCAGCTCCGGTACGCGCCGCGCCAGATCGTCCACCGAAGTAAACGGCCGCTCCCGCTCAATTGCGCGGCCGGCTTCCTCCCGCAGCCCCTTGGCGTATCGTAATCCAAGCCGTAGCGCCGGTCCTCCCCCAATCCCCAATCCCAAATCCCCAACCCCCACAACGGCGCAGTCCCAATCCGACATCGCCACATCCACCGGCAGCACCCGCAGCCCATGCCGCTGCGCGTCCTTAATCAAAATCGCCGGCGGATAAAACCCCATCGGCTGGTTGTTCAGCATGGCGCACGTGAACGCCGCCAGATAATGGCACTTCAGGTACGCGCTGGCATACGCCAGCAGCGCGAAGCTGGCCGCGTGCGACTCGGGAAAACCGTACAGCGCGAACGATGTGATCGAGTGCACGATGGCGTCCTGCACCTTGCCCGTGATGCCGTTGGCGTTCATGCCGGCCCGCAGCTTCACTTCGATATCCGCCATGCGCTTTTCCGAGCGCTTGAACCCGAACGCCCGCCGCAGTTCCTCCGCCTGCCCGCCGGTGAAGCCGGCCGCGATCATTGCCATTTTCAGCAATTGCTCCTGGAACAGCGGCACCCCGAGCGTCCGCCGCAGCACCGGCTCGAGCGCCGGATGCAGGCAGTCCGGCTTCTCGCGCCCCTGCCGCCGCTTCAGGTAGGGATGCACCATCTTGCCCACGATCGGCCCCGGCCGGATGATCGCCACCTGCACCACGAGATCGTAGAAATGGTCCGGACGCATGCGCGGCAGCGACGCCATCTGCGCCCGGCTCTCCACCTGAAACATCCCGATGGTGTCCGCCTTCTGCAGCGCTTCGTACACCTTCGGGTCGTCCTGCGGCAGATGCGCGAGATCGACTTCCTCGCCGTACACTTCGGGGATCATTTTGAGCGTGTCCTCGATCACCGCCATCATCCCCAGCCCCAGCAGGTCGACCTTGATGATCCCGAGGTCCGCGCAATCTTCCTTATCCCACTGCACCACCACGCGTCCCGGCATGGTGGCCGGCTCGAGCGGCACCACCGAATCGAGCTGCCCCTGGCAGATCACCATCCCGCCCGAATGCTGCCCGAGGTGCCGCGGCAGGTCCTGCGCCATGCGGTAGAGCTCGAAAAATTTGCGCACGCGCGGATGGCTCAGGTCGAAGCCCGCCTCGCGAAACTGCCGCTCCGTCGTATCCTTCGGGTCCTTCCATTCCCACGCCCGCACCAGGCCGGAAAGCCGTTCCACCGACGTAATTTCGAACCCCAGCGCCTTGCCGACCTCGCGCGCGGCCGAGCGGCCGCGGTACGTGATGACGTTGGCGGTCATGGCCGCACCCAGTTTTCCGAACCGCTCGTAGACGTACTGGATGGCTCGCTCGCGCTTGTCCCCGCTCGGCAGATCGAGATCGATATCCGGCCACTCGCCGCGCTCTTCGGAGAGGAAGCGCTCGAACAGCAGGTCCATGCCGACGGGGTCGACCGCCGTGATGCGCAGCGCGTAGCAGACCGCGCTGTTGGCCGCGGACCCGCGGCCTTGCACCAGAATGTCGTTTTCGCGGCAGAACCGCACGATGTCCCAAACGATCAGGAAGTATCCCTCCAGCCCCAGCTTTTCGATCAGCGCCAGCTCGCGCTCGATCTGCCGCCGCGCCCGTTCGTGGTACGGCCGGTAGCGCAGGCGCGCGCCTTCATCGGTGAGCTGCCGCAGAAACGAAATTTGCGTGTGGCCTTCCGGGACGGGATAGCGCGGGAATTCGTAGCCGAGATCGGCCAGCGTAAATTCGAGCCGCGCCGAGATTTCGAACGTATTGGCGATGGCTTCCGGCAGGTCGGCGAAGAGGCGCGCCATCTCCTCGGGCCGCTTCACGTGGCGCTCTGAATTGCGCTCCAGCAGCCGCCCGGCCTCGGCCAGCGTGGTGTGGTTCCGGACGCAGGTGAAGACGTCGAGCAGCTCGCGCTGCGCCGGCGTGGCGTAGGCCGGGCCGTTCGTTGCCACGATCCCGATCCCCAGCCGCCGCGCGGTTTCCACGATGGCCTGGTTCTCCGCCTCCTCTGCGCGGTGGTAATGCCGCTGCAGTTCGGCGTAAAGCCCGTGACGGCCGAAAATATCGAGCAGCCGCTCGTCCGGATGCCGCGTCAGGCAGATCAAGCCGCGCGCGAATTCCGCGATCTCTTCGAGCGTGGCCGCGCCTTCGCCCTTCTTCGCCCGCAGCTTCATGCGGGTGACGAGCCGGCAGAGATTGCGGTAGCCCTCCCGCGTTTCGACCAGCAGCGGATACGTGCGGCCGTTGGTGCACGTGATTTCCGAGCCGATGTGCGCCCGCACTCCCGCCTTTTTCGCCGCCAGATGGAACCGCGGGGCCCCGTAGACGCCGTTGCGGTCCATGATCGCCATGGCCGGCATGCCGTATTCCGCGCACGCCCCCGCCAGCTCCTCCGGCAGCGACGCGCCTTCGAGGAAGGTGAACGCGGAGCGGGCGTGGAGTTCGACGAATTTAGTCATAACTCCCCTCGACGAACCACCCCGCCGGCGAGCAATACAGCCGGTACAGGGCGCCGTCCGAAAGCGCGATGTCCCACTCATCCCGCTGCCACGGGTCGGCGGTCCACCAGTCGCCTGAGGTCCGCCACGGTCCCGCGAATTCCAGCACTTGCCCGCGCACTCCTTCGGCTGCCACGAACCCCGGCTGCCCGGCCGCCAGCGTCACCCTCGCCGCGCGTGCCGGCCGGAAGCGCCGGAAGCCCGCATTCGCCGCCGCCGCCCGCGCCTTCCACTCCGCCGCCTGCGCATGCACCCGGAACCCTTCCGGCCGGTGCGTATCCAGCAATTCCGCGTACCCCACGCGCTTCTCCCCGACGATTGCCCGGATCCGCGCCAGCGTGAGTTCCAGCTTCACCGGCTCCGGCGCCACGGGCACGTACAGGCCGCCCTGCGCCGCCTGCGGCTTCACCGGGTTCATCGCGAGGCGCACATGCACCACCGGCGCGGACGGCGGATGGGCTTCCAAATCGAGCTGTAGCAATTTCAGGAACGCTTTGGCATCGAGTGAGGGCACGGGCAGGCGCAGCGCGCGCTCGTGCTCGGCGCGGTTCTCCAGCTTCAACCGCAGCCGCAGCTCGTCGGTGGCCAGGCCGCGCGTCGCGAGGCGCGTCGCGAGGCCGTTGATCAGCCGCGCCAGCAGGAACGCCAGCGGCTCCAGCAGATCGACCGGGTATTCCAGCTCGATTTCGTCCTCGAACCGCAGCGTCTCTTCGATCGCGAGCAGCTTGCGGTCTGCTTCGCCGCGCGCCAGCTCGCGCAGCCGCAGCCCCTCCGGCCCGAGCCGCTCGGCGATCCCCAGCGGCGGCAGCGCGGCCAGTTCCTGGAACCGCCGGATACCCCAGCGCTCCAGCGTCTCCTGCAGCTCTTCGGAAGGCTGCAGCACAGCCAGCGGCAGGCTGCCGAGGAACTTGGCTTCATCGCCTTCGGGCACGATGCTCACGCCGGCGAAGCCGCGGGCAGCGCAGATGGCCGCATCCGGATTCATCGCCAGCGCCAGCCGCGCTTTGACGCCGCGCTCGGCAGCGCGCCGCAGGATGGCGCTCGCGATCTCCTGCGGCATGCCGAAGAGACGATCGAGGCCGGAGATGTCGAATGTGGCGGTGTCGGCCGCGGTGCGCTCGACCAGCGGCGAAAACTCCGCCGCCAGCGCCGTCAGATCGCCTTCGCCGTGAAGACAGGCGTACATGTCTTCCTCCGATGGGTGGCGGCGGCGCGCACCTCGATTGCGCGGAACAGCCGCGCCGGCCGGTTGCCTGACCACGCGGCGCGCTCGCGGCGGCATTCCACGGCGAGCGAGGCGCAGGTTTTCGCGTGCTGCTGCCGCGCCAGCGAGACCAGAATGGTCGGCGTGTTTTCGACGGCGCGGCGCAGCCGGAACCAGGAAGTCAGCGAAATCCGCCGCGACTGTTCCGGAGGTGCATCGGCGAGATCCAGGGCGACCACGCCGAAGCCTCCGCCCTGCACAAGAAGATCACAGGATTTCAACAGATTTTCCAGGTTATTTCCACAAGAAATCCACAATAGCCGGTCGAGCCGGATGCCGGCCGCGGCGGCGGACGCCGGGTCGAACGTGTCGCCGGCATCGGCCAGTGCGCAATGCTCCTCTCTCGCGGTAGCGGAGGCCAGGATGGAATAGAGCAGCGTGGTGCGGCCGGACGAGGCAGGGCCGTAGATTTCGGTCAGGCAGCCGCGGGGCAGGCGGATTTCGGGGATGCCGCTGGCGGCGAATTCGGGTTCGGGCCGCGATTGCCAATCGAGCGGGCCGCCGAGGATGGATGCGAACTCTTGCCGGAGCGCAGTAGCCATTTTCGCCTTATTTTCGCCTTAACGTATTTTTGCAGGAAGGCGGCGCTCGGGTCAAGAGGGTAGTGTCTGAATCCTGCGTTGAACATTTTTTCAGTCCAGCAGATCCGCCAGCGTCCAAACCCGATTCGTGATTCCGGTTTCCATCGCGGGAGTGACGCGCAGCGTCTTGTGGATGCGGCAGAAATTGTAGTACGCGAAGTGCAGGCAGTATGCGGCCCACAGGTTTTCCCACTTTTTCGAGAAGCCGTTCGTCAGCCGCGTGAGGCGGCGCATCTGCATCCGGATCGTGAGGTTCTGGCGCTCGATGTGCGAGGTGCAGATTTTCGAGGGATCGGGATTGCCCATGACTGGGACCTTCTCCGTGTGCGTCACATCCGCCGGACTGTACTTGTGGTCCGCTTCGGCATCGGCCTTGTAAACCTTGATGAGTTGTGCGAAGTCGCAGCGGTCGCTCAAGGTGGTCGTAATTGCGCTCAGGTACGGCTGGAATCCATCGGTGCTGATCTGGAAGCGCCGCGCTGCGGTCGCGTGGCGAAGGCCCTCAATGAAGGCATCCGTCGTGGCCTGGTTGCGCCGGCCAAGAGCGAAGTTCAGAACAAGCTTGGTATTCCGCTCCATTGCGACGAAGCAATAGGCATCCCCTACGCTTTCGTCGTTCTCTTCGGCCGGTAGCTTGTGCGCCTCTTTCTTGGCAACGTAGGCCCAGATCTCATCGCACTGAACATCCTGAACCGGGATGCTGACGATGAGCCGCGCGAACAGTTTTTCGCACTTCTCACCAGCGCGGACCACAAGCTTCATCAGCGTGTTGATATCAAGGCCTGTGATGCGCTCCGTGCTTCGCAGACTGTTGCCTTCGACCATCAGGCGCAACGCGATGACGATCTTTTCTTCCGGTATCGTCATGCCTTCAACGAGGGCCTTATGTTCCTCCGTGTAGGTCTTTTTGCAGACGGGGCAGCGGAAGCGCTGAAGACCATTGCGATGAACGCCGAACTTCTGGCAGCGCATTTCACAAGCCTGGCAGGTCATCGCCGTAATAGTTGTTCGCGCGCTCGTAGTGGATCGCATGAGTCTATAATATGCTTAGGCGGCCAAGCAGTCAACGAGAAAATTGAACAAAAAAGGAAATCCGCAAACATCTCCGTTGACGGTCACGACTGTTCATGTTTTAATCGAACTGGAGGCAGTTATGGCTGAACAAGCAGTGGAGGAACAGGCCGTGGCTACGGAACAGCCCCAGGAGAAGCGTGACAAGTCAACGATTCAATTTGCATATCTGGATCTGGACGATGCAGTTGCAATCGCTTCCGGCGTTCATGCAGCCGGTGGCACAAGCTGCCAGATGGATCAACTGGCAGCGCAACTGAACGTGAAGGCTGACACTGGATCGTTCCGATTGCGGTTGGGAACGGCGCGAATCTTCGGGTTCATCACGTTTTCTGGGGGCACCGTAACGCTCACCAACCTCGGGGTTCGCGTTTGTGATCCTCAGCAAGAGGCAGTAGCCCGAGGTGAGGCGTTCTTAAATGTGCCCCTTTACCGCCAGATCTACGAGCAGTTCAAGGGTGGCATTCTCCCCAACCAGCAGGGCTTGGAGTCCGCTATGGCGAACCTGGGAGTTGCCCCCAAGCAGAAAACCGTAGCGAGACAGGTCTTCGCGCGATCTGCGCAACAGGCTGGCTTCTTCCAGTACGGCAACAATCGCTTGGTCCCCCCGCGCGGTGTGGCGGTGGGCGTTCCCGCCTCTGCCGATCCGGCGGCTCCGCCGATACCTACTGAGGGTCAGGGGGACAAAGCCCCCGTAAAGGGCGGTGGTGATGACGGCGGCAGTGGCGATAGCCCGCTTCACCCGTTGATTCGTGGATTGATAAAATCGCTCCCGCCGGAAGGCCAGGATTGGCCCATCGAGAAGCGCGCCAAGTGGCTACGCGCCGCCGCGCAGAACTTCGATCTGATATATCCAGACACCGGCATGGACTCAATCGAAATCCGGGTCCAGAAAGGGAGCACTACGTAAGGTTTTTAGGAGGGTACACAATGCCGCCGCCAAGGAAGGTAACCGCCCGTCGTGCCCAAGTCACCGGCGCGGCGGGCCATGAAGCGACAACGGCCCGATCCGCCTAGCCCTAGGAAAGTCCGACGGATCGGGCCGAGGTGACCAATTCACACAAGGGGTGCAAATTGGAAAAGCATCAACCCAAGCAGCCAGAAGGCCAGCCGGGAATGTTCGCTACCCGCATCTGGCACTGGCGCAAAAAGTGCTATCTCAACGCTTCCGACTACGGATTGAAGGCATTTCCAATCCGTCGCGGACGCTGAACCAAAACCGTTCACTCAACCGGGAAGCCCGTTCGGGCGGGCTTCCCTTCTGCTCTTCTCCCACCGAGCTTGGGCAGCTCTTCGCGCGATCTCCTTTCTCGATTCCGGTGACAACCGCGCTGCTCGAATCTTCCCGCCTTTCGAACCGCCCAACTTCCCTAACGCAACCGCCGCCGGATTCTTCGGCCTCTCCGCGGGACCCGGAAAGCTTATCACTTTCGGTGCTGGATCAGGAGTCGGCGCAGCCAGCGTGCTTTTCGCGTGAGTCAGGATGCTTAGGCGTCTAGGCACATGACCATCATCGCACAGATTTGTCCGAAAGCATGTCATCAACAAGCGCCAGCGCCGCGCGAAGGTTCTCACGACAATGCGCCGTCCGGTTCTGCGGCAACTCCGGCGTAGTCTCCAGTGTCAAATCTGTATCAGCAATGAGATCGCGGAGCGCTTCCAGCGAGGAGCGTTCGATTGGCATACCTCCATCGTGGGCCAGCGGTCAGCCGCGACGCAACCGGCCAGCGCTTTCTTTCAACGCAAGATTCAGACACTACCGTCAAGAGTGGACCGGATTCGAGCGCGCGCGGGGCGTCAGAGCGGCTTCAGATTCGGTGGAAAGCCTTTAGAATCTCTCGGGTGGAGTAGTGCATGGCGATGGGGCGGCCGTGCGGGCAGCTCATCGGGCAATCGGTCTGGGCTAGAGCGCGGAGCAGCCATTCCATCTTGGCGGCGTCGAGGCGGGTGTTGATCTTGATGGCGGCGCGGCAGGCGATGCCGGCGCAGATGTTGCGGCGGAGATCGTCGAGGGAGGCTTCGCGCAGTTCGCTTTCCGCGGTCTCGAGGATTTCGAAGAGGATACGCTCGATTTCGGGGGCGGGAATGGCCGCTGGGGCGGCTTTCACCGCGATGGTGCGATTGCCGAAGGGCTCGGTTTCGAAGCCGGAGGCGTGCAGCTCATCGGCGATGCGGGCGTAATCGATCTGCTGCTCGGGGGTGAGCTGCAGGATCAGCGGCATGAGCAGGCGCTGCGTTTCGACGCCACCGGCGGCGCGCTGTTTGAGCACCTGCTCGAAGAGGATGCGCTCGTGTGCGACGTGCTGGTCGATGATCCACAGGCCGTCGCGGCCGGCGGCGACGATGAAGCTCTCGTGGATCTGGCCGAGCGGGCGGAGGTCGGAAAGAACGGAGAGAGAGAATTCGGGCGCGGGGATGGCTTCCGGCGGAAACGCGCCGTGGGAATCGAGGTGGCGCGAGAGCTTGCCGGAAGGCGGAGGGCCGGGGGCGACTTCGATGGGCGGGGCGGAGAAATCCAGGCGGGGGATCGGCGGAGCGGTGGGGCGGAGGGCGAAGGCGGGGAGGGCGGCTTCGGCTACTTCTGCGGCCGGCTCGCCCGCGGCGCTCGCATCGGCGGGGACGCGCAGGTCATCCGGAACAGACACGTGGACCTGCGCCACTGTTTCAATTATCGAAGTGAATTCGGAGTAGGGGAGGCGCGCGGCGGGCTGGACGGCCGCGGCCGCGGCGCCGGGGGTAAACGACGGGGCCGGGCGGGCTTCCATGAGGCGCTCGCGGAGGGCATCGCGGACGAAATCGTGGACGAAGGAGGCGTGGCGGAAGCGCACTTCGGTTTTGGAGGGGTGGACGTTGACGTCGACCTCTTCCGGGTCGCATTCGAGGAACAGCAGCGCGAACGGCCAGGCCGACGGCGGTATGAGATTGTGGTAAGCCGCGGTGAGGGCGTGGAGGATGAGGCGGTCGCGGATCAGACGGCCGTTGACGAAGATGTAGATAGAATTGCGGTTGGCCTTCTGCACCTGCGGGCGGGAGAAGAAGCCCGAGAGCGAAAATTCGCGGACGGTCCGCTCGTCTTCCGGATCGGGCGCGAGGCGCAGCTCGGCGCGCTTTACCCCGATCTCGACCAGGTCCTCGAGAACCTTGCCGCCGAAGACCTGGTAGACGCGTTCCCGGAGACTTTCGACCGGCGTGACGCTGAGCAGCTCGTTGGGACCGCTCGAAAGCTGAAAGGCTTTGCCCGGGTGGGCCAGGCTGTAATGAGTGACCAGCGAAGCGATGTGGGCCAGCTCGGTCTGCTCGGTGCGGAGGAATTTCTTGCGCGCGGGGACGTTGTAGAAGAGATCTCGCACGGTGATGACGGTGCCGCCGCCGAGCGCGGCTTCTTCGCAGCGCAGCATCTTGCCGCCGGCGATCTCGATGCGGGTGCCGGTGGTCTCTTCGGGCGAACGGGTTTCGAGAAGCAGCCGGGAGACGGAAGCGATCGAAGGCAGGGCCTCGCCGCGGAAGCCGAGGGTGGCGATCGAGAGGAGATCCTTGACGTCGCGGAGCTTCGAGGTGGCGTGGCGCTCGAAGGCGAGCAGGGCATCGTCGCGGAGCATCCCGCAGCCGTCATCGGCGATGCGGATGAGGCGGCGGCCGCCGGATTCGACCTCGATGCGCAGATCGCGCGCACCGGCATCGAGCGAGTTTTCGAGCAGCTCTTTCACCACCGAAGCGGGGCGCTCGACGACCTCCCCGGCCGCGATTTTATTGGCGACCTGATCGGGGAGGATGCGGATGCGGCCCATGGCGAAAGTATGGGTTCAGTGTAGCAGGGGTTTGTTACTCTAATCGCTTGGACCGATATCTCGTGGTGCTGGCCGGCGCCGGGCTCGGAGGCGTGGCGCGGTACGCGGCCGGTGTGTGGATCATGCAAAAATACGCCGGGCGGTTTCCCATGGGGACGTTCGCGATCAACGTCACCGGCTCGTTCCTCATCGGCCTGCTGATGACGCTGTTCACCGAGCGGCTGCCTCCGTATCCGCAATGGCGGCTGTTTCTGGTAACGGGGGTGCTCGGCGGCTACACCACGTTTTCCAGCTTCGAATGGGAGCTGTACCAGGCGGTGCGCGAGGGGGCGCGATGGATCGCGCTGCTGTACGTGACGGGCAGCGTGGGATTCGGGTATTGCGGCGTGTGGCTGGGGTCGCTCGTGGCGCGGAAGTGAATCACCGGCCGCTGGAGAGGCGGTCGGCGAGGACATCGGGCAGGCCGGCGGCGCGGATCTTGCGCTGCGCGGCGGCGATATCGTACCCGGTGCGGTAATACGCCACCATGCGGGCCGCGGAATCGAAGATGGCGAAGGCGGCGCGGGGGTCGCCATCGCGCGGCTGCCCGACGGAGCCGGGGTTGATGAGATATGCGCACTCCGGGTCGATTTCCATCGCCTGGCGATCGGAGCGCGGCGAAGTGCGCGGGATGGTCTCGACCCGCGAACGGTTCCAGAGGAAGCCGCCCTGCAAGTGGGTGTGGCCGAAAAAGGCAACACGGCGCTGCAGATAGCCGAAGCTGCTTGCGGCTTCGTGGGCGGCGGCCACGTATTCATCCTCGTCGTTGGGTGAGCCGTGGAGGATCTGGAAATCCTCGATATCGGCCGGCCCCTGCGGCAGCGCGCGCAACCAGGCATCGTTTTCCGGCGTGAGGTTCGCCTGGGTCCAGAGCGTGGCGGTCTTGGCGACGGGATTGAACCATTCCAGGTCTTCGAGGCCGGTGGCGGCTTTGTCATGGTTGCCGCGAACGGTCGTGGAGCAGTGGGCGCGGACCCATTCGGCGACCGGGTTGGGATCGGCGCCGTAGCCGACGACGTCGCCGCAGCAGAGGATCCGGTCGTAGCGGCCGTCGGCCTCCGCGATCACGGCCTCCAGGGCTTCCAGATTAGCATGGAGATCGCTCAGGATGAGATAGCGCACGGCCGCTAGTGTCTACGCCTTTCTGAGCCGGATGAGAGCGAGTTCGGGAGGCGCGCCGATGCGCGTCGGAATGCCGATGGTGCCGATGCCGCGGGTGACATACGCGGATTGGGCGCCGATGCGGTACAGCCCGTAAACAAACGGGGTGAAGAAAAACGCCGGGCTGATGGGCCGGTGGAGAATCTCGACCGTGACCTGCCCGCCATGTGTATGTCCCGCAAGCAGGAGATTATAGCCCTGACGGGCAGCCGTGGGGAAGACGTCCGGATTGTGCTGCAGCAGGATGTTGACGGCGCCGGGCCGGATGAGACGCTCGGCGCCCTCGAGATAGTTGGGTTTGAGCGACTTGGGCTGGTAATCCTGGCCCGCGAAATTGAGCGTGGCGGCGCCGAATCGCAGCGCCTTCGCCTCGTCGCGGAGGAAGCGGATCCCCAGCCGCGCGCCCTGGCGCTCGGAGTAATCGGCGACGCCGGCGTAGATTTCGTGGTTGCCGATACAGGCGAGGGTGCCGGCATCGGACTTGAGCCGCGCTACCTGCCGGAGGGCAGCGTCGATCGGGTCGCCGTAAGCGGTGATCAGGTCGCCGGTCATCACGGCGACGTGCGGGCGCAGTTCGTTGGCGGCATCGATGACGCCGGCCAGTTGCTTTTCCGAAAGGAAGGGGCTGAGGTGAATGTCGCTGACCTGCACGATGCGGAGGCCTTCGAGATCGCGCGGCAGGCCGGGGATGGGAATGTCGATTTCGCGGGTGTGCAGGTTCAGGCGCTCGATGAAGGAGCCGTAGCCGAGAACGGCAAATGGCGCGGCGAGCGCGGTGTTGCCGGCGGCGGTGAGGAGACGGCGGCGGGCCGGATCGGTCCGGGCCTCGAACCGGCGGCGCAGGAATTGGAGCGCCCGGTGCAGGATCAGGACGGCGCTCGCCAGCAGCAGATAGAACAGGGCCACGGCGGTGAGGACCGTGGCGCCGACGCGCGGCAGGTGGAGCGAGGCGGTAGGCGCCCCGAAGGACAGGATGTAGCCGGCGATGAGCAGGAGATCGAAGGCGACGATGCCGCACCAGGCAAGCGCGAGCCGGCCGCGCGTGTACCGCCGGGCAGCCGCGCGCGCCAGAAGCTGCGAGATCCGCGCCTGCACGAGCAGGAACGTCAGGCCCACCAGAATGTCTATGGTGTGGTAGAGCTCCAAGAGGTCTAGGAATATTGTAGCGGGGATCGCGGCAGCAGGGGCCGGGGTTCGGGGTTGGGGATCACGAATCCGGGGCAGCCGCGGTCTATCGCGTTTCCGCTCCCGCGCCTTCCCGCGGTTCGTGCCCCCGCGGCGGGGCCTCTCGCAGACCGGGCACGCTCTCCCACACCACCGCCTCACCGCGCGATTCCCAGTCGGCGATCCGGTCGCGGTAGCGGTCCTCGATCGGACCGCGCCGGATCTTCAGGGTAGGCGTGATCAGCCCGTTGGCCACGGTCCATGGCCCGTCCGCGATGACGATGGTGTGGAGGCGCTCGTAGGGATCCAGTCCCTCATTGATCGCCTGCATCCGTTCGGCGAGCGAGCGCTCCATCTCCGCGCGCGCTTGCGGGTCCACGCAGAGCTCGCGTGCCGCCGGCGCCAGAAGCACGATGGCGAGCGGACTCGGCTGCCCCTGGCCCATCAGGCAACATGCCTCGATTGCCGGGTGCTCCATCAACCGGCTCTCGATCGGCGCCGGCGCGACGTACTTGCCCTTGCTCGTCTTGAACTGCTCCTTCAGACGGCCGATGATCTTCATCTGCCCGTCCGGGTCGATCCGCACCATGTCGCCGGTCCGGAAAAAGCCGTCTTCCGTGAATGCGGCGCGCGTCAACTCCGGGTCGCGGTAGTAGCCGGTCATGTTCATCGGGCTGCGGATCAGCAGCTCGCCCTGATCCGTGACGCGTGTCTCCACGCCTTCGATGGCGCATCCCACGTACCCTGGCCGTGCCTCGCCCGGACGCGGCAGGTGCGTGATCATGGTTTCGGTCATACCGTAGCCTTCGGCGAGATCGAGCCCCAGCCTGCGATACCACTCGAGGACCGCCGCCGGCAGCGGCGCGCCGCCGCACGCCGCCAGCGTCACGCAACCCAGCCCGAGCTGCTTCAGAATCCGCCGCCGCACGTACCGCTGCACCACCGGCATGCGCAGCAGCCGGTCCAGCCGCTCCGAAGGGAGCTTGGCGAACACTCCCTGCTGGAATTTCACCAGCAGCCGCGGCACGGCCAGAAAAATGGTGGGACGCGCCCGTTCCAGATCCTGCAGAAACGTCTCCAGCCCTTCGGTGAAGAACATGTGGTTGCCCAGGAGAAAGCTGGTTGCTTCCGACCCGACCCGCTCCAGAATGTGCGCCAGCGGCAGGTAAGAGAACAGGCGCTGCTCTCCGGTGAGCCCCAGCATTCCGGTCAGCACTCGGGCATCGTGTGCGAAGGCGCCGAAGCGGTGCATCGCACCCTTGGGCGCGCCGGTGGTGCCGGAGGTGTAAATAATGGTCGCGAGGTCGTCCGCCGCCCGTACCGGCGAATCTTCGAGCGGCGGGGTGGCTTCCACGATTGCGTCCCAGCCCGGCTCGGCGCCGGCCTCCGCCGTCGGCAGCGCGATCCACGCCACATCCGGCATGCCGCGCGCGCCCGCCGCTTCCTTCTCGATGCCGCCCACAAAGCACGCCCTGGCGCCGCTATGCTCCAGGATCTGCCGCACGGTTTGCGCCCGCAGCGAAGGATAGACCGGAACGCTGACGTGGCCCGCCATCCAGATGGCCGCGTCGGCCATAATCCACCACGCGCAGTTGCGCGAGAGGATGGCCACCCGCGAGCCCGGCTCCCAGCCTTGCGCCTTCAGGTACGACGCCATCGCGCGCGCTTCGCGGACCGCCTGCCGCCATGTCCATTCCCGCACCTTGCCGCCGAGCGGCTGCGTGAGAAACACCCGCTCCGCGCGCTCGCGCTCCCACCGGTAAATCGACTGCAGCGCCAGATCGGCTTCCGCGATCTCCATGCTAAGCCCTCAGCCGGATCTTTGACGCAGAGGCGCGGAGACGCGGAGATTCTTTCGCCTGTTCTCCGTGCCTCTGCGTCAAGAAAGGCTCCCTCTGTGGCCTCCCGCTCTTGCGACGCCGCGCGGCTCCCGCGCGTTTCGCTTGCCTTTTTATCTTACCCGCCGGTAAGATATCAAGTGCCCGGTCCGTGCGCTATGAAGAAGGCCGCTGCCGCCCCGCCCCATTGGAAGGCGTTCGCCGACCGCCGCCGCGACCCTGCCACCAAGCGTGAGGCTGTCCTCCAGACTGCCGCCCAGTTGTTTCTCGAGAAGAGCTACAGCCGCACCTCGATGAACGACGTCGCGGAAAGACTCAATATCACCAAGCCGGCGCTCTATCATTATTTCCGCAACAAGGAAGAGATTCTGCTCGAATGCTACCGCCTCGGGGCGGCGCTGATCGGCGAAATTCTCGATCAAATCGCCGCCCACTGCAGCTCGGGCGCCGCTAAAGTGGAAGCGTTCATCTACGCTTACGCCCATGTCATGACCGTAAACTACGGCCGCTGCGTCATGCGGCTGGATGAAGGCGATCTCTCGCCGGAAGCGTACGCGGAAGTACGAAACTATAAGCGCAAAATCGACCGCCGCCTGAGGGGCTTCGTGGAAGAGGGCATGGCGGATGGCTCCATCGCCCCCTGCGACCCCAGGCTCGCCGCGTTTGCGATTGCCGGCGCGCTGAACAGCATCTGTATCTGGTACGAGCCCGCCGGCCCGCGCACGCCCGAAGAGATCGCCTCCGAGTTTGCCCGCGTCTTCACCAGAGGGCTTGTTGCGCAGCCGCGCCGCCAACCCGCGCGCAGACCACGATTTGTCTCAAGGAGCACCCATGACCGCTGAACCGATCGCCCAGCCGGCTCGCGAATCCGCATCCGCGGCGCCGCTGATCCAAAAGACCGCCGTGCTCGGCGCCGGAACCATGGGCGCGCGCATCGCCGCCCA
>Ga0209062_1003849_pt1 | contig 16642 bp, 13 predicted proteins | sample Coa_R2_2_FD_187158 | JGI IMG/M metagenome (GOLD analysis project Ga0209062, IMG submission 187158) | Surface soil microbial communities from Centralia Pennsylvania, which are recovering from an underground coalmine fire - Coalmine... | ecosystem: Environmental > Terrestrial > Soil > Unclassified...
CCATGGTGTTCCTGGCTTCGGCGCAGGTTCGGGCCCGGGTTCGGAATGAGAAGCTCCTGTGATTGGCGCAGCGCGGCCGCCGCAACGTTCCTTGCCGCGCTGATTCTCTACGGATCGCTCTATCCGTTTCGCTTTCACCCGGTGTATTTTCCCCATGGCCTTTTGCGCGCTTTTCTGGCAACGGCCTATGGGCGAGTCGATCGCGGCGATGTCATCTCGAATATTTTGTTGTATTTGCCGCTCGGCTATTTCGCCGTTCGGGTGTGGCCGGTGGCGCCGGCGCCGGTGCGGGTGATGGCGATGATTATCGCCGGCGCCATTCTTTCCACCTCCATTGAACTGGCGCAATTCTACGACCTCGGCCGCGGACCGAGCTTTTTCGACGCGGCTTCGAACACCGCGGGAATGGCGATCGGCGCGGTGGCCGGTGCGATTTCGACGCGGTTTTCCGTCGCGGGAATGCTCCTCGCCGCCTGGTTCGGAGCCAGATTGCTGCCCTACGTTCCAGCGCTTGATCCCGCCAAATACGCGGCGGCGCTCAGGGAATTGACGGCTCCCATCGAACCGGTCGAGGCGTTTCGAAGCTGCGCGATGTGGCTGGCGGCGGCGGCGCTGTTTGAATCCCTGCTGCAAAAAAGTGCCGCGCGCGCGCTCGTCATCGGCATTATTGCGGTGTTTTCCGCGCGAATTTTCATCGCCGGCGCTTTTCTCAGCTCGTCTGAAATCGCGGGCGCCGGAATCGCAGCGATCTTGTGGATCGGCTATGTTTCGCGGCTGGAGCGCCGCGCCGCCGCCGTGTGCTGCGTGTTGATCGCGGCTCTGGCGCTCGAGGCCTTGACTTTTCCCTTTACGCCTTATTCGCGCCGCTTCGCATGGGTTCCTTTCCGCGATCTGATGAGCGGGCCGCGGGAAGCCGGCAGCCGCGTTTTTCTCGAAAAAGCGTTTGAATACGGCGCGCTGCTCTGGTTCGCGTGCCGCGCGGGATTTTCGCTGCCGATTGCCGCGATTTCCGCGTTTTTATTGGTTCTGGGGCTGCGGATGGCGCAATTCTATTTCGCCCGCCGCCCGGCCGGATTCACGGACGCGATTATTGTGCTGATTTTTGGAGTTTTTATCGCGCTTTTTCCGGATTAATTGCTGCTTATTGCGGTGGAGGCTGCTGTTGGTGATCGCGCTTGGCTTCATCCCAGCCCTTGCGCGCTTCAACGCCGGCGTGTTCCAGCTTGCGATTCAGGTCCTCGGCGGCTTTTTCGGCTTCTTTTGCCGCCTGTTTTGCTTTTTCCGCGGCTTGATAAGCAGCGCGTCCTGCCTGCCGCGCGGCGTCATCGGCCTGCTGCTGCCGTTCTTCGGGCGATCGAGAACAACCCGCGAACATCACGATCAGGATTCCGCACGCGAGTGTAATTCGAGTCTTCATAGCACCCCCGGAGTGTGATGCTGGCGCCTTGCCTTACGTTTCCCGATCCCCGTAAACTGAGGGCGTGCAATATCTCGCGCTCGCATCGGATTACGATGGAACGCTGGCGCGGGACGGCGTGGTCGATTCGGCCACGCTCGCCGCGCTGGAGCGATTCCGGCAATCCGGACGCAAACTGATCCTGGTCACGGGCCGCGTGCTGGAGGAATTGAAGTCGGTTTTCCCCCAACTCGATCTTTTCGATCGCGTGGTGGCCGAAAATGGCGCGGTTCTTTATTCGCCGGGGACGCGGCAAAAACGGACTCTCGCCGAGCCCGCGCCCCGGGCGTTTTTCGAAGCTTTGCGGCGGCGGGGCGTGGAACCGCTGGGCGCCGGCGATGTGATCATCTCGACGCGCCGTCCGGCGGAAGTGGAAATGATCAAAATCATCGGCGAGCTGGGCCTTGAATTACAGGTGATTTTCAACAAAAGCTCGGTCATGATCTTGCCCTCCGGCGTCAATAAAAGGACCGGCTTAGCGGCTGCTCTATTCGATCTCTGCCTTTCCGAGCACAACACGGTGGGTATCGGCGACGCCGAAAACGACCATGCATTCCTGCGCTTCTGCGAAGCGTCAGCAGCGGTGGCCAACGCAATTCCCTCGGTGAAGGAAACGGCCGGCGTGGTGACGCGCGGTGAATGCGGCGCGGGAGTGAGCGAGCTGATCGATCGCATCCTGGCGGGCGACGCGCTGGGCGCCCCCGGCCGGTGCCGCATTCTGATCGGGCACGAGCAAGACCGGGAGGTATTTGTTCCGGCATGGGATACGACGTTGATGGTGGCGGGCACGTCCGGCGGCGGCAAGTCCACTTTCGTCACCGGTCTGGTGGAGGAGCGGATCGGGAAAAAGTATCAGACCTGCCTGATCGACCCGGAAGGGGATTATGAAGCGCTTCCAGGGGCGATTTCGATCGGAGACGAGAATACCGCGCCGTCCGTGGAAGCCGTCTTGCAGGCGCTGGAGAAGCCGGACTCGCAGGTTGTGGTGAACATGCTCGGCGTCGCGATGGCGGACCGGCCGGTTTTTTTTTCCGTGCTGCTGCCGAAATTGCAGGAGATGCGCTCGCGCATTGGCCGCCCGCACTGGATCATCGTCGATGAAGCGCATCATATGATGCCCGAGGACTGGGCGCCCGCGTCATCGAGCGACGCTCTGAAAAACCTGGTCCTGATTACGATTCATCCGGACCATGTTTCCCCGGCGGCTCTGCAAGCGGTGGACGCGCTGATCGCGGTGGGGGACGATGCGGGCGAACGGGTCCGCGAATTCGCAGAATCGGTTGGAATTGAGGCGCCGCAAGTAGCGGAGCCGGATCTGCCGAAACACGAAGCGGTCGCGTGGTTGTTGAAGAACGGCCGGCCGCGCCGCGTGCGCCTGATCGAATCCGAGCTGTCGCGCAAGCGCCACAAGCGAAAGTACGCCCGCGGCGATCTGGGCGAAGACAATTCGTTCTACTTTCGCGGCGCCAGGGAAAAATTGAATCTCCGGGCGCAGAACCTGATGACTTTTCTTCAGATGGCCGATGGAGTAGACGATGAAACCTGGAATTATCATCTGAAAAAACACGATTATTCGAAGTGGTTTCGGGAAAAAATCAAGGACGAGGCGCTGGCCCGCGAAGCCGCACAGGTGGAGAGCAGCCAGCGCGACGCCCGCGACGGCCGCCGCAGGATACGCGCGGCGATCGAACGCCGGTATACGGGTCCGGAATAATCAACCGGCGGCGACGTCTTTTTCCCCGCGCGGAATATCAACCTTCAGCAGCACCAGCAGTCCGGCGATGAAGAAGACGATGAGCGAAAGCACCGCGATGCGGTAGCTGTGCGTGTACTGCATGGCCAGACCAAACAGGAGCGGGCACATCCAGCTTGTCCCTTTGTCGCTGATCTCGTAAATGCTGAAATATTCCGCTTCTTTTTCGCGCGGGACGATTTGCGCGTAAAGTGACCGGCTCAGCGCCTGGCTGCCGCCCATGACCATGGCGACGATCGCCGCCATCACGAAAAATTCGAGCGTTGTTTTGACCGCGGCGTAAATGTAGAACAGCACGGCCGTCCAGATGACCAGCGTGAGGATCACCGCGCGTTTGGCGTTGACCGCGGCGGCGACGCGGTTGAAGGCGATGGAGCCGAAGAAGGCCACGAATTGCACCATGAGGATCGCCAGCGTCAGCGTGGAAACGGGAATTTTCAACTCGTCGTTTCCGAACTGCGACGCGAGATTGAGAACCGTCTGAATCGCGTCGTTATAGAGAAGATAGGCGATCAGGAACGTGACGGTCTGCGGAAAGCGGCGCAGATCGCTCAGCGTGTGGGCGAGCTGCTTCAGGACGGCTTCGACGGCGCGTTCGCCCGGCGGCAGGTTTCGCGCGGCGCCGCGATTTCGCAGCGCGAGAAGCGTGGGGATGGTGAAGATGGCCCACCAGACGCCGGCCGAGCAGAGGCTGATGCGCACCGCGAGTCCTTCACTGACGCCGACGGCGCCGGCTCTCAGGTAAAGAATCAGGTTCAGCGCCAGCAGCAATCCGCCGCCGATGTATCCGATGCCGAAACCTTTCGACGACACCGCGTCGCGATCTTCCGGCGGCGCGATTTCGGGAAGAAATGAGTTGTAGATCACAACCGAGGCGCCGAAGGCCACGTTGGCGACAAGAAACAGCAAGCCGCCGAAGAGAAAATCGCGGCCTTGGAGGAACAGCATCCCAATGGTGGCCGATGCGCCAAGATACGCGGTGGCGGCGAGGACTTCTTTTTTCCGCCGGCCATAATCGGCGACCGCGCCGATGATCGGCAGAAACAGAACCTGGAGAATGACGGAGAGGCTGACCAGGAAGCTCCAGTAACTGCGCGGATCGAGCGCCCAGCCGAACGGATGGATGTAGCCATCGGGAGCGGCCGCCGATTTCGCGATCGCGGTCAGGTACGGCCCGAGAAAAAGCGTTACGACGGTGGTCGAAAACGCCGAATTGGCGAAGTCGTACATGTACCAGCCGCGCTGCTCTTTCGCGCTGTACTGGGTCATGGGCGTCCATTCTATCAGGACGAGCGTGTTTTGCCCGTCAGGAACTGCCGATCAGGAGTCCGGTGACGAAGACCATCGCTCCGCCGAGGCCAACCTGAACAGCGGCGGAAAACGGAGGCGTTTCCATATAGCGATTGCGAATCCAGGTAATTACGCCCAATTCCACCACCACGACCGCGATCGCGGCGCTCATGGCGACCCGGAACTGCGGGAGCAGAAACGGCAGGGTGTGTCCGATCCCGCCGAGAGCGGTCATCAATCCGCACACGATGCCGCGCACCCAGGGGTGCCCGCGGCCGGTGAGGCTGCCGTCATCGGAGAGCGCCTCGGCGAAGCCCATGCTGATCCCGGCGCCCACCGAGGCGGCCAGCCCCACGCGGAACGCGTCCCAAGGATTGTGCGTCGCCACCGCGGCGGCGAACACCGGCGCAAGCGTCGAGACGGAGCCGTCCATCAATCCAGCGAGCCCGGGTTGCACGATCTGCAATACGAACAGGCGCCGCCGGGCTTCCTCCTCTTCGTGCTTGACGGTGGGGCTCAGCTTGTCTTCGATTAATTCCTCGGCGCGATTCTGGTGGTCGCGCTCTTCCTGGGCGAGATCGTCGAGCAACTGCCGGATCGCGGGATCGTGCGTGCGAGCCGACGCTTTCTCGTAAAACCGGCGCGTTTCCGCCTCCATCGCGGCGCCTTGCGCGCGAACGGTCTCGAGTCCCAGCGGGCGGACCAGCCACACCGGCCGGCGGTTCACGAATCCGCGTACATCCTGGCGCCGGATCAATGGGATATGATTTCCGAACTTCTGCCGGAACAGTTCGATCAGGCGGCGGCGATGACCGGATTCCTCGTCGCGCATGGCGTCCATGATGGCCGCCGTCGCCGGGAAATTTTCGCGCAGGCCCTCGGCGAAATCGGCGTAAATGCGTTCATCTTCTTCCTCAAGCGAAATGGCGAGGGCCAAAATCTCCGGTTCGGTCAGGCTCTCAAAGCTGCGCATTCCTTTCCCTCCTTTTTTCAGTATCGGGGATCGCCGCGGCCGGCGCGGCGGGGATAGAATGGAGATGCGGCGATGTCGGGCTTACTGAGCGATCGCGTCGGGAAAACGTCACAGGTCGTCGTGCTTCCAGCCTCGCTGGAAGATCCGAACCGGCCGGTTCCCGGCCTCTACAAGGTCGGTCTTACGGCGATTTGCATTTCGATATTTATTTTTTTCGCGTCGCTGGTGCTGGCCTACTACTGGCGGTCCGCGCATCCACCGTATTGGGCGCCGATAAAGCTTCCAGAAACGCTGTGGGTGAGCACGGCGCTGATTCTCGCTTCGAGCCTGATGTTTGAAATCGCCCGGCACGTTTTCCGCCGCGGCGAGTGGCGGATGGCTTCGCATCTGCTCGTCGTGACGGCATGCCTGGGCGCTGGATTTTTGGCCTCGCAATTAACCGCGTGGCGCGAACTGATGGCGCAGGGCGCGTATCTTTCTCAGAATCCGCACAGCTCGTTTTTTTATCTGTTCACAGGGCTGCACGGCGCCCACCTGCTCGGCGGCATCGTCGCCCTGGGAGTGGTGCTGCTGGCGAAATCGAAACGGCGCGAGTTGGTGGACGTGGTCGCCTATTACTGGCACTTCCTGGGCGTGCTGTGGGTCGCGCTGTTTATGGTGTTGAGGACCCGCTGAACGAAAAGAATAGCGGGGCAAGCTTGACCGGCTTGCCCCACCTTGCCAGCGGCGCTTTTACGAACGAGTTCTCGGGCGGCGATGCGCCCTGCGGAGTTACCGCCGCCAGCCGCGATACTCGTGATAATAATGCGGAGCGTAATAATACCGTGGCGCGACCACAACGGGTGGAGCGACCCGCACCCGAGGCGCAGCCCAATATCCCGCATGCCACACGCCGCCGACCCAATAACCGGCGACCCAGGTGTATCCAGGTCCGGGGCACGGCGGAACGTATGCCGGCGCAGCCATCACCGGCGCGGGCACAACCGGAACCCCGATTCCAACTCCAATCGCGATCCGCGGGCCGGCGAAAAGAGAGCTGCCAGCCAGTAACAGTGTTCCGATAAGCTTTTTCATCTTCTTCATCCTCCCGCTGCGAAAGAGGCAAGCTCCGTGCCAAACCTAAGTTATTTAAAATCAAGGGAAATTGGACCCAGCCGGTGGCCGCGCCGCACCGCGGCGGTGGTTTTCAGCCATTGTTATCATAAGACCCATGGCGGACTACAAGATTACGCGGCGGCAAGCGGGGCAGATCCTGGGAGCGGCGGCGCTGGCGGCGCAAACGCCGGAGCTCTGCTACCTGACCGCCGTCGAAATGGCGTCGCTTGTTCGCCGTAAGAAAATTAGCGCGCGGGAATTGATGGAAGCGCATTTGAAGCAGATCGATCGCGTGAATCCGCGGGTGAATGCGATTGTCACTTTGGTTGCCGACCAGGCAATGGAAAACGCTCGCCAGGCCGACGAGCAGCAGGCGCGTGGCCGCCCGATTGGTCCGCTACATGGCTTGCCGGTCGCGCACAAGGATCTGATCGAAACTGCTGGCATCCGCACCACGTTCGGCTCGCCTATTTTTAAGGACAACGTGCCCGCCGCCGACGCGATTCTGGTGGAGCGCGCCAGGCAGGCCGGAGCGATCACCCTCGGAAAAACGAATACGCCGGAATTCGGGGCCGGATCGCAGACCTTCAATAAAGTTTTCGGCGCGACCAAAAATCCTTACGACCTCAGCAAGACCTGCGGAGGATCGAGCGGCGGAGCGGCGGTCGCGCTCGCCTGCGGGATGACGCCGATCGCCAGCGGCAGCGATATGGGCGGTTCGCTGCGCAATCCGGCGGCATTTTGCGGCGTGGTGGGATTTCGCACCGCGCCGGGGCGCGTTCCGCTATTGCCCAAGGGAAATGCGTGGTCCACGCTCAGTGTCGAGGGACCCATGGCCCGCACCGTTCCCGATGTCGCGCTGTTTCTTAGCGCCATCGCCGGCCCTGACGATCGCTGCCCGATCTCGATCACCGAGCCCGGTTCGCGCTTCGCCGCGGCGCTTGGCCGATCCTTCAAGGGCGTCCGCGTGGCGTGGTTCAAGAATCTGGGCGGCATTCCCTTCGATCCCCGGATCATAGCCGCCGTAAACGCGCATCGAAAAACATTCGAATCTTTGGGTTGCATCGTCGAGGAGGCTGAGCCCGATTTCTCCGGCGCCGATGAGGCCTTCAACAGCCTGCGCGCGTGGTCTTATGTCGGCGGTTATGCGGAATTGGCGCGCGCGCATCCGGGCCAGTTGAAAGATACGATTCTGTGGGAGATCGATCGCGGCGCCAAACTCACGGCCGGGGATCTGGGCCGGGCGCAAGCGCTCCACACCGCGGTCTGGGAACGGATGCGCGTGTTCCAACAAAAGTACGAATTTTTCATTCTGCCGACCACGCAGGTCCCGCCGTTCGATCTCAGCCAGGAGTACGTCACCGAGATCGCCGGCGTCAAAATGAAAACGTACATCGAGTGGATGAAATCCTGCTACTTCATCTCGATCATGGAAAATCCATCGATTTCGATGCCGTGCGGATATACGCCGGAGGGTTTGCCGGCGGGCTTGCAAATTGTCGGCCGGCATCGCGACGAGCGGGGCGTGCTGCAACTGGCGAATGCCTTCGAGCAAGCGACCACAGCGGAGCGCCGCAAACCGGCTCTCTAGAAGGATGAACGATTGAGATGCGCTTGATAAGCCGTTGTGTTGTAATTCGGTAAGAAGAGCCGACCGGAGTCCTCCAGTGAACCATCCCGCAATTCGAACTGCCGCGGTATTCTTTTGCGCCGCGCTGGCCGTCTCCGCCGCGCCGGATCGGATTCACCAGCCGATCGATCCCAGCCGCACGGTGGCCATTCCCGGGCAGGTGCATCCGAAGGCTCGCGCGCAATACGATCGCGGCGCGCTCGATCCTTCCTTTGAGATCCGCTATGCAACGATGTTGCTGGCGCCCGCCGCCGGACTGGAATCGTTTCTCGCCGAGCAGCAGAATCCCGCGTCGGCGAATTATCGGCGCTGGATCACGCCGGAGCAGTTCGCCGACCGTTTTGGTCTCAGCAGCGGCGACATTGCGCAAGTGACCGCGTGGCTCCAGTCGCAGGGGCTCACGGTCGAGCAGGTGGCGCGCGGCCGGCACTGGATCGCCTTCAGCGGCACTGCCGCGCGGATGTCCGCCGCGCTGCGCACCGGATTTCACCGCTATGTCGTAAACGGCGAAACGCATTTCGCCAATACCGGCGATCCCTCCGTACCCGCGGCGTTTTCAGGCGTCGTTGCCGGCTTCACGGGTCTTAACGATTTTCGATTGCGGCCCGCGGTGCTGAGCGCGCGCTACAATTCCGGCTCCTCGCACCTGCTCGCCCCAGAGGATATCGCGGTTATCTATGATATTTCTCCGCTGTATCAGGCCGGCATCGACGGATCGGGACAAAAGATCGCGGTTCTGGGACAGACGGCTGTTGCGCTCGCCGATATTCGCGCCTTTCGTAAACGATTCAACCTGCCGGCGAACGACCCGCAGCTTATGCTCGCCGGGCCGAATCCTGGCGTGAGCCCGCCGGATCTGGTGGAAGCCGATCTGGATCTGGAATGGTCCGGCGCGATTGCTCCCGCGGCGACGCTGGTCTACGTTTATTCCTTCGATATCGGATACTCCGCGCAATTCGCCGTCGACCAGAACGTCGCGCCGGTGATCACGATGAGCTACGGCGGATGCGAGCTGGCCAACACGCCCGCGCTGCGCACCATCGCGCAGCAGGCCAACGCGCAGGGCATCACGTGGGTCGCATCATCGGGCGATCAGGGCGCAACCGCCTGCGATATCGACGCGCCCTCGCCGCAAGCCTCGAAGGGATTGACCGCGACCTTTCCGGCAAGCATCCCCGAAATCACCGGCGTCGGCGCCACACAGTTGACCGAAGGCGTCGGCACTTACTGGTCGGCGGTGAACGACGCCAATGGGGGCTCGGCTCTCGGCTATATTCCCGAAGTGGCGTGGAATGGATCGCAACTGCGGCATGAAATCGCGGCTACCGGCGGCGCGGCCAGCGCATTTTTTGCGAAACCGGTGTGGCAGAATGGCGCGGGCGTTCCCAACGACGGAGCGCGCGACGTTCCCGACGTGGTTTTCGCCGGTTCGCCCGATCACGATCCTTACCTGATCACCACCGGCGGCGCGAACCTTGCGGTGGGTGGAACATCCGCGCCGACTCCTGTTTTTGCGGGCGTGGTCGCGCTGCTCAATCACTCGCTCGTTGCCAAAGGGAATCTGCCGCAGCCCGGGTTGGGCAACATCAATCCGCTGCTGTATCGGCTGGCGCAAGCGACCACCGATGTTTTTCACGACGTCACCGCCGGAAATAATCAAATCCCGTGCGAGCAGGGAAGTCCCGCTTGCGTCGATGGGCAGGCGGGATATGTCGCGGCGCCGGGCTACGATCTGGCTTCCGGCCTCGGCTCTATCGATGTCGCGCGTCTGGCGGCGGAATGGAGTACCGGAACCGGCAGCAGCACCACACTGAAGGTGAGTCCCTCGAATTTCGATTTGAGCGACACGCTTCAACTCACCGCGACCGTTACCGGCGGCGCGATTCCACCGAGCGGATCGGTCACGTTCATCGCCGGCGACATCTCACTCGGCTCCGCGCCGCTTGCCTCCGGAACGGCGTCCATCAGCGCGGCCGGAATGCTGGTTGCCGCATCCACGGGCACGATCACCGCGCTGTATAGCGGCGACGCGATCTACAACGCTTCTTCGGGCACTGCCAGCGCGGTGCTGAATCTGCCGGCCTCCGGCTCGCTCGTGGTTCCCTCGGTTTCGCCGAACCCGGTGAGCCAGAGCGTGAACGAGTGGGCGTACACCGTTGCGCTCACGGAGAAGGCCGGCGTCGCCACCAGGCTTACCGGATTCACCATCAATGGCGTGCCGCAGAATCTCGGCTATTGGTCCTCCACCAACATTCCCGCGAATGGCAAAGTGTCCGCCTCGCTCGTCGCTTCCGGAATTACGCCGCCGCTCAATCGCGTCTATCATTTCACCGGCGTCGATGCCGACGGCTCAACCTGGACGCGCGATCTCACCGTGCCGTTTCTCGGTCCAGCCGGTCCGCCGTTCGTGCCGTCGCTTACGCTCACCACCACCTCCGCCGTGACGCGGAATCCGCAAGGCGGGCCACTGTGCGCCTGGTCGCAGGATTTGACGCTTCAGGAAACCAGCGGTTTTCTTTTCCTGCTCACCGGTCTCAGCGCGGGTGGAGTGAACATGAGCAATTCGATACAAGCCGTCTTCGGCACGACGCGTATTGCGCCTTATTCCACGCTGCGGGGCAACATCTGCTGGAGCGAGACGACGCCAGCCGGCGGCGTCAATTATCAAGTCACCGCGGAAAGCGAGATCGGAACCACGGTGACGGTGAAAGCGGTGTCTTCGCTCGCCGCGCCGGCGTTGAATCCGCCGGCGATGACGGTGTCCCCCGGCGTGGTCGAGATGCTCGCCGCGAACTCTTCGGAAGCCGGAACTGCGACGGCCAATATTGATTTCGGCGGCGCACCCGCCAACTGGACCGCGGCCATCGTCCCATCGCGCGCGGCGAGCTGGCTGAAAATTTCTGCGCTCTCCGGCGCCGGACCCGCGCAACTGAATCTCACCGCATCCGCCTCCGGACTTTCCAACGGCGTCTATGACGCGACCGTCCTCATACATTCGCCGGGTGCGTTGCCCGAAGTCGCCGCCCTGAGAGTCGCCTTCGTCGTGGGCTCGTCCGGCGCGATCACGATCGATAGCGTTTCAAACGCCGCATCCGGCGGGCCGGCGCTCGCTCCCGGGGCGATGGCCATTGTGCGGGGTTCGAACCTGGCGGCCTCCCGCCAGCAGACGGGGAAACTGCCTCTGGCGTTATCGCTCGGCGGGGTATCGGCGACGGTCAACGGAATCACCGCGCCGCTGTATTCGATCGCGCCGGACACGCTCGCCATCCAAATCCCCTATGAGACCGGACTCGGCGCCGCCGTGCTCGGAATCAACAATAACGGGCTGATCGCGTCTTATCTCTTTTCCGTGCAAGCGGCCGCGCCCGCGTTTTTCACCACCAGCGGCGGCTCGCTGATCCCCAACGCCTCGGCCAGGCAAGGCCAGACCATCACCGCCTTCGTCACCGGCGAAGGCGACGTCACTCCTTTTCTCGCCACTGGCGCCTCGCCCGCCGCGGGCTCGCCGGCGAAATTTTTGCCGCAGCCGATTCTTAAATACGTCGTCTCTGTCGGCGGCGTTCTCGCGCCGATCACCTTCATCGGCGTCGTGCCCGGCCTGGTCGGAGTGACGCAGATCAATTTCGTTGTCCCGCTCACCGCTCCTGAGGGAGCCCAACCGCTATCCATCGGAACCACGGCCATGGCGGTTTGGGTTGGAGGCAGCGGCCCGCCCGTTCCCGCCGGACCGTCGGCCGTTCTGAGCTGGACGCCTCAAGCCGAGCCCGCGACGCTGAACGTTCTGCCTGCCGGGAGCCAGTAAACGGCACGGCTAAAATAAACCGATGGCCCTTTTCTGGACCCTGATCTGGGTCGATCCGCTGATCATCCTTTCTACAATTTTTTTCGGATCGATCAGCGTCGTCCTATCCTTCTTCGACAAATCCGGGCGCGGGATGATCGCCACCGCGCGCCTCTGGGCCAAATCGCTGGTGCGCATCGCCCGCGTTCGCGTCACGGTCGAAGGACTCGAAAAAATCGACCCGAACGGCGCCTACGTCTTCGTCGCCAATCACCTCAGCTACATGGATACGCCGGTCGTGCTCAGCAACATTCCGGTGCAATTCCGTTTTATGGCGAAAAAGGGTCTGTTTCAGATCCCGTTCCTCGGCACGCATCTGATGCAGGCCGGCCATATTCCGGTGCCGCTGGACGACGCGCGCGCCTCGGTAAGGACGCTGCATCGCGCCGCGGAAACAATTCGCGACCGCGGCATCTCCATTTTGATTTTCCCGGAAGGAGGCCGGTCTATCACCGGCGTGCTTCAGGAATTCAAGGAAGGCGCGGCCTACATCGCGATCAAGGCCGGCGTTCCCATCGTTCCTATCGCGCTGGTGGGGACCCGGAATATTCTCGCAATGGGATCGGCGACGTTTCACTCCGGTCCGGTAACGGTGCGAATCAGCGCGCCCATCCCGACCGCGGGAATGTCGCTGCGCGATCGCGCCGCGTTGACCGCTACCGTTCGCGAGCGAATTGTGCTCATGTTGGGAGCGAATCAATGAACTTTGTGGAGCTTGATTCGACGCGGATGATGAAGCCCGCCGGCGCTACGCCGGTTCTTGAAGCGTGCCTCGCGGCCCAAGTCCGCCGCGCGCTGGTTTATCCAAAGAATCTTACGCCGGGGTTCTTCGATCTCAGCTCCGGCGAGGCCGGCGAGATCCTGCAAAAATTCCGAAGCTGGCGATTACGGGTCGCGGTGGTGTGCGAGCCCGGCTCGGTCCGCTTCAGCACGCATTTCCCGGAAATCGCCGGCGAAGTTCGCGACGTGTTCCGCATCTTCGATACCGCCGAAGATGCTCGCCAATGGCTCTCTGAATAAAGAATCGCCCTCGCTATCGCGATTCAAAAAACGGCTTCAGTCGCGCCATCGCCTCTTCGAGAATCGGCCGGTCCGATGCGTAGCAAACCCGCACGTTTCCTTCGCCGCCCGCTCCGAACGCGACCCCCGGCGCCAGACCCACGCGCGTTTCCATCAACAGCCTCTTGCAGAATTCGAACGAATCGCTGACGCCCTCGACTTTCAGGAAGAGATAGAACGCGCCGTCGGGATTCGGAATCGTCACGCCGGGAAATTTGCTCAGCGCAGCCAGGCAAAAATCGCGATTCTCCCGCAGCTTGCAGACCATCTGGCGGATCGTATCCTCGCCCCACAGCAGCGCCGATTCCGCCGCGCGCTGCGAAAAGCTGGGCGCGTTCGAGACGACGTATTCGGTCAGTTGCGACGCTTTGCTCACCAGATCCTTGCGCCCCACCAGCCAACCGAGCCGCCATCCGGTCATGCAATATGCCTTTGAAAACGATTGGATGACGATCACCGCATCGTCGCGCGTGCACTTTCGCAGGATGGATGGCGCCGCGCCCGAAGGCTTTCCTTTTTCCGCGGGCTCGGCCAGCCCCGGATAATAAATCCGCTCGTAGACCTCATCCGCCAGCAGCCACAACTCATGCCGCCGCGCGAACTCGAGCAGCTTCTCCTGTTCCTCCGCGGTGGCCGTGGTCCCCAGCGGATTCGAAGGCGAGGTGTAAATCAGCAGCCGGGAGCGCGGGCTCACCGCGCGCTCCAGCGCATCGAAGTCGATCGCATAGCACCGCCCGTCGAGCACGCACGGAACCTCGCGCACCGCCGCATTGCACATCTGAATGATGGCCGACCCGTTGGGCCAACCCGGCGTCACGACGATTCCCTCATCGCCCGGATCGAGCACCGCGCGAATCGCCACGTTCAGGGCCTGCACGCCCGACGCCGTCACCGCGATCTCGGATGAGGGGTCCAGCTCCACGCCGTGCAACTCGGAATAATATCGAGCCAGCGCGCGGCGCAGCGACGGCAGACCCGCATTCTCGGTATAGAACGTGTACCCGTCGGCCATCGCCTTCTGCGCGGCGCGCTTGATGAAATCGGGAGTCGGAACATTGGACTCGCCGAAGTACAGCTTGGAAACGCCTTCCATCGACATGGCCAGCTCGGCAATCTGACGAATGCGGGAAGACGGGACGGCGAGCGCGGAAGAAGAAATTTGTGCGGGCATGAGCTTCTATTTTACTTGGACGCGACCGCGTACACTTCCATCTTTTCCGCCTCGCGCAGGCGCTTGCGCTTCACGGCCCAGGCGATGATGAGCACGGCCACGAGCGAGCCGAGCGCGGCCATGAACATGTCTTCCTGCGAATCCCACATATCGCCCTGCATGCCGACGAATTCTTCCCCGCGCTGCGGCGTCAGAATATTGGCCATCAGCGCTTCGAGAATCTCATAAATCGCGCTCAGCGCCAGAGTGCATTCCACCGGCAGGTAGTACAGCCAGCGGCCGGTGACGCGCAGCGCCCGCATGGCGATCTCGCGCATTGGATACGCCAGCAGCAGCCCGAAGGAAAAGTGCGCGATGCGATCGTAATGATTGCGCTGCGTGTGCAGGATCGGCTTCAGCCACTCCCCGACCGGCACGTCGGAATATTTATAGTGCGCGCCGAGTTCGTGAATCGAGAGATAAATGAAAAACAGCAGGTAAGACAGACCGGAAAAAGTGAACCGCCGATAGGTAGCGATCAGGACGGGAATGAAGCAAAATACCAGCCCGTTCTCCAGTGCCCAGTCGAACACCGTATCCGGCCGGTAGGCCGCCAGCAAAAACGAAAGCAGCATCGCTCCGGAGAGAAACTGAAGAAACCGGTTCTCGCGGTAGGGAATCGGAACGACGGTGGAGGCTGTGGTCAAAAGGGCATTATAAAGGATAGAAACGTGACATGGCGCGAAGCTGCTTCGGCCAGCGGCCCGGTTTATCCGCGCCGATCCTTGGACGCCATCAACTCTTCAATGTTGACCAGCTCGGTCGGGTAGTTGCCGGTGTAGCAGGCGTAGCAATAATCGCCGCGATCGGCCACGGCCTCGCGCAGCGCCCCGAGCGATAAATACGCCAGCGAATCCGCCTCGACAAATCGCCGGATCTGTTCGACGCCATTGCTGGCGGCAATCAGCTCCGCCACGCACGGCGTATCCACTCCGTAGAAACAGGGCGAAATCGTCGGCGGGCAGGAGATTCTCAGATGCACCTCGCGCGCGCCGGCGCCGCGCACCATTCGAACGATCTTGCGGCTCGTGGTGCCGCGTACGATCGAATCGTCCACCAGAATCACGCGCTTTCCTTCCAGCAGATGCCGCACCGGATTCAGCTTCAGCTTCACGCCGAAATCGCGGATCGCCTGCGAGGGCTCGATGAATGTTCGCCCCACATAGTGATTGCGGATCAGCGCCTGGCGAAAGGGAATTTTCGATTCCGCCGCATAGCCGATCGCCGCCGCCACGCCCGAATCCGGCACCGGCACGACCACGTCGGCCTCCACCGGCGCCTCGCGCGCCAGCAGCCGTCCCAGATTCTCGCGCGACTGCTCCACCGGGCGCCCGAACACCACCGAATCGGGACGCGAAAAATAAACGTGCTCGAACACGCACTGCGCCCGCGGCCGCACCGGCGCGTAGCGCTCCCGGGTGATTCCTTCCGGACCGGCGATCACCATCTCGCCCGGCTCGACGTCGCCCAGATAAACCGCCGTGATCAGGTCGAAAGCGCACGTTTCCGACGCGAACACGTAGGCCCTGCGCCCGTCCGGCAACTCCATTTGTCCGAACGCGAGCGGGCGAAACCCATGCGGATCGCGCGCCACTAGAATCCGGTCCTCGGCCAGAAACACCAGCGAAAACGCGCCTTCGAGCTGCATCAGCGCCTCGCGCAGGGCGCCGGAAAGCGTGCGTTCCCGCGATCGCGCCACCAGGTGCAGGATCACCTCGGTGTCGCTCGACGCCTGGAAAATCGAGCCTTCGCGCTCCAGCTCGCGCCGCAGTTCGGCGGCGTTGGTGATGTTGCCGTTATGCGCCACGGCAATCCGGCCCTTGTTGCAGGAAACCGAAAATGGCTGCGCGTTTAGCAGCACCGTATCGCCGGCGGTCGAATAACGGGTATGCCCGATCGCGTGATCCCCCGGAAGGCGCCCCAGCACCTCCGGCGTAAAAATATCGGCGACGTGGCCCATCGATTTGTGGCAATGAATGGCGCGTCCGTCGCTCGAACAGATGCCCGCGCTTTCCTGCCCGCGATGCTGTAGCGCGTATAAGCCGAGATAGGCCAGATTCGCCGCTTCCGGGTGCCCGTAAATGGCGACCACGCCGCATTCGTCGTGAAATTTATCGCGGGATCTATCGCCGCGGCGAGACCGGAGCGTCTTCGATTTCACGATTCAACCCTCACGGCGAGCTGATTCTCCAGCGCGTTCTCCCAAACCTCGCGAAGCTGCTGGACCGCGCAATCGATCAGAGTCAGTGAATCGTTGCCGATTCGCAAGATCTCTTTCATTGTAACCCCGGCCCGTAATGCTTCGACGCCGTGAGCCCGCGCAATCCGCTCCACC
>Ga0209062_1003856_pt1 | contig 16621 bp, 17 predicted proteins | sample Coa_R2_2_FD_187158 | JGI IMG/M metagenome (GOLD analysis project Ga0209062, IMG submission 187158) | Surface soil microbial communities from Centralia Pennsylvania, which are recovering from an underground coalmine fire - Coalmine... | ecosystem: Environmental > Terrestrial > Soil > Unclassified...
CCTCCCGGAGCGCTCTGGTGGACGAGCCGGGACGAATACGGGGATTGGCGTATCATGGATTCCCCGCCGGCGACAAGGCCATGCTGCCGCAGGGGGTTGCGGCAGCGAAACCGCCGGTGTGACCCCGTTTCGCCTAAGTCGTTCCAGCAAGCGTGAATGCAACTGTCGGCGGAGGAATGGGACGGGCCGCACGCTCCGGCCTTGACTCGGGTAAGAGGGATCAGAATGGAGGTGCGACGTGAACAGATTGGCGATCGCGGTGATGGCAAGCGCGCTGCTGGCAACGCCCGCGCTGGCCCAGCAGAATCAAGGCGGCGGCAATCTCGGAAATATGCTTGAGGATATCGGCCGGTCGCTCAACGGCCAAAGCAACCCGCCGCAGCAGAACTATCAGAACACCTATCAGCAGACCTATAACGAGAGCCAGCGGCAATACCGCAACGAAAGCGACCAGCAATTGCAGCAGGACGAGCAGCGCTTGAGCGCGGCGTGGAACCGGCTGCGCGCCGCTTCCCAGGCGCTCGACCAGGAGATGTCCCGCCGCGGCATGCGGACCGGCTCCAACCAGAACTACAACGGCCCGAATGGCGGCAATTACAGCGGCTCCAGCACCTATCGCGGCGGCTACGACAACGGGCAACCGCCTTATCAGCGCTACAACGGGCAGAACGAGCAGTATAACGGTCGCTGAGAGAGCTGAACGGCACATTTGCTCGGTCATGGCCGGGCCGGCCGCCAGGCCGTGTCCCGGCCATGACGCTAGGAAAGAGCGCCGCCATTGCTCAAAGGCGATGGCCCTGGACTCGGCAAGGCAAGAAGCGGCAGCATGGCTCGGCGTCCGTTGAGGCACCGTCTCTCCCGCCTCCATCGCCAGAGCGTCTTTCCGGAGGAAAGCCCGAGGATTGAGCATGCGCCACAATGTCCAATACTGGTTTCCGGCAAAGCGGTACGGCTGGGGCTGGGGCCTTCCGGTAACCTGGCAAGGTTGGGCCGTTTTGGCGGCGTTTCTGGTTCTGCTTGCCATCGGCGCAGCAATGGTGCCGAAGCATTCGGTGCTGGGCTTCATTGCCTATGCTGTCGTACTCAGCATTCTCTTCGCCGGCGTCTGCTGGTGGAAAGGCGAGCCGCCACGATGGCGGTGGGGTGGCGAGTAGCGGCGCATTCTGAGCGAGCGCAAGGCCATGTGGGGAACCCATGCCGAACGAGATGAAGGGGGTTCATATGCAAGCTGAGTTCGTGCGCAGCGCTCTTTCGTGCCTCGTGTGCACTTTAGCAGGCGCCGCGCTGATAGCGGCGGCTCCCGCAGTTCCGGCAGGATGGAAAGTCGTCAAGTCCCCGCGGCGATTGACGAGAACGGCATCCCCCACCGATCAAGGGGGCGGCGGCTCATGTCAGATCGCCGTGCCGCCCGCGATGGTCGTCGATACAGAGGCCGATCGAACCGTTGGTCAGACCGGGCATATGAAAACGCCCGACGGCAATCTCTCTGTCTCGATCCAGGAGCATCCGCCCGGCGAAACGCTCGCAAGGGCCAAAGAAGTTGCGATGATGTTCAACAAGGACGCCAAGGCGAAGGAGGACTCGGCGACGCGCGTTTGGCTGACTTATACCCGCACCGGTACGGAGTATTGGGAGGTTCTCGTCCCGGGAAATCCCGTGGTGTGCTCGGCCCATTTCATCATTCACGATGACCGGCTGGAGGACGCGGCGAACAGCATCGTCCTGACCGTCGGGCCAGCTCGATAACCTGGGTCGAATTCGGCCTCAGCCGGTCTGGCTCGTCCGCCTGTGACGTACATGCCGGCAATGGTGGGCGCACAAGGATTCGAACCTTGGACCCGCTGATTAAGAGTCAGCTGCTCTACCAACTGAGCTATGCGCCCGGCCCTAGGGGAGGCGGTGTATAGCAAAGCGGGAGTGGCTTGTCGAGCGCCGCGCTCTGGAGGGAGCACCGGGGCGCAGTCTCCGGGCGACCGTCATGGCGAGCGATGCGAAGCCATCCACGCGCTCACCGGTGCTCGATCGCCGCGTCGCTGCGCTCCTCGCGATGACGATGCGGGCAGGGACGCGGTCGAAAATCGCCCCCCTCAGTTCTCCGCCTCGCCGTAGCGCCCGATGCGCGTGTCGCGGTGGACATAGACGCTCATCAAGAGGCCGAAGCCCAGCATCACCGTGAGCATGGCGGTGCCGCCATAGGAGATGAGCGGCAGCGGCACGCCGACCACGGGGATGAGGCCCATCACCATGGCGGTGTTGATGAAGACGTAGAGGAAGAAATTGGTGGTGATGCCGAGCGCCAGGAGCCGGCCGAAATGGCTGCGGCAGCGGAAGGCGATGGCGAAGCCGTAGATGAAGACGAGGGTGTAGAGCGCCAAGAGCACGAGCCCGCCGACGAGGCCCCATTCCTCGGCCAGCATGGTGAAGATGAAATCGGTCTGCTTCTCCGGCAGGAAGTTGAGATGCGCCTGCGTCCCGGCCATATAGCCCTTGCCGAAGACGCCGCCCGAGCCGATGGCGATCTTCGATTGGAGACTGTGATATCCGGCGCCGAGCGGGTCGTTCTCGGGATCAAGGAAGGTGTAGATGCGGTTCTTCTGATAGTCGCGCAGATGCGGCCAGACGACCGGTATCGCGCCGCCGACGCCGGCGATGACGATGGCGAAGAGCCACCAGCGCACGCCGGCGATGAAGAACATGGCGCCGCCGGCCAGCACCAGCATCATCGCCGTGCCGAGATCGGGCTGCTTCAGCACGAGCGCCGCCGGCGCCAAGATGAGCAGCGCCGGCCAGATGAGCCGGACGATGAGCTTCAGCGGGCTGTCGATATCCTCGGGTGCGAGCCCGTGAAAATAGCGGGCGAGCACCAGCACCACGGCCACCTTCATGATCTCCGAGGGTTGAAGCTGGATCACGCCAAGATCGATCCAGCGCTGCGCGCCCATGCCGGAGCGGCCATGCAGCATGACGAAGACCAGGAGCGCCATGGCGCCGAAATAGAGGATATAGGCCGAGAAATATTTGAGCCAGAAGCGCGGATCGATCATCGCGACGGCAAGCATGACGGCGACCGATACGCCGAAGCGGATCGCCTGCTTCGCGGCCCAAGGCTGCCAGCTTCCATTGGCGGCCGAATAGAGCGTGGCGAAGCCGACGCAGGCGATGATGGCGAGCAGCAGCACCAGTCCCCAATTGATGCTCCAGAGCTTCTCGGCAAAGCTCGTCTGGGGACGGCCATAATCGAGCATCGACTGCATCGTCGCCCTCCTCAGCCCTGCGCCACTGTCGTTTCCGAGCCGAAGGGCCGGTCGGGCACGTGGCGGGCGGGATCGCGCTTCTGCGCCTCGCGCAGCACGTCGCGGCAAATGGGGGCTGCGACCGCCGAGCCGCCGCCGGCGCTCTCGCCGCCATGCTCGACGACGACGGCGCAGACATAGCGCGGCGCGCTCACCGGCGCGAAGGAGATGAAGAGCGCGTGGTCGCGCCGCTCCCACGGCACGTCCTTGATCTTGATCTTCTTCTCGCGCTCCGCCTGGGTCAGGTGATAGACCTGCGACGTCCCGGATTTCCCCGCCATCTGCATGCCCGGATCGGTGATGCGCGCGGCATAAGCGGTGCCCCCCTGCTCGTTGACGACGGCGAACATGCCGTCGGTGACGAGCTTCAGATCCTTGGCGGAGACATCGAGCAGCGGGAACGGGCTCGGCTTCTCGCCGGGATCCTTGGTCATGATGCCCGACTCGCGCACGAGGCGCGGCACCACCGCGCGTCCGGTGGCAAGCCGCGCCGCCAGCGTCGCAAGCTGAAGCGGCGTCGCCTGCACATAGCTCTGGCCGATGCCGCAGCTCAAGGTCTCGCCGGGAAGCCAGGCATGGCCCAGCGTCGCCTTCTTCCATTGCGTGCTGGGAATGAGCCCTGAAGCCTCGCCGGGAATGTCGATGCCGAGAGGCGCGCCGAGGCCGAAGCGCTTCGCCATCGCCGCGATCGGATCGATGCCGAGCCGGCGCGCCGCTTCGAAGAAATAGCAGTCGCAGGAATGCTTGATGGCGTCGCGCAGATTCATCGCGCCATGGCCGCCCTTCTTCCAGCAATGAAAGACGACATTGCCGAAGAAATATTCGCCGGAGCAGTGGACATGCGTGTCGGGCGTCATGGCGCCGGCTTCGAGCGCCGCCATCGCCACCACCGGCTTGAAGGTCGAGCCCGGCGCGTAGCGGCCGCCGATCGCCTTGTCGACGAGCGGATTGCGCGGATTGGTCCGGTACTCGTCCCAGAGCTGCTGGCTCAGGCCCGAGGCGAAGGCGCTCGGGTCGTAGCCCGGCATCGAGGCCATGGCGAGGACTTCGCCATTGAGCGCGTCCATGAGCACGCAGGCGGCGCTCTTCTCCGCCTGGCATTTGCGCGCCGCCAGATCCTGCAAGGCCATGTCGAGCGTCAGCGTGATCTCCTGGCCGGCGATCCCCTCCTCGCGCGCGAGCTCGCGGACGACGCGGCCGAAGGCGTTGACCTCGACCTGGCTCGTCCCGGCGCTGCCGCGCAGCTCGAGATCGAAGGCCTTCTCGACGCCGTTCTTGCCGATGCGGAAGCCCGGGAGCTCGAGCAGCGGATCATCGCCGGTGAGCTCTTTCTCCGAGACCGCCGCGACATAGCCCAGGACATGCGAGGCCGCTTCGCCGAAGGGATAGCGGCGCGTCAGCCCCTGCTCGATCGAGACGCCCGGCAAATCGAGCGTGTTGACCTCGATGCGCGCCATCTCTTCCCAAGTGAGATTCTCGCGGACCATCACCGGCACGAAGCTGTGCTTGCGGCGGATGTCGCGCAACACGCGCCGGCGGTCGCCATCGCTCACCGGGATCAGCGTCGCGACGGCATTGAGCGTCGATTCGATATCGCCCGCCTGCTCCGCCACCAGGACGACGCGGTAGGTCGGGCTGTTGTCGGCGAGTGCCGCGCCGAAGCGATCGACGATGCGGCCGCGCGGCGGCGCCAAGAGGCGGATATTGATGCGGTTCTCATTGGCGAGCATGCCGTAGCGGTCGGCCTGCACCACCTGAAGGTAATACATGCGCCCGGCCAGGGTCGCGAGCAGCGCCACCTGGCCGCCGGCCAGCAGGATCGCGCGGCGGGTCAGCAATTTCGATCGGTTGTTCTCGCGCTGCATGACGCTTTCCGCCTAAACCCGCATGAGGAAGGCGCGCTGGATTTGCGCCAGGAGATAGCTGCCGACGGGGAAGCTCGAGACGGTCAGCACCGCTTCGAAGATGAAGGGCCGCAGCCCCAATGCTGCGCCGTGCAGGAAGCTCACCAGCGCCCACTCGAAGGTGGTCACCGCCGCCGTCGTCACCAGGAACCCCATCCACAGCACCGGGAACAGGCGGTTGGCGAAAAAGCGCCGCTGGCTCATCAGCACCGAGCGCGTCAGCAGGAGCGAGAGCGCCGAGGTGCCGATATAGGGCGTGCCGATCAGGAGGTCGAGCAACAGCCCGGCGGCGAAGACCGCCACCGGCGGCAGGAGGTCGGGGCGATAGATCGTCCAGTGATAGACCGCCATCAGGACGAAGGCCGGCCTCACCACGGCAAAGCCGGGTATGTGCAAGGGCACGACGGAGATGACGACGAACAACAGCGTGGTGATGAAGGGGAGAAGCTTGTTCGGCAGACCAGCATCGCGCTGGAAAAGCACGAGGCGCATCGCCCGGCCTCACCGCGCCGCGTCGGGATCGATGGTCTTGGCGGCCCTTGTCGCCTTGGGTAGCGGGATCGCGCTCTGCGGCAGAACGCCTTCGAGGCCGAAATCGACGATCCGCACATATTCGAGCCGCGACAGTTCCGCATAGGGCTCGACGCGAATGATGCCGTTGTCGATCGAGGCGACGACGCCGACCGGCAGGCCCGGCGGAAAGATGCCGCCCGCGCCGCCGGTGACGATGCGCTCGCCAGGCTTCGGCGCCGCCACCGCCGGCAGATAGAGAAGGCGCGGCTGATCGGAATTGTCGCCGGCCATGACCGCGCGCTCATGCGATTCCTCGAGCATCACCGGGATGCGCGAGTTGAGATCGGTGAGAAGAAGGATGCGCGAGGCCCGCTCGCCGACCTCGGAGACGCGCCCGACCAATCCCTCCCCCGAGACCGCCGCCTGGCCGCGGCTCACATGATCGCGGCTGCCGGCATTGACCAGCACGTTGCGCGCAAAGGCGCCGCCCGAATTGGCGATGACCTGCGCCGAGACATAGCTCGACATGCTCTCGGGCGTGAATTTGACCAGGCGATGCAGCTCGGCATTCTCGGTCTGAAGATGGCGGGCCACCTCCTGCCATTGGAGGAGCCGCGCGTTTTCTTCGCGCAGCCGCTCATTCTCGCTGTAGAGCGCGAAAAGCCCCTCGACCTTGCCGACGCCATTGGCGACGGTCTCGAGCGGGCGGGCGACGGCCTGGAGGAGCGGCGATACCGCATCGGCGGCCACCATGCGCGCCCGGTCGAAGAGCAGGATGTCGGCCTTGCCGAGCACGATGAACATGGCGGAGAGGACGACGAGAAAGGGGACGACGACCCGTTGCGCCGCCGCTTTGACGGGGCCTGCCAGCCTATCGACGGTACCCGACCGCTCCCGCACGCCTACATGCTCCAACTCATCAACCAGCTTGCGTCGCTGGGCTAGGAGTATTCAACCCTAGTTTTACATGGAAGTTCCAGCTTAGTACATGAATTTAGTACATGCTGATTAAGACATTCTTAAGCGTTTTCATTTCTTCGAGGGCGCGCCCGGTGCCGAGCGCGACACAGGAGAGCGGGTCGTCGGCGATCGAGACCGGCAGCCCCGTGGCGTGCCGCAGGACATAATCGAGATTGCCCAGCAGCGCGCCGCCGCCCGTGAGCACGATGCCCTTGTCGACGATATCGGCGGCAAGCTCGGGCGCGGTGTGTTCCAACGCCACCTTGACCGCCTCGACGATCGCGCCCACGGGCTCCGCCAGGCTCTCGGCAATTTGCCGCTCACTTATGACAATTTCCTTGGGCACGCCGTTCATGAGGTCGCGGCCCTTGATCTCCATCACCCGGCCCTCGCCATCCTCGGGCATGCAGGCGGAGCCGATCTCCTTCTTGATCCGCTCGGCGCTGCTCTCGCCGACGAGGAGGTTATGGTTGCGGCGGATATAGGCGATGATCGCCTCGTCCATCTTGTCGCCGCCGACGCGGACCGAGCGCGAATAGACGATGCCGCCCAAGGACAGCACCGCGACCTCCGTGGTGCCGCCGCCGATATCGACGACCATCGAGCCCGTGGGCTCGGTCACGGGGAGGCCCGCGCCGATCGCGGCCGCCATCGGCTCCTCGATGAGGAAGACGCGGCGCGCGCCGGCGCTTTCCGCCGATTCCTGGATGGCGCGGCGCTCGACCGCGGTCGAGCCCGAGGGCACGCAGACGATGATCTGCGGGCTCGCGAAGCTGCGGCGGTTGTGCACCTTGCGGATGAAGTGCTTGATCATCTCCTCCGCCACCTCGAAATCGGCGATGACGCCGTCGCGTAGCGGGCGGATGGCCTGGATGTTGCCGGGGGTTCGGCCGAGCATCATCTTGGCCTCGTCGCCGACCGCCAAGACCTGCTTGCGGCCCTTGACATTGGCGATCGCGACGACCGACGGCTCGTTCAAGACGATGCCACGGCCTTTCACGTAAACCAGGGTATTCGCCGTGCCGAGATCGATCGCCATATCGGCAGAAAGCATGCCCAACAGATTTCCAAACATGTTCGCCTATTGACCCGATGGTTGGGATTGCGACAAGTGCTTTTCCTTGTGAAGGAGCGGCCCCGAGAGGCCGCTCTTCCTGATCTCCGCGTTACGCCGATAGGGCGGCGGGCGCCGTTTTTGTCCTTTTGGTGAGAAGCTTGTTCAAGGCGTGGATATAGGCGCGCGCCGAAGCGACCAGCGTGTCGGGATCGGAGCCTTGCCCGTTCACCGTCTTGCCGTTCTCCTCGAGCCGCACCGTGACTTCGGCCTGCGCGTCGGTGCCTTCCGTTACCGCATGCACCTGATAGAGCTGCAAGCGCGCGGTATGCGGCACCATCTCCTTGATGGCGTTGAAGGTCGCATCGACCGGGCCGTTGCCCGTGGTCTTCGCCAGGCGGTGCGCGCCGTCGATCTCGAGCTCGAGCTCGGCGCTTTGCGGCCCCTTCGAGCCGGCGATCACCTGGAGCGAGAGGAACTTGATCCGGTCATGGCCGCGCAGGATCTCGTCATCGACCAGCGCCACGATGTCTTCGTCGAAGACATCCTTCTTGCGGTCGGCCAGATCCTTGAAGCGGCGGAAGGCATCGTTGACCGCGTTGTCGCCGAGATCGAAGCCCAGCTCCTTCAACTTCATCTTGAAGGCATGGCGGCCGGAATGCTTGCCCATCACCAGCGTCGATTTGATGAGGCCCACCGATTCCGGCGTCATGATCTCGTAGGTGCCCGAATGCTTCAGCATGCCGTCCTGATGGATGCCGCTCTCATGGGCAAAGGCGTTGGCGCCGACGATCGCCTTGTTCGGCTGCACGACGAAGCCGGTGATCGCCGAGACGAGACGCGAGGCGCGGGTGATGTATTCGGTCTTGACCGCCGTCCCATAGGGGATCGCGTCATGCCGCGTCTTGAGCGCCATGACGATCTCCTCCATCGAGGCATTGCCGGCGCGCTCGCCGAGGCCATTGACCGTGCATTCGACCTGACGCGCGCCGGCGCCGATGGCGGCCAATGAATTGGCGACGGCGAGGCCCAGGTCATTGTGGCAATGAACCGACAGGGTCGCCTTGTCGATATTGGGCACGCGCTCGAAGAGCATGCGGATGAGCCCGGCGAACTCCTCGGGCACGGCATAGCCGACCGTGTCAGGGATGTTGATGGTACGCGCGCCCGCCTTGATCGCGCTCTCGATGGTGCGGCAGAGGAAATCGGCCTCGCTGCGCGAGCCGTCCTCGCAGGACCACTCGACATCCTCGCAGAGATTGCGCGCATGCGTCACGCTGTCGATCACCGCCTGATGAACCTGATCGGGCTCCATCTGGAGTTTGAACTTCATGTGGAGCGGCGAGGTCGCGATGAAGGTATGGATGCGCGGCCGCTCGGCATGGCGCACTGCCTCCCAGGCACGATCGATATCGACGCGCCCGGACCGCGACAGCGCGCAGACCGTGGAGTTCTTGACCAGCTTGGCGATCTCGCGCACCGCCTCGAAATCGCCGTTGGAGGCGATCGGGAAACCGGCCTCGATCACATCGATGCCCATCTCCTCGAGCAGCAACGCGATCTTGATCTTCTCGTCGAGATTCATCGACGCGCCCGGCGATTGCTCGCCGTCGCGCAGCGTGGTGTCGAAAATGATGACGCGGCCGCTCGGCCTTGTCGCATCGGTCGGGCGGTCGGTTGGACGGTTTCGCGGTTGGGTGGCGCTCATGGCGCAGATCCTCTCGTGTGCGAGCAAAGGGGCCGACTCCTGGATAAACGCCCCCTGAACGCCGCGCGCGGCAGGGTCGCGCGCCGGCGCTCAGGGGCGGCTAAGTCGAAGCGCCCCATCACCCCACAGCAGGTCGAGGAGATCCCGGCCAGGAGCCAGGACGCAGACGTCACCAAACCGGCGCCGCCACGCCCGGTTCCGTCCGCCATCCCCCGCCTTGCCGATCATCTCTTCCGCCCGTCCCACTGGCCTCCGGCCCTTGCGAACCGGACATCTTTACCGTGCGATCTTAGCGTTAATAAGCCCTTAAAGCTAAGGGCGTGCCACGCGGATATCTCTATCCCGCTTTCGGGGAAGACTGCAAGGCTTTCCGTTAACCATATTTGCGGTTAGCTTGAACAATAGCACTACATGAGTCGCGCGGCTGATAGGCGCCTCTCTTCTCGTGGGCTTTAGGCATGAGCCGTGAGAAAGTCCTTCTCCGCCCTTTAGATTAGGGCGGAGAGGAAAAAATCCCACAATGCAATCAGCCGGTCGCCGACTGGTAGTCGCGCCGCCTCAATTCTTCGTCTTGTCCACGAGCCGGTTCTACGCGATCCGCGCGCTTGACTTGCTCGACATCGTGCTCGGCGCCGTGCCCGCGCATCGCCTTGAGGCTCGCTTGGTCGGCAATACAACTCCGGAGAAGATAATGTTCACGCGCTTGAATCGTCTGGATTTCGGCGCTAAAAACAAATAGAGAACGGGGATTGCACATGGCTCAGGATGAAATCATTGAGACTACGGCGCGCGAAGTGGCGGTCGAACTCGCACGCCGTGGCATTGGCTCCGACGAGCGCGTGACGATCACGATCGCGTCGGCACCCGAGCTCATTCCAGGGCGCCGTGAGTCTCGTGCGCGTGTCGTCGTCGCAGGGCTCAGTGACGACGATATTGATCGGCTTATCAAGCAAGCGCAACGGGAGGTCGAGCCGCGTCTCTGATGAGGGTTGTGATCGACACCAATGTCCTCATCAGCGCGGCGTTGAAAGATCAATCTATGCCGGCTCTCGCCGTGCACATGGTGCAACGGCAAGGCACCTTTCTCAAGTCGCCCGCTACTGAGCACCAGCTTTTCGCTGTGCTGGATCGGCCGCATTTTGCTGCCTTGATCGCTCCTGCTACGCACATCTGGCTGCGCAATCTGTTCAGCGCTGCCGAGTTGGTGACCATTATCGAGCGCGTCAGCGCTTGCCGCGACCCGACCGACGACAAATTCCTCGACCTCGCAGTCAACGGTCGGGCTGACATCATCGTGTCGGGAGACGCGGACCTGCTCGCGCTCAATCCCTTTCGCGAAATTCCAATCCTGGCTCCGGCAGAATTCGTTCGTACCAACGCAGCCAAGGATTGACGCGCGCGAGTGGGACCAAGGTCGTCGGGCCGCCTCAATTCTTCGTCTTGTCCACCAGCCGGTTCTGCGCGATCCACGGCATCATGGCGCGGAGCTTGGCGCCCACCTTCTCGATATCGTGCTCGGCGCCGCGCCGGCGCATCGCCTTGAAGCTGGCCTGCCCGGCGGCGTTCTCCAGCACCCAGTCGCGCGCGAAGCGGCCGCTTTGGATGTCGTCGAGGACGCGCTTCATCTCGGCCTTGACGGCATCGTTGATGATGCGCGGCCCGCGCGTGTAGTCGCCATATTCCGCGGTATTCGAGATCGAATAGCGCATGTTGGCGATGCCGCCCTCATACATGAGGTCGACGATGAGCTTTACTTCATGGAGGCATTCGAAATAGGCCATCTCCGGCGCATAGCCGGCGGCGACCAGCGTCTCGTAGCCGGCCATGATGAGCGCGCTCAAGCCGCCGCATAGCACCGCCTGCTCGCCGAAGAGATCGGTCTCGCATTCCTCCTTGAAGGTGGTCTCGATGACGCCGGCGCGGCCGCCGCCGATGGCGGAAGCATAGGAGAGCGCGATTTCGAGCGCATTGCCCGAGGGGTTCTGCTCGACCGCGACGAGGCAAGGCACGCCGCCGCCCCGCACATATTCCGAGCGCACGGTGTGGCCGGGTCCCTTGGGCGCGATCATGAAGACGTCCATGTCCGGGCGCGGCTCGATGAGCTTGAAATGGATGTTGAGCCCATGCGCGAAGGCAAGCGCGGTGTCGGGCCGCATATTGGGCTTGAGATCGCTCGTATAGAGCTGCGCCTGGAGTTCGTCGGGCGTCAGCACCATCACGACATCCGCCCATTTGGCGCCGTCGGCCGGGCTCATCACCTGAAAGCCCGCGCCCTCCGCCTTCTTCGCGCTTCCCGAGCCCGGCCGCAGCGCGACGCGCACCTCCTTGACGCCGCTGTCGCGCAGATTGATGGCATGGGCGTGGCCCTGGCTGCCATAGCCGACGATCAGCACCTTCTTCGCCTTGATCAGATTCACGTCGGAGTCGCGATCGTAATAGACACGCATGGTGATGTTCCCTTCGAAAACGGTCCTGCGATTGGTCAGAAGCGCGTCGTGCCGCGCGAGATGGCGACGACGCCGGTGCGCGAGACGTCGATGAGGCCCAGGGGCTCCATCAGATTGATGAAGGCGTTGAGCTTCTCGGTCGAGCCGGTCATCTCGAAGACGAAACTCTCGATCGTCGAGTCGATGACGCGGGCGCGAAAGATATCGGCGAGTCTGAGCGATTCGATCCGCCGCTCGCCGGTGCTCGATACCTTGATGAGCGCCAATTCGCGCTCGACATGGGGACCCTCCGCGGTCAGATCGCGCACGCCGTGGATGGGCACGAGACGCGAGAGCTGCGCCTTGATCTGCTCGATGATCATCGGCGTGCCCGAGGTCACGATGGTGATCCGCGAGAGGTTGTTCCGCCGATCGACCTCGGCCACGGTCAGGCTTTCGATGTTGTAGCCGCGGCCGGAGAAGAGCCCGATGACGCGGGCCAGCACGCCGGGCTCGTTATCGACGAGCACGGCGATGGTGTGTTTCTCGATATTGCTGGGAGATGCGGCACTCAAGATGGACTCCAACGGAGAGGAACGGGTTGCGGCGACTAGACGAGGACCATTCCCTCTTCCGGTACCGACCCGTCCTGTCTCTTGTCGCCAGGCCCCATCAGCATCTCGTTATGGGGAGCGCCCGATGGGATCATCGGGAAGCAATTCTCCATCTGATCGACCGCGACATCGACGATCACCGGCTTGTCGACGGCGAGCATCTCCTTGATGACGCGATCGACCTCGTCGGTCCTGGTGGCGCGCAAGCCCACCGCGCCGAAGGCCTCGGCGAGCTTGACGAAATCGGGGAGCGAATCCGTGTAGCTCTCCGAATAGCGACCGCCATGCAGCAGCTCCTGCCACTGCCTGACCATGCCCATATACTGGTTGTTGAGGATGAAGACCTTGACCGGCAGCCGGTACTGACAGAGCGTCGACATCTCCTGGATGTTCATCAGGATCGACGCCTCGCCGGCGATGTCGACGACGAGCGCGCCGGGATGCGCGATCTGCACGCCCATGGCGGCCGGCAGCCCATAACCCATGGTGCCGAGGCCGCCCGAGGTCATCCAGTGATAGGGCTTCTCGAATTTGAAGAACTGCGCCGCCCACATCTGGTGCTGCCCGACCTCGGTGGTGACGTAGATCTCCTTGTCGCGCGTCAGGTGATAGAGCCGCTCGATGGCGAATTGCGGCTTGATCACCTTGTCGGTCTTCTCATAGGCGAGGCAGTTGCGCGCGCGCCAGCGCTCGATCTCCTTCCACCATGGCGCCTGGGTCTCGAGATCGGGCTTCCAGCGTTTGGCCTTGAGCCCGGCGATGATCGCGCTCAGCGCCTCGGCGACATCGGCCACGATCGGCACATCGACGCGCACATTCTTGTTGATCGAGGAGGGATCGATGTCGATGTGGATTTTCTTCGAGCCGGGCGAGAAGGCGTTGAGCTTGCCCGTCACGCGATCGTCGAAGCGCGAGCCGACCGCGATCATGAGATCGCAATCATGCATGGCCATGTTGGATTCGTAGGTGCCATGCATGCCGACCATGCCGAGGAATTGCCGCTCGGAAGCCGGCAGCGCGCCCAGCCCCATCAAGGTGAGCGTGCAGGGAAATCCCGTCATGCGCACGAGTTCGCGGAAGAGCGTCCAGGCGCGCTCGCCTGAGTTGGTGATGCCGCCGCCGCCATAGAAGAGCGGACGCTTGGCGGCGGCGATGAGCGCCACCGCCTCCTCGATGCGCGCCGCATCGGGCTTCACCTGGGGGCGATAGGTCTTGTGCTGCACCGTGTCGGGCGCCTGATAGGGCCCGCTCGCGAGCAAGATGTCCTTGGGCAGATCGACGACGACGGGACCCGGCCGCCCGGTGCGCGCGACATAGAAGGCCTCGTGCAGCATGCGCGCGAGATCGCCGATATCCTTGACGAGATAATTGTGCTTGGTGCAGGGCCGCGTGATCCCCGTCGTATCGGCCTCCTGGAAGGCATCATTGCCGATGAGGTGCGTCGGCACCTGTCCCGTGAGGCACACGACCGGCACCGAATCCATGAGCGCGTCGGTGAGCCCCGTCACCGCGTTGGTGGCGCCGGGTCCGCTCGTCACCAGGACGACGCCGACCTTGCCGGTCGACCGCGCATAGCCCTCGGCCGCATGCACCGCCGCCTGCTCATGCCGCACTAGGATGTGGCGGATGTGGTTCTGCTTGAAGATGGCGTCATAGATCGGCAATACGGCGCCGCCGGGATATCCGAAAACGACGTCAACGCCCTGGTCGCCCAGAGCCTTGAGGATCATCTCCGCTCCCAACATGTGCTCCGCCGCCATGACCTCTCTCCTGAACCGAAAAATCACGCGAGATTAAAGAGTTGCGCCGCGGCTGGCCGAGCAGGGCCGCCGCCCGGTTGGAACGACTCGTCCCGCGCGGAAAACTGCACCCTAGACACCTAATTATGACCGGTCAACAGAAACTGACGAATAAATGAAAAAATTTCCGGCAGCAAACTTTCCGAATATTGCGTTTCGACGACAAGCTTTCGCATCGCCCGAGTCTCCGGCAGTTGGTGGCGGAGCCAGGTATATTGCCGTTTCGCATAGCGCCGCGTCGCCTGCTGCGCCGCGGCGAGCGCGGCCTCGCGGGTGGCAAATCCGTTAACATATGCGGCGAGTTCCGGCACCCCGACCGCCTTCATCGCGGGAAGCGCTGGATCGAGGCGGCGCGCCACGAGCGCTTTCACCTCCGCGACCGCGCCCTTCTCCATCATCGCGGCAAGGCGCGCATCGATCGCGCGATAAAGTCCGGCGCGGGGCGGCAGCAGCACGATCGCGGCGGCGCTCAGACCCGGCGCCTCTTGCATCGCTCGCCACTCGTCAAGCGGGCGGCCGGTCGCCGTCACGACTTCATAGGCGCGGATGAGACGCTGCGTGTCGCCGGGCGCGAGCCGCCGCGCCGCTTCGGGGTCGAGCGTCGCGAGCGCGGCGTGGAAAGCGCCGCCGCCGAGACGCTCGTGCAGCGCGCGCGCCGCCTCGCGCATCGCCGCCGGCACCGGCGGCACCGGCGCCAGCCCTTCGAGGAGGGCGCGCAGGTAGAGCCCGGTGCCGCCGGCGACGATCGGCAATCGCCCCGCCGCACTGGCCGCGGCGATCTCCTCGAGCGCAAGGCGGCGCCACTGCCCGGCAGAGCACGCTTCTTCCGCATCGATCACGCCATAGAGACGATGCGGGACGCGGTCGAACTCGCCCGCGCCCGGCCGCGCCGTGAGGACGGCGAGATCGCGATAGACCTGCATGCTGTCGGCATTGATGATCGTGCCGCGGAACTCCTCGGCAAGCGCCAGCGCCAGCGCCGATTTCCCGCTGGCGGTCGGGCCGGCGACGACGAGGATCGGCGGGGCGGAAGGCTGGGACATGCCAGCGTTTTAGCATGCGGCGTGCGAGCTGCTTGCCTTTCATGCGGGCCTCGTCGATAAAGCGGCGCAATGGCCGCCCATGTCCTCACGCTCATCGCCGCGCCCGACGGGGCGGCGCAGATCGGCGCTGCCGCCGAGCGAGCGATCGAGGCGCTCCGCCGCCTGGGCGCTCACGCCGGCAGACCCGACTGGCTCGCGCCGGGATGCGCTTGCGACATTCCTTTCGACGACCTCGTGCCCGATCAGGCGGATGCGGCGGTGCGCCTTGCGCTAGGCGATTGGTCCCCCGCACCGCCGATCGACCTCATTGCGCAGCCCGCCGCCGGCCGCCGCAAGCGGCTCCTCGTCGCCGACATGGAATCGACGATCATCGCCAATGAGATGCTCGACGAGCTCGCGGATTTGCTGGGTCTGCGCGAGCATGTGGCGGAGATCACGCGGCGGGCGATGAATGACGAGATCGATTTCGCCGCGGCGCTGCGCAAGCGCGTGGCGCTCTTGAAGGGCATGCCGGAAGGAGCGCTTGCCGAGGCGCGCGCGCGTATCCGCATCATGCCGGGCGCGCGCGCGCTCATCGCGACGATGCGCGCTCATGGCGCCGTCACCATCCTGGTCTCGGGCGGCTTTGCCCAGTTCGCGCGCCCCATCGCCGCCGAGCTCGGTTTCGATCGCCAGGCCTCGAACGAGCTCGTCATCGAAGGAGGCCGGATCGCCGGCAGGGTGCGAGAGCCGATCCTCGGGCGCGACGCCAAGCTCGCGACGCTGAAGCAGGTGGCGGCGGACCGCGGCGTGCCGCTTGCCGAAACGCTCGCGGTCGGCGACGGCGCCAATGATCTCGCCATGATCGAGGCCGCGGGCCTCGGCATCGCCTTTCACGCGCGGCCCGCGGTGGCGGCGCGCGTGCGCAACCGCATCGATCACGGCGATCTCACCGCGCTGCTTTATGCGCAGGGTTATCGGGCAGAAGAGATCGCCGCGGGTTGAACCTGTCGCCGCAGACGACATTGCTCCAATAGGGTCATTGCGAGGCGGCAAAGCCGACGAAGCAATCTATAGCCGACCCACGTCGCCGACGCTGGATTGCTTCGCTCCGCTCGCAATGATGGGTGGATGGCCCCCTCTTCACGGCATCTATGTGCCAAAGTTGGCGTGTTGGACAACCAACTGAACAGGGGCCATCCATGAAAGAGGTTAGCATAATCGGTTTGGACATCGCCAAGAAGGTCTTTCAGGTGCACGGGGTCGACGCCGCTGGGACAATCGTGGTTCGCAAGACGCTGCGGCGCTCTCAACTGCTGGCGTGGTTT
>Ga0209062_1003857_pt1 | contig 16620 bp, 16 predicted proteins | sample Coa_R2_2_FD_187158 | JGI IMG/M metagenome (GOLD analysis project Ga0209062, IMG submission 187158) | Surface soil microbial communities from Centralia Pennsylvania, which are recovering from an underground coalmine fire - Coalmine... | ecosystem: Environmental > Terrestrial > Soil > Unclassified...
GGCCGGCGCAGGCGCTATAATGGGTGATGTCGGCTGACGCCGCACACACGCGCTCGTAGCTTAGTGGATAGAGCACCAGATTGCGGATCTGGAGGTCGGGCGTTCGACTCGCCCCGAGCGCGCTCCCCAATTGAGCGTGAAACCCCGCCCATCGAGGCGGGGTTTCGTCGTTCTCTCAGGCTACATCTCACGGAAATCTCACAGGCGCTCGCCCATCGCTTCGTCCGCCTCGCCGGACGCATCAATTGAGGGCTATTGAGGCTCCTCTGATCGCACTTGCCTCCACCAAGAACATCCGGGGCTCGTGGTCATGAGAAGAATGATCGTAGTTGCGCGCTTAACTCATTCTTAGCGGCGTCACAATCGCGCCCGCTTGCTCCGGTGTGGGATAGACTGCTCGGCCAGTACATGCACGCCTCTTTCGCGGCTGGACGGGTTTGGTGGTGCCGGTTTAGAGCTGCCTTGACCTCACCAAACGTTTAGCTACGCGGTTAAGCGCGTGGATAACTGACGCAACATAATGACCGTTATGATAAACTGTGACTAACCTTCAAGTGGATACGGGTTTCAGGCCCTGCGAATGAGGAACCTGGCGTGGACACGATTGATTCGGGCAGCGAAGACATTGGCCACGGTCGCGCATGGTCAGAAATGGCGGGAGATGAGCGCAAGCAACGGGCCATACATGCTTGCGCGGTCCATGATGTAGCCACGTTGTGGGAATTGACGGATGCTTGGCTGACGCTTCAGCGAAAAGCTGGCGCGCCAAGCCCTCGCACGCGCACCGGTTATTACCGCGGCGTCCAAATTCTGCTTGCAGCTTGGCGGAACGAAGACCTCGTACGACCGCGGAGGGGCGCCGGCGCGTCTTGGATCAAGGATCTGGAGGACAATGGGCTTAAGCCCTCAACAATCAATGTCTACCGCGCGGCCGCTCGCTCGCTCTACGCGGCGCTACGCTGGACGGGCGCGACCAAGGCCGACCCTTTCCGCGCAAGCACAACGCGAAAGGCCGCCCCGCCGACTGGGAAGCGGGCGTCGTTTAGCAAGGATGAGGTGCGAGCATTGCTGGACTATGCGACCGGCGATGATCGCGTCCTCGTCCTGCTTGGCGTGCATGCCGGCTTGCGCGTCGATGAGATGCTCGCCCTTAGATGGGAGGACATCGACCTCCGACGGCGCGAGATGGTGCTCCAATCAGGACGGGGCAAGCCACGAGTCATTCGACTTACGGCCGATTTGGCCGCCATTCTACAGGAGCAATCAGAGGCCGGGCAACGCAGCCCCCATGTATTGCCATACCGTACGCGTGAGAGCGCCTGGCGCCGCCTCGCCATACTTTGCCGACGCGTCAACATCGAGCCGAGGGGGCTGCACAGCCTACGGCAGCAGGCCACCGCACGCGCGACCATGAATAGGAGTACACGCATGCCATCAACCGTGTTTGCCGACGCTACCGACCTGGAAATCTGGGCACGACGCCGCGATGCTCAGGGACAACTGCCGCAGCTTGTCCGTCGCCTCATTCGTGCCTCAGTCGGCGATGCAACACGTGTCCATTTTCGGGCCGGAGAAGGCGTTCAACTCGGGGGCTGGGATGGTATCGTCGATTTCGCGGGCCAAGATGCGTTTGTCCCTAACGGGATCTCCGCATGGGAGATGGGAACGAACGGAGACATCAAGAGTAAAGCGAACGACGACTATCGCACGCGCACGAGCAATCCGCTTGGTCTCGACCCAGCCCAGACAGCCTTCGTCTTCGTCACGCCCCGACGTTGGAGGGACAAAGACGCCTGGGTCGCGGAAAAGTCGAAGGAGGGCATATGGCGAGAGGTACGTGCTTATGATGCTGACGACCTTGAGACCTGGCTAGAACGCGCGCCTGCGGTCCACATGTGGCTGTCGCCACTTGTAGGTAAGGATCCGGGCGCCTGCCAGGCGCTGGAACGCTGGTGGGCAGCCTGGAGCGGGGCGACCGCCCCGGCGTTGTCGGCCGATCTCGTGATTGGCGGGCGGGATGAAGAAGCTAAGAGCGTCATCGGGCAGCTGGGCGGTCCGCCCGTTGCGTTCCCGATCCGGGCAGACTCGCGCGAGGAGGCTCTCGCGTTCGTCGCCGCCTGTCTTGAGAAACACTCTGAGACAGATAGCGGCGACCTCCTGGGCCGGTCGGTCGTTGTGCTTGAGGCCAAAGAATGGAGCCGGCTTGCAGTCTCGGAGAAACCCCTCGTGCTAATACCTTTGTACCCTGATGCTGATGTGGCCGGTGCCGTACAAGCTGGACACACGGTGGTTATCCCGCAGGGCAAGGATGAGCGTGCATCGCGTGGGGTGCCCGAGCTTCCTCGCTTGCGACGCTCTGCTGCGCATGATGCCCTCAAAGCCATGGCGCTCCCAGACAACCGTGCCGACGAACTCGCGACGCTCGCCCGGCGGAGTTTGCTTGCGCTACGGCGGAAGCTCGCCATCAGCCCTCAGCTTCGACGACCGGAGTGGGCCTCCCTCGACGAGGCACGAGCCATGGTGCCCGCGCTGCTCGCAGGGTCTTGGGATGAAGGCCAGGAAGGGGACCAGACCATCCTCGCCACCTTGGCCGGGCGCTCCTATGAGCAGCATGCCCGGGGTATGGCGCGGTTAGCGCATGCCTCGGACCCGCCGGTGCGCAGGATAGGCACGATGTGGCTCTTGGTAGACAAGGAGGACGCGTGGACCCAGGTGAGTGGGCTCATCACGGCCGATGACCTGCGCCAATTCGAGAGCGTTGCCCTCTCGGTCTTGGGCGCAGTCGATCCCGCGCAGGAGCTAGATGCCGACCAGCAATGGATGGCTAGCGTGCTCGGGAAGGTGCCGGCTCAATCCGGGCTCCTCCGTGAGGGAATCGCCGACACACTCGCGCTCATGGCGACACGGAGCGGACAAACGCCGCTGTCCGGCGATTTGACGGGGCAAGAGTGGGCCGATCGTGTCGTGCGCACCCTCCTCGCGCGCGCCAATGCGGACGAGACCGGCCATCTGTGGGCCTCGTTGTCCGACGTACTTCCGCTCTTGGCCGAGGCCGCGCCCAATGCCTTCCTTGAGGCGGTAGAGGATGGTCTGTCAGGGCAGTGCCCTCTCCTTCAGCTCTTCTCGGGCGTGAACCACCGGAACATGCTCTTTAGCCGGACACTCCACACCGGGCTGCTCTGGGCCCTTGAAAACCTTGCCTGGTCTCCTGCACACCTGGGTCACGCCGCGTTGCTGCTCGCACGGCTGACGCGCTTAGCCCCGCTCGATACACGTATCGGCAATCGGCCCGAGGTTAGCTTGCGCGAGATCTTCCTGCTCTGGCTGCCACATACGGCCGCACCACTGGATCGGCGCCTCTTAGTCCTCGACGCCGTGCGCAAACGAGAACCGGACGTGGCCTGGAGGCTGCTGGTCCACCTACTGCCACGGTTCCACGATATAGGGCATCCGACGCACGCGCCCCGCTGGCGAGATTGGAAGCCCGACACTGAGGTCGGAGCGGTCAATCTCGATTGGCTGCGCGCGATTCCGGCGATCGTTGAGCGTTTGCTGGCGGATGTTGGTTCCGACGGCCGACGCTGGCACGACCTCATAGAAGGGTTGGGCGGTCTGCCCACTGATATGCGTGACCTTGTGATCGAGCGCCTATGCGGTGTCGATCCCGCGACGTTCGACGAGCCCGGTCGATCCGAGGTGCGCGCTGCGTTGCGCGCGATGATCTCCCAGCATCGCCAGTTCTCGAGTGCGGACTGGGCGATGCCCGCGGAGCAGGTGGATCGGCTCGCCGAGGCGTATCGTCGTTTCGAACCGGATGACATCGCTAAGCGGGTGGCGCCACTATTTGCCAACCGTCCTCGCTTACTGGACCTCCAGGACACCGCCCCGCAAGACTTTCTAGCTGCGGTCGACGCGGCACGGGATCGAGCCGTGCGAGATGTCTACGAGCAGGGTGGCATCTCCGCACTCTACGATCTTGTCTCTTCGGTGGAGCAGCCATGGTATCTAGGCTGGGCTGTTGGTTACACCCAAATACTAGAGCAGGACGAGGGCAACGTCCTCGCCGATCTGGACGCGCCCGACGGACCACGACGCCAGTTCGCACGCGGTTACGTCGCCGGGCGATTCCATGCCGCTGGCTGGGCCTGGGCCGACGCAATTCTCGGGAGCGAGGCTGCCACGTGGACCGGACTCCAGCGCGGGCGATTCTTGGGGAGCTTGCCGTCCTCGGCTCACACATTCGATTGGGTACAGCAATTCGATGATGAGACGGCCCGTACGTATTGGTTGGGCTTTCAAATCTTCGGTCTTAAAGAGCCGGAGGACTTCGCGCGGGCTGTGCGGAATCTGCTTGCGCACGGGCAACCATGGGCTGCGGTGCTCTTGCTCAACCTCCACCCCAACCGCGACGCCGTGGCTCCGGACCTCGTAGTCAACATCCTTGAAGCCGCGACCCAGACGGCACCCGCGGACCAGATGGATATGAACATAGTGGTGTTCGATGTAGCGCAACTCCTCGATGATCTCGCCAGGTCGGGCGGCGTTGACGACGACCGCATTGCCAAACTAGAGTGGGCCTTTCTGCCCTTGCTCGGCGAGCATCGGCCCCCCAGGCTCCTTGTCCGCGAACTGGCCCGCGATCCCGAGTTCTTCGCGAACGTTGTGACCTTGGTATTCAAGGCGCGAAGCGAAGAGCCCCGCGAAGCTACTAAGGAGGAGGCCGCTTTGGCGCAGCTAGGATATACGCTTTTGCATGACTGGCGGCAGGTGCCTGGCCGCAGAGAGGATGGAACTGTCGATGCCGAGGCCCTGGCCTCCTGGGTCGCGAAAGCCCGCGAGGTGCTTTCCGTCCGCGACCGCCTCGCCATAGGTGACGTGATGATTGGTCAAGCTCTGTCCTCCTCGACCGCCGACGAGAATGGAATATGGCCGTGCACGGCCGTACGCGAGTTGATTGATGAAATTCGCAGCAACGATCTGGAGGACGGTATCGTCGTCGGCGTGCGCAACAGCCGAGGAGTCACGCTTCGAGGCTTGACCGATGGCGGCGCCCAGGAGCGCGGCCTCGTTGAACGCTACAATGCATATGCTGACGCTGTCAGTGATCAATGGCCCCGGACTGCCGCGATGCTCCGTCGGATAGCCCGCTCATTTGAGTCGGACGCCAAAAGAGAAGATGTGCGTGCAGAATTCACGGAGGATACGTGGCAATAGGCGACTGGATCAGTACCTGAAAGGAAGGCATGGGCGCATGTCGCCTGCCCCGCCGGCCTACAGCTATGGGAACGCTGGAGTAGCGACCTGTGGGAGCCGTTCTACACCTAATGAGCCACGCGGGAAGCCCAGCCGATGATCGAGTTGCCCTCAAGTCTCACGTCGAATCATCCGTTGCTCTGTTCGTCTCGGCGCGCTGCCCGAAGAGGAGGTCGCCTATTTTGTCTGCGATCTCCACGTATTGCGATGGCAGGACGTGGGCGTGCGTACCCAACGTGATCGATATGTTTGAATGGCCCACACGTTGGCTCACAGCCTTGACGTTGGCGCCAGCCTCGATCGCCTGCGTGACGTAGCTATGGCGCAGATCGTGGATGCGAATACGTCGATTGACCTATTTACTGCGAGGCTTTCCGGCGTCAGAGCGCTTCCGACGCCATCTTCCATCGTCATTACGAGCACGGGGCAGCTTGCCGTTGCTGACATACGGTCCCTGATGCGGATTGGTTAGTTCTCCTCTGAATTGTACCAAATTACAAACCGCCACTTGCATGCGCGGCTTCGAACTCCATGGGTGGCAGATAGGAGAGCGTTTCCTAACTCATGATACGCCCTCCCAGAGGTGGGCAAGGACACGCCTTGGGGAGCGGATGAGGTCAGGGCGGCCAGCCTGCTGGGCGGCGAGCGCGACAATGAGCGTGGCGGTGAACGAGAGGGCGACCGCGCAGGTGACAGCGGACCAGCCGGCCAGGGGTGGACGCTGGAGGGGGAAGACCCGGAAGAGGCGGCCAAAGAAGCGTTCGATGGTGCTGCGCTTGCCGAGTTCGTCGGCCGTCCAGGTCGGCAGTAGGCACGCGCGGTCCTTGGTGGCCTTGGGGGTGAAGGGAATGACGGCCACGGCGCCCAGGGTGGTATGGATCCAGGCAATCAGGGCCAGGCCCCAGTAGGCGGCGTCGAGGCGGATGAGGCGCGGGCGCAGGTGATAGAGGGCGGCCGCCGTGGCAAGCAGGGGCTGGGCAAAGGGGGCGTCGTGGCGATTGGCGGGCGCGAGGCGAAAGAAGAGGGGCAAGCCCGAGGCGCGGCAGAGCAGGGTATGGACGCGGTAGCCATGCAGGAAACGGGTGCGATGGTGCGCGGGGGCGGGCCCGTGCTGGGCATCGCCGTCGCGCCGCCGCCAGGCTTTGATCGGGGCGCTATCAATAATGAGGTCGCGCGCCCGGATGCGGCCGCGGCGCAGGGCCGCGCGCCCGGCCAGCACGAAGAGCATCTCGCAGGGCGGGGCACCGGCGCGGGCCGCGCGCTTGCACATCTGGGAGGGGCTGGGCACACGGACCTGCCCATCTGGGGCCGTGGGCCGGCCGCAGGCCACGGCGCGGGCCGGCCACGCCACCAACCAGTCGTGCATCTCCTGATAGCCCAGGCGCCACCGCGTGCGCACCAGGGCAATCAGCAGCAGGCTCTCCGCGCTGTACGTCTGGGGCGCCCCGCCGGGTCCTTTGGGCAAGGGTGGCGGGCACTGGCGCTGTGCCAACGTGACCGCCCGCCGGCACAGCGCGAGCAGATGCAGGCGCCTGACCAGCGTCAGGGCATCGAGGTGCAAGGCCGGGCCGCGCTTGGCCAGCGCGCGTTGATACGATGGGGGTGGGACGGCCGCCGTGGTCTCACACGGTGTCGGGACCATACGCTGACCTCCTGGCGCGGGTGCGAGCCGCGTCTGGAGGTCAGCCTACCCCATCACCGTGAGAGTTAGGAAACGCCCTCCACCCATCTCGCTCGCAAGTCTGCTATGAAGGCGCTGGGCGATTTGACCTTCGGGGAACTCATTGAGGTTCTACTGCACAAGAGCAAGGCGGACTACGTCAGGTCCGCTTTCCAGCTCGAGCCAAAGGCGATTAGGACGGTGCTGAACTCCGTGCGCGAGACGCGTAACGCCCTGGCTCACTTTCGAGGGGCCATATCGCCCAAGCAACGCGATCAGCTCCACTTCTGCATCGACTGGCTCACGCAGCGGCAGAAGGAATTGACCGCCGTCAGCTCCAACAAAGCGCCGAGCACAGGCCGTACGGGAGGCGAATCCGTTGTGCCGATCGACCGCGCCATAGCCAGACTTCGCAGCACGACTGCGGGGGAAGGTCGGTACGAGGCGCTCGTGCAGTATTTGGCCGATCAGCCAGAGGATCGCGACACTTTTGGCCTCACCTTCGCGGAGATCGAGGCCATCATTGGCGACAGGCTACCTGAGTCGGCGCGAGAGCACCAGTCGTGGTGGGACAACAACCCCGATACGTATCCCGCTCAGTTGTGGCTCGACGCCGGCTGGCGTAAGGCGCAACTCGACATGGCCGAAGAACGCGTGACATTCGCACGCCTCAAAGGATTCAAGACGTTACAGCGCGCGTAACGACCGCTCAACCAGCGATGTGCGAATATCTTGCACGCCACTGCACATCGGAACTGTGGTTTCACTCACTCGCGTGCCATCGCAGCCGACATGTTCGGCGATCTCGGCATGGTGGCTAAGCGCGCCGATTAGACCTGGGATTGTGCTATCAGCCCGCAATAGGCTACTTCGTCCGTCCGGAGATTGTAGCCGGCAATCTCGTCAATGTACTCGATGTCCTCAAGTGGGACACCAGGGAAGAAGGCCGCGAGAAGCTGAATATCCCACTCGGCCGGGAGGGGCAGGGCGCCGGGGAGGAGGCGACGCGTGATGGCCACGTAGAGGATACCGCTGGCGCCGTTCTCAAAGGCGACCCGGACGCACACGCGCCCACCTATCACGTCTTCTTCGATCTGCCCTGGATGCGCGATGGCACGCTGTCGTAGGCACGGCACGTCGTCAGACAGGGCGCGGGCAAAGGTCGGCCGGCGTTGGTCGACCACGCGTTCGACGTCTGCTCGCGTGGGCAGGAGTCGTCCGTTACGCAGGAGCTGCTCGAAATAGGGATAAGAGTCATCGGCACTGCCCTGCTCATGCCAACGCGCCGCCAGCAGCCAGACGATGCCCGCCGCCTCGTGGTGCCAGGTCGCCGCGCGATAGCGCCCACTGTGAAGTGAGTAGGCCACGAGCGTCGGTAGCAGTGCCTGGATGGTTTCGGTGCCGATCGGATGCGCGCTACGCCTCTCGACAAAGTCGGCGATGACCTGATGCGCGCCGACGAGGTCGACGATGGGACGATCACATGCCTCAGGAGCGAGTCCCAGGTCCTCGGTCAGACACCGGCACGTGGCGCTGAGGGTCCACGCGGGCTCGCCAGGCATAATGATTCTTGGGCGTGCCAATGGCTACGACGGTATGGTGGCCATGATAGCGTCGACCTCGGCATCGCGCGCGGAGGCTGAGGCACGCACAAGGCGCTCAAAATCGCCACTGGCAAGGGCCTGCTGTGTTTCCGAATAGAGCCGGCTTAGCTCCTTACGATGGTTCACAAGATACTCGGCAAGCGCCTCGTGAATCACCTGTGCACGGCTTTGCCGGCGTAGCTGGGCGAGCACGTCAAGGGCGCTGTCATCATCTGCGAAAATCCGGACCGGCTTGCTCTTCGTCGCCACTGTCGCCCTCCTGTAACACAGTTACAATGTTACATCGGATTGGCGAGCTTGTCAATGGCCCGATTGGTTCGCGTCGTTGCTCCGATGCTCATGACGGGCGGGCAAGTGCTCATTGGAAGTGCGAGGCGTAGAGCCTCCAGCCCCACCTGACCGGTAGAATCCACTAGCTACCAGGACGTTCCATACGCTTGTATTGAGCGTGAAGCAAGCGTAGTCAGTAGGCTCTCCACGCGTGATACATCCCCGTTCCTCAGATGCGGATCTGGAGGTCGGGCGTTCGACTCGCCCCGAGCGCGCCATCTGTTAACGCGTATCGAGCGGCTCTAGCTGCTCCGGTCCTTCGTGTGACGCCGAGTATGATGTAATGGGCATGTAACACGCCGCCTTACACCACTCCTTCACGTGGCTCCGGTGCATGTCGAAACAGCACGGCGCCGATCTTATCAGCGACACCAGCATGCTCGGCAGGCAGCACATGCGCGTAGATGCTCAGGGTGATCGCCACGTCCGTGTGGCCGACGCGCTGACTGACCGCTTTGATGTTGGCACCTTGCTGAATGGCCAGCGTCACATGCGTGTGGCGCAGATCGTGGATGCGAATGCGCGGAACGCCTGCGCGCTTTACCAGCCGATTGAAATCACGCTTCAGGTTGTCGGGGTGAATAGGCGTGCCGCTGGTAGACGCAAAGACGAGGTCGTGATTGTGCCACGCTTCCCCCGCGGCAAGACGGCGTTCGTTCTGACGATACTTGTGTTCGCGCAAGGCATCAAGAACCTCTTGTTGGACTGGAACGTCGCGCCGACTGCTTTTGGTCTTGGGCGCTTTGATATCAGGTGCGCCGTGCAGCCGCCCGATGGTCTGGCGGACGCACAGAACACGGCGCTCCCAATCGACATCGCGCCAGCGCAGGCCCAGCACCTCGCCTCGACGCATCCCCGTCGCCAGCGCGACCAACCACACGGGCCCGTAGACGCTCTCGTGGCACACGGACAGAAACTGGCGTGCTTCCTCAGGGGGCCAGGTGCCCATCTCCTTTGGCGTCACTCGGGGCGGCCTGACGACATCGGTCACATTCCTGGCCAGGAGTCCCAGATGCACGGCCTGCTTCAGGGCTTGAGCAAGATGCAGATGGCATAAGCGGACGGTACGCGGACCGCATCCCGCCGCTAGCTTGGTGCTGTAGAACGTCTGCACCTGCGCTGGCGTCAACCGCTGGACGGGCACGGCACCTAAGAGCAGGGTGATGTGGACACGGGCGATGGTCTCGTAGCGATCGAACGTCGCCGCGCTCACATTGTGGCGGGCGTAGGTCTCCAGCCAGTAGCACAGCGTTTCCGCAACCGTTTGTGTCGAGCGGCCAATGGCCATGCCCGTCGCCATGACGACGTGCTGTCCAGCGAGGAACGATTCAGCCTCGCTGCGGGACCTGAATGAGCGCTTGTGTTGGCCGCGCTTCCCCGTCGCGTAGTCGGGCACGTCGTACTAGGCGTCCCAACGCAGTGTGCCACTGCGTAACGCGCGCTGATGAATGCTGCCTCGTGCCATCAATGGTCTGCTGCCTTTCTAGCTCTCCCCATCTGGTGGCCTCTTCACCAGCCGTTGCCGACCCCGCAGGCCTCGATGCCCTGCCGGATGCGCGTGGCCGCGTCGGTGGCCAGGCGCGACCCGCCGGAGAGAGCAATCCAGTACTCGTCGTTGAGGTAGCGCACCCACGCCAGCTCGTCCGGGGCGATGAGAGCGCGGTACCAGCGCACGGCGGCAGGCATGGCCGTGAAGACGTCGGCGTTGCGCCCATAGCCGCGATACGTGCCGAGCAGGCGACGGCGATAGGCGTTCTCGTTCGCAGCGGCGAGATCCGGCCGTTCCACGATGCACGGATCGCGACCGTCGCGGTGCAGCAGCTCCAGGATAGCGGGACGAAAGCGCGACGAGGCGATCTCCGTGCGCAGGAACACGGCGACCATCTCATCCTCGGCGATCGGGTGCAGGTGCTGCATAGCGGACCTCTGGGCTGCGGCGGGCCGGCTCAGCCACTCCCTTCTGGTGCCGCCGCGTCGTCCCCCGGTCCCCCATCCCCGACCACCGGTGGTGTGGCGAGCCAGGCGCGGATGGCCTGCGCGTGCTCTCGGTAGTGCGCGTACGAGTTGTTCGCCACCAGCGTCCAGGGCGCCACGTCCTCCGGCAGCCCCAAGCGCCGTGGATCGTTGAGGAGGTCATCGGGGCACGCGGCGATGACGGCCAGGAGCTGCCCGAAGACCCGCTCGGACTCCGCCAGGACATCGCGCAGTGGGCGTGTGCGGCTCTCTTCGGCCAGGATGACGTTGCGTTCATCGATGCTCAGCGCCCGTAACCCCGTGCGGACGAACGGGTCGCCCCGCAGGATCGTCTGCGCCCCCTCCACGATCACGCCCTCATACCAGGTGAGGTGTGCCACGATCTGCTTGACCGACCAGGCCCCCTCCACCCCCGGCACGTCCATGCGCTCTAGGCCGACCGCGGCCAGCACGGCGTGCCAGCGCGCACGCTCCTCGCGCAGGATCGCGGCGAGGCGCACCGCGGTCATCGGCCCCTCCTGCGCCAGACGCGCGACCTCGTCGGCGCGGGCCGGGCTGGTGTGGCCGAGCGCCAGCAGCCAGGCTGCGCCGGCAGCGGCCACGCCCGCTTTGAGCGCGTCTTTGCGGGAGAGGAGGCCCGCTGACGGGTGCGTCCGGTCCGGGGGCGTGGCGCCGCGGCGCTGCTCCACCGCGCGCTGGAGGGCCGCCTGGATCTGCGGCGGTGCGGGGACGGCGTGGAGTGCCTGGTCGAGAGCGCCGACGAGACGCTTCAGGGCGGGATCAGCGGGCTCCCGCAGCAGGTCGGCGTAGCGCTCAGGGGGTGTCGTCATGGTAGTGCTCCTTCAGGGTGTGCAGGGCACGGGTGATCTGCTTGCGCGTGGCCTCCTCGCTCTTGCCGAGCACCGCGCCGATCTCGGCCAGGGTGAGCTGGGCTGTGAAGCGCAGGATCAGCGCCTCGCGTGTGGAGGCATCCAGGCCGGCCAGGAGCGCGTACAGCGGCGCGAACGCCTCCCGCTGCAAGAGCGCCCCGTCGGCTGTCTCTGGTGCGCACGGGTGAAACGCCTCGGGCAGCGTCTCCCACGGCACAGTGGGGCGCTGGCGCCGCTGCCAGTCGGTCGCGGCGTTGCGGGCGATGCGAAAGAGCCAGGCCGCGACGGACACGCCCTGGCTGCGGTAGCGCGGGAGGGCATCGAGCGCCTGCATGAAGACCTGCTGGGTCAGGTCGGCGGCATCCTCAGCCGTGCCCGTCCGCGTGCGCAGGTAGGTGTAGAGGCGATCCTGGTAGCGGGCGTACAGCGGGCCGAACGCGGCGACGTCGCGCTGGGCGGCCCGCACGAGCTGCTGTTCCTCTGTGGCGTGCGCCTCCTCCGGACCCTGGCCGACCTTCCCCGTGTCCCGAGACATGGACCCACTCCCTCACCCGCGTGGCCGCCCGTCGCGTCCGCTCCCTACTCCGTACAACGCAGCAGCCCCGTCACACCGGACACCCGGCGTCCCGCTCAGGCAGGGGACACCCGATAGCGGGTCTGCGCCAGGAGGCGGGCCGCGGTGTAGGCGTCCTCCACGGAGAGGAGCGTGACCTCCGGATGCGCCGCCTGCCAGGCCGCGCCGGCCTCCGGTCCGGCGAAGAAATGCACGTGCTGACAGAAGGCGCCGCGCACGTCGCCGCAGGCGTCCGCGGCAGCGGGGAGCACCAGGGAGACGAGGGCCGCGGCCGGGTCCAGGTCCACGACCCCCGTCGGCGTGGCGGTGAGCCGCACCGCGGTCCCGCTCACCGGGCAGCGCGACGCGACCTGGGCGCTCTGGCCGAGCACGAGGGGATACAGCAGCGTATCGAGCGCGCACCAGGTGTACAGAGCGTGTCCGTTGACCTGGAACTGGTGCGGCGTGGGCACGAGGGAGAGCCCGGCCGCGACGATGTCGCCCCGCTCATCGGTAGCGAGGTTGGCAACCTGGCGCAGCGTCGCGTCCACGGCCGCGCGGGAGCAGCCCAGGGCCGCCGCGAGACGGTCGCGCGAGACCGGTTGCCCCTCAGCCAGAAGCCGCACGAGCTGCGTGCAGAGGGCGGCGCAGGCGTCATCCTCGCGACACAGACGGGCCGCCAGGAACGGGCCAATGGCCTCCACTGCGGCGGTCATGGGAGTGCCTCCCTCCGGGGCAGGCGCCGCACCGCCGCCCGCACCAACGCCTCGGGCGGGACACCGCTCTCCCCGGCTGCCGTCCGGTACAGGCGACAGCTCAGGGCGCCGCCCGGCTCGTCGGCGCGCGCCGGCTCGATGTCCCGGCCATTGACGCGCACGGTCGGCGAGCCCAGGAAGCCCCGCGCCACCGCCTCCTGCGGCGTTTCCACCACGATCGTGGTCACGGGCTCCGTCCGCCCCTCCTCGGCGAACACACGGCGCAGCAGCGCCTCCGTGGCCGCGGCGGAGGGGCAGCCCGCGACAGACAGCAGCTCGATCATCGTTCCCGCTCCCTCCTGTGTCGGCATCGTCGTCTCCGTCGTGCGCCCCCTCGCCCGGGCGGGTCAGGCGCCCGCGCTCCGCGGCGCGTCATCCCCCGCACCCAGGAGCGCGCCGCCGGCGTCCAGGCGCGTGCAGCAGGCGATCTGGGCCGCATGGTCGGCCATGACGGTGCGCGCCAGGGCCACCAGGTCGCGGATGCGCGGATCGCTCACGCGGTACCAGACGTAGCCGCACCATTTCAAGCAGATCAGGGCATTGGAGACGCGCGCCTGGCGCAAGCCCAGCCGCGTGACGATCTCACCGACGGTGTGGGGGCGCTCCAGCAACGCCTCGACGATGCGCAGCCGGGTGGGGTCGGCCAGTCCCGTGAAGAAGCGGGCGGTCAGCTCCGTGGCTGCCATCGGCGTGGGGCGGCGCTCCTGTCCGCTCATGGTCTCGTCCTTGTCAATACATCATGATTTCATGATATGAGCGAGCGGTGACGCGCGTCAAGGAGGCGGGACACGCTGTTCGGGACTCTCGACCCACAGGGTCAGTTGCTGCCAGTCGTCGGTCGGCGCCCGGCCGGGGCGCGGCTTGATCGCCATGGCCGGCGTCCCCGCAGGCTAGGCGCTGGGCCGGGCCGGCGCCCGGCCGGTGCGCAGCCGCCCCAGGACGAGGAGGGCGACAAGGGAGACCAGCATCCAGGCGGCGAGGTAGAGGAAGGCCGTCTGGCCTGAGACGCCCGTCCAGAGCGCCCCAAGTCACCGCGCAGCACCGGCCGCAGCTTGATGCGGACCGGCTGGTGCGTACGCACCGTGGGCCGCGCGATCTGGCGGATCGCATAGACGATGGCCAAGGCCGCCAGCAGGCCGGGGATGACTGAGAGCAGGATGGCCGTGCGCACGCCCAGCGCGCTGACCAGGAGCAGCGCGAGCAGCGGTCCCCCGACCGCGCCGAGGTTGTCCATCATGCGCTCGAAACCGTAGGCCCGCCCGTAAGTCCCGGCCGGCACAATGTCGGCCAGCAGCGCGTTGCGCGCCGGGACACGTAGCCCGCGCGCTGCCCAGGCCGCCCCCCGCAGCACCCCGACCTGCCACACGGCACCAGCGATACCCAGCAGGGCGGAGAGGACGGCGGTGCTGCTGTAGCCCCCGACCGCGACCGCGCGGCGGCGCTGCGGGTCATCGGCCAGGGCACCCCCGGCGAGACGGGCGGCGCCAGCCAGGCCGTCGGCGATGCCTTCGATGACGCCTAACGCCGCGGCCGGGGCGCCCAGCGTACTGGTCAGCAGGCTGGGCAGCAGCGCGGTCGGGATCTCGTGGCCCAGGTCAGCGAGGAAGCTGGCCGCGCCGATCCCGCGCACGCCCGGTATGAACCACGCCGCCGGCGCACTCGCCGTCCCAGCGGGAACCGTCTCGCCCCCAGCGGGCGCCACAGAATCGGAGGGAGACGGAGACATGGCGGTTTCTGCTGTCCTCACATCGTCTGGTGGAGACCACGGCCGAGCACCTCGGTTAGGCGCATGCTACGGAGCACGTCCAGGGCGGCCATCCGCCCCAGCAGCGGGGCCAGGGGACCAACCCACGTCGGCGATCGCGTCGGTCAGCGCGGTGGCACTGTGCCCGGCCAGACCGCTGGTGACGAGCATCGGATAGCCCCCTTTTCTGTGGTGCGCGGTCGGACAGGGTCAGGAGTCTCCAGCGGCGCCACTCAGCAGTCCGGGGTGTTGGCGCCCTCGGCACAGGGTACCACACGCCCGCGGGTTCCATCCACCAGGACACGCTGACCCGCGTGCAGCACGCGGGTCGCGCGACCGGTGCCCATGACGGCCGGGAGGCCATACTCGCGCGCCACGATGGCCGCGTGCGAGGCCACGCCGCCGACGTCCACGACCACGGCGCTGGCCAGGGCGAAGAGCGGTGTCCAGGCCGGCGAGGTGCTGGTGGCTCCCTACACCTCGCCGGCCTGGAGCGTCCAGAATTCGTGCGCCGCGCGGATGACGCGCACCGGCCCCGTCGCCGTGCCCCGGCTCGCCGCGGCGCCCAGCAGCTCACCGCCGGTCGCCGTCTGGCCGAGGAGGGCCACCGGAATGGCGGTGGTGCGCCCCGCCAGCGCCCGCCGCGCTTCTTTGCGCCGGCGCACCAGTGCCCGCACCTCCTCGTGCCGGTCTGCCGCCGCGCCGCGCGTCGAGATCTCGTCGGGCGCCAGGAAGAAGATCTCCTCCGGGTCCGCCAGCACGCCCTGCGCCACCAGGCGGCGGCCCAGCTCCAGGGCCAGACGGCGGATCACGGGGAAGGCCACGAACAGGGCGAAATGGCTGTCCTCCCGAAACGCGATGAGGGCACGGGCCGCCGCGAGGCGCCGCAGCGTCAGGGGGAGCAGCAGGCGTGTGGCCAGACCTCGCCGCCCACGGCCGCATGCCGTAGCCAGCAGCGTCCGGCGGGCACGCGCGGCCCGCGTCTCCTCGTCGGTCGCCAGGGCAGCGGTCTCCTGTGTGTCCGGGGGGCCGACCACGCGCCCTTTGAGCAGCCCGTAGACGATGCGCGGATCGTCGCGCCAGGCGGGAGCGCGGCGCCAGGCATGGCGCTTTCCCGGTAGCCATACCGCCCGAGGAAGGCGTCCACGGCTGCCAGCAGAGCGGGGCCGCCCGCCACCGTGCGGAGCCGCTCCGCCACCTGCGCGGGTGGCGCCTCACGGAACACCTGCCGCAGCTCCGGTGCTGCGCGGATGAGGCCGACCAGGCGCCCCAACTCCTGGTTCATCGCCGTTGTGGTGCAGGGGACCGCGGCCAGGAGCTCCGTTTGCAGCCGGGGCGCGTCGCGGCCAACGGCCAGACGCAAGAGCAGCGGGAAGGTCTGGCCGAGAACCAGGCGCGGGGCGAGGACCCCGAAAGGGCCGTGAGGGGACACGCCTGCAGGATCGCGCAGCGGCCAGCGGCGTAGGCCCACTCGATGTCCTGTGGTTGACCGAAGGCGCCTTCGATCCGCAGGCCCAGGCGGGCCAGCTCCTCCAGTGCCTCCCCGGGCAGTGGCATGTTCCCCGCCAGGAGGCGCAGGCTGGCTTTCTCGACGACCGCGCGGCTGGGGGTGGCGTGGCCCGACACCAGCGCCTCCCCCAGCCCGGAGATGGCCTCGACCACCAGGCGATCGCGGCGCCCGCTGACGGGATCGGCGGTGAAGAGCACGCCGGCCCACTCTGCTGGCACCATCGCTTGCACCACCACAGCCAGGACCACGTCACGCGCCTCCCAGCCCTGCGCCCGGCGGTAGTCGACCTCGTGCAGCCAGCAGATCAGGGGGCCGGTCATCGTCACTCCCCTCCCTCGACTGCCTCGTCCCAGCGCGCGACGGCGCGC
>Ga0209062_1003864_pt1 | contig 16594 bp, 11 predicted proteins | sample Coa_R2_2_FD_187158 | JGI IMG/M metagenome (GOLD analysis project Ga0209062, IMG submission 187158) | Surface soil microbial communities from Centralia Pennsylvania, which are recovering from an underground coalmine fire - Coalmine... | ecosystem: Environmental > Terrestrial > Soil > Unclassified...
CGCACTAGGGCCAAACTGGATTTCAAGGCGAATCGAACTGAAAAATTCTGCAAAACAATACTGTTCAGCTTTGTGTTTCGGGCTCTGCTGCTTCTCTTCATGTCTTTGCTGATGCCACAGATGAAAAGTCAGGTCACCAATACGTTGGCGCCGCGTCCGTGGGATCAGAATCCCGATGGCATGCGCATTTACATTTGGGCCGGGCTGAAATCGCATCTCCCTGGGCAGCATGACTACCCTCAGTTTCTTGCGGATTGGAGCAAGATTCTGACTGAACATGGCGCTGTGGTCGACGGAGCCTTGCATGCGCCGCGCGCTACCGATCTGGAGCATACCGATGTCGTGATCATTTACAAAGGCGATGCCGGCTACCTGAGCAATGATGAGAAAACTGCTCTTGCAGCGTATATCAAACGAGGAGGAGGACTAGTCAGCATCCACGATTCGTTGTGCGGGCCGGACCCTGCTTATTTCGCCACGCTGGTTGGCGGTGGAAAAAAGCATGGCGAAGTTAACTACACGTTGGGCGCGCCTATTCCTTATACCGTAGTCGACACCGCAAATCCCATCATGAAAGGCATGTCCAATATCACGATCTTTGATGAGGCCTTTTACAACATGACCTGGGCGCAAAATCCCTCCATTCATGTGCTGGCTACTGCCGTCATTCCCGGCACACCGAGCGCGGGTGCGCACAAAGGCGAGGTTGTGCCGCAGATCTGGACCTATGAGCACACTTTATCAGGCGGTCAGCCAGCAAGAGCCTTCGTTTGGATGCAGGGGCACGAATACGCAAACTTCAGCAATTATCAAATTCAGCAAATGCTTTTGCGCGGTATCGCATGGGCCGCGAAAAAGCCTGTCGACACGCTGGTTGATTACGTGCCACAGCATCCGTCGCGCACACAGTCGCCTGCTACGAACCAGTAGTAGCTTTACTTCGCAGGGCGCAAATGCTATTTGGCTGTCCATCCGCCGTCGATGAGGATATCGGTTCCAGTGATGTAACCTGCCGCATCTGAGCATAGATAACAGGCCAACGCACCAACCTCTTCGATCTTGCCCCATCTTCCAATCGGCAGACTCGCCAGAAACTGCGCATTGGCTTCCGGATTATTCATTACCGCCGCGTTCATGTCCGTTCCGAAAGGCCCCGGACTGATGCCGTTCACAGTGATTCCATCGCCGGCCAATTCCAGCGCTAACGACCGTGTCAGGCCGAGAAGAGCGGCCTTTGCCGAGGAATATGCAGTGCGGCCCGGCAGCGACACATGACTCATGATCGAAGTCATATTCAAGATGCGGCCATAGCCAGAACCTTTCATACCGGGCACGAACGCGCGGCACATCAGAAATGTCGAGATCAGACTCGAATCGAGAACGCTCCGGAATTCTTCCAATGAAAAATCTACGAGATTCTTCCTGATATTCGTTCCCGCGTTGTTGATCAGAATCTGGGGATGACCGAATCGCTGGCGCACAGATTCCGCGATATTAACTACATCTTTTTCCTGTGTGACATCAGCGGTGAAGATGTCTGCGGTCCCACCCCGCTCTGTAATGTTATTGCGCACCTGTTCCAGGCGCTTGGTGTCACGCGCCACCAGGGCAATATTTGCACCCGCTTCAGAAAGCGCTTTCGCCATCGCCTCGCCCAGGCCACGGCTGCCACCTGTGATTACAGCCGTGCGGCCCTTCAGATCAATCGTCATTGCTTGCATCTCCTTTTCTAAAGCCAGTTTTATATCCGTGCCTCAGCATGCATTAGGGAAGGCTCCAGGCATAAAGGCTGTCACCTGCTCCGAACAAAATATATTGTTTGCCGTCCAGCATGTAAGTGATGATGCCACCTGATTCATTTTCTGCAATTTCGTGATGCCAAAGCACGGTGCCCCGGGCGGCGCTATAGATGATTACATTTTTCTGGTCGTCCCCGGTGATAAGCAGATTGCTCGCGGTTGTCAGGATGCTCGGTCCCAGCGTGGTTGGCGCGTTGTTCAGGTTCGGATAGACATGCTTCCAGACTGCGTTGCCGGTGAGCGGATTGATTGCCTGCAGCACGCGTCGCGAATAGCCGATTCCTGTTCCCGTCCCTCCATAGCCGGAGGGCTGTTCACTGTCATCGGTCAGGTAATAGATGGCCTTGCCTTCTACGGAATTCACATAGACCATGCCGGTCTCCGGATTATAGGCAGGAGCCTGCCAGTTCGTCGCATTCACGATGTTGATGGAACCCCCGACCGAAGGGTCTTTGCCAGGGATTGGAATCGGTTCTCCCTGTGGCGAGAGGCCGGAGTAGTAATCCAGCGGCACGTATGGTTTCACCACCAGATGCTTGCCGGTAATCCGGTCCAGCGTCACAAAGAAGCCGTTTCGAGCTGCCTGCGCCAGCAGCTTTCTAGGTTTTCCGCCTACCAGTTGATCGAACAAAATCGGAACGGTTGTATTGTCGAAATCATGTGTGTCGTGAGGAGAGACCTGAAAGTACCATCTCAATTTTCCTGTATCGAGATCGAGCGCGACAATCGACTCCGTCCAGAGATTGGCTCCGGGGCGTCCCTGACCGGCAAAAACCGGATTCGTATTTCCGGTTGGCCAGTAAAGAAGATTCAGCTCGGGATCATATGTACCCGGCATCCACGTCATACCGCCGCCATGGTCTGAGGCCGCTTCGCTCGGCCAAGTCTTCAACGCAGGATCACCCTTACGCGGCGTGGACCACCAGGTCCATTGCAAATCACCTGTCTCAGGGTCAAATGAATCGAGAAAGCCGGGCATATCCATCGCATCCCCGCCCACGCCTACAATGACGTGATTCTTCACAATGAGAGGGGCGGAAGTCGAAAAATACTGCTTACGAGCGTCTGCATAGTTCTTCCTCCAGAGCTCCTGGCCTGTGTTCGCATTTAGCGCGATAAGCCAGTTATCCGGCGTGAGGAAATAGACCGTAGACTTCCATATTCCTACTCCGCGCTGCCCGACTAAATGGCCGCCGTGATCCACCCAACCGTAATGCCATAGTGGTTTTCCAGTCTGAGCATCGAGTGCCCATACATGATCCGGAATTGTGATGTAAATCACACCATTGACCAGAAGAGGCGTGCATTTAATAACGGGAGTTGGCGCGCCTCGCTGCGCTCCAACTCCTGTTATCTTGAAAACCCATCGCTGCGCGAGTTGCCCAACATTGCCCGGCCCAATCTGCGTAAGCGTGCTGTAGCGTTGGCCGCTGTAGTCGCCATTGAATGTAGTCCAATCCGTGACTGGTGCTTTTCCAATCAGGTTCGGATCTAACCAGACGCGAGAAACTGCAAGCCCCACAGTCGCAATCAGCGCACAAACTGCAACGGCCCATTTCATTTCAGAGTCGCCAGATAAGCGGTGACATTGTGCATATCATCGTTTGTGAGCGACATGATCATCGCCTCATGCGCTGCAAGCGGATCTTTGATCTGTACATCCACTCCACGACCCCTCTCGATAACGTGCGCCTTGCCTGTCTTGTCTGCAAGCGTGATACGAAAATCGCTCATCTGTATCACCCGCCCAGCGACGGTAGTGCCGTCTGGCGTTTTTACTGTTGCTGTGATTGTCAGCGAACTGTCTTCACGACGCGCAGGCCAGATCCAGCCGTGTTGCAACTGTTCGGGAGAGTGGAAACGGCTGCCGATATGCGCGAATGTCTCCGCCGTATGGCACGACATGCAATGCGTCTTTACGTATATCTGTCCCGTTCTTGCATTGCCCACCAGGATGTTCGACACGTGATATGTACCGCGATTCGCAATCTCCTCGACTTGCAAATGTAGAAACTCAGAAATGTCTTTAAGCTGATCGTCCGGCAGAGTCGCAAATGCGGGCATTCCCTTTTCAGGTCGCCCCTTCTTCAAAAATGGAGTAAGCCGCTCCCCGTGGTCGTCGCTGAGCACCTCATCAGACGTAATCAGGCTGGGCCCCGTTGCGCCGCGTGCCTGCTGCCCGTGACAGAAGCCGCAGTTCTGCTGGAATAGCGGAGCGCCGCGCGCAGCAGCCGCTTTATCCGGCTCCGGGCCCAGCCCCAGAAATCTTCGAGTAGCTTCTGCTCGTTGTTCGGGCGTCATGTTCTGATATCGCATTTGTTGCTGTGCGCTATTTTGATTGCTGCTTGGCTCCTCCTGAGCGATTCCAGTTGCCGTGAGAGCTACTACGCCGACAAAGAACATGAGATGAAGGCGCATAAGTGTTTCGCAATCTCCAGTGCGGATACGAGTGAGCAATGTTCTGCCGTCAATAAGAAGTAGCTGAAGATCTACGCGACCTGCAACACCATCTTAAGAGTTCCACCTGGAGATTCTGTGATCGTGTTGAAGGCACGTTGTCCTTCTTCGAGCGGCAACACTTTGGTCCACGACGTCAGATCAATTTCGCCTGCTTTTAACAGGGTTAGAGATCGTTCGAAATCCAGAGGTGTATATGCGAAGGACATAATGACACGATGCTCTTTGCGGATGCTCGTGACAAAATCAATCTGGCTTCTCTCCTCCGCCATTCCCAAAAGCACCACCTGTCCACCGGGACGGCAAAGGTCGAATGCCGCCTGCCGAGCGGGTGAGGAGCCGCTGGCATCGAGTACAAGATCGAAGCCAGTTTCGGCAAAGCGCCGCGCTTCATCGCGCCCTTCAGCGGCTGATACATTCACAGCTAAGGTTGCGCCCATATCACGCATTGCAGCCAATCTCGCTTCATTGACGTCCTGGACCATCACTTCGCGCACACCGATTCGCTTTGCCGTGAGCAACGCCAGAGCGCCCATGGTTCCCGCGCCTACAATTCCCAACCTGAAAAACGGCTGTGGAGATGCGAGCCGGAATAGATGAACAATATTCGCCAGAGGCTCGACCAGCACAGCGCGAACGGTGGGCATCTCTTCAGAGATCTCATAAAGCTGGTCCGTGGGAACGGATACAAACTCAGCAAAGCATCCCGGTATCTGGTCCATTCCGAGGAGCTTCCAGGACGAACAAAGATTCAGCGTCCCGCTCAAGCAGGCATTGCATCTGCGGCAGCTCACAAGTGGATTCGCCACGACCCTGCGGCCATTGCTCAGCCGTCCAACAAACTCATGCCCCAGCACCAAAGGAGGAACGCGGCGGCGGCTATGTCCCAGGAAACCTGACATATCGGAGCCGCAAATCCCGGCAGCCTCTACTGCAACCAACGCCTCACCCGTGTGAGGTTTCGGAAGATCACGCTCCTGCATCTCCACTACTTTTGTCGCGGTGTATACAAGCGCGCGCATCCGATCATCTCCCATACGTTGATCTTGCAGCTACGCAATCATCTTACTTTGCGGCGGACTTGGCAGGCTTGCTCGCAGGGGGAAAGCTTCTTGCCAGATAAGCAGAGATCTCATCGAACTCTTCGTCTGTTGCGACGGCTCCGCGGCTGGCCATCATCTGAACCAGATCGTTCCACTCCCTGGCATTCATGCGCCGCGATGCTGAGAGATTCACCGAATGGCATCCGGAGCAGACCCTGAACATCAGCTCTCGCCCTGGCCCCGGAGGAAACGGAGATGGTGTAGTGTTTGTTGAAGCAGTTTTATACGGCTCGGCGTAGGTTGTGGTGGGCGGTGTCGCCTCGCCCGGCAAGCGGCCCTCCAGAACAGACGAGACCGGTTTTGATCCATTCAGAGAGTAAGCGATCACAACGTCGCTGAGAAGCGGCGCGCCGATAAGGCCTCCACCTGTAGCGACAACGGCTACGTATTGATTCCCGTGTGCATCGGCATACGTGATGGGTGTCGCCTCAGCCGCTGCAGGAAGTTCCGCAGTCCAGATTTCTCTCCCGGTCTTTTCGTCGAAGGCGCGGAAACGGGCATCATCCGTAGCTCCTATGAAGACGAGACCACTCGCCGTGATGATCGCTCCTCCCAGACCGGGCCGCCCGGTATTCCGCTTACCCTGGGGGAGACTGTCGGTGATTCCGAGGGTCGATCTCCATGCGATCCTCCCAGTGTTCACGTTGACTGCAACCAGTTGTCCCCAGGGAGTGGGCGTGCAGGGGAGGTGGTTGTCGGGATTCCAGAAACGCTGCAGGCCGGCGAGTGGGCCGGAATTGGTGTAGCTTCCATCAGGATTGCGCACAATCCGCATCGGCTGCGCGAGGTTGTTTACGTTGACAACAAACATGCCGAGCCTGGGATCGAAAGCACCGCCGTAATAATTAACGCCGCCCTGCGTCCCCGGGAGAGGGACCGTATATCGGTCGAGCCTTGTCGGCGTGTATTGCACGTCACCCAGAAGCATCTTGTTGTCGTCGACATACTGCTCGCACCATGCCTTGTGCTCAGGTGTGTCCTTGTAGAGATTCGACCGGCTCAGCGTAACCTGAGAGAGCGGCTCGGGAGCAACAGGAAAGGGCTGGGTGGGTGAGGTCTGCTCGCCGGGCACGTTGCTCTTCGGCACTGTTCTTTCTTCGACCCCGTAGATCGGCTTCCCAGTGACGCGATTCAGAATAAACATCAATCCGTTCTTGTTCACGGTTGCGACGGCGGGAATGATCTCGCTGCCATGCCTCACGTCCAATAAAGTTGGAGGTGATTCCGCATCCACGTCCCAGATGTCGTGATGAACAACCTGGAAATACCACAACAGCTTGCCTGTGTCGGCATTGACAGCCACGAGGGACGAGCCAAACAGATTATCGCCGGGGCGATCCACGCCCACGCGATCGTTGTTCGGCGCGCCGAAAGGCATATAGAGGATGCCGCGCTCCACATCCACCGTCATGTAGCCCCATACATTTACGCCCGACCGATTCTTCCAGCTATCACCGCCCCAGGTCTCGTGTCCCGTCTCTCCGGGCAGCGGCACGGAGTGGAAGGTCCAGACGAGCTTGCCCGTCTTCGCATCCCATGCGCGTGTATCGCCTGCCGGGCCAATGCCGCCATCCTTGCCGCCCGGTCCTTCACCAGTGCCCGCGCCGGTGATAATCAGGTTCTTGTAGATCACCGGAGGAGACGGCAGGCTGTAGCTCTTGTCCATGCCGGTCTTCATCACCTCGGGCGTTTTCAGATCGACCATTCCATTGACACCGAAATCACGGTTGAGCGTGCCGGTTGCCGCGCTGATCGAGTACATTCTGCCGCGGCGGGTGCCGAAGATAATCGCAGGCGGAGAGCCGACCTCTCCCGGCCAGTAAGCTGCGCCGCGCAGCGATGCGTTATCTCCGTCCGGGATCTCAAAGGCCCATTTCTCCTGCCCGGTCGCGGCATCGAGAGCAACCACACGGCTGTACGGCGTGACGACATACATCGTCTGCCCAATCACCAGTGGTTGATCTTCAGACTGATGCAGGCTTTCTCCGGCAATATGGCCTGCATCTGTTCTCATCCAGGGTTTCATGTGATAAACCCACGCGATCTTCAGGTCACGAACATTGGCAGGGGTGATCTGGGTCAGGGGCGAATACCGCTCGCCTCCAGGATCATGACCGACCATTGGCCAGTCTACAGATGCGTTCACGGGTGTCGATTCGGAGGTTGAACTGCTTTGGTCTCGTTTGCCTGACACGATGAACGGCATAATCAAAAACAGGCAGACAAAGCTAATCGACCTCATCTTTTTCATCTGGTACGGTTCTCTCTTTTTTGGTTGACGCCAAAATGGTCTTCGTGAATATTTCCTTTCTGATCACTGCTGTTTCTCGCGCGCGCAAGGGACAGGTGATTTATTATGAGCCGCAGCATACAGTTCAAATAACACACTTGTGCATTTGTTGATGACCGGATAATCTTCGCGCGAACAGTCGGCGGCTGTTTTCCCATGTACCAATTGGAAAGGAAAGCTATAAATGAAGCCGAATACCAGAGCAATTCTGAATAAAAAACGCGGTATTGCGCAAGCATTCATCCGATTAATGTTTTTTATTGTCTGCTTTTGTCCTCAGGCGTCTCTTTACGCGCAGGCCTCCACAGACATGGCCTGGTCCGTGCTGCAGTCCGGCCTGGCAGATAAAGGTGAGAACAAGGCCACGGCAGTGCGGGTCCTCGGACTGCTTGAAAAGAATTCCAAGGCACAGGAATTGGCCACCACGGCGTTGTCCGATCAGGATTCTGACATTCGCGCGTCTGCTGCCGACGCTCTGGGGCAAATGCGGGCCAAATCAGCTATCCCAGCTATCAAATCCACGCTGAAAGATGAAAAAGATGCAGGCGTAGTGGTGGCGTGCGCGCGTTCCCTGGTTGAGCTTGGCGATCCTATGGGGTATGCCGTTTACTACGCCGTCCTTACCGGAGAAAAGAAGAGTGGGGAGCCCCTGCTGGAAGAACAAAAGAAGATGCTGAAGGACCCCAAGAAAATGGCGCAGTTCGGTTTCGAGCAGGGTATCGGATTTATTCCTTTCGCAGGCCTCGGCTGGACAGCGCTTAAGACCCTCACGAAAGATGATTCCTCGCCGGTCCGCGCAGCAGCGGCGCGGATTCTGGCCAAAGACCCTGATCCAAAGAGCGAGGATGCACTGGTCGATGCTGCCTCTGATAAGAGCTGGATTGTGCGCGTGGCCGCTCTCGATGCGCTTTCGCATCGCGGCGACCCCAGCGTGGTCCCGAAGATTGCATCCAGCCTGGACGATGACAAGGCTGCCGTTCGTTACACAGGCGCAGCTGCGCTGATTCATCTGCAGGATGCATCAGCGCGAAAGCCTGCTCGCAGGCATAAGTAGAAACCCTGAAAAGTTCAGAGAACGACAGGCTTCTCCCGTTTGTTCAGAGATGACGCCACTTCGCCGTGATAGTGCTCAAGGAAGCCCGGCGAAGTCGGGTCGAACGGGACTGGATTTGGCTCCTGCACGCCGGGCTGTTCGCGCCAGCCGGGAAGCACCTGGCTGCCCGTGATCAGGCGCGCCCCATGCGTGAACGTGAAGTAGGTCCATGCCCATTCAAAGAAAACAATGATGCGGTTGCGGAAACCAATCAGGAAATAAATATGAATGGTCAGCCAGGTGAGCCATGCCATCAGACCGCTCCAGTGCGCCTTGAACGGCCATTCAATTTTGGCTACCGCGGCGAGACGGCCAATGGTGGCCATATCGCCCTTATCGAAATAGTGGAAAGGCTTGCGCGGCTTTTGTTTCAGGTCCGCTTCGACCATGCGGGCAACATGCGCGCCCATTTGAATAGCAGGCTGGGCCACGCCGGGTAATTGCCTGCCGTCCTGCATGACGTGCGCCAGGTCACCGCATACAAAGATCTCGGGATGATCGGCAGGATTGAGCGTTTCGTTCACCAGTACGCAACCACGCCGGTCCGTCTCCACACCCAGCAGTTTTCCCAGCGGAGATGCCTGCACGCCCGCAGCCCAGAGTGTGACGACTGCATCGAGACGGCGATCTCCGACCATGACGTAACCCGGCTGTACATCTGTGACCTGCGCGCCGGTATGCACCTCAACGCCGAGATCATTCAGTTGCTCCACAGCTTTCCGGGAAAGGTCTTCAGGATATGCGGCGAGAATGCGCGGTCCGCCTTCGAGGATCAGAACACGGGCGAGCGCGGGATTGATATGGCGGAAATCATGACGCATATAGAGCTTGGCAATGTCAGAGATTGCGCCCGCCAGCTCGACGCCGGTCGGACCGCCTCCAATAACGACAAAGTTCAGCGGCGGATGCGACCCGGTTTCCAGCATCTGCCGTTCTGCCAGCTCAAAGGCAAGAAGAACGCGGCGGCGGATCTCAGTGGCATCCTCAACCGTCTTCAGGCCGGGAGCATACTGCGCCCATTCGTCGTGACCAAAGTAAGAATGTGTGGATCCGGTAGCGAGAACCAGATAATCATAGTCCAGCTCCACCCCACTCTTCATGCAGACCCGCCGCAGTTTTGTGTTAAAGCCCACCGCCTCGTCCATCAGCACTTCTACATTTCTGTAACGGCGCAAAATGGTGCGTATGGGCGTGGCGATATCGGCAGGAGACAGGACAGCAAGCGCAACCTGATAAAGCAATGGCTGAAAAGTATGGTGGTTGCGGCGATCCACGATCGTGATATCGACCGGCAGTTTCGCCAGGCGAAGAGCTGCGTTCAGGCCGGCAAAGCCTCCGCCCAGAATCAGAACCCGGGGTCTGCGTTCTCCTTGCGCTTCTATCCTGTTTACGGGCAAGCCCATGCTGCCTCCTCGGGAAAAAATACGCCTACAGAAAAGATGCCGCATACAGAGCAAGCGATACATCCTAAAGGTTATTTGCTCTTGAATACGCCTGCTGCTGTCCGTTATGGGTGCTGTTCTATCTCGAAATTCAGCGAAGCTGTGCTGCCCGTTACAGCTGTAATGTAAAGGCGGGTCGCCTCGCCACTTCCTGTCAATGGTATCAGCGTGACCACGCCATCTGGCCCCGACATTATTTGTACCGCCTTGGCAGCGAGCACAGGAGCCGATGGACACCTGCCCTGACTTGGGCAATCCGGCGTCCATTGCTGCAAGGATTCATAAAACGTAACTGCGGCTCCGGCCATTGGATGACCGATGCTGTCCGTCACCTTCAAGACCACTGGAGAAGGCGTATCAGCGGCATTCAATGTCTGTCCCGCGCCGCTCATAGCTACCAGCTGCGCTGTCTCCGGATGCACGCTGTAAATATGAAATGTCGCGCAGGTTGTATTTCCGGGAAGACATGCATACAGAGGAACGTCCGCGCCTGCGCTGAGCGGGCCAATGCTCAGTTGCGCGGATGCAATGCCATCTGAATTACTCACCGATGTTGCTATGCTCGGCGTCACGCCAGAAGCAGCTGACCAGTGAATCGTCTGTCCAGCGGATGGAACATTGCTGTTTAAGGTTTCAACCTGAGGCGACCATGATGTGGTCGCGCCGATTGCGATGTAGAGATTCGGCGTGAGTGCAACCACAGCGGGCGACATGCTGCCGCTGAATTCCGTAATGACTTCGGCGCCGTCGCTCAGGGAGGCTGTTACCTGGGCCAGCGCGGCGCAATTTGCGGTGATACTCATGGTGGCTGTGCCGTCGCCGCTCGAAGCCACTGAACAGGTTGATTGCCCGCAGCCGAGCAGGGCCGACCCTTCTGTAACTGAAAACGTTACCGTGACTCCCACAGCAGGAGTACGTGCATCCGGCAGCAGGGCCTTTACGGTAAAAGGCAGCGGCACGCCTGTATTCACGGTCCCCATCGGCGCAGCCACAATGCCGAGAGCATCGCCTCCCATTGCGTCATAGCTCAATCCATCCTGAATTGCCGTGACAGCCAGAGTTGCGGGATCGCTCACGGTCAGCAGAACAACCCCTGTTACACCATGCGCAGGTGGAGCAATCGCAGTGATCTCCGTAGGAGTGATACTGGTTACGGCTGCTGCAAATCCATTCACCGTTACTACGGAATTGGGCCGGAAGCCGATGCCGCGAATCACGATTGGGCCACCGTTCAGGGAAAGGCGCGCCGGCATCACACTATCAGCGTAGAGCAGCCTTCCGCGATAGAGATAATCGGGCCGTCCATCGCCGCGGCTGTCAGCCACACCCAACGTTATGGAGCCTGGAGCAACAGTGGCGACAGACAGAGTTGTTAATCCGGTCTGAGCGCCATTGAACGGCTGCAGCGTGCCGCTGACCGGGAGAGTCCGGGGAGCATCTGTTCCGCTCCATGCTCCCAGCACAGGACGTGCCTTGTTTAAGGTTGGCTGACCGTTCCCATCGAGAGCCACAGTTTCAATCGTCAGCTCGCGATTGGCGCGAACCGGATATGTGAACCATCCTGTATGCCCATATCCGGTGATCCTGCCTGTCCATTCGCCGCCCGGCGGCAGACGCGCAGGATCTGATTCGCTTCCGTCATCGATGCTGTACGATTCATCTGCGGAATCCTGAATTACGATGTCCTGTGTCATCGCAGTGCCGGCTGTCAGTCCATGCAGTGTAATAAGAGGCATGGTACCGGACGGGCTTACCTGTCCCTGTGTGTATGGGCCGACCGAGTAGCCCAGCGCATATAACGGATTAAGCGGCTCGAAGCTGAGCTGGTAATCGGCAATGGTTGTGCCAATTGGCAGCGGAACGCCGCTCAAGTCAAACCAACCTTCCAGAGACTGGTCGTCACTTCCGTATTTGTTGAAGGGATTGCCCTGGCTGTCATTCGCTCCGTTCACGGGGTTTGGCTGCGCGCCCTGAAAGAAGGAGCCGCTCACGGCAGTTACGGTGTAGCGAATATCCGGAGTGTTCGTCCCTTGCTTCAATGGACGCAGTACGACATTGACGCCTTGCATACCTTGTCCATTTTTGAAGTGGATTGTTCCCTGTACTGTGATAGTTGCCGCCGCGGTCAGCTTCTTTCCGGGAAAGCTGCTCTGGTTCGCCGCTGTTATTGGATAGAGGCGGTTGATGGCTGCTATATCGTCGTAGCGCAGGCTCATGCCGTTGGGTGTGCAGGGAATTCCATTGATGCTGCACACATACTCCACCGGATGCATGATCGGCCATCCGGCTAAACCGTCAGCAGTGATCTGGTCGCCGACGAACATCGATTCATTGGCCTGCGACCAGTCGAGGCCGAGGATCCTGCCAAAGGCGCGCACCATCTGATACTGCATGACTGACAGTTGTGCATTGTTTCCAGCGCATAGACCATTCAGGATCATCAGCGCGTGCTGAATCGTGCCATCGGTTGTAATGTTGTCGACGATGGTCATTACGCCATTGTCGCGGCAGTCGCTGGCTGCGCTTGCTCCGGCTCCAAAGAAGGCATTAATGACAGAACCATCTGTGTCGTAAATCACAGCCAGCGGCTTCGAGGTGGCGGTGGATTGGATGTCCGCCGGCATGGTGATGCCGTTCGGGCCGGCAACTACATTCGAGCCGCTGACGTCTTCATTCAGGCTTCCCCCGTTCGTGATGCTTACCGCTGCGGTCGACACGTTGTTCCAGACGTTTGCCGATTGCGCGACCAGGCTGGTCATGAGCGTGTGATATGCAAGGGGCGTCAAAGCATTCTGGTCGAGATAGTAGGAGATTGTTCCGTTCTTCCAGCGTAGCGGCTGTCCCTTGACCGACGAATTGAAGTAGCTGGAACCGGCAACCCAGCGCGGGCCACCCCCGAATGCGCCTTGCGTCAGAACCAGCAATATCACCAGAATCGAAAGCTTTTGATTGGAGGAGAACATGCCTCCATTCGGCCATGAAATTCGAGGACATGAGCTATGAAATGCCGCTTCGTTCTACTGCGGGTTTCACCCTGAAACCGGCGCAGGTAATGTGTTCAGAAATGGGAATTGGCGGAATTAATCCCCTTGACAGATTTTGATCTCAGATTTCCGGAAAGAAATCGAAGAAGGCGTCAATGCTTTGCCGGAGCTGTGCCTCAATCTGTTCCCGCGTTCCCTCCAGGATATGCATGGTTACGCGCGCTGAGTTGCCGTTCTTCAGTTGGATGGGAGCTTCGCTGACTGCTTCAATTTCATCAGCAGGAAGGAGCCGTAAGCCATAGACAAGTGTAAGATTCGCCATGACCTTATCTTAGCCCTCGCATCTTTTCCTCACCCCCGGCATCTACCATCTGCACCCCGGAAGGTACAATCAGATTTCAAGCCTCACTATGTCAGATACGATTCGCGATACCGTCATTATCGGCTCCGGCTGCGCCGGGCTTACTGCAGCCATCTATACAGCGCGCGCCAACCTGAAGCCGCTGGTGCTGGAAGGTCATGAACCCGGCGGACAGCTTTCCATTACTACGCTGGTTGAGAATTTTCCCGGCTGGCCGGAGGGTATTCAGGGGCCGCAGCTTATTGAAAACATGAAGCTGCAGGCTTCACGCTTTGGCGCCGAGTTTCGCATGGGACATCTGGTTTCGGCTGATCTGTCGAAACGCCCCTTTGCACTGAAAGTCGGCAGCGAGACGATCCATGCGCGCACGCTTATTATTGCCAGCGGCGCATCGGCCCGATGGCTCGGACTTCCTTCAGAACAGGCGCTGATCGGGCATGGCGTCAGCTCGTGCGCTACTTGTGACGGCTTCTTTTTTACCGGTAAGGAGATTGCCGTGATCGGCGGCGGCGACTCAGCCATGGAAGAAGCGCTCTTTCTTACCCGGTTTGCTTCGAAGGTGAACCTGCTGCATCGCCGTGACCAGTTCCGGGCCTCGCGCATCATGCTCGACCGGGCTATCGGCCATCCTAAAATCCAGTTCCTGGCCAATACGGTGGTAAAAGAAGTACTCGGTGTTGAGCAGAAAGAAGTCACAGGCCTTCGCACCCGCAACATCGTAACCGGTGAGGAATCGATCCTGAATGTCAGCGGAATGTTCCTCGGTATTGGGCATATTCCCAATGCCAAAATGTTCGAAGGCCAGATCGATCTTGATGAAGACGGCTATATCAAGACGCATGATTACGTCTTTACGCGTGTTCCCGGTGTCTATGCCTGCGGGGACGTGCAGGACCGTCGGTATCGTCAGGCCATTACAGCCGCCGGAAGCGGCTGCATGGCTGCGCTGGAGGCAGAAAAGTATCTGGAAGAGCATGGGCGGTGAGATCATTCATGCAGCAGGGACTTACCTTTGCCTGCATGACAATTTCTGCTGAAATGCGTCTTTTTGATTGAAGGAAACGCTCGCATTGCGGAATTTCCGGCGAAAACAGGCGTAAATAAGGGCCTGAAGAATATGGATCGCGTGCAAAATTCACGCACAGAAGGTTTGACCTTGCCACTCAGCCCACCTATAATTCGCTTGAGTTCCTGAGAATGTCCTTCTGTCCGTGTTTCTGCTCCGCGTCTCCGGCTGTTCCGGCCGGATAGCCGCCTCCACGAAGCGCCTCAGACGGGAAAGCCAGGAAGCGAAAGTTCGCTTCCGCACAGAAATGCGGGCGACCACACCCAAGAACTGAAGGAGTTTCACATTTCCATGAAGCGTTCGTTAACACTCGTTTGCATGCTTGCGTCCGGACTCGGCGTCAGCGCCCTTGCCCAGGCGGGCGCTGCGACCACAGATCCGGCGCCTGCTGCGCCGTCTGCTGCTGCAGCAGTGGCGCCTACAGGCGGGAGCAAGATTGCCGTCATCATGTTCCAGCCTGCCGTCATGCAGACCAACGAAGGTAAGCGTAACTTTGCCGATCTGCAGAAGAAATATGACCCCAAGCGCACCCAGCTCAAAGCAGCGAGCGATGAGATTGATTCTCTGAAGAAGAGCCTGCAGACGGCTGGGGCCAATCTGAGCGACACTGAGCGTCAGAACCGTCTGCGAACCATTGACGAAAAAGAAAAGGCCTTCCAGCGTCTCCAGGAAGATACGCAGAATGACTTTCAGCAGGACCTGCAGCAGACCTATACGCAGCTGGCTGAGAAAGTCTTCGCTGTCCTGCAGAGCTATGCTCAGCAGAATGGCTATTCCCTCGTAATTGACGGCAGCACTCAGCAGAGCCCTGTGCTCTGGGCCAACCAGGGAACGGACATCTCTGAGGCCGTCATCCAGGCTTACAATCAGAAGTCCGGCGTTCCTGCGCCTCCAACACCTGCAGCCGGTACGCCTTCTGCTCCCACACCGCATGCGACTACCCCGCATCCGGCAGGCACTACACCGAAGCAGTAGCTTCAGTTTTTGCTGACAAAAAAGACCCCTTTTCGGGGTCTTTTTTGTATGCTTTTTAGCGGGAAATGGAGATCCGGAGCAGGCCCTCATATCCTGTGGAAAAAATTGTGGAAGAAATTCCTTGGCCTTCTTTCGTCATTCTTTTAATTCCTGTGAATTTGCAGAATCTTTGAAAAGTCGATACGCAAGCTCTTTGTTTTCAATAGAGAATTGTTACTTAAGTACTCTTGCTTATCATTGAGATCTGCGCCTCGTCTCTCTTGCCGCTAACCATACCTTTCCACAGTTTGGGTTAAAGGAATGTAACTCCGGAGGCATTTCTCCGGTGAAAGAGCTTGCTCAACGATTGCTGTCTTCACCCACCTTCAGGACGGCCAGAAACGCCTCTTGCGGAATATCGACTTTTCCGATGCGTTTCATGCGCTTTTTGCCCTCTTTTTGCTTCTCCAGGAGCTTTCTTTTGCGCGAAATATCGCCCCCATAGCACTTGGCGAGCACGTTTTTGCGCAGCGCGGAGACCGTTTCACGGGCCACAATCTTCGATCCGATGGCCGCCTGAATGGCCACCTCGAACTGCTGCCTGGGGATCAGCTCGCGCATCTTGGAAACCAGCGCCCGCCCCCGCTCGTAAGCGAATTCCCGGTGCACAATGATCGACAGAGCGTCGACCGGCTCGCCGGAGACGAGAATATCCATCTTGACCATGGGCGACTCCCATGTGCCGGAAAGGTGGTAATCGAGAGAAGCATATCCGCGTGAAACTGACTTCAGACGGTCGTAGAAATCGAGGACGATTTCGTTCAGAGGCAATTCATATGTCAGCATCACGCGTGTTGGCGTCACGTATTCGAAATTCTTCTGGCGCCCGCGTTTCTCTTCGACGAGCTTCAGGATTCCGCCGACATATTCTTCGTTCGTGAGAATAGTTGCGGTGATGATCGGCTCTTCAATCTTTTCAATCTCGCCGGGATCGGGCCAGCGGGACGGGTTATCCACTTCGAGCACAGAGCTATCGGTCATGGTG
>Ga0209062_1003865_pt1 | contig 16592 bp, 16 predicted proteins | sample Coa_R2_2_FD_187158 | JGI IMG/M metagenome (GOLD analysis project Ga0209062, IMG submission 187158) | Surface soil microbial communities from Centralia Pennsylvania, which are recovering from an underground coalmine fire - Coalmine... | ecosystem: Environmental > Terrestrial > Soil > Unclassified...
TTCTCGCGGACGTGCTGAAAGAACAGGTGCTGCTCGCGCTGCCTATGAAGGTGATTTGCCAGAGCGATTGCCGGGGGCTCTGCCCCAATTGCGGCGCCAACCTCAATCATGAAGAGTGCCGCTGCGAGACCCATTCCTTGGACCCTCGAATGGCTCCGCTGGCGCGCCTCAAGCAGGACTGGCTCAAAAAACAATAGGTTTTCGGGCGGAAAGCCCATACAATCCGCCCGGAAGGGCGGAATAGAGGAGTTGTGTTATGCCTAACCCAAAACGCAGGCACTCGAAGCGCAGGACCAGCATTCGCCGCGCCCACGATCACCTGGCCAAGCCGGCGCTTGCCAAGTGCCCCAATTGCCATGAGGCCAAGCAGCCCCACCACGCCTGCCCTCACTGCGGGTACTACAAAGGTCGCGCGGTTCAGGAAGCCGCATCCTGAACGGGTAACGGACCGAACGCTCGCCACCGGAGCGCCCTGCACACCATCCAATGCTTACCATCGCGGTTGACGCCATGGGCGGAGACCACGCGCCCCGCCCCGAGGTTGCAGGCAGCGTGCTGGCCGCACGCGAACTCGGCGTCCGCGTCCTGCTGGTCGGGCAACCCGCTGCCATCCGCGCGGAGTTGGCTAAGCACGCGGCGCCCAATCTGCCAATTGAGGTTATTCCAGCAAACGAGGTGATCACCATGCACGATCACCCCGCACAGGCGTTCCGCCGCAAAAAGGACAGCTCGGTGCACGTGGCCGCCCGGCTCGTTCGCGAGGCCAAGGCTCAGGGCATGGTCAGCGCCGGGAATACCGGTGCGGTGATGACTGTGGCGAAATTCCTGCTCGGAACGCTTGAATCCGTCGACCGCGTCGCCCTGGCCGCTCCTTTCCCCAATGCCAAAGGCGGAGTCTCCGTGCTGCTCGATGTCGGCGCAAACGTCGATTCGAAGCCCGATCACCTTGTGCAGTTCGCCGTCATGGGCGAAATCTACTACCGCGCCACCTTCGGGCATCGCCGTCCCCGCGTGGGCCTGCTCTCCGTCGGAGAGGAAGAAATCAAGGGCAATGAGCTGACCCGCGAGGTCTATACGCGTCTTAAGAAGAGTCCTGTGCACTTCGTTGGCAATGTGGAAGGCGGCGATCTGTTCTCCGGCAACGTGGATGTCATCGTTTGCGACGGGTTTGTCGGAAATATCGCGTTGAAAATTTGCGAAGGCCTGGCGCTGCAGATTTTTGATGTGCTTCGCAAGTCGCTCAAGAGTTCTCTGGTGTCGCAGTTGGGCGCGCTTCTTTCCCAGGGCGCGTTCAAGGGTCTGAAGAAGAAAATCGATTACACCGAGTATGGCGGCGCGCCGCTCCTGGGCGTGCGCGGAGTTTGCGTGATCGGCCATGGCCGCTCCAATGCCAACGCCGTGAAAAACGCCATTCGCGTTGCCGCGGGTCTCGCCCGCGCGGGTCTGAACGAAAAAATCGAAGAGGAGCTCTCGGCCGCGTCAGTTCTGGCGTGAGGGAGCTGGTAAGGAACGACCATGGGCAAAGTTGCGTTTGTGTTTCCAGGGCAAGCCTCGCAGTACTCCGGCATGGGCAGGGAGCTTGCCGAAAAACATGCTGTTGCGCGCGCCGTCTTCGACGAAGCCGACCGCGCCCTCGGCTTTTCGATTTCCAAAATGTGTTTTGAAGGCAGCGAAGAGGAACTCAAGCTTACCGCCAATACCCAGCCTGCCATCCTCACCGTTTCCGTTGCGGTACATCGCGTTCTGGAGGAGCGGGGCTTGCAAGCCGATTTTGTCGCCGGCCACAGCCTCGGCGAATACTCCGCCCTTGTGGCTGCCGGCGCGTTGAAGTTCACCGATGCCGTGCAACTCGTTCGCAAGCGCGGCACATACATGCAGGAAGCCGTCCCCCAGGGCGTCGGTGCCATGGCCGCCATTCTCGGGCTCTCGCCCGCCGTGGTTGCCGATGCCTGCAAGCGCGCCGCGGACGGCGAAATCTGCGCTCCGGCCAATCTGAATTCCCCCGAGCAGACCGTCATCTCTGGTCACGCCGGCGCCGTCAAGCGCGCCGTTGAAATCGCCTCGCAGCTCGGCGCCAAACGTGCCGTTATTCTGCCCGTTTCCGCTCCGTTCCATTCCGCGCTGATGCAGCCAGCCGAGGAGCGCCTCGCCGCCGACTTGAAAAAAACGCAGTTCTCGAATTTGCGCGTCCCACTCGTCACCAACGTGGACGCGGACACCATCCATACGGGCGACGAAGCTCGCGAAGCGCTCATTCGCCAGGTCGCCATGCCGGTCCGCTGGGAGGAATCCGTTCGCCTGCTCATCGACGAAGGCGTGAACACGTTTGTCGAGGTGGGTCCCGGCAGAGTGCTCACCGGTCTGCTCCGCCAAATCGAGCGCTCCGTCGCCGCTCTCAACGTCGAGGACGAAAAAAGTCTGGCCACCACCATCGACAAAGTCGCCGCCTCCAAGTCTGACGCCGCTTAGCTCTCGCCTTCGCCCGCGTTGCGGCCAATCTTCCGGACGGCCGGTTTGTACGCAAATCTTCCGTGTAGTGGCCAGTCTTTCGCGATTGGCCTGTTTGCGCGACCGTCCCCGCGATCCCGAACCCGCCCTCTTCCCCTTCGCCCCCTTGCAAAAAATCCCGCCCTCACTAGACTAAGCTCACTCCCATGTTCAGTCTCAAGGATAAGGTCGCTGTCGTCACCGGTGCGTCGCAGGGAATCGGCCGGGACACTGCTCTGGCTCTCGCCGAGGCCGGCGCCAAGCTAGCGGTCGCCGCTCGCAACGAAGAAAAGCTCGCCGCCCTCGTCGGCGAAGTTGCCTCCCGTGGCGGCCAAGCCTTCGCCGTCAAAATGGATGTCGCCGATCCCGAGCAGGTGAAGGCCGGCTTCCGGCAAATCCTCGAGAAACTTGGCCGCCTCGATATTTTGGTCAACAATGCCGCGGTCACCCGCGACGGCCTCGCCATGCGCATGAAGCAGGAGGATTGGGATGCCGTCATTCGCACCAATCTGACCGGCGCGCACCTCTGCATCCAGCAGGCGCTGCCCCCCATGATGAAAGCCCGCTCGGGCCGCATCATCAATATCACGAGCGTTGTGGCGCAGTCCGGCAACGCCGGCCAGGCCAACTACGTCGCCGCCAAGGCCGGCCTTATCGGTCTAACCAAAGCCATCGCCATCGAAATCGCCTCGCGCAATATAACCGTCAACGCCGTCGCTCCGGGCTTTATCGAGACCCCCATGACAGAGGTCCTGCCGGACAAAGTCAAGGAAGATCTCAAGGCGCGCATTCCGCTAGGCCGCATGGGTTGTCCCCGCGACGTCGCCGCAGCCATTGTATTCCTCGCGAGCGACGAAGCCGCCTACATCACCGGCCACGTCCTCAACGTCAACGGCGGCATGCACCTCGCTTGAGTCAAAAGCAGAGCGCCGAGAACGATTATCGCGGGCGAGGCCGCAGAGGCGGGCGCGCCGTCAGCGGACGCGGACGCATCCGGAAGCGCGGCCCGAGCGGAGGCGGAACGTTGCGCAGGAAGTCCCCGCAACATGGGCAGCGTCCTTCCGACGCAATAGGATCCAGGGCGTCGGCTCGCAGCCAATGTCCGCGCGCTTCACACCCCGGGTTGATGCATTGCACGGTGAATCCGGGCAGATACTGCATCGCTTCCCTCATCGGACCGCTTGCCTTCGCGGTTTGCCGGGCGGCTCCGCGCTTGGCACCCCTGGCGGTCCAGAGCTGACGCGGCGCATTCTGCCTCCGCGAGCCTAGGGTGTCAAGCAGAAAGACCACTATATCTAGTGGTGGACTTCCCTGAGCAGCCGGGCTACGGATGGGCCGGGATGCCGGTCCGGCGGACGGTTCCCGCTCGCGGCCCGGAACGTTGGAACACTCGCGGAGGGACTTTTTCGCTCAGAGCTGAGGAGCTTGCGGCTGACCGGAGGACGAGTTTGCCGAAAGGAGCTTGGCGAGGCGCGCTTTGAGATCACTCACGAGCGCTTGCTTCGCGTCGATCTGCTGCTGCTCAGCATCGAGCTTGGCCTTGCCCGCGGAATCGCGATCGTGGCCGGGGGCTGAATAGAAGGTGTCCTGATCGAGAGCGAGTTCACGCTTGAGAAAATCCAGATCCTGCTGCGCTTCGGCAAGGGCGCGTTTGGCCTGGGCGATCTCGGGAGAATCGTTTGGACTGGGCGCTGCGGAATTTGAATCTTGGGCCGGGCTAACGCCTTCAGCCGGCGCACTACCCGAATCCGCCATCGGTGCTACCGGAGCGCGTGCCGGAGCGGCATCCGCAGAGGGCACCGGAGCGGGCGTAGCGGAGCCAGAGGCGGAATCCGTCGCCGGCTTGGCCTCGGAAGGCCTGATGTCATCGTTGGTGATGACTTTCGGTTTTTGGGAGCTTTGCGCGGCCTTCTCCTTAGCTTCGCGCGCGCGGCGTGCGGCATCGGCTACCGATTGCGAATTTTGCGATTGCGCAAGGGCCCCAACAGGCACAAGCGCGGCGCCGAGGGCGAGCGACACTGCAAGATGTAGGCACAAGCGCGACATAATCTTGCCCCTGCGGAAATTGACCGGTGCCTTGAAGATACGCCCGGCAGGCAAATCGAGCAATGCCGGTCTCCGAAGCGCGCTGCCAATCCGGCAACGGCAAGCGTGGGTGAACAGGTTGGCCTAGCGGACAGTCCCTGGTCGCTGCGATTGAAGTTGCGCCAAGCGGGCACGCAAACGCTCGACGCGGGCGCGGAGAACAGCGGCAGCCTCCTGGTCGGCTTCGATGCGATCGCGCTCATCGGCATAGCGCGAGCTCGAGAAGCCCGGATGAGAATAGTAGGCGTCCTGATCGAGCGCGAGGAGGCGCTCGGCATAATCGAGATCGACCAGAGCGGAGGCGAGCTGCTGCTTGGCGGCCGCGATGACAGGAGGGTCTATTGGCTGTAAGGGATTCTCGGGAGGCGAAATCCGTGCATAGGTATCGGCCCGCATCTGACGTTGCACTGCTTCGGGCGAAGGCGGAGCAGTCTGAAGCCTAGGGAGGCCAACGTAGAGGCCTTGCTGGCCGGGTCTGACGTGTTCCAACTGAAGATTGTCGCCGGAGATGATGAAGAACCCGGGCGGAGGACCAGGCTCCTGCGGTTCGAGGGCGACGTCGGGCGGAACACGATAGATTTGCAGGTCAGGCTGCTCCGGCTTGGCTAACTGACTCGCTTGCTCGAGTGGGCTTAGCGCCGGCACTTTCGCAGAAGGCAAAGATTCCCCAGGCAGATCGTCGTTGGTGATGACTCTGGGGTGGCGCATCCGGTTTTGTCTAGCGTGCGCGGCAAGCCGTGCCGCGTTTACGACAGGGCCCCCGTGAAGCAACCGGCCTTGAACAGAGCCGCCTTGTGCGGAGTCCGTGTGCTGCGCGAAGCACAATGATCCAGAAAGAACCGCGACGGCGGCGGCGAAGGCGGTCACGCGCGAGGGAGAGGAAAGCAGCATCGCTTGCTCCGTTCTGAAAGGAGAGCAGGCGTGGCTAAACGCCAGACTATACTGAGGAAGGCAAATACGGCAATCAGGCGATTTGGGGAGGGGATGCGGTAAACGCGCCAACAGATCAAGGATGCTTTCTCGCGGCGTGCGAGGCGCTTTCCAACGCGCCATCGAAGGCGCATAGATGGGCAATGGCAAGGGACAATGACCGGCACACGTCATCGGCCGCCGCGGACACCCACGAGGCGGAGTCATCGCGGCCCGGACGATAGGTGCGCGCGCTTCGCGCGATATGGGTCAGGATGGCGAATTCCGCGGCAGTCTGATGGTATTCGGAATTGCCCAACCAGCGCCGGAGAGCGGCCCGGATGACGGCGCGATTTGCGTCCCGCAAGATGTGCAGCGCGTCACGGTCGTCTGGGGCGCGCGCTAGCCGAATAAGCGCCACGTGGGTTCGCGTTGCGGAGTCCTGTCCAAGAGAACGGTTGGCTGGCGTTGACATACAAGCCTACGCAGCGACCACGTTTCCAGCTTGCAGCCCCTTTGGCGCCTGTTTGACTTCGAGTTTGGCGGCGTTCGCTTCCTGGAGTGAGCCGTAGCCCTCAGCGCATACGGAGGAAAAATGAACAACGATGTTCTCGCTCGGCTGACGCTGGATGAAGCCGTAGCCTCTGCCGGCATTGAACCACTGGACGGTCCCCGGCTCCTCCATGGCTCCTCCTTACTGCGCATCTCTGGGCGCACCAGCAGAGCCGGGCTCAAGAGCGGCTTGTTTTCCGGTATTTTGGCTGAGAATGACGTAACGTCCCGTTGAGGAGATCGAGAGGGACTGGACGCGCAGCTTGGCGATTTCCAGGGTCTGCGCTACATCGCACCAGAGCAGGACACCGTCGTCTTGCAACCGGAAAATATCAAAAGCGGGGCCCACAGGGCACCTCAGAGGCGGGAGCTTACGCCACATGGGAAAGTACATGCAAAGATTAGATATCAACTGATATCATCGGCTCGTGTCACGTGTATTCCGTGCGGATAGAATCATTTGCCCGGTTGCTCTGCTATGAGCCATGCCTCCCGAAGCGCCCTGCTGATCCGGTGTTCCGCAAGCGAGGCGACCCGCATTCGGAGCAACGCCCAGACGGAAGATCGCACCATCAGCGGCTACGTCCTGCACGTACTGCGAAAAGCGTGGCCAATCGAGGAGCGGGTTCGAGAGAACCTCGAACTTGTGCGAAGCCTGAATCTGCGGACAGCCGAGATTGCAGCCGTGAGGCCAGCTGAGAAGGCGGGGTCGCGCGCCGCCTTGCTGATTCGATGCACAACGGAGGAGGCCATTCGCATTCGGGCCACGGCACGACGCAAGCATATGACGCTGAGCGGGTACGTGCTGGACGCGCTGGCGAGGAATTGGCGCATCCACGACCATTTGCAAAAGAAGCTCGAGGAGTTCCGGCGGACGCGGCAGGAGACGAACGCGGCGATTCGGAAAGCGGCGGGTCGTGGCCGGCGGGGGCGATCCGTACCGGCGCCGGACACGGCGAAAGGATAAAGAGTCGGAGGCGCGGAAGAGGTAGAGCGGGTTCGCGGGAAATCGCATTTGCAATTGCCGGGCGGTCAGGCACAATACGGGCGCAAAATCGCGAAAAATTTGGGGGGGGGCGATGACAAAGCGCGCAAGTTTGGTGGCTGTGTGCCTGATTGCGCTGATGCCGGGCGGTATGAACAGCCGGGTGGTGGCAGATGAAAAGCATCTCGATGGTTTTTCGGCGGAGAGCTCGGCTTCAGAACGAAAGTGGGAGGATCAGTTTCGGTTGCTTCCGGACCCGGCGAAGATGCGCGAATACATGGAGCGGCTCTCAGCGCACCCGCACCACGTTGGCTCGCCGTATGACAAGAACAACGCGGAATGGATTCTGGCCAAGTTCAAGGAATTCGGGTGGGACGCGCACATCGAAACGTTCGACGTGTTGTTTCCGACGCCGAAGGAACGGCTAGTCGAGCTGGTGGCCGGCGGACCGCATTTCACGGCAAAGATGCAGGAGCCGGTTGTGGCGGTGGATCCGACATCGGGCCAAACCGCGGAGCAATTGCCGACCTATAACGCATACTCGGCGGACGGGGACGTGACCGGGCCGCTGGTGTATGTGAACTATGGGATTCCCGAGGACTACGAAGTCCTGGAGCGGCATGGAATCTCGGTAAAGGGCGCAATTGTGATCGCGCGGTATGGTCATGCGTGGCGGGGCATAAAGCCGATGGTGGCGGGAGAGCACGGAGCGATCGGCTGCATCATCTATTCGGATCCACGGGACGACGGCTATTCGGCGGGCGAGGTGTTTCCGGCCGGGCCCTTCCGGCCGCGGGACGGAGTGCAGCGCGGCAGCGTGCAAGACAGCACGGAATTCATGGGGGATCCGCTGACGCCGGGAATCGGCGCGACGCCAGACGCGAAGCGATTGCCGGTCAAGAACGCGCCGACGCTCACGAAAATTCCGGTAGTGCCGATTTCGTACGCGGATGCGGAGCCGCTGCTGGCGGCGCTCGGCGGGGTGACCGTGCCGGAGGCCTGGCGCGGAGGCTTGGGACTCACGTATCGCTTCGGCCCGGGACCAGCGAAGGTGCACTTGAAGATGTTCTCGAACTGGGACCTGAAGCCGGTTTACGACGTGATTGCAAAGATTCCAGGAGCGCAATTCCCGGATGAGTGGGTCATTCGCGGGAATCACCACGATGCCTGGGTGAACGGCGCGGAAGATCCGACTTCGGGCCAGGTGGCGCTTCTGGAAGAGGCGCGAGCATTTGGCGCTTTGTGGAAAGCGGGATGGAAACCGAAGCGGACCATCATTTACTGCGCCTGGGATGGCGAAGAGCCGGGGTTGCTGGGTTCAACGGAGTGGGTCGAGACGCATCAAAATGAGCTGCGAGCGCACGCGGTCGCGTACATTAACTCCGACACAAATTCGCGCGGTTTTTTGGGAGCCGAAGGCTCGCACACTCTGGAGCGGCTGATCAACGACGTGGCCCGGGATGTGCAGGATCCTGAAACCAAGCTTTCAGTCTGGAAACGCTGGCAGCTCCGCGAGCTGACCGCAGCGGACTCCGCGGAGGAGCGGCGGGAATTGCGGGAACGGCGAGACTTGCGGATTGGCATTTCGGGCGGAGGGTCGGACCACGCATCGTTCCAGAATTTCCTTGGCGTTGCGGCACTGGACCTCGGATTTGGCGGCGAGGACCACGGGGGCATCTATCATTCGATTTACGACGATTTTTACTGGTACACGCATTTTTCGGATACGAATTTCGTGTACGGGCGGGCGCTATCGCAGGTAGCGGGCACAGCGGTGATGCGCCTGGCAGATGCGGAGCTTCTGCCCTACGACTTTTCGGATTTTGCCGATACGGTGCAGATGTACGTGCGGGGACTCCAGAACTTCGCCGGGAAGATGCGGGATGAAGTTCGCGAGCGGAACCGGGAGATCGAGGAAGGAGCGTTTGCGGCGAGCGCCGATCCGCGCGAGACCTGCGTGCCGCCCACCAAGCAGGAGGTGCCGCCGTTCTTGAACTTCGCTCCATTGCAGAACAGCGCGGACGCGCTTTCGCGCAGCGCCGAGCAATATCAGCAGGCGCTGCACAAGGCGGAACAAAACAGGGGCACAGCGCTTGCCGGCGCTTCGCTGCGCGAACTGAATGAACTGCTGATTCAGAGCGAGCGGAAGCTCACGAACCCGGCAGGGCTGCCGGGGCGTTTCTGGTACAAACATCAGATTTATGCGCCCGGGGTGTACACGGGCTACGAGGCCAAGGCGATTCCAGCGGTTCAGGAGGCGATCGAGCAGCACCGCTGGAAAGAAGCGGAAGAAGCGGCGGTACGGGCCGCGGCAGCTTTGCAGGCCGAGGCAGACCTGGTGGCCGAAGCTGCGGCAAAACTATCCGCGCTGACAAGATAGCTGCGGCTGGATGGCCAGCGGAGACTAACGGGCCAGGTCTGGATGCGAAGCGAGGTCGCGAAAGGAAAACTGAGCGGCCACATTCTTGACGGGCCGCCCGTTCACTTCCGCGTATGGATAGATGAAGAAGTTAAGCGGCTCGCCTTTCTGGTCGGAGCCGAGGCGGAGGTCCCGGCCGTACGAGAAAAAGACACGGTTTGCGTCGTTAGCGCCGAAGAAATAATCGTGCCGGGCGGGCTGCTTCCACGCTTCGGATGCGTCCACCGGGACCCAGCCGGCGCCCTGGAGATAGAACTCGGCCCAGCAGTGGTAACCCGGAATTTCGCCCTCGGACTTGTCTTCGGGGAGGGGGAAGCCGATTTCAAAGCGCGCCGGAATGCCGGCAGCGCGCATCATCCCGATGAGGACGGAATGAAAATCGGTGCAATTACCGCGCTTCGAATCGCACGCCCAAAGCGCATCGCCGCGCCCCCAGCCCTCGCCGGATTTGTCGTATCGCATTGAGGCGACGACGTATTCATAGATGTGGCGGGCCTTCTGAAGGTCGCTCGTATCGCCGGCAGTGTGCTCCCTGGCGAGTTGCGCAATGACGCCATCGAGCGGAATGAGGCGATCGGGCAGCAAATACTCGCGAAGAGCCGAGTCGCCGGGCGCGTGAACGGCAGGGGCGGGGTTCGCGTCGAGAACGACTTTGTGTTCGCGGCGCGTGGCGGAAAAGCGCAGGACAACGTCGAACCCGGCGGCCGCCTGTGCGGGCGTAGGTGTGAACTCGACGAAGAGATTGCCATACTTGGATTCGCGGCCCTTCGTGTGAGCGACCGGGGACTCGATGCGCAGGTCGCGGATTTGCTGGTAGCCATCCGACTGGGGCACCGGGAGCCAGAGGTGGACCGCGGCCCCAGCGGGCTGGGGAGGGAGATGAGCCTCATAGACAAAGGCGAAGGAGCGCGAGGGCGGAAGAGCCGCGGAATTTGCCTGCACGGAGGCACGAATTCCTGAGATCCAAAGAACCGGGACGAGGATGAAACTGAGAAGGACTGCGAAGCGACGGGCCGGCAAACAGAGCTCCTCGGAGGAAGGCGAAGATTGGACTGCCCTCAAAGTATACTTCGCGGCGGCAAAGCCGGCAAACAGGCGGCGCTTCTGGCCTTGAGATGAAGCTGATCCACGGGGGCTGCTACCATAGCGGCAATGCGGATCTCGGTGGCTGAACGCGTTTTCCGCGCGATTCGCGACGCGCAACTTGTTCGCGCGGGCGACCGCCTGGGTGTCGCTGTTTCCGGCGGAGGCGATTCCGTGGCGCTGCTGCTGCTGCTGCTCGAATTGCGGGAGCGGCTGGGAGTGGTGCTCAGCGTCGTACACGTGAATCACAAGCTGCGCGGGCGCGCTTCCGAAGGCGACGAGAAATTCGCGGCCCGGCTGGCGGCCGAGCACCAACTGGTGTTTCACGCGCATCATGTTGACGCCGCGGCGGAAGCCCGGCGTTCCAAAATCAATCTGGAAGACGCCGCGCGCCGCGTGCGCTACGCCTACTTCGCGCAACTGGCGGCGAACGGCGCGGTCACGCGGATTGCCACGGCACATACTGCCGACGACCAGGCGGAAACCGTGCTGGCTCACCTCTTGCGTGGAACAGGAATTGCCGGTCTTGCAGGCATCCACCGGGTGTGCGGAGAAGTGATTCGCCCGCTCCTCTCGGTTCGCCGCGCGGAGCTGCGCGCCTACCTTAAAAGCCGCAAGCAGGCCTGGCGCGAGGATGCAACAAATCGCGATACGGGACGGACTCGCGCGCGCATTCGCCGGAAGCTGATTCCGCTGCTCGAGGAGCAGTTTCAGCCGGCGGCGGTTCCGCATCTCGCCGCGCTGGCGGAGCGCGCGCAGGAGAACACCGCCCTGCTCACGGCGCTTTCCCGTGAAGCGGTCCAGCGGTTCACGAAGCCGGAAGGCGGCCGGATTTGCATTTCCATCGAGCACCTGCTCCGGCCTTGGAATCTCTCCCCTTTGGAAGCGACGCGGGCCCTCTCGGCCGAAATGGTTCAGGAACTCGCAGCCCGCGTGAAATCCCGCGCCGGGCAGTTAACCGGGATCCACATCGACGCAGTGCTGCAACTGGCTCAAAGAGGCGAAAGCGGCAAATCACTGCCGCTGCCCGGAGGCGCCAGCGTGCGGCGCGAACATGACGTGCTGGCGTTTTTTTCAACGGCATCGGTGCGGGAAAAATCGCTGGCGTCGGCGACCTCCAGGGGCTTTGAACATCGGATCGCCCTGCCTGAAACCGAAACGCAGATTGTCGTTCCGCAATTGCAGTGCGTCTTCCGCTTCAGGGTGATTGACTGGCCTGCCGAGAGGCGAGACACTAATTTGACAGGCGCGGTTTTGGACCGCGACCGGCTTTCGTTTCCTCTGGTCCTCCGGAATTGGCGTCCTGGAGACCGGCTGCATCCGCTGGGGCGCGAGCACCCGCGCAAGCTGAAGCGCTTGCTGAGTGAAGCGCGTATTGGCGGATGGCAGCGAGAAGCGTGGCCGGTGCTTGCAAGCGGCGGGACCTTGGCGTGGGCCCGCGGCTTTCCTGTACCTGCGGAATTCGCGGCCAACGAAACGACTCAGGCGGCTGTGGTGATCACAGAGGATCCCATACGATGAGCGCCGGGAAAGGCGCACGTTATACGGCGGCGCGCATTGCCGCACGGATCGCCAGCTTGGGAAGGGAAATCACGCGCGCGTACAGAGGGCGGCGCGTCGACGCAGTAATAACCCTCGACCGCGGCTTTGTTTTTGCGGCGGATTTGATTCGGGAAATCGGAGCGCCGGTGGTGTGTCATTTCGTGCGTGAGGAAGTTCGCGACGTGGAAGAGAGCGGCCGCGCTCGCCGCGAAGTTGTTTTCAGCTCGCGTCCCGATCTGAAAGGCCGCGACGTTTTGGTGCTCGATGCGGTGCTCGATAGCGGCGTGACGCAGGATTTCCTTTTGCGCCGCCTGGGCGAGGCGCAGCCGCGCTCGCTCCGGCTGGCGGTGCTTCTGGATAAGCCCGCGAAGCGCCGCGTGGCTTTGGAGCCCGATTACTTTGGGTTCCGCACTGCATCTAAAGAATTATGGGTAGGCTTTGGACTAGCCGCGCCCAACGGAACCGGCCGGAACCAGCGATTTCTTTCGGCCGGCGGCAGAGAGGGAAAGCTTGGCAAAGCGCAAGGGCGCTGACAGGTTTTGGGAAAGTTTCAGGGGCTTTGTGAGGATGATGTGAATACCAGTTCCACGGCAAAGACCGTTTTATTTTGGATTTCGATCGTCTTTCTTGGCGTCATGCTTTGGAAGCTCGTCTCCGCGAACGGAGCGCAAGCTCGCGAGGATACACCGACGTACTCCGAGTTTCTTGCCAAGCTCGATGCAGGTGACGTGAAGGAAGTCACCATGTATCTTGGCACGAACAGCTACGAGCTGCAGGGCGAGTACAAGAATCCGGCGAACCGCAAGTTCCGCGTCACCGCGCCCAAGGAAGATACCCCCGATCTCATCAAGGAATTTCGCGAAAAGGCCGTCCAGTTCACTCCGAAGGAAGTCCGCAGCGGCGATTGGGTGCTGATTTTGCTGAACGCCGCGCCGCTCATTTTGCTGGTGGGTTTCTGCCTCTTCCTGATGCGCCAGATGCAGGCGGGCGGGAACAAGGCCCTGAGTTTCGGTAAATCCCGCGCCCGCCTGCTTTCCGCGCAGCAGAAGAAAGCCACGTTCAAGGACGTGGCGGGCACGGATGAGGCCAAGGAAGAGCTGCAGGAAATTATCGAGTTCCTGAAGGATCCGCAGAAGTTCCAAAAGCTCGGCGGGCGCATTCCCAAAGGCGTGCTGCTCGTTGGGCCGCCGGGCACGGGCAAGACGCTGCTTGCGCGCGCCATCGCGGGCGAAGCGAACGTACCCTTCTTCTCGATTTCCGGCTCTGACTTCGTCGAAATGTTTGTGGGCGTGGGAGCCAGCCGCGTTCGCGATTTGTTTGAGCAGGGCAAGAAGAATGCTCCGTGCATCATCTTCATAGACGAAATTGACGCGGTCGGGCGCCATCGCGGCGCGGGTCTCGGCGGAGGCCACGACGAACGCGAGCAGACGCTGAATGCTTTGCTTGTGGAAATGGATGGGTTCGAGTCCAACGAAGGCGTGATCCTGATTGCCGCAACGAACCGTCCCGACGTGCTGGATCCCGCGCTGCTGCGTCCCGGGCGGTTTGACCGGCGAGTCGTGGTGGCCCGGCCGGACGTGAAGGGCCGCGAGGAAATTCTGCGCGTGCACACCCGCAAGGTGCCCATCGCCGATGACGTCGATCTCTCGATCATCGCGCGCGGCACTCCGGGATTTTCCGGGGCGGACCTCGCCAATCTCGTCAACGAAGCCGCACTCTGGGCTGCTCGTCAGAATCGCAAATTCGTCGGCATGGCCGATTTCGAGATGTCGAAGGACAAAGTCCTGATGGGCGTCGAGCGCAAGTCCATGATCCTCTCGGACGAGGAGAAGAAGAACACCGCGTATCACGAAGCGGGCCACGCACTCGTTGCGGCCATGACTCCCGGCGCCGATCCGGTACACAAGGTCACCATCATTCCGCGCGGCATGGCCCTTGGCTTGACCATGCAACTGCCGATGGACGACAAACACACTTACACGCGCGAATATCTCGAAGCCATGCTCGCCGTGCTGATGGGCGGGCGCAGCGCCGAAGAAATTTTTCTTGGCCACATCACCACCGGCGCGGGAAATGACATTGAACGCGCCACGGAAATAGCCCGAAACATGGTCTGCGAGTGGGGCATGAGCGAGCTCGGTCCTCTCGCTTTCGGCAAGAAGGATGAAGCCATCTTCCTGGGCCGGGAGATCGCGCAACACCGGGACTACTCGGAAGACACCGCCATTCAGATCGATAAGGAAGTGAAGCGTATCGTCTCGGCCGGCTATGAGAAAGCCAGGAACATTCTTTCGAGCAATCGCGAAGTGCTCGAGCGCATCGCTCAGGCTCTGCTTGAGCGCGAAGTCATCGACGCCGCCGAAGTCAAGCTTCTTATGGAAGGCAAGCCCCTGCCGGAAAAACCGCGCACACCTCCCCAGGCACCTCCGGCTCCCGCTGCCGAACCGAAGCCCGTAGGCCGGCCCGAGCTGCGCCCTGCGCCCGGCTTCACCCGCGGCGACAGCCCGGCCAAAGCCTGACAACCGTTAACATCAACAACGCGCAGGGGCACGATGGCGCGTGCCCCTTGTTTTTTGGCCCGCAGGAGTAAAATGGCGACATGGCTAAGCGTACCGGCGAAAACCTCAATGTCACTTGCCCGTGCTGCCGTGCAAAGCTCGTGGTCGATCCTGTTTTCGGCTCCGTGCTTTCGCATGAAGCTCCGCCCAAGGCAGGTCCGAATATCGATCTCGAGAAAGCTCACGACGTTCTCGCGGAACAGCATCGCCAGCGAGAGGACAAATTCGCCGATTCCTGGTTCCAGGAAACCAATAAAGAGGACATCCTGGCCAAAAAGTTTGAAGAAGCCATGAAGAAGGCCAAGGACGCACCCGCGGGCAAACCCATCCGCGATTTCGATTTGGATTGAGAATTAAACCACCATTGCAGATTTCTCGCTTGCGGCAAGCCAAGCTTGCCACCTCTCGTGACACGCTGAGCTCATTTCGGTCTTGAATTTGTCATCGCCTAACGACAATTCAACTTTTCGAGCCTTCGAGAGCAGTTTGTCGTGTGAGCTCTCGATCTTCGACTCAGCACGCTCTGAGATAACAACGTCGCTGCCGTCGATCAGCAGGATGACCAGCTCGCCTGCGAATTTGGCTGTACACTTTTTCCCGCCGATCTTGAATTCGGTCATGTCTTCCCCTGCTCCGCCCTTCCGTTCCCACGCGTCACCGATCTTCATGACCAATTCGTGCAAACACGAGCGGTCAAGGTGCGCGTAAACATCGCTATATACGGGATACGCCTTGTAGTTACTGTAGGCATTCAATAGTTGGACCACGCCTGCGATGGCTACCCGGCCGCCAAAGACGATGCGCGCCCCGCTTTTCGCTTCAAAATACAACCCTGCCGTGTTCATCAAGCCAAGCAGGCAAAGAGTGGCAGCCTCAGTGTGCAGCACACGCGGGTTCAACTCCGCCGCTCGCATAATCCAGAAGCCCTCGAGAACTAGCACCAATCCAAGGACAATCCAGCTCCATTGCCAAAACGTGTGAGCTCTGCCGAGCAAGCCCAGAGTCAGGGTAAAGGCTCCCCAACCGATACTGGACCATCCCGATTTCCGTGCGCGTTTTTGTAACGAAAGGTACATCGCCGCGATCTTCAATCGGTCCGCGTGCGTTTGAGGCGGCATATTGAAGCGCATGCTGATTCGCTCTCCCCAGGCGAGGTCCGGATTGAACCTCAACCTGCAGCGCGGAACTTACAACCTCCGAATACCTTCAGGCAAGCCTGCTCGTTTTTCAATCGGCGCTTTTCCGCGAAATTTGCGCTCCGATCATATTTGACGCGGTGCCCGCGGGACGCTTATTCTGACTCTCGTTGATAACGGATAAGGAGTAGCAATCACTTTGCCCCGCACGCGCACGTCTCCCCTTCAGCCGAATAGTCTCCTGTGTTGTTGTCCTTCCTTGCCGCTGTAGAGGAATTTCTCGTAGCTCCAAAGGAAATCCAAACTCACTCTGTCCGGCCCGCGGAAGTTCCCCAGGGTCGTCACTGTTTTTAACTCCACGCATCAAGGGGTCGCGATGAAATTCATACCGCGAATAGCATATTCGCTTTTCCTGGCGGTGCTTGCGCCCAGTCAAATGTGGCCGAACGGCGCGGATGGCACTGCCCGTTTCTTGAGCGCCATTCCGGAGGAGAACCAAGCTCCAGCGATCTCCACTCCAGTCAGCAAGGACGAAAGGCAAAGTTGCCAGTCCGCGGGGTCTTCTAGGAACCGCGGTCTCTTTCGCAGGTGGCTCGGCCTATCCGCGAGCGTTCAGCCAGCTCAGCCCGGCTGGCTCTCGCCTTTGGCCACGACCTCTGGCCGGCTCAAGCGGGAATTTCGCTACGACCTCTGGACGCAGCCGGCTTCCCCCGGCAAGCGCACTTATTTCTTTGGCGGCAACAAGGGCCTCGAGCTCGTGACCACCGCGCGCTCACAGGTCCTGCTCGGCGTTCCGACATACACCTTACAAGCTCCGCAGGGACCACCCGGCGGTT
>Ga0209062_1003869_pt1 | contig 16584 bp, 13 predicted proteins | sample Coa_R2_2_FD_187158 | JGI IMG/M metagenome (GOLD analysis project Ga0209062, IMG submission 187158) | Surface soil microbial communities from Centralia Pennsylvania, which are recovering from an underground coalmine fire - Coalmine... | ecosystem: Environmental > Terrestrial > Soil > Unclassified...
TCTCGGGTGAACCCGAGATCGGATGGCAGCCGGTCAAGGGTCTCGACCGCTTAAGCGGCGATTGGCGCGCGATTAAACGCGCGCCAATCGCCCTTGACCGGCTGCCGCCGCCCGCAAGACTGCATCCGAGCGATCAAGGCCCTCTCCAAGGGCGGCGCGCCCTTAAGGCTTCTGCACCCACTCAAGATTCAAAAGAGGCCAAATAATTGACCGACGCTATAGTCATCCGCTGCGGCAGCGGATTTGCACCCTGCCGCGGACTTGATCGGAATCCGCAAGGAACAAGGGCGACATGAAATTGGCCGACGACGGCTTTCTCGACATCGGAGTAAGCCGGCTCGAATACAAAATGATTGGCCCCCGTCCCGACGAAGCCGCGACTTTCGTATTGCTCCATGAGGGCCTGGGCTCAGTCGGGCTGTGGGGCGACTTTCCGCTGCGGCTTGCGGCGGCCACCGGCCTCGGAGTGTTCGCCTACTCCCGCTCCGGCTATGGCCGCTCCAGCCCGTCGATGCTGCCGCGGCGTGTGACGTTCATGCATGAGGAGGCGCGCGACGTGCTGCCTCGCGTGCTCGACGCCATCTCCCTGCGCCGCGGCATCCTGCTGGGCCACAGTGACGGCGCATCGATTGCGGCCATCTATGCGGGGAGCGCCGCCGACCATCGGATTCGCGGCCTGGTGCTTCTGGCGCCGCATTTCTTCACCGAGGAGTTGGGCATCGCCGAGATTGCGCGTATGCGAGAAGCATATGAGACCACCGATTTGCGTGCGAAGCTCGCAAAGTGGCACGCCGATCCGGACAATGCGTTCGAGAACTGGAGCGGCCCATGGCTCGACCCGGCTTTTCGACAATGGGACCTTACCGAGGAGCTTGCCTATATTCGCGTGCCGATCCTCATCGTTCAAGGCGATCAGGACCAATACGGCACGCTGCGGCAGGTCGAAGTCGCCCAGGAGGAGTGCTACTGTCCGGTGGAGGCCGTGATCCTGAAGGGTATCCGTCACGTCCCGCATCGCGAGGCGCCCGAGGCGACGATGGCCGCGATAGTGGATTTTGCACGGCGGTTGCAAATAGAGTGATGACGCCATAAGGCGCAATCCGCCTCATTGCCGGGCTCGAACCGGCACTCCATCTGTTTTGGGGAGGAGCGAATGGCTGAGGCCGAGCAGAAACTCGCAACCGGAGCGGCGCGGATCGACTTTGCCACCGATCCGTCGCGCTACCGGCATTGGAAGCTTGCCGTCGAAGGCAAGGTCGCGACCCTGGTGCTCGACGTCGATGAGAAAGGCGCGTTGTTCGCGGGTTACGAGCTCAAGCTCAACTCCTACGACCTTGGCGTGGATATCGAGCTGGCCGACGCTTTCGAGCGCATCCGCTTCGAGCATCCGCAGGTGCGGGTGGTGCTGCTTCGGTCCGGCAAGCCGCGGGTCTTCTGCGCCGGCGCCAACATCCGGATGCTGGCCGGCGCAACCCATGCCCACAAGGTGAATTTCTGCAAGTTCACCAACGAGACGCGCAACGCCATCGAAGACGCGAGCGCCGGATCAGGCGTGCGCACCATCTGCGTCATCAACGGGACTGCAGCCGGCGGCGGCTACGAACTCGCGCTTGCGGCCGATCACATTATCCTGGTCGACGACGGCTCATCAGCGGTGTCGCTGCCCGAGGTCCCGTTGCTCGCCGTGCTGCCGGGGACCGGGGGGCTGACGCGCATCACCGACAAGCGCAAGGTGCGGCGCGACCGCGCCGATGTCTTCTGCACCACCGAAGAGGGCATCAGGGGCAAGCGCGCGGTCGAATGGCGCCTTGTGGACGAGGTAGCGCCGCAGTCGCGGCTTGAGGCCCTCATTGCGGCGCGCGTGCGAGAATTCGCCGCCGGCTCCCCGCCCCCTTGTGGGGATGGGTCGGGGGTGGGGGCTGTGCCGGCGGGCGCTTTCGGAGCCGATGTTTCCGACGCGCCGCCCCGAGCCTCCCCCATAAGGGGGGAAGGAGAAGAGATGGCCGCGCCACATGCGATGGTCCCGGCCGCGAGCGAGGGTACTGAAGGTCGGGAGGGGGTGGGGATCACGCTGACGCCATTGGAACGCAAGCTCGGCGAGGATCGCCGCGAATACAAATACGTGTCGGTTGCGTTTGATCGCGCCGGACGGGTCGCTACGATCATACTGCGCGGCCCCGCGTCGCCGCCTCCGAATTCGGCCGCCGAGATGATGAGCCAGGGTGCAGCGTTCTGGCCGCTGCAGGTTGCGCGTGAACTGGATGACGCCGTTCTGGATGTCCGTCTCAATGAACTCGACGTCGCGGCCATCGTGTTCAAGTCCGAGGGCGAACCGCGAGCCGTTCTCGGCTACGATCTTTTTCTCGACCGGCAGGGCCGGCACTGGCTGGCGCGCGAAGTCCGCCTCAAATGGAAACGCGTGCTCAAGCGCATCGATCTCACCTCGCATTCCCTGGTCGCGCTGATCGAGCCCGGCTCCTGCTTTGCCGGCACGCTCGCCGAGATCGTGTTTGCGGCGGACCGTTCCTATATGCTGATCGGCAGCCGCGACGGCGACAACCGGCCGCCGGCTGCGATCATTGTGGGAGACGTCAATCTGTCCGGCGCGCTGGCGATGAGCAACGGCCTGGATCGCTTGCGCACGCGCTTTCTCGGCGAACCGGAGGCGCATGAGAGGGTGCGTCACGTGGCCGGCGAGATGTTGGACGCCAAAGCCGCGGAAGCGCTCGGCCTCGTCACTTTCGCGCTCGACGACCTCGATTGGGATGATGAAATCCGCGTCTTTCTTGAGGAGCGCGCCAGTTTTTCGCCCGACAGCCTGACGGGACTGGAAGCCAATCTGCGCTTCGGCGGCCCGGAAACCATGGAAACCAAGATCTTTGGCCGCCTCACCGCATGGCAGAATTGGATCTTCCAGCGGCCGAATGCGACCGGCGAGGGCGGCGCGCTGTCGCGCTACGGGACCGGCCGCAAGCCAGAGTTCGACACCAGAAGGACGTGACCATGGAAGTAAAGGGCGGAAGACGTAGGGTGCCCACGCGGTCAAACGGCGAGTTCGAACAACGTGGGCAAAGCGGCATCAGAGACCATGCGAGCGAGGCCAGCACGGAGCGATGCGCGTCTGTCCGTTCTGCGCATCGCGACCGGAGTTCGATTAAAAGGACCTGAACAAGAAGAACAAGAACAGGAGACTTCCATGGATGTCATCAATGTCGATTATTCAACCAAGATTCCGAACAATGTCGGCCTCACCGAGGATCGCCGCATTCTGCGGGCGCTCGAAGGCTGGCACCCCGGCTATCTCGACTGGTGGCGCGACATGGGACCGGAAGGATTCCAGGAGGCGCTGGTCTACCTGCGCACGGCCGTGTCGGTGGACCCCAAAGGCTGGGCAAAATTCGACTATGTAAAGATGCCCGAATACCGCTGGGGCATTCTGCTGGCGCCCCAGGAGGAGAACCGGACCATTCCGTTCGGGCAGCACTTCGGCGAGCCGGCGTGGCAGGACGTGCCCGGCGAATACCGGGCCATGCTGCGCCGCCTGATCGTGATCCAGGGCGACACTGAGCCGGCGTCCGTCGAGCAGCAGCGCCATCTGGGCAAGACCGCGCCGTCCCTCTACGACATGCGCAATCTGTTTCAGGTCAACGTCGAGGAAGGCCGCCACCTGTGGGCGATGGTCTATCTCCTGCACAAGTATTTCGGCCGCGACGGCCGCGAGGAAGCCGAGGAACTGCTGCGCCGCCGCTCGGGCAGCACCGACGCGCCGCGCATGCTGGGCGCCTTCAACGAACAGACGCCCGACTGGCTGTCGTTCTTCATGTTCACCACCTTCACGGACCGCGACGGCAAGATGCAGCTTGAAAGCCTCGCTCAATCGGGCTTCGATCCGTTGTCGCGCACCTGCCGCTTCATGCTGACCGAGGAAGCGCACCACATGTTCGTGGGCGAGACCGGCATCGGGCGCATCATTGCGCGCACCTGCGAGGCGATGCGGGCGGCCGGCATCGAGGACGCCGAAAAGATCGAAGAGGTGCGCGCGCTTCGCGTCATCGACCTGCCCACTATTCAAAAGAAGCTCAATCTGCACTACTCGCTTTCCCTCGACCTGTTCGGCTCTGAGGTCTCCACCAACGCCGCGAATGCCTTCAACGCCAGCCTCAAAGGCCGCTTCCACGAGACGAGGATCGACGATGATCACCGGCTTGAGAACGCGACCTACCCGGTGCTCAAGCTCGTTGACGGCGAGGTCAAACGCGTCGATGCGCCGGCGCTGACCGCTCTGAACATGCGCCTGCGCGACGATTATGCGGCCGATTGCGCAAAGAGCGTCGAGCGCTGGAACAAGGTCATCGAGAAAGCCGGGGTTGAGTTCAAGTTGCGGCTGCCCCACGTGGCGTTCCACCGCCAGATTGGCGAATTTCGCGATATCTGCGCGACGCCTTACGGGGAACTCATCGATCGAGAAGCATGGCGGCATCGCAGTCACCACTGGCTGCCATCGGCCGCCGACGGCGAATTCATTGCCGAATTAATGCAGCCGGTGCAGGGGCCGGGGCAATTCGCAAGCTGGATCGCGCCTCCCAAAGTCGGCATCGACAACAAGCCGGGCGATTTCGAATATGTGAAGATTGCGGCGTGAGGGCGCAGCTACAGCCCGGATTACGCTGCGCTTCCTTCCGGGCTACACCGTCCTTCGCACCCCAAGCCCAACCATGAAGCGCTGGCGGATCTGCACCGGATCGCGGTCGGTGGTGCCGACGCCCGGCTTGTCGTCGATGCGGGCGGCGATGAAGGTCGGGCCGCCGCCCGCGAGCGCGGCGTCGATAAGCCTATCGAAGTCCTCCTCGTCGCCCGCCCAGGCGCACTTGGTCAGTCCGGCCGCGCGGGCGAGCGCCACATAGTCGGCGGTCCCCGCCGCCGGGGTCGGCTGTCCGCCGGTGATCTGATAGAGGCCGTTGTCCATGATCACCATGGTGAGATTTTTCGGCTGCTGCGCCGCAATCGTGACCAGGCAGCCGAGCTGCATGAGCAGCGAGCCGTCGCCTTCGAGCGCGATAACGTGACGCTGCGGCTGCGCCAACGCGACGCCGAACGCGATCGGGATCGCAAGGCCCATGCTGCCCAGCATGTAGAAGTTCTGCGGACGATGTCCGGCCGACCACAAATCGAAATTGGTGTTGCCGATGCCGCCGATCACGGCTTCTTCGTTCCTGAGCCGCGCAACCAGCCGCTTTGTCAGGTCGAAACGGTTGAGGACTTTCGCATTGTCGTAGCTGGCGGCGGCGGAAAGAGGGTTGGACATGGCAATCTCAGTCAGAGCCTCGTTCTGATCACATTGAGCCGTATTTCGAAGTCATGAAAGGGCTTGTCCCGGCCGCCTGCTATTTGCGCTCAGTGCCAGGACGACTCGGCGGCGCCGGGACGAGCCCGGCGCCGCCGCCGCGGGTGATTCGACACGATCGAAATCCGGTCCAAATCTCATCGCGCGCCCCCTTATGCCTGAAACACCTTGCCGCCGGTCAGGAGCGGCGAAAGAATGAAGGCCACGGCGGCCTGCGTCGCGACCGCCTGCTTGATCGAGCGATCGACGATGAACTCAAGCTCGTCATGGCGGGTGATGGTGTGGAACTCGACAGCGAGCGACTCCAGCACCGGACGCATCGTGCGGCACACCAGCGCCTGGCCGAGATTGAATTCACCGAGCGTGCCGCGCTCGGATACGAACATGATGGCCGGCACCTGGTAGGGCACGACGAGCGACGCCAGCACGTTCGGGATTGTGCCGAATCCCGAAGTCTGCATCAGCACCGCTCCGCGCCGCCCTCCCATCCAGGCGCCGGACACAATGCCAAGCGCCTCCTCCTCGCGGGCCGTCGGAAAGGTCAGGAAGTCCGGATCGGCGTGCAGGTTTTTAATCAACGGAGTGAACACTCTGTCCGGCACGTAGGTGACAAGCTTCACGTCATTGCGCTTCAGGGTCTCCTGTACGATCTCATGCCACGGCCGCACCGCAACGGGCGTGGCTGCGTCGATCACGATCGATCCAAGCTGCATGAAGGCGCTCCTCCGGGACGGGCCGAACTATGTTTCACGCTCTCAAGGCGTTCCTAACATGAACCCGTAGCGTGGGCAAAGGCGTCCCTTCGACAAGCGCACGAGCGCCCAGCCCGCCGGAGTGCAACGTTCCGAGGCCGAGGCAGGCAAGCTTCGCTTTGAGCTTGTCGAAGGGCGCCCCACCCTGCAACAGGAAGGTTCACAGCCGGGCAAAGGCGGGTGGATGGCCGGCCGGCTGGCGTGGCGTTTCCTGCGCCTTTGCCCATGATGGCGGCTCCTGATATTACAACGCCCGGGAAAACCGAGGAGCGCGGCGCAGGCATGACGAAACCGGCAAGCTGGCTATGGCCCGGCAGCAAGCGAACCGCGGTTGTCTTCAACGTGTGCCTTGAGGCGTGGTCCGACGGCAAGGCCCCCGGCATCAGCCCGATGGGAAACCCGCTGCCGCCGGGCGTGCTCGACACCATGGCGATCTCGTGGGCTGCGTATGGCGTCAAGCGCGGCATCTACCGGCTGCTCGATTGTTTCCGGCAGCATGGCGCGGCGGCGAGCGTCATGGTCAACGCAGTGATTGCCGAGCGGGCGCCCGAGACCATCAGGGCGATCGCCGATGCCGGGCACGAAGTTCTATCCCATTCCTATGCCATGGACGTGATACCGGCGCTGCTCTCCAGCGACGAGGAGCGCAAGAACATCGCGCGCTGCACCGCGCTGTTGGAGAAGGCCTCGGGCCGCAGGATCGAAGGCTGGCTCAGCCCGCGCGGCACCTCGAGCGCAGCAACGCCGCGGCTGCTGATCGAGGCAGGATACCGCTGGTACGGCGACGTATTCGACGATGACCTCCCCTATGTGCGGACCTTCGACGAGGGCGAGATCGTTGCGATCCCGCTCGGAACCGACGTCAACGACATGCAGTTCATGAAGTACGGTAATGCTCCGAAGACAATGCTGGAATCCTTCCACGAGAACATCGCAATCGCCAGGGAGAAGTCCGAGCTGTCGATCATCGACGTCACCTGCCATGCTCACATTTTCGGCCGTCCGCGCGGCGCCTATTACTATGAGAAGATCGTCGACGCCGCCGCTCGGGATCCCGATATCTGGATCGGGACGCGCGCCCAGATCGCCCACCACGTGTTAGCGCAGGGGGCCTCAAACGATGCCGCTCGATTTTGACCCCGAGGACGGCGACCCTCATCAGGAGATCCGCGCCGGCGTCCGCAAGCTTTGCGCCCAGTTTCCGGGCGAATACTGGCGCCGCCTCGATCGCGAGGCGGCCTACCCGGCGGATTTCGTCAAAGCCGTCACCGCGGCCGGCTATCTGTCGGCCCTCATTCCGGAGGAATACGGCGGCTCGGGTTTGCCGCTGTCTGCAGCCGCCGCAATCATGGAGGAGATCCAGCGTGCCGGCTGCAACGGCGCCGCCTGCCACGCGCAGATGTACATCATGGGCACCCTGTTGCGGCACGGCAGCGCCGAACAGAAGCGCAAATATCTGCCTGCGGTCGCATCGGGAGAACTGCGCCTGCAGGCATTCGGCGTCACGGAGCCCTCGAGCGGCACCGACACATCCTCGATCACGACCTTTGCGCAGCGCGAGGACGGTCATTACGTCGTCAATGGCCAGAAGATCTGGACCTCGCGCGCGGAATATTCCGACCTCATGCTGCTGCTCGCCCGCACGACGCCGAAACATCAGGCGGACAAGCGAACCGACGGCCTCTCGGTGTTCATTCTCGACATGCGCGCCGCCGCGGATGCGGGGCTCACGATCCGCCCGATCCGCACCATGATGAACCACTCCACCACCGAGGTGTTCTTCGACAATGTGCGCATTCCGGCCGAGAACCTGATCGGCGAGGAGGGCAAGGGCTTTCGTTACATCCTTTCCGGAATGAATGCGGAGCGCATTCTCATCGCAGCGGAATGCATCGGCGACGCCAAGTGGTTCATCGAAAAGGCCACCGACTATGCCAAGGAGCGGGTGGTATTCGATCGCCCGATCGGACGGAACCAGGGCGTTCAATTTCCGCTTGCCCGCGCCTATGCGCAGATGCGCGCCGCCGAACTCATGGTGCAGAAAGCGGCGGCCTTGTTCGAAGCAGGAATGAACTGCGGGGCGGAAGCCAATATGGCGAAGCTGCTCGCCGCCGACGCGTCCTGGGCGGCCGCGGAAGCCTGCGTCCAGACTCATGGGGGTTTTGGCTTTGCCGAGGAATACGACGTCGAACGCAAGTTCCGCGAGACGCGGCTCTACCAGGTGGCGCCGATTTCGACGAATCTGATTCTGAGCTTTTTGGCCGAGCACGTGCTCGGTTTGCCCAGGTCGTATTGACGAGCTCTATTGAGCGCAGCCCGGGCCGAGCGCAAGCGAAACCGGGGCCGGCATTGCCTCTGCCCGCTCAATCCGGGCTACGAGCGTACGGCTCTCGCGCGAGGCGGCGGGCGGGGCCGCCCGCGCTCCGATGGTTCACTTCGCCGCCAGGAGCTGCGCCGCCTTTTGGGCCACCTGCGGCGGCGTGCGGTAGATTTGGGCGACCAGTTTCTGCAAATCATCGCCTGCGACCGGGTTGACCTCGAGCTGCGATTTTTCCGCATCCGCCATGAAGGCGGGATCCGTCATGGTGGCCATGAAGGCTTTGCGCAGGGCATCGACGCGCTCCGCCGGGATGCCGGGTGGGGCAAGGAACGGACGACCCATGACCTGGCGGGCGAAAATCAGTTGCAGGATCTGCCGATCCTCGTCGGTCTTGGCGAGATCCACGATGAGCGGAACATCGGGCAAGTCAGGATGCTTCTGCAATGACAACTGCACAAGGACGTTGAGCTTCTTCTCGGCAATCCAGGATCCGTGGGTCGCCTTCACGCTCGACCACGACCAGCCGCAACGGCCCTGCAGCTCGCCTCGCTCCATGGCGAGCACGACATCGTTCCCGCCCGGGTAGCCGCTCACGATTTTCATCTTGGTGCCGAGCACGCCGTTGACCACTTTGGGGAACTGGTCGGTGTCGGCGCTGGCGCCGGTGCCGCCGACCGTCATCTCCTTGGTGCGCAGGTCGTCGAACGTGGTGATGCCGCGCCCCTCGAAAGCCACGCACACGCTGACCTCGTGATTGGCGCTTCCGATCCAGACGAACTTGTTGCCATCGAATTGCGCCGCCTTCTGGCCGAGCAGCGGGTCGAAGCCGGTGCCGCGCCCGATGATGGCGAATACCGAGCCGTCCTTGGGGGCGACGCGATAAAGCCAGTTGGCAAGCCGAAGGCTGCCGGCGCCCTCCATGTTCTTCACCACGATGGTGGGATTGCCTGGGATGTGACCGCCCATATGCCGGGCGAGCACGCGGGCATAAAGATCGTAGGCGCCGCCGACGCTGTAGCCGACGTAAAGCTCGATGTTCTTGCCCTTATAGAAGTCGGCGACGTTTTGCGCCTGCGCCGCCACCGCGGCAATGGACAAAACGATCGCGACTGTCGCAGCGCGCGCCCACATGCGATACGTCATCTTGTTCTCCTCCCGGACGGCACGCACCCGACCCTGCCTGGCGCCGCGTGCGAATTTCGGCGACAAACCGGTGCGCCGACTCTATTAATTGTCATTCGGCTGGGACCGGACTCTACCAGCTTTGCGCCAACTTGTCAGAAACTGCGGCGGAACTCGCGACGACTTGACGCTCTGCGAGCTTTCCGATGTAAACTTGCGAGCGGCGGCAAGCGCCGCCGCATGATATAAAATGATACGAAATTCAGGCCCTGGCGGTAGCGTAGGGCGCAAGAGCATCAGCGTATTGCGCCGCGACGCGAGGCGGATTGCGCTTAAGTTTGTCATCGGGTCGGCCATAGGCCGAAACGTGGCGTAATCTGCTGCACGGCCGCCGACCCTGAGCGACGGGCGAGGAACGCGCGAATGCCGGCTGATATGGCGTCGATGGCTTGGCATGCCCTGGCCTTGCTTTTGGAACCGGCGCGTCTCCTCATTCTGCTGCTCGGCGTTGTCATCGGGCTTGCGATCGGCGTCCTTCCCGGCCTCAACGGCATCGTGGGCATGGCGATGCTGATCCCGTTCACCTACAACATGGACCAGTACACCGCGATGGCGCTCCTGCTTGGCATGGCCGCCGTCATCACCTCGTCGGACTTCATCAGCGCGGTGCTGTTCGGCGTCCCCGGTCACGTTGGCGCCGCCGCAACCGTGATCGACGGCCATGCGATGGCCCGCAACGGCGAGGCGGGCCGCGCCTTCGGGGCGGGATTTGCGGCCTCGCTCGCGGGCGGACTGATCGGGGCCGTCGTGCTCGCGCTGAGCATTCCGATCCTGCGCCCGCTCCTGCTCGCAATCGGATCGCCGGAGCTGCTCGCCTTTTCGTTGTTCGGATTGTCCATGGTGGCGACGCTGTCGGGCCGCGCGCCGCTGAAGGGGCTCACCGTTGCGGGCATCGGCCTGATGATTTCCATGATCGGCTCGCGCTCGGAGAGCGGCACGCTGCGCTGGACCTTTGACACGCTCTACCTTTACGACGGCGTGCCGCTGGTGCCTGCGATGCTCGGGCTGTTCGCTGTTCCGGAACTATGCGAACTCGCAGTCGCCCGCAAAAAGATTGCCGGCGACCAGGCTTCCAACATCAATCTCTCCAATCAGTGGCAGGGGGTGCGGGATGTCATCCAGCACTGGTGGCTGGTTCTGCGCTGCGGCATCCTCGGCACCGGACTCGGCGCAATTCCCGGCATCGGCTCCGCCGTGATCGACTGGATCGCCTACGGCTATGCCCAGCGCACCGAAAAAAATCCCGAGACCTTCGGCAGCGGCGATGTGCGCGGCGTCATCGCCCCGGAAAGCTCCAACAATGCGAAAGAGGGCGGCCATCTGGTGCCGACCATCGCATTCGGGGTGCCGGCCGGCGCTTCGATGGCGATTCTGCTGGGCGCATTCCTGATGCACGGACTGACGCCGGGCCCGGATATGCTGACCAAGCAGCTCGACGTCACCTATACGATCGTCTGGAGCCTGACGCTGGCCCATGTGATCGGGGCGCTGATCTGCCTCTTCGCCTGCCCCTGGCTCGCTCGCGTGTCCACGGTGCGCCCGGAGATCCTGCTGCCGATCGTCGTGTCGCTCGTCTGCGTCGCCGCCTACGAGGGCTCGCACGATTGGGGCGACCTCTACTCGCTGATGATCTTCGGCGTGGTCGGCTGGATCATGAAGCGGCTCGCATGGCCGCGCCCGCCGCTGGTCGTGGGCCTGGTGATCGGCGCCATTTTCGAGCGGTATCTCTACATTTCCACTTCCCTCTACGGTCTCGGCTGGCTGACCCGGCCGGTCGTGCTGGTGATCCTCGCCCTGGTTGCCTGGGCGTTGTACCGCCCCCTGTCGGAGATCGTGCGGAGCGTCATTGCGGAGCTGCGCCAGATCGGCTCGCATCCGCTGCGGATTTCGGCCTCGGCGGCATTCACGGTGGCCATCATCCTTTTCATCATCGCGGCGATCGCGCTGTCGACCGACTGGCCGGCCGCGGCCAAGCCGGTGCCGCTCACCGCATGCGGCATGGCGCTGACTGCCGCGGCCCTCAATCTTGTCAACGAGCTGTTCGGCAAAGAGCAGGCCGCTCACGCCAACGTGGACGGCGGGGTTGCGACCGGCGGGCACGGCCCCGCCGCGGATAAGAACTTCGGGATGTCTTCGGCAAGGGTCCGCGCTCAGGCCGCGGTCTATTTCGGCTGGCTGGCCGGCCTGCTAGTGCTTGTGGCGCTCGTCGGCTTCATTCCGGCGATTGCGGTTTTCATCGTCGCCTATATGCATCTCGGCTTCAAGGAGCCGCTCGCAAACTCGATCGCCTATGCGGTCATCACCACGTTGCTCTGCTGGGGCTTGTTCCACAAACTGCTGGCGGTGGCATGGCCGCAATCGATGCTCGGCGACATCTTCCCGGCATTGCGGGCTTCGCTGGGTTTCATCTGATCGACGCATGCAAGGAGTGAGAATGACGGGCCTTTACGAGCAATCTCCCGGACAGGGCCACAATCGCCCGCCGGTCGAAGACAAGGAGGGGAAGTGGGAGCGCTGGTCGAGGAAGCGCACCTTCGTGCGCGAACTCGCCGGCACCTACAGCGACGTCTATAAATCCCTGCTGGAGCAGCCGCGCGTCTATTCATCGCGCAACCACCCCTGGAAAGGCGGGCCGGCGTTGTACGGCAAGCATGTGATAAGCCCGCAGTCCGCCAATGTGGTGCAATCGATCGAGACCCACATCGAGTGCTATGCGCCCGGCGCCTACGGCCAGAAACACGGCCACCTCAACAGCGCCGTCTTCTACGTGCTCAAGGGCCGCGGCCACGACATCCACGACGGACGCCGCATCGATTGGAAGGCAGGCGACATCATGATCGTGGAGTGCGCGAGCGTCCACCAGCACTTCAATGACGACCCCGAGAACGAGGCGATTCTCCTCGTGTTCAAGGCAAAGCCGCTGTTCCTGTTCATGCACCTCCTGTTCCAGAAGATCGTGTCATACCCGCCCAGCGAGGCTGCGCCCGGACATGAGGATTTCCGGCCGCCAAAGGATTTGTGACGCGACGCGCCAAATGAACTGGAACCGCCGGCGGCGGCACTAATTCCCGTGTCTTCTGAAATCTCTCCCTCGCTTCGATCGGAATTGGAGCAGCCAATTATGGCAACCCCCGGCGGTCCACCGCGCAAGGTCAATCTCAATCTGCCCAGCGACTATCTATCGACGCCGACGACGAAGTTCGTGGAATGGCTGGAGGCCAACACGGCGTCGCTGAGGCTGCTATCGGAGGATCAGATCATCCAAAGGGCGCGCACAGCTCTCGGAGGAGACCTGTCGCGGCTGAACAATGGCGATCTTGCCGCGCATATTCGCGAGTGGGCAAAGTCCCATCAATTCGTGCTGCCGGGCAGTATCGGGCCCGCTCGGGTCCAGGCGGGGGACCCTGAGGTCGTGAACCGCTTGAAAAAGCTCTTCGCCTCCATTTCGCCTGAGGTGAAGTGGGTCTACCCCGGCGGCGACGCCGCAATCAACGTGTCAGGCTTCACTGCGACGGTCAGTTCGGGCCAGACACGATCGACCCTTTCGCTTGGTTGGGATCAAACGATCCAGTTCAAAACGCAAACTTCGGGTATGACGTTCGCTGCTTCGGTCGGACCGCAGAACTGGAGTTTGATCTTCACGATCGGCCGCATGGCGCCGAATATCGCAGATCTCGAGCGGGTCTTTAAGAAGGGCGAGACCGCGATCCGCGGCATTCTATCGAATCTCGACAAGGTCGACTTGAGGGATCCCGGCAAGACAAAGATTGCGTTTTCTCCGTACTTCGACCCGATCAAGAGCGCCGTCGATGCGGCTTCAAAGACGGCTGCGACGCGGCCAGGAGACGTAAGCTTCGGCGCCTGGGCGCAAGGAGGCGTTCCCGGCGCCGGAGGCGCCGGCGGCGTGAGCGCCGGCGTGGGGTTGACGATTCTGTTTTGACGATCGCCGCCCCCTCCCTCCCGTCCCCGTAAGCGGGTCGCAAGCGGAGAGGGAAGGGAGGGGGCACGAAAAGTGGAATAAGCGAGCGCGCACGGGCTGTTGGGAGGCGGCAGATGAGCAAGATTCTCGATGAACGCGACTTTGCATATGTGGGCGACAAGACCGCAAGCCTGCGCGCCGAGGACATCGCCGCCTCGCAGGAATTCCGCAGGATCTACGAGACGCTGCCCAATGTCGTCAGCGCCGAAGACATGCCGTGGGAGCGCTCGCCCGACGGACTCATCAAACATCTGGTTCATCACAAAATGAACACGCGGGAGCGCTGCGTCGAGGCCTACATGCAGTTTCTCAAGCCTGGCGAGCGCTCCGGCAAGCACCGCCACATGTGGGAGGAGGTCCTGTTCTGTGTTGAAGGCTCCGGCTACGACCTGCACTGGGACCTGAATTTCGACTGCCTCGACGCCTTCGAATGGCAGTGGGCCGACGAGCCAAAGAAATTTACCTGGGAGCGGGGCGACTTCATCTACGTGCCGCCGTTCACCATCCACCAGCATTTCAACGACCATGCCACATCGGACGCGCGCCTCATCGTCATCTCGAACCGCATGGTCAAGGAAATGGGCTTCGACTGGTTCGACCAGATCGAGAACGCACCGGGGTTTTGAGTGCGCGTCTCCGATGGCTTGCGCAATGGCGAAAACGCTGTGCTCGCTGGTCGAACTACCGCGGCTCCGCCCCGCGGCTAAGAAGGCCGCCTCGCGCCAAATTGTTGGTATGACGCATGCGGTGATTTCCCCAGAGCGTGGCAGGACCAGGAATCAACGCCGATGTGAGAGCGGCCGCAGTGGCCGTTCCGCAACACCGCAGCCATTTCTCGTGTGGCTCCAATCTCCGTGACCGTCCAACAACTTGAGTTGATTTAATTTTTTATTTTCGACGTTTCGGTAGATCGGCTTTTCGCCGCAGTCGCTGCGCAATTTAGACACAATTTCTGGACATGAACATAGGCGAGCTATCGGCAAAATTGAAACGTTGGTGTGACGCTGAAAATTTCCATTGTGCAGTTTGGTTTGAGGGGGCGAACATGAAATTGGCGCGAGTACCCGGCAGGAGTGCGTTTGCTTTTTTGTTCGGTTGTACAGTTTTTGGTTTTGGCGGCGTGGATCTTGCTCAGGCGCAGTCGGTCTGCAGTTGTCCCGCAGGTTCCTTCAATATCGCGGGCGGACGCTGCCAAACCACCACGCTGTTCTGCGCTAACGGCGCTCCTGCAATACAAGGCGAGGGCGGCTTCTTTTGCAGGGATGAAAGCACGCCCGCTCCTAGGATTTCGAACGGAACCTGCCGTTCGGCAACCCCTGACATCGGCCAGATAGCGTCGTCCCAGCAGCAGCTCTCCTTCTCCACGGTGCAAGGTGTGCTCCGCACCAGGCGCGACCAGCTTCAGGGACCTCTCGGTTCGCAATCAAATCCCGGCTTGCCGCTCGCTTATTCCACGTTCAATCTCGACGACAGCTACCGGCTGCTGGGCTATGCGCCGGCCGACAAGAATCCGGTCTACGGCGCCGACAAAAATCCTCTCTATAAAGCCCCTCCGGCCCCCGCAATGGCGGCCGGCCCCGCCTGGGCGGCCTGGGTCGAGGGGCAAGGCGACTGGGAGAAGCGAAACCCGCTCAACGCAAATGACATCGGTCGCACCCAGGACACCTACGGCGTTCATGCGGGCTTTGACGGAACTTGGAAGAACGCCTGGCTGCCAGGCGATTTCGTCGTCGCCGGGCTGGTGACCAACTGGACTTCCAGCCGCATCAATCTTACTGGCAGTCCTGCTTCGCTGCGGCTGGAAGGGCCGGGCGTCGGGCTCTACTCGATGTACATCAACGGCGGCTTCTCAGCGGATCTTGTCGGGAAGTTCGATTTCTTAAATCTCAACGAAGACCTGGCGGGACTGGGCCTGCCCAACAGCTCCATCGGGGTGACGAACGCCGGCCTGAGCGGAAACATCCAATACAAGAATATGTTTGGCGCCAGCTTCGTGGAGCCCACCGCGGGCTTTATGTTTACGCGCACCATGTTCGGCGACAATGCCGCCCTGATGGGTCTGCAGGACGGGTCCACGTTGCGGCTGCAGGCCGGCGCACGGTTCGGCACAGCCTTCAATGTCAACGGCGTCAGCTTCGAGCCGACCCTGGCGCTGCTCGTCTACAGCAACGTGATCGCGGATGGAACGACCGTCGCCACGGTCCCGGTTCCGGTGCCGATCACGCCGACCGACCAGGGCCTTGTGCGCGGAGAGGTCGATCCGGAGTTGAATCTCGATTTCAACAACGGCTACACGGCCTACATCAGGGGATCGGTCTATTTTGGCGCCGAATTGGTGGGCGGGTTTGCCAAGATAGGGCTGCGCAAGCAGTTCTGAGCCGGCGGTTTTGAGCCGATCGAGCCTCGCCGAACGCGGTGGCGGGTCAGTTTGAAATGAGCGCCGATGCTGCCCGCAGCCGCACAACTGCCTGGCGCAGGCGCAGAGCTCTCAGTGCTCCGCACACCCTCGTGCATTAGATTTGGTGCCGAAAAGAGGAGCTGCCGATTCGATTGCGGACGAACTGAGGCAGCGCGGCTTCCACATTGCTTCCGCATTGAAGTGCGTCTTGGCGCAGACGCCGTGAGCTGGCTCGCACTTGTGACACACGAAGTCATCGTATTTGAGGTGCTGATGATATTTGCGGGCCGTTGCATGGAGGGCGCTCCAAGACAACCTGGAGTTGACAAACCCAGATGGGGCATATAATAACGGGTCCAGTTATCATGGTTATCAGGAGATAAGTGAGAGCGCCGGAATAGCCTCAGATTTTCGAAATTCCCATGTAGTGACAAACCCCGCGGCCGGCCTGTGGAAAATCAATGCGTTATGTGCGAAATAGGGTAACTGCCCAGGTGGGATAGCCATCCTTTCGATGTTCTGCCGGTAAGATTTTTCTAGACAGCGGAATCGCGTTTCGATTCAAGGATTCATGAATGGCGATTCGCAATCTGAGCCGACGCGGGAAGA
>Ga0209062_1003872_pt1 | contig 16578 bp, 15 predicted proteins | sample Coa_R2_2_FD_187158 | JGI IMG/M metagenome (GOLD analysis project Ga0209062, IMG submission 187158) | Surface soil microbial communities from Centralia Pennsylvania, which are recovering from an underground coalmine fire - Coalmine... | ecosystem: Environmental > Terrestrial > Soil > Unclassified...
TCTGGACACGAACCTTGCCGATAAATTCGTTGGCATGTACGTGAACGAGCGCACTTTGAACTATGGCGAGGACGGCCGAGAAGCGATCCGCAAACTGCTTACTTTAGGGCATGAGCGCGGAATCATCCCGCATCCGGTGAAAGTGGACTTTGTCGGTTAGTTAACACTTCCTTGCAATGCAAACAGCCCCGTCATGCCGGGCGAAAGACTACTGACCAACTCTGTTTTGTATCAGGGCACGACTTTTTAGTCGTGCCATAACTTGCACAAAACACATCGGGCTTTTGAACATTTTTCGAGTGTAGACCAAGCATAGAGTCGTCATTCTAAGCCGCGTCCAGGGTCCCCGACACGCGATTTGAGTGTTGGCCTTGGCCCCTGGGTAATGAAAATCTTTGCTGATTAACAAGAAGCCCCGCATAAAACGGGGCTTTTTGCTTTCATTGCATAAGTTGCTATCGGAGTGCTGTGGTAAGTTCCGGCAGTGCTGGCGTGCCTTCCAATCTCACCGCCTGCAAGGCGCTCGGATTCAGTCCCAACGAATACAGAATGGAAGGCGCAACCTCCGAGGTTGTCGTAGGTGTGGATATCGTCTTCCAATGTAACGCCGGATTGGACACCAGCAGCATTACGTTCGTGTCATCATGCGAGAAGCCGCCATGCTCCTCCAGCTTCTTGCTGCTTCCCGTGTAGGTGACGCCTGTGTTTGGTGTGACAATGATGTCCGGAGTGCGCGGATCAAGACCCGGCCCGAGTCCGGGCGTGTTGTAGTTCAAAGCCAGGCTGGGACCGTAGAAGATCTGACCCAGACCGATGCTCGAAGCGTTTTCCTCAAGGGTTCCAACAGCTCCCTCTACATCGACGCCCGGCTTGAGCCACAGCAGCGAGATGTCATCTTCTGTTGGGCCGATACCGTTTGGATTGGCGGGTGATTCGGAATCAGGCAGGAAGCTTGCCAGAAGCGTTGCCGGCGATGTGCCGTTGCTCGTTTTGCCCGGATGGGCCTGGTAGAGGTTCGGATCGATAGGCGACTGGCCGTGCTTGGCTGTGATGATGATCAGCGTGCTCTCGAATTCGCCTGTGCTCTTCAACGCATGGACTATGTCGCCGATGGAAGCGTCAACATATTCGATCTCCTTGAGAAGCGAAGGCGACGGAGCGCCTGCCGCATTCAGATAGCCGCCTTTCACGCTGCCTTCGATCAGCTTTTGTCCTACGCTGACCGCCTGAAAGTTCATGCCGTAGATCGTTGGCACGGTGGCGGACTTTCCATTGTGTGTTCGGCCGTGAATCTCATTGAGAATCGCGTTTACCTTCAGAGTGTCGTAGCACTGGATGTTATCGAAGCTGTTGGTCCAGGCGGTCAGGTCGGAGCCGGGATCGCGGACAGCCGCGCAGGATTGCCCTTCAGAGGTAGTAACACCGGGCAGGGCTACAACATTGGAATTAATCTCCGGAGAGTAGTAGTCGTCGATAGTTCCGCCGGGGCCTGCAACTGAGGAATAGGCAGGATGCTTGTCCGACCATGCGGTGTAGCCTCCTGCCGCATGGATTACACCGAAAATAGTGTTCGTCCGCACAAAGTTCCACGGATAGACAGGGGCGCATCCCGCAGCCGGATCACGCGGAAGACGTTTTGGGTCGATCGATGCGATGCCGCCGTCTGTCAGGCTCGCTCCGGGCGCGCCGCCGTTCAGCTTGGTCTGGTCAATGTCGATTCCCTCTTCATATTCCGTTGTGGTTCCAGTCGGCAAGGTGTATGGAGTGCATGGTCCCGCCGCCACTCCATTGCCGGTCGTCTTCGCCGGCGCATCGAGGGAGCGGTCATAAGCTACGTCGTAATAGACGCCCATTGTCTTCGGAGTTGCGCCCGAAACAATGCTCATCAATCCAGGGAAAGAGTCTGAAGGCCTCGAAGTGGAAGCCGCTGTGTAGTTAAAACCGTGATATCCAAGCGCAGCCAGGTTAGGGCAGTACGGCTCGCCGCCGTTTACGCCCTCTATTCCATCCCTGCAGTTCAGGAAATCGACAGCGTGCATGCCGTCGATGCTGAGAAGCAGCACATGCCTGATGTGATGCTCGCGATGAAAGTCATTGTCTTCCGCAGATAAACGCGCCGGGGTTGTAAGTGCAACAGTAATTGCAGCACTCGCTGCTAACAGCCAGTAGGGTTTCATATGAACCTCCACAAGCTTGATAACAGGGCGTGTTGTTCCGATGTGTTAAGAGAAAATGAATAGGTAGATGTATTAGTGGCAAGATACAGTATCTAACTGGAATATTTAAAGCAAAGTTAATATCAGACACTTTCTTTGTTAAGATATTCCGCTTATTTCCTTATTTTAAGCGGGCATTAAGCTTACTTTGCTTATCTGGCTCGCTCCATGCCAGCTCCTCGACCAGCCGCAGATGTGATTACAGCGAGAGTAAAAAATATTAAAACTGAAGCAACAAAAAATGCCTCCGCTTTTGGCGCGGAGGCATTTTCTTTCAGCTTGCTCTGAAATCTTAAGCTTCGGGGAAATGAAATCCTGTTTTACCCAATCACGCGCGAAAGGCTGCGCGCGATCGTATCTTTGGGCACATAGCCCACGATCTGGTCAGCGACCTTTCCGCCTTTAAAGAGCAGCAGCGCAGGGATTCCGCGGATGCCATAACGCATCGGGGTGGCCTGGTTGCGGTCCACGTCCATCTTCACTACCTTCAGCTTGCCGCTGTACTCGGACGCGACCTCATCAACGATTGGAGAAAGCGCTTTGCATGGTCCGCACCATGCCGCCCAGAAATCAACCAGAACAGGCTGATCCGACTGGAGCACCTCCTGCTCAAAACTCGCATCGTTTACCTCAACTACCGCCAGACCTGCCATGCTCCTCCTTTTGTATCGTTCCGCCCGGTTTTCGGGGCCTGCGAAACCATTTCATTAGATGATAAACGGTAGAGAAAAGTCGCAACAGTGGTCAGCGCTTCAAATGCGCGATGCAGATTTGCCGGGTACCCATGTTTAGTGAGCCGAATGCGAACCAACGTGGGTCTATCAAGTCACGCGTAAGCGCACCCCTTGATTCCCCTGTTCTTACCAGGACTCCACCCCGCTTTGGATGGTGGCCCATTCTATCTTCCCGCGTGGGGTAGTTCAAGCCATCTGTGAGTGGGAAAGGTAACGTTCCCACTCGCACCTTGACACGCCTGCTACTATAAGAATGGAGAAAGATCGTCTGAAGAAACGCCCGTGATCCACGGGCGTTTTGCTTTTAGGACAGCGTAGAAAGAGGAATTTACAAAATAAAGGATGGGGTAAGACGCAGACGATAATCAAAAAGTAAACAGAAGTTAAGCTAACCAACTGATTCTAAACGATCTCCGTACAGAGCAAGCGCTGTAAATTACTGAAAATAAATGATCTCCGTACAAAAGAAAGGGGGGATCACGCGTAGGAGAGAAACGTAAAAAAAGGATGCGATCTTTGGGATCGGTGCGCCCGCTTAACTAGACACTCTTCGTTCAGGGATGGGGGCCATCAGGAATACGATTATGCGACAAAGTAAAAGCGCCCGGACTCGCTTGGCGAGTCACGGGCGCTAGAGCAGCCCTCCCCCAGAACTGCCCACGGATGCGAAGTTAAACGTCTGTGCCGACTTCTGTAAAGAAAACTTAAGTAATGTAATGGTAACTTGAATCAGGCTTTATACATAGCCCAATTCGACGCGGCAGAGGGCCGGGTTTAGCTGGAGATTGCAGTCGATGATTTCGACAGGCTCTCCTTCCACATGTTTCAGGACCAGTTCCTTTGCGGCTTCTACCCCGATCCCGGGCTGGAGGAGCAACAGGACGGAGGGTCCGGCACCACTGAGCGTCACGCTGAGAACGTTGTCTTTGCCGGAAAGAGGCAACAGCTTTCTCAGCAGTGGACACACTTCAGCGCGATAAGGCTGGTGCAGCCTGTCTTCGACTGCCGTGGACATAAGCTCGGCATGGCCGGTGGCAAAGGCCGCAGTGAGCAGAGCAACGCGCTGCAGGTTGGCAACCACGTCGGCGCGGCTGAATGTCTCAGGCACCACCTTGCGGGAGAGCGTGGTCGCGAGCGGATTTCGCGGCATGACGACCATCGCCTGCCAGAGAGAGCGCGGCGTTAAAGAAATAGCCTCAACTTCATCGCCTCGCCAGCAGGCAACGGTGAAGCCTCCGAGCCAGCAGGCGGCGGTGTTGTCGGGATGTCCTTCGAGCTTCGATGCTTCGGTCAGGATGCGGCCGCGGTCCCAGCCCAGCTGGCCAAAGTGCGAGGCCAGCGCCACGCCGGCAAGCCGTGTTGCCGCCGATGAGCCGCATCCCATGCCCAGCGGAATTCCATTGCGCACATCGATGGCCAACGGTATTTCAGCAATGTGTTGCTGACGCAGGACGGATTTGTATGTTTCCAGCAGCAGGTTGTTTTCAAGAGCGCCGCATATGTCGGCATTGCGTCCGCTGGCGTGGATGGAGAAGTGCTTCCCGGGCGCGGCTTCGATATCGAGATACAGGGTAAGCGCGAGAGCCAGCGCATCGAAACCGGGACCAAGATTGGCCGAGGTCGCAGGCAGGCGAAGATGAAGACGTTCTCTGCTCATCGTGCGGCAGCCCTTTCGAGTTCGCGCAGAACCTGGTCGGCGGATGCGTCCAGTTCTATGGAGTTGCGCCGGGTTATTTCAATCTCGGGGCGAAGGCCGTCGATCTCGGAGGGTTGCAACAGGTCGCCGCGATGGTAGGCGATGGTGTAGTCGGAGTCTTTGAGCGTGTGGCCTGTGAGCAGCAGGACGACTCTTTCGCCCGTCTGCACCTTGCCCTGCTGCAAAAGTTTTTTGAGGCCGGCGAGCGTTACGGCAGAGGCCGGCTCGCAGCCAATTCCCTCTTCGCCGATTTCGGCTTTTGCCAGCGCAATCTCGGCTTCGCTTGCCTGCTCGCAGTAACCGCCGGTCTGCTGAATGATGCGTACAGCCTTTTTCCATGATGCAGGGTTGCCGATGCGGATCGCCGAGGCGCGTGTGTGCGCTTCGACCGGTTCGAGTGCCTCGCCTCCGTTTTCCCGCAGGCTGCGGTAGAGCGGGTTTGCGCCTTCGGCCTGAATGACGGAAATTTTCGGCAGCTTTGTGGTCAGGCCGAGGTGCTTCATTTCCAGAAATGCCTTGCCCAGCGCAGAGCTGTTGGCCAGGTTTCCGCCGGGAACGATGAGATGATCGGGGACTTCCCAGTCGAATGCCTCGGCGATTTCGAGCGCAGGCGTTTTCTGGCCTTCGAGACGATAGGGATTTACGGAATTGAGCAGATAGACCGGAGCCCGCTTGACTACCTCGCTCAGCACGCGCACACAGCCGTCGAAATCTGTGCGCAACTGGAGAGTAACGGCGCCATAATCCATGGCCTGCGATAGCTTGCCCCAGGCAATTTTTCCTTGCGGAATGAGGACGAGACTGCGCATGCCGGCGCGGGCAGCGTAGGCGGCCATTGCGGCAGATGTATTTCCCGTTGAAGCGCAGGCCACCCAGTCGAAGCCCAGCTCGTGCGCTACGGAGAGCGCAGTGGTCATGCCAGCGTCTTTGAATGAACCGGTTGGGTTCATGCCCTGATGTTTGGCGTAGAGCTGTTCGATTCCGGTGGATTGGGCCGCTTTTCGCAGATGGTAGAGCGGCGTGTTTCCTTCCCGGAGGGTGACGATGTTTGCTTCATCTTTGAGGATATGCAGCATCTCGCGGAAGCGCCATACACCGCTTTGGTCGGCTTCAGCGTTGGAGCAGCAACGCTCCTTCCACAGCCAGCGCAGGGCGCTTGCATTAGGCTTGCGGATCTCCGCCATGCCCGCGCTCCATGACGGGTAGACCACTTCATATAACTCGCCACATTCGGCGCAGCGGAAGTTCTCTTTCAACTCGCGTTGTTCGACTACACGCGCGCACCCAGTGCAGCGCAACTGATGTCCAGAATTTTCCATGGATACTTCTTAGCCTAGCATCTGCTTTCTGAACTCTCGACTTTAGCTCGGTTTACTGTCTCTCCCGGGTTTGGCTATGCTGAGGCAACAAGATAAATTCGTCTTAGTTTCGGGGGACGTTTGGGAGTAATCGTATAAAATCGTCTACATGCCATCTCTGCTTACGCCTCGCGAGGCTGCAATGCGTCTCGGTATTTCTTATCCGACGATCAAGCAGTGGCTTTATCGGGGAAAGATCAAAGCGGTGAAGACGCCGGGTGGCCATTACCGCATCTCTGAAGCAGAGCTGGACGCGTTTTTGCACAAGGCGAAGCGTCCGGAGACGCCAAAGAGGCAGATGATGCGCAACTTGAGCGGTCGCAACCAGCTGGTGGGGCGCATTGTGGAAATAAAAATCGAAGGGCTGCTGGCGCAGGTGAAGCTGTCAATTGGAGGGCAGATTATTAACTCGATCATTACCGCGGAAGCGGTGCGCGAGATGCAGCTTAAGGTGGGAGAGACGGTTGCGGCGCTAGTGAAATCGACGGAAGTGATGGTGCTGCGTGTATAGGCTGCTTCTCGTTCTGTTACTGGCTTCCGTAGCCTCGGCACAGAATCTGCGGCTGGCCGCGGCGGCTGATCTCCAACCCGTGCTGCCTCCGATTCTTGCGGAGTTTGAGCAGCAGACGCACGTTCATGTCGATGCTGCGTATCAGTCTTCAGCAACACTGGCTATGCAGATTCAGAATGGCGCACCGTTTGATCTATTTCTGGCAGCCGACTTGTCGTTTCCACAGCGGGTAATTTCAGAAGGACTGGCGGATGCTGACAAGCCGTTGACGTATGCTCGCGGCACGCTGGTTCTGTGGACGCGCAATGATTCGCCGTTCCGGCAGCTTTCGGTGGATACGCTGCGCGATCCGGCACTGAAGGCGCTGGCGATTGCGAATCCTGAGCATGCACCTTATGGGCGCGCTGCAGTGGCTTCACTCAGGGAGCTGGGGCTTTACGATCGGCTCAAGCCGAAGCTGGTGATTGCTGAGAATATCGCGCAGGCGGCGCAGTATGCGGATTCCGGAAATGCTCAGGCGGGATTGATTTCTCTCACCTCGGCTCTCTCGGAACGATTGAAGGCTAACGGGCATTACATCGCTATGCCGCGTGATTCCTATCCGGCGATTCTGCAGGGCGCTGTTGTGATGAAGAATTCTTCCCACAGGACACAGGCCCATCAGCTTCTTGATTTTCTTATGTCGCCAGCGGTTCAAAAGGAACTCGAAGCGCGCGGGCTTGAGCCGGTTCGCTGATGGATATACAGGCCCTCTGGCTCACGCTCAGGCTCGCCATCGTAACAACTCTTCTGTTGCTCTGCATTGCCATCCTGCTCTCGCACTGGCTTGTCTATGGAAAAGCGCGTTGGAGAATTGTCGTTGAAGCTGTTGCGACTCTGCCATTGCTGTTGCCGCCTACGGTTCTGGGTTTTTATTTGCTGGTTCTGCTGGGGCCACGCACAGCGCCTGGGCGTCTGCTGATTCAGGTGGTCGGGCATCCGGTGGCCTTTTCGTTCAGCGGATTGGTGATTGGCTCGATGATCTACAGCTTACCGTTTGCCGTGCAGCCGATTACCAGCGGTTTCGCGGCGATTGCGCCTGAGGTTCTCGATGCCGCGAAGCTGCTGGGCGCGAGCCGACTTCGGATTCTTCTTGACGTGCTGCTGCCGCTGGCGCGCCGTTCGATCTTCACCGCTGCCGTGCTTTGTTTTACGCACACGATCGGCGAGTTTGGCGTAGTGTTGATGATCGGCGGAGATATTCCCGGCGCGACTCGGACGCTGTCTATCGCTATCTATGATCAGGTGCAGGATTTTCGCTATACCGAGGCGAACCACACGGCGATTCTCCTGCTGGTGATTTCATTGCTGGCGCTCATTCTTGTTTATGGATGGGGAAGGCAGGCGCGCCGTGCCTGATACAGCTTTTCTTACCGCGGAAATTGAGCACCACTTCGGATTGTTTGATCTGCGCATCAGTTTCGGCCTTACTTCGCCGTGGACAGTGCTTTTTGGGCCTTCCGGCGCGGGAAAAAGCACGATTTTACGTATTCTCGCAGGCCTTATTCAGCCCCAAAACGGCAAAATTACGCTACAGAAATGCGTACTTCTGGATTCAAATGAAGGCGTATGCATCAGCACGGGCAAGCGAAGGATAGGCTATGTCACCCAGCAGCCTGCGCTCTTTCCACACATGACGGTACGGCGCAATGTGGCTTTTGGGCTCCATGAATTTTCGCCTGAAGAACGCAACCGGCGCGTGAGTGAGATGTTGCGGCTTTTCCGTGTCGAAAGACTGGCGGAACGGTTTCCGCGGGAGCTGTCCGGCGGGGAGTATCAGCGGGCCGCGCTGGCGCGGACGCTTGCTCCGGAGCCTAAGCTGCTCATGCTCGACGAGCCTTTCTCAGGACTGGATGCTGAGTTGAAGGAATCGATCCTGAGCGAATTGACAGCGTGGCTGGCGGAGCGTGAAGTTCCTGCCCTGTATGTCTCGCACGATGTGGCTGAGGCTTACCAGACGGCTGCGGATGTCATCGTGATAGAAAACGGCAGGCTGGAAACGCAGGGGCCGGTCCAACAGGTGCTGGCCTCTCGGCGCGAGCAGTTGTTGCGGCAACTCGGAGTCAGCCTACCCACACCGGCTCCGGCTCCAGATGGATCGCAAATTTTTCCTCAACCCTAGCGGTGATTGCGTCTCGGAGCGCGGCGATGTCGGCTGCGGAAGCTTCTCCGCGATTGATAAGCGCCAGCGTGTGTTTGCTTGAGATTCCGGCGCGGCCAAAGACATACCCTTTGTGGAAACCTGCCTGATCGAGCAGCCACGCCGCAGGGACTTTCACCTGCCCATCAGCGGCTGGATAGTGCGGCACACTTGTACTATTGGCATGGGCAACGATCTGCGCGAAGTGGTCCACGGAGATGACCGGGTTTTTAAAGAAACTGCCTGCGCTCCGGCAATCCGGGTCGCCGAAGACGATCAACATTCCCTTTCGACTGCGAATTTCGCGGACTGCGGATGCAGCTTCAGCGAGCGAAGGAGGCGTAGTTTTGTTCTGAAAGTATTGCTTTAAATCTGCATAGGAGATCGTTGCAGGAACGTTATTTTTCAGCCCGTATTCTACTCGCGTAACGATGTATCGATTGCGACTGGTGGTATTGAAAATGCTACGCCGATAGGCGAAACCGCACTCTGCTGTGGTTAATTCGACAAAGCGCAGAGTTTCGAGATCGAGCGCGCGGACCAGGCGAATTGTCTCCGAAACTTCCTGTCCGTAGGCGCCCACATTCTGCACCGGGGTTCCGCCGACGCTACCGGGGATTCCGGCCAGGCATTCGATACCGCCGCAGTTCTGTTTGACGGCCAAGTTGACGAATGCATTCCAGTCCTCACCTGCCGCCACGGAAAATTTTGTTATGTCTTCGGATATGTGCTGTTCGACTCCCCTCAGAGCTATGTGCAAAACCACGCCGGGAAATCCGGCGTCGCTGACCAGCAGATTGCTTCCCCCGCCCAATACAAAAAGCCGTTCATTTTGCTCCCGCGAAAAATGAACGGCTTCCAATACCTCGTCTTCAAACGACGCCTCAATGAACCAGCGTGCCGGGCCGCCGATGCCAAAGGTTGTATATGGGGCGAGGGGAACGTGTTCTGAAACCTGCATTCAATTCAAGATATCAGTGTTCGTATAGAGGGGTGGCGCGAGTATTGCAGGCTTCGTACAATAGAAGCAGATGCCGGGCTTTGTCCGGGGTGGAGGAACAAACGTGTACCCAGAAATTATGGTCATACCGATGCGCGAAGAGCTGACCCGCGCGGGAATCAAGGAAGCGCGGACGGCTGAGGAGGTGGATGCCGCGCTGGCGAAGCCCGGAACTACGATGGTGGTTGTGAATTCAATCTGCGGCTGCGCCGCGGGCAAGATGCGTCCGGGCGTGCGGCTGGCGCTGCAGAATGCCACTGTTCCCGATCAATCGATCACGGTATTCGCCGGACAGGACCGCGAAGCTACGGAGCGGGCCCGCTCTTACTTTGAAGGCAATCCACCGACATCGCCCGCAATTGCGATTCTGCGTGATGGCAAGCTGGTATATCTGATGCAGCGCTTCATTATTGAAAACAACACTGCTCAAGGGATTGCGCAGGAACTGGCACGCGCTTTTAATGAGCTTTGCGCGAAGGCCACGGCTTAGTTTTTGCAGCATTTACGGCATGGCTAAAAGCCAGACCATTGTGAAACAAATTTTTCAATAACAAAGCCCGGTCAATGCCGGGCTTTTTACTTGCGCGATTGTGAAATTCAATTCATTCCGGTGGGCACGGCAAAATCTACGCCAGCTTCCCTGTTCGCCCTCTCTGTAGCGGATACGTCGATCTTATCGAGGGCAATCTCCGGCCTGCGGCCGGAGGCAGCATCGTCGAGCACATAGAGCGTTGTCTTCGTGATGGCATAGTTGTGGATCTGCTGTGAGTGTCCATCTCTGAAGACCAGCGTGACTGCGGCCTGTGGAAGAGGCTCAGACGGAGCAGGTGGTGGTGGAACGTCTTGCGCCTGCTGCTGAGGCTCATACGCTGGAACCGGTTCAGGCGCGTAACTATTTTCGGCCTGTTCCGCGTAACCAGTGTTATCGGCCTGCTCCTGATTTGAAAAGTTCGCAGACTGATCGTTCAGTGACCAGCCGTCCTGGTAATCCCAGTAATCATTCAGCAGACCCGGAACCAGGTAGGCGGAGCGGGCGTAGAAATACGGCAGGTAAGGCTGTCTGTAACGAGAGTAGGGATAGCGGTGATAACCATGATGATGATCGGGAGAAGGTGCAGGATACCTGTTCGGCAAATGTACTGATTGAGTTCCGATTCTGGCATGCATGCCCGGACGATATTGCGGAGGAGTGCTGAAATTGCGCGGCGCCATGATGGGCGCCGGCGAGAAATGCGTGCCCGCGTTAAATCCGCCGTTGATATGCGGCGCTGCGAATCCGCGCGGAGCAGAAAAATTGCCTGGATGGCCGGAGAAACCACCGGAATGTCCCATCGGAGCAGATCGTTGAGCAGGAGCAGCCGCCAATCCGGCTGTAAGGAACGCGGTAAGCAGCCAACGCATACTCACCTCCAACTTCTTATTAGACGCCCGCAGGCCGTCGACTGTTCAGGAATTTTGTCCGGTTTGGCGTTTCGCAAGGTGCGGCTACTTTGCGGTTTTGACCAGCTGAGCGGCTGCGCGCATCGCTTTTTCCGTAAGAGATTGTTTTGTGTGCGGAAGCTCTTCCCAGGGATCATCTTTGAGACGCTTCTTCCACGTAGCGAAATTTGCCACGGAAAACTGGTTTGGATTGCCATTGCGCAGTTCCTCCCAGCGCAGAGGAATGGCCACGCGCACACCCTTTCTGCCGCGCGGCGAATATGGAGCGATGGCGGTTGAGCCGCGGTCGTTGCGCAAGTAGTCGAGGAAAATACGTCCTTTGCGCGCTGACTTGGTCATCTTGATGAGGTATCGATCGGGGCGCGCGGCTTCAAGGATGCTGACGACATTGCGTGTGAAGTCCTTCACCTCGGGCCATTCGTGCTTCGCGTGAATGGGCGCAACGACATGCAGTCCTTTTCCACCGGTTGACTTTATGAACGAGACGAGCCCGAGTTCCCTGAGCACGTCGCGCACTTCGATTGCGCTTTCCGCCAGGATTTTCCATTCGATTTCGGGATCGGGGTCGAGATCGAAGATGATTATGTCCGGCTTTTCCAGTGCGTCGTTGCGCGAACCCCAGGGATGGATTTCGAGAACACCCATCTGCGCCAGGCCAACCAATCCTTCCTGCGTGGAAACTGTAATGTATTCTTCCGAACCTTCGTCCTTTTTGTTCGGAACTGTTATGCCCTCTACTCCCTTCGCGACTCCCTGACCGATATGCTTCTGGAAGAAGCAGGGTTTGCCGCTGCCTTCGGGGCAGCGCACGATGCTGAGAGGGCGCCCTTCAATGTGCGGCAGAAGATGATCGGCTACTTCAAAGTAGTATTCGGCAAGCTGCTGTTTTGTCAGCTTGCTCTCTGCGTCCAGTATTTTGTCGGGATGGGTCAGGTGGAAGCCTTCGAGGGTATTGGCCGACTTCTTATTCGGCTTCTCGGTAGATTCAGCCGGCGGCGTTTCTTTACGAGCCTTTGGAGGCTTAGGCATGGCAACCGGCTCTTCGCGACGAATCTCTCTCGGGTCCTTATCTTCGCGCAGCCCCTGGAACGATGCCTGGCGCACACGATGGTCGCCGGTCCAGGTGGCAAACTGCACCTCGGCTACCAGCTCCGGTTTTACCCATCGGGCGTCTTTCTTTTCTTCGGCGGCCAATTCCCTAGAAAACGGCGATCTGGCCTGCTGTAGTTCCTCAAGGCGCTTGCGCAGCATTTTTTGGGTAGCCTGGGTAAAGCCTGTTCCTGTGCGTCCCGCATATTCCAGCTTGCTGTCCTGGTAATAACCAAGCAGCAGCGAGCCGATGCCGCGGCCACCATCACCGGGCGGCGTAAAACCGCCAATCACAAACTCCTGCTGATGGACGCACTTTGCCTTCAGCCATGTCTTGCTGCGTTCAGAGGTGTATTTCGAATCAGCCAGCTTGGAGACAATGCCTTCGGCTCCGATCTTGCAGGCGTTTCTGAATGTTTCTGCGCCGCGTGAGCGGATGTGCTGGCTGTAGCGCAGGATGCTGTCGTCGTTTAATTCACCCAGCAGCCCTTCAAGCATTGCTTTACGTTTTTCGAGCGCTAACCCGCGCAGGTTGTGCCCGTCGAGGTGGAGCAGATCGAAGGCGAAGTACGTAAGGTGAGCGTGTTTTTCATCCTGAAAAGCGGCTTGCAGATCGGCAAAGCTGGTCTTGCCCGATTCGTCCAGCACGACGACTTCACCATCAATCAGCGCGCTATTTACGGGCAGGTGCGCTGCTGTTTTGGCGATGTCCGGCATGCGATGGGTCCAGTCGAGACCTTTGCGCGTGTAGATTCTGGTTTCGCGCTTGCCTGCTTTTTCTTCGATGCGGAGCTGTATGCGGTATCCATCGAGTTTGAGCTCGTGCAGCCAGTCATCGCCCTCTGGAGGAGCCGAGACCGTGGTGGCCAAATGCGGCGAAATAAAGTCCGGTAATTTTTCTTTTGGTATTCCACTTAGGGCGCTGGAGCGATCCGGTGCTTGATGTGCTTCTGCTTTACGTAGTTGTAATTTTTGCTGAAGGCGAGATAGGTTTCGCTTCTTTGATGTTGCTTTCGATTGCCAGACGTGGTCTTCCTGCGCGCCAATCTCTTCGAGGTCGCGACCAGTTACTACGCTGTTAGGCTCACTCTCGGTAATCGGCTCGTCGTCTGCGCCACGCTCGTACTCGTCGTGTTCCTTGATCAGGAGCCAATTCGGTTTCGCTTCGTGCGCGGCTCGGCCACCCATGCGAACCAGCGTCCACTTCCCCTTTAATTTTTTGCCATGCAGGATGAACTTCAAACGCCCCGTTTTGAATCCTTCCTCCGCGTCGCCCTGCGGTTCCCATGTGCCCTGGTCCCACACCATGACCGTGCCGCCGCCGTACTGACCTTTGGGAATGGTTCCTTCGAAACCGCCGTACTCGATGGGATGGTCTTCTACCTGAACGGCAAGACGCTTGTCGCCGGTATAGTAGCTTGGCCCTTTCGCTACTGCCCAGCTTTTCAGAACACCGTGCCATCCGAGGCGGAAATCATAGTGAAGGCGTGTTGCGGCGTGTTTCTGAATCACGAATGGTAGTTCGCTGTCGTTCTTCTTTTGCGCGCCTCCACTTGGCTCGGCGGTCATCGAAAAATCGCGCATGGCACGATAGCGTGCCAGTTGCTCATCTACTGCTTCAGAAGGAGAAATTTTTTGTGCTTTCTTACGGGCCATAGTTCACAAGATTCCTGTTTTGCACGGAAGGCTGCTAAGGCGTTAGTTATAAATTCGAGTGGATTGTAGCTTAGATCATTTTAAAAAAGCAGGTCCTTCGACTCCGGCTGCTAAACGCAGCCTGCGCTCAGCGACTGTCTGGATGTCAAGGGCGGGTTGATGGAAAAGGCGGAAAACGGAGGAGCTGTTTTCCGCTTTCCCACAACCCCGGCTACGGCTGCGGGCAATCCACTAAGTTGTTGTCCTGAGCGGTGGCCATTTGCTGACGAACGTCTCTGGCTTTGGCGTTGAGGCGTACGAGGAGTTTGTGGACCAGAGTGATACGAACCACTCTGGGCGGTTTGCCGGCGGCGCGAAGGCGCTGCTGGAAGGCGATGAAGTCCGGCTCGTATGTGCGATGGAAATCGTACGTGACTTGGGCAGCGGTCCCTGTGCTGAGCGTCGGTGCACTATCACCGCAGGATGAACGGAAGCCGTCCGCCCGCTGGGGACGATCTCTCGCCCCCAACTCCTATTGTCTTTCTCTCCCTCTTTTACAGATACAAGGATGACAGCCGGAAAGAATACACGAATCTAAGCACGAATAACGGCTATAACCCTAACCCGCCGTCGACGCTCAGAATTTGGCCCGTGATGAAATGCGGGCCGGTGGCGAAGAACATTACTGCTGCGGCTACATCTTCCGGGGTGCCGTTTCGTTTCATGGGAGTTTTGTGGGCGAAGTGCTCGTAATCTTCCGATACCTCGCCATTCACGATCATTCCCGGAGCTACGCAGTTCACGCTGATCTCCGGCGCAAAGGCCTTTGACATGGTTTGCGTCAGCATATGCAGCGCAGCTTTTGACGTGCAGTAGTGGGCGTGCGTGGGCCAGGGATGGAGGCCACCCAGCGATCCGATATTAATGATGCGTCCGCGCGCTGTTTTCAGATGCGGGTGCGCCGCCTTCGCCATCAGGAAGGGCCCGCGCGTATTGGTCTCAAACATGGCGTCCCATTGCGCGACGCTGATCTGCTCGAGCACGGCGGTCTCGAAGACGCCGGCGTTGTTTACCAGGATGTCGAGCTTCCCGAAGCGCTTTACAACTGCGGCAACCGCGTCTTCCACACATTGCGGGTCGCGCACATCGCAGCGGACCGCGAAGGCCTCAACGCCAAAGGCCTGCAATTCGGCTACGGTGCTCTGCGCTTCTGCCTCGGAGTCGCGATACGTGATGGCAACATTTGCGCCTGCCTTTGCCAGCGCGAGTGCGAGGATGCGGCCGATCCGTTTGGCAGCGCCTGTGACAAGGACCACGCGGCCCTGTAAACTATCCATAGATTTGATTTTATCCATCAGCGCGCAGCCGATATGAGACGCGCAAAAACATTCTGTTCGTTGGCTCTGCAACCAATTCGGCGCAGAAACCATCCTACGGGTACTTTGAGGCCTGTCATGACTCCCCTGCTGTCCCGTTTACCATCTGTTGCGCTGGCCGGCAGCCTGCTTATTGTGTGGCCTCTGATGATTAGTTGCGCGCACTCTACTCGCTCTTCATCCTTCAAAGGAGGAGCGCCAGCGCTGCTGAATGAGGACGGTCCTCGGCGCGGCGGAGCAAATCCGAATGCTCCCTACATGGTGGCAGCTGCAAGCCCACAACTTGTGAGACGCTCCGAGACGGCGTCAAGCACTGCTGGTCCCTGCGAAAGCAAAGATCTAGCTGTAACGGAAATTGCAGCAGCTGTAAATGGAAATTACCGCGCTATCAAGCTTGCCTTCGATAATGAAGGGATCTCTCCCTGTCGTATCGGTGGTTATCCTTCGATCTCGTTGCTTGATCAGAGCGGAACTCCGGTAGCCAATCTTGTTGTGGACCGGGTCACTACGTCTTCGCTTCGCGCGCGCCTTGCTGAAGGGCCTGCGCCTGCGGCCGCCATAGCAAAGCCGGATGCGCAGATCACTATCGATCCAAAGGGGGAGGCATGGTTTCAGGTGGGCTGGTCTACCGGGCCGGACTGCCCGATTGTCTCGCGCATCCACGTGTCGGCCCCGGGTTCCAGCGAGAGCTTTACCGTAGACCACCCGCTTACAGTTTGCGAAGGGCATGTGCAGATCACCACGCTGCATTCTGACCAGGATTCGGAATAATTCTGACGCCGTCCTCAGTGCGGCTGAGCGCTGTCGTCTGAAGGCTTTGGCGCTTCGTCCTGTCCGCCTACCTGCGTATCCGGATGCTTTTCATAGATGGAGTACTGGCGACCGGGGCGCTGCAGTTTAACCTCAATCTCTTTCGTGGGCCCATCAATCTGATAATCCGCCCCAAAGGTCTGATAGCCGTTGGCTATGATCTGCAGGCGCACAGTGTCTCCGATGGGAATGACATCGAGAATAGCCTTGCCTTCTTCGTTCGTCTTCAGCTCCATGTTGCCGTCGTCTTTTCCGTTTTTGAGAGGATGAAAGACAACTCCGGCACTCTCCACCGGCTTTCCGTTTGAAGCTTTGGTGACCGTAACGGTGATCTTACAGGTCGGCGGCGGTGGTGTGTATTTGCGGCCTCGTTTCATCTGCTGGGCTGAGAGCGCGAGAGGCATGCAGAGGAACAGAACAGCTATCTTCCAGAACAGGATACTCAGGGACGACTGGGACTTCATGTCCCTAATTGTAAGCATTTCGCTTGTTGGCAGGAAACCTGCAATCTATTGAGATCCACTATCTTTTTTA
>Ga0209062_1003874_pt1 | contig 16570 bp, 18 predicted proteins | sample Coa_R2_2_FD_187158 | JGI IMG/M metagenome (GOLD analysis project Ga0209062, IMG submission 187158) | Surface soil microbial communities from Centralia Pennsylvania, which are recovering from an underground coalmine fire - Coalmine... | ecosystem: Environmental > Terrestrial > Soil > Unclassified...
TCGAATGCCACCGGTAAACTCTCAATCGTCGCAGCTCGCTGTGACATGGGGGTGCTCCTCTTGTGGGCTTGGCAGCCGCAGTTGGAGTACCCCTTCCTGCCCCTGACACAGAATCTCTTACGTCACCGCGTAAAGCGCCGGGTTGACAGTCCTCCGGATGGACGCTAGTGTGTAAATGTGAAAAATATCACAGTATCACTCGACGATGAGACCTACCGTCGCGCACGTATGGTGGCGGCGGAGCGGGACACTTCCGTCTCGGCGCTGGTGAAGCAATTCCTGACCGAGCTTGGTTCGGCCGAGAGCGAGAGCGAGCGGCTGAAGCGCGAGGAACGCGCCTGGCGCGAGCGCATCGCCCGGTTCCGCGCCGGTGATCGGTTGAGCCGCGAAGAGATTCACGGTCGCGACGCGTGAGTCCCCGGCACTTCCTCGATACCAACATTCTACTCTATTCGATCAGCAGCGAGCGGGCGGAGGCGCAGAAGCGGCAGCGTGCCATCGCGCTGCTGGACCGTGACGACGGCGCGCTCTCGGTTCAGGTGCTCCAGGAGTTCTATGTGCAGGCGACGAGGGCGACCCGGCCCGACCCGCTGCCGCATGAAGTCGCGGTCGGGCTGATGGGGACATGGACGCGCTTTCCGATACAGGAGACCACCCGCGCGCTTCTTGACGCCGCGTTGGAGATCCGGGTGGCGCATGGCTTCTCCTATTGGGACAGCGCCATCATCGCTGCTGCCCGCGCGCTCGGCTGCCGCGAGCTATACACGGAGGATCTGAGCCATGGACGCGAGGTCGAGGGCGTCATCATCGTCAATCCGTTTCGCCGCGCTTGACGTGCCGCCCGGCCGGTCCGATTTGAGGGAAGCGGTGGAAGAACGGGGAGGAAGGCCATGAGCGATTTGCCCCAGCGGGTAAGCATCCACGAGGAAGGTCCGCGCGAAGGCTTTCAGATCGAGCCCGGTCCGATCACCACGGCGCAGAAGATCGCGCTCGTCGACGCGCTCTCGGAGACCGGCCTCAAGCAGATCCAGATCGCCTCCTTCGTCAATCCCAAGCGCGTGCCCGGCTGGGCGGATGCCGAGGCAGTGGTGACCGGGTTCCATCCGCGCGCCGATATCCGCTACACCGCGCTGTGGCTCAACGAGAAGGGGCTCGAGCGGGCGATCGCGCTCGCCGATCGTCTCGCGCTCCGCGGTGTCATCTCGCTCTGCGCCTCGGAGCCCTTCCTCCGGCGCAATCAGAATCGCGGGATCGAAGAGAATATTCGCGTCCAGCACGCGCAGATCGAACTCTTCAAGGCGCAGAGCATTCCGGTCGATGTCATCGCCATCATGGCGGTGTTCGGCTGCAATTTTGCCGGCGATATTTCCCTCGCGACCGTGCTCGACACGGTGGTGCAAGGGATGGAGATCGCGGCTGCGCATGATCTCGCGATCAAGACGCTGTCGCTCGCCGACACCATGGCCTGGGCGACGCCCCAAAGCATCAAGCGCGTTGTGGGCGCGATCCGCGAGCGCTGGCCCGAGCTTCGCCTCAACCTCCATCTTCACGACACGCGCGGGCTCGGCATCGCCAACGCCTATGCCGGGCTCGAGATGGGCGTCAACAGCTTCGACAGCTCGGTGGCGGGGCTGGGCGGCTGTCCCTTCGCGGGCCACAAGGGTGCCGCCGGCAATGTCTGCACCGAGGATCTCGTCTTCATGTGCGAGGAGATGGGCATTGCCACAGGCGTCGATGTCGAGAAGCTGATCGCGGCGGCGCAGCTCGCCGAGAAGATCGTCGGCCATCCGCTGCCCGGCTCGGTCATGCGCGGCGGCACGCTCGGCAAGTATCGTCACGCGCGGGCCTAAGCCGGTGATTGACCACGTCTCGATCCCGGTCCTGGACCTCGCCAAAAGCGCGGCGCTCTATGAGCGGATTTTGGCGCCGCTCGGGCTGACGCGGCTGGTCGAGCGCGCGGCGACGGTCGGCTTCGGCAAACGCTATCCCGAATTCTGGCTCAATCTGCGCCCGGCGATGGCTGCCGTGCCCGAGGACCACGGTAGCCATGTCTGCCTGCGCGCGCCCGACGAGGCGGCGGTACGGCAATTCTTCGATCTCGCGCTCAAGCTCGGCTGCCGCAGCGCCGGCGATCCCGGCCCGCGGCAAGCCGCGATGACCACCTATTTCAGCGCGTTTGTCCACGATCCCGACGGCAATAAGATCGAGGCGGTGACGTTTCCGAAAGGCGGGTGAGGCTAGGGCTGGGCGATGGCATAGTCGCGGCCGTTCGCTTCGCCTCGATCGTCATCCCTGCTTGGGCGGGAATGACGACAACGGAATTTATATGCCGAGTCGGCTTGCCTGTTCAGCGCGCTGCAGCAACCACCTTCCGACGCAGCAACACCGCGATTTTCGCCTCGCTCAATCCCGCCTCGCGCAGGATCTCGCGCGTGTGCTCGCCGACGCGCGGCGCCTCGCGCCGCAAGCCTGCGCGCGCGCCGTCCATCTCGATCGGCAGGCGCGGCAGTGTGGTGGTGATGCCGCCGGGGAGCGTCACCGCGACAAGCCCGCCGCTCGCCTTGAGGTGAGGATCGTCGAAGAGATCCTCGGTCTTGGCGACCGGCGCGTAGGGAATGCTCGCGCGCTCGCAGCGCTCGATGATCTCGGCCTTGGTGAAGCGGCCGAGAAGGTCGGCGATGATCGGCGTCATCCAGGGACGCGCGGCGACGCGGTCCTCGTTGGTGGCGAGCCTTGGATCGGCGAAAAGATCGGGGCGCTCGAAGATTTCGCAGAAGCGCGCCCAGTGCTGGTTGCTGGTGACGCCGACGAAGACCTGATCATGGTCAGCCGTGGCGAAAGTCTGATAGATGCCCCAGCCGCCGCGGCGCACCGGCATGGGCGGCACGGGCTCGCCGGTGACCGCCTGGCCCGCCATGTGCTGTCCCATCATGAAGACGGTGCTCTCGAAGAGCGCGCTCTTGACGAGTTGACCTTTGCCCGTCGCGTCGCGCTCGCGCAAGGCGGCGAGGATGGCGACGGCCGCGAAGGTGCCGCCCATGATGTCGACGACCGAGGTGCCCGCGCGCAAGGGCTGCCCGGCAGGTCCCGTCATATAGGCGAGCCCGCCCATGAATTGGACGACCTCGTCGAGCGCCGGGCGATGCTCATAGGGGCCGGAGAGGAATCCCTTGAGCGCGCAGAAGACGAGCCGCGGGTTGATTTCCGACAAAGCTTCATAGCCGCAGCCGAGCCGCTCCATGGTGCCGGGCGCGTAATTCTCGATCACCACATCGGCCGCCGCCGCGAGGCGATGCGCGATGTCGCTTCCCGCCGGCACCTTCAGATCGAGCGCGAGGCTGCGCTTGTTGCGGTTGAAATAGCCGAAGAAGCCCGCGGCAAAGCCCGAGAGGCGGCGCGTGCTGTCGCCCTCCGGCGCGGGCTCGATCTTCACGACATCGGCGCCGAGATCGGCCAGGATGAGGCCGGCGCTCGGCCCCATGATGTTCTGCGTGAATTCGAGGACGCGCAGGCCGCGGAGTGGGGAAGGCGTAGCCTCGCTATCGCCGCTCACTCGCGGAAATTCACATATTGCAGCGGCTGTTCGATCTTCAGACCGCGGATGAGCGCGATCGCCTCTTGCAGATCATCGCGCTTCTTGCCGGTGACGCGCAGCTCCTCGCCCTGAATCGCCGCCTGCACCTTGAGCTTGCTGTCCTTGAGCTCGCGCACGAGCCGCTTGGCGAGCTCGCGGTCGACGCCCTGGCGCAACATCACCGTTTGCCGCTGCATGTTGCCGGAGGCCTTCTCCGGCGGCTTGAACTCGAGCGCGCCGGCATCGACCTTGCGCCGCGTCAGATGCACTTTCAGGAGCTCGTGCATCTGCCTGAGCTTCAGCTCGTCATCGGCCAGGATGGTGAGCGCGCCTTCCTGGCGCGTGATGCTCGACTTGCTGTCCTTGAAGTCGAAGCGCGTGGCGATCTCGCGCGCAATGCCGGCGAGCGCATTATCGACTTCGGCCATGTCGAGGCGCGAGACGATGTCGAAACTCGGCATGACCGCTCCGCCACAATCCGAACGGCCATTCATATAGCGTGCGGCAGGCGATCCCGCCAGCGCCGCGCGGCGCCGTCAATCGCCGTGGCCGGCGGCCGGGTTCCTCGCGCTTCGCGGCGGCCGCGGCTCGCGCGGCAACTGCCCGACACGCTCGATCAGCGTGGCCAGCGCGGTTTTGAGATCTCGGCTCTCCGGCTCGCCGAAAGCGCGATTGACCGCCGCGTCGTGTTGGCGCGCCCGCTGCACCAGCGGGGCCACGATGCGGCGCCCGCGCTCGGTCAAATAGACCAGGGTGCGGCGGCGATCGGCGGAGGGCGTGCGCCGCTGAACGAGCTGTGCGCGCTCCATCCGGTCGACGGCCTTGGTAAGCGTCGGTTGCTTGAACAGGACGAGTTCGGCAAGCTCCGTCATCGCCATGCCGTCGCGACCGGCGAGGGCTGCGAGCACGCGCCACTCCGTGACGGAGACGCCGTGCCACTTGATCTGGTCGTGAAAGCTTTCAGCCAGTAGGTGATAGGCCCGCGCGAGGATGTCGACCAAGCTCTCGTCACGAACGCTCACCTCGTCTCGGTTCGCGGCCACACCCATCCCCATATATCCGTGCTGGGAAACCCTACTTCAACGTGTATAAAACCTATACTATCGGAGGGGATGTCGTCCACCAGTCGTTTATACGTCTGGTGGTCCTCATCTATCTCTCATGCGCATGACTGGGAGGGAAAGACTCTGGATCGGGGTGGCGGGCGCCAGCGGCGCTGCCGCCGTCGCGATCGGGGCGGCGGGGCGCCATCTCTTGTCGGGGGAAGTCTATCGGCAGGAACTCGCCGCCACGGGCGCCCATTACGCCCTGGTCCATGCGGTCGCCTTGTTGGGCGTTGCGGCGCTATCGACCGCGCTCGGCATGGCATCCGGCGCGGCGCGGCGCTGCCTCGCCGGCGCCGGCTGGTGCTTTGCCGCGGGCCTGGTGCTTTTCCCGGGAAGTCTCTATCTGCGCGCCGCCGGTCTGCTCCCGGCGGTCGCTCCGGCGACGCCGATCGGGGGAAGCCTCTTCATCCTCGGCTGGCTCGCGCTTGCCGGTTCGGCGCTGGTCGGAGGGCGGCGCGCCCGGCCGCTCCCCGCGGCAGAACCCGCCGGTTCTCGCCTCAAGGCGGATGAGGCCGGGCCCTCGGCTTCTAGCGCAGCGCCGCCGGCACCTTGATGCCGGCTTCCCGGTAGTAGCGCAGCGCGCCCTTGTGCAGCTTGACGCCGAGCGCGGCCAGCGTTGCCGGCGTCACCGCCGCCCAGGGCGGGTTGCGGGCTGCAAGCGCCGATTTCTGCGACCAGAACGCCTTGGTGATCGCATAGGCCATCGCCTCGCTCATGCGATCGGTCGTATAGGCGCCGGCGGGTTGCGCGATGGTCGTGACGGCTTCGTCGATGCCGGGATATGTCCCGCCGGGGATGGTTTGGGCGATGATGCTGTCATCCGCGGCCAGGACTTTGGCGAGCTCATCGGGCGACAGGCTCAGCAGGCGAATGGGGGTCGCTTCGACCAACTCGGTCACCGCGGGCATCGGGAATGTGCCGGCCAGCGCCGCGCCGATCACCTGTTTCTCCACCACGGCCTTCTGCGCGCCCGAGGTATCGATGTCGATGAGCTGAACGCTCGATTCGAGGCCGAGGACGTGCAATACCGAGGCGGTCTGCCGCTCGCCGAAGCTGCCCTTGCCGCCGGGGATGAAGGGGCGGCCGGCGAGATCGGCGAATCCCTTGACCCCGCTATCGGTACGCACGGCCCAGTGCATGGTCTGTGCTGGAATAGGGAAAAGCGCCCGAATATCCCGGTAATGCGTGTTCCGCTCGAAGGGTTTGTCGCCGCGCTTTGCCTGGGCGATGAGGCTGGGCGGCGCGGTGAAGACGTAATTGCCGATGCGATGGGGCGCATCGAGAATGTTCTGCACCGAGCCCTGGCTTTCCTCCACGATGGGCGTCAAGGCGTTGTTGCCATCCGCCAGCGCGGCGGCGAATTGTACGGCGAGCGCGTGAAAGAGGCTGTCGGCCTTGCCGGCCCTGACGATGATCGAGGACGGCAGCTCCAACGCGCGCGACGGCGCGGCTCCCGACAGGAGCAAGGCGGTCGTCAAAACCGCGGCAAAAAACCGTGTCACCCTCACGTTTCCTCGGTCGCTGCTTTTCTGCCACACTGCCGATCCGGCGGCGCCCCATACTGACGGCGCCGCGGCGGCGCGGCAAGCCTGGCCTGCAACGATCCGCATGGCAGCTCGCCGGCACGGTGTGGCACATTGTGCCCATGCTCTGAAGTTATGAGGTGGCGATGACCACGCTGCTCTATACCCACGCGGCTTGCCTCGATCATGATCCGGGCAGTTATCACCCGGAGTCGCCGGATCGCTTGCGTTCCGTTCTCGCCACGCTATCGCTTCCCGACTTTGCGGCGCTGGAGCGCCGTGAGGCGCCGCGTGCGGATCTCGACGAGATCGCGCGCGTTCATCCGCGGCCCTTCATCGAGGCGGTGCTTGCCGCGGTGCCGCAGCGGGGCCATGCCGCGCTCGATCCCGACACCGTGCTTTCCCCCGGCTCTGGCGAGGCGGCGCTGCGCGCCGTCGGCGCCGTCTGCGCCGCCATCGATGCGGTCATGGCAGGAGAGGCCGATAATGCCTTTTGCGCCGTCCGGCCGCCCGGTCACCATGCCGAGGCTGATCGAGCGATGGGGTTTTGCCTCTTCAACAGCGTTGCCATCGGCGCGCAGCGCGTCCGCCAGGTGCACGGCCTCGAGCGAGTCGCGGTCATCGATTTCGATGTCCATCACGGCAACGGGACGCAGGCGATTTTCGAGAACGATCCTCATCTCTTCTACGCATCGACGCACCAGTTCCCGTTCTATCCCGGCACCGGCGCCCGCAGCGAAACGGGCGTCGGCAACATCGTCAACGTGCCGCTGCGCGCGATGTCGGGTTCGGTCGAGTTCCGCCGCGCCTTCAACGAATTCATCCTTCCGGCGCTCGATGATTTCCGGCCCGATTTTCTCATCATTTCCGCCGGTTTCGATGCGCATCGCGATGATCCGCTCGCCCAACTCATGCTCGTCGAGGAGGACTACGCCTGGGTGACCGAGCAGCTTGCGGCGCTAGCCGATCGACAGTGCCAGGGCCGGATCGTCTCGTCGCTCGAAGGCGGTTACGATCTTGCCGCCCTTGCCGCCAGCGCCGCCGCCCATGTGCGCGTCCTGATGGCTGCCTAAACTTGGACGCTTGCTCGCCTCCCGGCGCCTGCCTAGAGTGGCGCGGTTTCGGGAGACCGGGTATGGCCGAGTTGGCGCTGCCGCCTGACATTGCCGCGATGAGCTTCGAGGACGCGCTCGCCGAGCTCGAGCAGATCGTGAAGCGTCTGGAAGCGGGAAGCGGCAAGCTCAACGAGGCGATCGCCTCCTATGAGAGGGGTGCATTGTTGAAGCGGCATTGCGAAGCGAAGCTGCGCGAGGCCCAGGCGCGTGTCGACAGAATCGTGATCGGCGCGGATGGTGCGCCAGCGATGGAGCCGGCCTCTCTTGACTGAACATTCCTGGGTGCCGGGCACGGCCTTCGCGGACGCGCTTGCCGATGCCGCGACGCTCACCGGCGAAGCGCTCGACAAGCTGCTGCACGTGCCCTCGGGACTCGAGGCGCGGGTCTTCGAGGCGATGCGCTATGCGGCGCTGGGCCCCGGCAAGCGCCTGCGGCCGTTCCTTGTCCTCGCGAGCTCGCAGCTTTTCGCCGTCGGGCGGCGCAGTGCGCTTCAGGTCGCGATGGCGATCGAATTGGTTCATGCCTATTCGCTGGTCCATGACGATCTCCCGGCCATGGACAATAGCGATTTGCGGCGGGGTCGGCCGACTTGCCACAAGGCATTCGACGATGCCACGGCGATCTTGGCGGGCGACGGCCTCCTCACGCTCGCCTTCGAAGTCCTGGCGGATCCCGATACGCATGGCGATCCGGCGGTGCGATGCGAGCTCGTGGCTTCGCTCGCCATGGCGGCGGGGAGCCACGGCATGGTCGGCGGGCAGATGATCGATCTCATCGCCGAACACCGCCCCGATCTCGACATTGGCGCCATTACACGGTTGCAACGGTTGAAAACCGGTGCACTTATCGCGTTTGCCTGCGAGGCGGGCGCGATCCTCGGCAAGGCGCCGATGGAGATGCGATTGGCGCTCCGAGGGTACGCGCAAAATCTAGGGCTTGCATTTCAGATCGCCGATGATCTGCTCGATGTCGAGGGCACCGCGAACGAGACGGGAAAGCCGGTCGGGCAAGATGCGGCGGCGGGAAAAGCGACCTTCGTGTCGATACTGGGCGTCGAGCGGGCCCGCGCCCAAGCACAACTGCTTGTAACGCAAGCAATTGAGCATCTTGATTTATTTGAACAAAGAGCGGATCTTCTGCGGCAGGCCGCGCGTTTTGTAGTAGACCGCCGGACGTAACAGGGGGACAAGCGTGGATTCCGCCAACTCGAAAGCGAACCGCGGCAACTACACCCCGATGCTCGATCGCGTGGTGTTGCCGGAAGATTTGCGCCGTCTCGATGAGAGCGATCTGCCTCAGCTCGCAGAGGAGCTTCGGCGCGAACTGGTGGACGCAGTATCGGTGACAGGGGGGCATCTCGGGGCCGGTCTGGGCGTCGTCGAACTCACGGTGGCGCTGCACTATGTTTTCGACACGCCACGGGACAAGCTCATTTGGGATGTCGGGCATCAGGCCTATCCGCACAAGATCCTGACCGGCCGGCGCGATCGCATCCGCACGCTGCGCCAGGGCGGGGGATTGTCGGGCTTCACGCGGCGTGCCGAAAGCGAGTACGACCCGTTCGGCGCGGCGCATAGCTCGACCTCGATCTCGGCCGGGCTGGGAATGGCGGTCGGGCGCGACCTCAAGGGCGAGAAGCACCAGGTGGTCGCGGTCATCGGCGACGGCGCGATGAGCGCCGGCATGGCCTATGAGGCGATGAACAATGCGGGTTCGATGGATGCGCGCCTCATCGTCATCCTGAACGACAATGACATGTCGATCGCCCCGCCGGTCGGCGCGATGAGCGCCTATCTGTCGCGACTTCTGTCCTCGAAATCCTATCGCGGACTGCGTCACTTGGCGCGTCAGATGGCGAAGAGATTCCCGCGGACGCTTGAGCGTGCGGCGGCACGGGCGGAGGAATATGCCCGCGGCTTCGTGACCGGCGGGACGCTCTTCGAGGAGCTGGGATTCTACTATGTCGGCCCGATCGACGGGCACAATCTCGACCATCTGCTGCCGGTGCTGAAGAATGTGCGCGACAGCTCCGAGCAAGGACCGGTGCTGATCCATGTCGTGACGCAGAAAGGGCGCGGCTATGCGCCGGCGGAAGCGGCGGCGGACAAGTATCACGGCGTCACCAAATTCGATGTAGTGACGGGAACGCAGGTGAAAGGCAAGGCCGGCCCGCCTTCCTATACCAATGTGTTCGCCCAGGCGCTGATCGCCGAGGCCGAGGCCGATGAGCGGGTGGTGGCGATCACCGCGGCGATGCCCTCCGGAACGGGATTGGACAAGTTTGCCAAGCGCTTCCCGACGCGCTGCTTCGATGTCGGGATCGCCGAGCAGCATGCCGTGACCTTCGCCGCCGGGCTTGCCTGCGAAGGGTTGAAGCCCTTTGCCGCGATCTACTCGACCTTCTTGCAGCGGGGCTACGATCAGGTCGTCCATGACGTGGCGATCCAGCGCCTGCCGGTGCGATTCGCGTTGGATCGCGCCGGTCTAGTAGGCGCCGACGGCGCGACGCATGCGGGGTCCTTCGATCTCGCCTATCTCGGCTGCCTGCCGGGCTTCGTACTGATGGCCGCCGCGGATGAGGCCGAACTCATGCATATGGTGGCGACCTGCGCCGCGATCGACGACCGCCCCTCGGCGGTGCGCTACCCGCGAGGCGAGGGGGTAGGCGTCGCGCTGCCGGCGCGCGGCGAGCCGCTGGAAATCGGCCGAGGACGGGTGGTGCGCGAAGGAACGACCATCGCGCTGTTGAGTCTCGGGGCGCGGCTCCGGGAGTGCCTTGCCGCGGCGGAGGAACTGGCGGCCCATGGCTTGTCCGCCACGGTGGCGGATGCACGCTTCGCGAAGCCGCTGGACACGGCGCTCATCGAGCGCCTGGCGCGCGAGCATGAGGTGCTGGTGACCGTGGAGGAGGGGGCGATCGGCGGGTTTTCCAGCCATGTGCTCCATCATTTGGCCGAGTCAGGGATGCTCGATGGGGGCTTGAAGGTGCGGCCCATGGTGCTGCCCGACCGCTTCATCGACCACGATACGCCGCAAGCGCAGTATGAAGAGGCCGGCCTCTCGGCGAAGCACATTGCGCGCACCGCGCTCACCGCGCTCGGACGGAGCGTCGCCGGCCGCTCGGTTCGCGCCTGAGCGCGCCGTCCCCGGGGACGGCACTCGATTTCCGTGGGATGAGCGACAAACAGCGCCTCGATACGCTGCTGGTCGAACGCGGCTTGGCCGAAAGCCGCGCGCGTGCGCAGGCGCTCGTCATTGCCGGACTGGTCTGGAGCGAGGGCAGGCGGCTCGACAAGCCCGGCACGATCGTGGCGGCCGACGCGCCGCTCGAGGTGCAAGGCCGCGAGCATCCCTGGGTCTCGCGCGGCGGCATCAAGCTGGCCCACGCCCTTGATTTTTTCGCGATCGATCCTGCCGGCGCCGTCGCGCTCGACATTGGTGCGTCGACGGGCGGGTTCACCGATGTGCTGCTGACACGCGGGGCGCGGCGCGTCTACGCCGTCGATGTCGGGCATGGTCAGCTTGCTTGGAAGCTGCGCCAGGATCCGCGGGTCGTCGTTCGCGAGCGCCTCAACGCCCGCCACCTCACGCGCGAGGAGATCCCCGAGGCGGTCGATCTCGTCGTTTGCGACGCAAGCTTCATCAGCTTGACCACGCTTCTGCCGGCGCCCCTGGCGCTGACGGCGCCCGAGGCGCGGCTCGTCGCCCTCATCAAGCCGCAATTCGAGGTGGGCAAGGGCCGCGTCGGCAAGGGCGGGGTGGTGCGCGATCCCGCGCTCCATCGCGAAGTCTGCGACGCCATTGCCGCATGGCTCGCGACGCGGCCCGATTGGCATGTCGAAGGCGTGACCGAGAGCCCGATCCGCGGGCCGGAAGGCAATATCGAATTCCTGATCCATGCACGGCGGAGGCCGCCATGACGCGGCGCGGGGCCACGCGCGAGGAGGCCACGCTCGTCATCGAGACTGTGGGCGCGCGCGGCGATGGTGTCGCCTATCACGCGGGAAAGCCGATCTATCTTCCCTTTACCGCGCCGGGCGACAGCGTCAAGGCGCGGCTTGGCGATCTCCGCGGCAGCGGTCGCGAGGCCGAGCTCATCGAGCTCTTGAGCCCGGGCGCGCGACAGGCGCCGGTCTGCCGGCATTTCGGTAGCTGCGGCGGCTGCGCGCTCCAGCATCTCGACGACGATGCCTATCGGCGCATGAAGGAGGCGCAGGTCGAGGCGGCGCTGGCCCAGCACGGCCTGACTTGCGAGATCGCGCCGCTGCGGCGGCTGGCGCCGGGGACGCGGCGGCGCGCGCGTTTCGCCATCCGCCGCCCCTCCCGCCCGACCGCGCCGCCGGTCGTCGGGTTCAGCATGCGCGCCCGTCATCAGATCATCGACATGCAGGTCTGCGCCGCGCTTCATCCAGCCGTCTTCGGCCTGGTGAAGCCGCTGCGCGAGATCGTGCCGCTTCTCTGGCCCGCCGGCAGCACGGGGGCGGCGACGGTGACGTTGGGCGATACCGGGCTCGATGTGCTGATCGACCTCGCGACCGTTCCCGATCTCGCGATGCTCGAGACGCTCGGGGAATTCGCCGCCCGGCAGGATCTGGCGCGTCTCGCCTGGCGGGCGCTGGACTCGAATGAGCCGACGCCCGTCGCCATACGCCGCCCGCCACGCATCGTCTTCGCTGGAATTCCCGTCGATTTGCCGGGCGATGCGTTTTTGCAAGCGAGCGCCGAGGCCGAGGAGGTACTGGTGCGCGAGGTGCTGGCCGGCGTCGGCGATGGCGAAAGAGTGGCCGATCTTTTTGCCGGCCTTGGCACCTTCACCTTCGCGCTCGCCGAGCACGCCATTGTTCATGCGGTCGAGGGGTCGCAGCGCATGGTCGCGGCGCTTTCCGCCGCGGCCTCTCGCGCCGGCCTCGATGGCAGGATCACTGCCGAGACCCGTGACCTCGAGCGGCAGCCCTTGCTCGCCGACGAGCTCAAGCGCTCCGATGCCGTCGTCTTCGATCCGCCGCGCGCGGGTGCCACGGCGCAAAGCGCGGCACTCGCCGCCTCCGCGGTGCCGCGCATCGCCGCCGTCTCCTGCAATCCCGCGAGCTTTGCGCGGGACGCCCGGAGCCTCGTCGATGGCGGATATCGCCTGACGCATGTGCAGCCGATCGACCAGTTCGTGTGGTCACCGCATGTCGAACTGGTGGCGCGGTTCGAGCGCTGAACCGTCCCTCAGTATCTTATTCCCAGCGCATGCGGCAGCGCGAGGGAAAGCGCCGGCCAATAGGTGACGAGAGCGAGGAAGAGGAGCATGGTCGCGAGCCAAGGCAGCACGGCGATGGTGAGCTCGCTGATGCCCATCCTCGCAATGCCGCTCGCCACATAGAGATTGAGGCCGACCGGCGGGTGGCAGAGACCCACCTCCATATTGACCGCCATCAAGATGCCGAAATGCACGGGGTCGATGCCGAGCTTGACGGCGAGCGGGAACAGGATCGGCGCCATGATCAGCAGGATCGATGACGGCTCCATCACATTGCCGGCGAGGAGCAGGACGATATTGACCACCAGCAGGAAGACCCAAGGGCTGAAATGCTTGCCGATCATCCAGGCCGCCATCGCCTGCGGGATCTGCTCGGAAGTCATCAGGAAGGAGAAGAGCACCGCATTGGTGATGATGTAGAGCAGCATGGCGCTCATATTGGCGGCGTCGAGCAGCACCTTGGGAACGCGGGAAAGCGGCATGTCCCTGTAGACGAAGACGGCGATGAAGAAGGCATAGACGGCGGCGACGGCCGCCGCCTCGGTGGGCGTGAAGACGCCGCTATAGATGCCACCGAGCACGATGCCGATTAGCAGGAGCCCCCACAGGCTCTCGCGGAAGGCGCGGTAACGCTGTCCCCAGCTTGCGGGCCGGAGCCGCGGATGATCGTTGCGCCAGGCGATGAACCAGGTGAGGGTGCCGAGCATCGTCGCCAGCATGAGGCCGGGAACCACGCCCGCCATGAAGAGCGCGCCGATCGAGCTGTTGGTCGAGACGCCATAGAGCACGAGAATGATGGAGGGCGGCACGAGGATGCCGAGCGCGCCCGAGGTCGCGATCACGCCGGCGCCGAAACGGCGGGGAAAGCCATGATCGACCATCGCCGGCAGGATGATCGAGCCGATCGCCACCACGGTCGCGACGCTCGATCCCGATATGGCGGCAAAGAGCGCGCAAGCGACGACGCCGGCAAGCCCGAGCCCGCCCGCCCAATGCCCCACCAGCGAGGTCGTGAAGGCGATCATCCGCCGCGCGACGCCGCCATGCGTCAGAAACGATCCCGCCAGGATGAAGAAGGGGATCGCCATGATCTGAAAATTCTCGATCCCGGTGAAGAGCTTGAGCGCGACGCTCTCGATCGGCACCTGCGTCATGGTGAAGAGGAAGGTCAGCACGGTGAGGCCGAGCGAGATCGAGATCGGCATGCCCGTGAGCATCAGGCCGAAGAGCAGGGCGAAGATGATGACCGCGTTCATGGGCTACCGCCTTGCGGCAGCGGCGTTTCCTCGACGCCCTCGACATGCGCATGGCTGTGGGAGGGCAGTTCGCCCGTCCAGGCGAAATGCCAGGCGACCTGGAGGAAGCGGAAGCACATGAGATAGGAGCCGCAGGGAATGGCGAGATAGACAAGCCACATCGGCGCTTCCATATCGGCCGAGACCTGGTCGGTCTGCGCGATCTCCCAGACGAAGCGTGCGCCGAGCGTGCCGATGATGCCGGTAAAGAGCGCGCCGCAGAGCAGTCCGAAGATGATGACTTTGCCGCGCAGGCCGGGGCGAAGGCGGTTGATCAGCACATCGACGCCGACATGGATGCCGGTGCGCACGCCATAGGCCGCGCCGAATTTGGCGACCCAGATGAACATATAGACGCAAAGCTCCTGCGCCCAAGTCATGCTGATCTGGGTGACATAGTCTTGCAGGAACGGCACGGTCGAGAGATAGCGGTGGACGACGGCGACGAAGGTGATGATCGTCGCCGCCGCCATCAGAGAGCCGATCAGAATCTCCTCGATCCGGTCGAGGATACGCAGGGGCAGCCTCAGCATCGCGGTGCCCGTCGTCGCCCGACGGCCGCTATTGCGTCGCGCTGACGCCCGTCTCGGCGTAGATGCGTTCGATCAGCTCCTTGCCGATGCGCGAGGCCATCTCGCGGTGGACGGAGAGGAGGCCGCGGCGCCATTCCGCCTTCTCCTCGGGCGTCAGCGTATAGAACTCCGTCGTCCCCGCCGCCTTGATCTTGGCGAGCGCCTCGGCGTTCTCCTGCTCGGCGATGGTGTTGCAATAGGTGGTCGCGTCCTTCACCGCGCCATCGAGCGCCGTGCGGATATCGGGCGGCAACCCTTCCCAGAACTTCTTGTTCACGATCAGCGCATAGCCGATATAGGTCTGGTGCGTGATCGTCAGATATTTCTGCACCTCGTAGAATTTCTGCGTGTAGATGTTGGAGGGCGTATTCTCGCCGCCATCGACGACGCCGGTTTGCAGCGCCTGGTACACCTCGGAGAAAGCCAGCACTTGCGGCAAGGCGCCGAGCGCGCGGTAGGTGGCTTCGAGCACTTTCGAGGACTGGATCCGCATCTTCAGCCCCTTGAAATCCTCGAGCTTGTGCAGCGGGTGGTTGGCGGTGACCACCGAGAAGCCGTTGTCCCAATAGGCAAGGCCGATGATCCCCTTGGGCTCGAGCTTCTTGAAAAGATCCTTGCCGATCGGCCCCTCGCTGACCTTTCTCAAAGCTTCGAGGGTCGGGAAGATATAGGGGAGGTCGAAGGCCTCGAATTCCTTGATGCCAAGTGGTCCGAATTTGCTGACCGACGGCGCCAGCATCTGCACCGCGCCCAGTTGCAGGGCTTCAAGCTCCTCCTTGTCCTTGTAAAGCTGGCTGTTGGGATAGACTTCGACCTTGACGCGCCCCTTGGTGCGCTCCTCCGCCAGCTCCTTGAAGCGCAGGGCCGCCTTGCCTTTGGGCGTATCGGGCGCCACGACATGGCTGAATTTGATGACGATCTGGTCTTGTTGGGCGTAGGCCGGGGCGGTCAGGCAAGCGGCCAGGCAGATGAAAGCCAACACACCACGCATCGCGACGTCCTCCCGGTAGCCAATTCGATCGTTGTTGGCGGTACCTTACCAAAGAGTGTCACGAGAATCTTCGTCAAACGCTTTAACGTGACAGTGCCGGAGCGATCGCGTTGTGACGCAATCAATGGCCCTTCCTGGGAAGGGGGGAAGGCCCAGATTGACAGATTTAGAGGGTCATGTACGCTTCGCAGCTCAAGGACAGTTAATGCCGCGTTCTGATCAACGAAAGACGATAGAAGGGCGTCGGCAGGGGAGGCACCGAGTCCGGGTCCAGCTATCGGCAGGATGATGTCGGGCCTGGCATTCGACGCATGGGCCAAAATTCACGGGTGGCAAGCAATATGGAAGCGTAGGCAGGAATGCTGCGGCACGCTTCGAGGCCGGCTTACCCGCCGGCGAAACGTGGTGGCCAAATGGGAATCATCCAGGGGAGGAGAGGGAAGATGAATCTTCAAGCAAAACTATTGACGAGCGCGGTGGCGTTGCTGGGGGTTGCGACCCTGGCAGGGACAGGCTTCGCGCAGGACTCCAAGGCGTTCGCCGAGCCCAGCAAGGATTGGGAGACTTTCCACGGGAGCTACAAGGACTGGAACTACAGCCCGCTCAAGCAGATCAATACGGAAAACGTAGGCAAATTGAAGGTGGCCTTCATCGAGCAGGTCGGCCGGTCGACTCGCGGCCTTGAGACGACGCCACTGGCGAAGGATGGAATCCTCTATTATTCCGGCTCTTATAGCAAAGTTTTCGCTGTCAAGGGCGACACTGGCGAAATCCTCTGGTCCTTCGTTCCCAAGCTCGACGAGGACACCGTCGCGCGCCAGACGCACTCCCCCTACAACCGTGGGATGGCGATGAGCGACGGCAAGCTGTATGTCGGCACGGTCGATGGGCGTTTGATCGCGATCGACATGAAGACCGGTAAGCCGGTATGGGACGAGAAGTTGATCAACTCACAGAAGCTTACGGTTGGCTTCACCGGCGCGCCGCTCGTGGTCAAGGACAAGGTCATCATCGGCTCCCAAGGCGGCGAATGGCCCTATCGCGGCCCGATCTTCGGCGTCGATGCGAAAACCGGCAAGAAGGCCTGGGAGTTCTTCACCGTCGCCGGCACGCCGGAAGCGGAAAAGACCTGGGGCAACGAAAGCTGG
>Ga0209062_1003875_pt1 | contig 16569 bp, 14 predicted proteins | sample Coa_R2_2_FD_187158 | JGI IMG/M metagenome (GOLD analysis project Ga0209062, IMG submission 187158) | Surface soil microbial communities from Centralia Pennsylvania, which are recovering from an underground coalmine fire - Coalmine... | ecosystem: Environmental > Terrestrial > Soil > Unclassified...
ACATCCAGCTCGGCTCCGGAGACCGGTTCGGGTGGACCGAACCGGAAGGCAAGGTTTATCAGATAGCGGCGGACAATCTGGTCCGGCTGAAGGACGAGATTTACCGCGTCTGCTATCTGATGAACCAAGCCGGCACGGCCAGCGACACGCGGTCCGGCGTCAGCAAGGAGCGGGACTTCAGCATTACGAACGAAGTGCTGAAGGCCTACGGGGACGCCGTCAAGGACTCGCTGCGGCAGGTGCTGCAGTCGATTGCCGGGGCGCGCCAGGACGGCGTGACGATCGATGTTTCCGGGCTGGATGAGTTCGACATCCAGGACTTCAGCAACGAACTGGACGATGCCAAGAAGCTGCTGGAGCTGGGGATCGGCTCGGAGACGTTGCGCAAGCAAATCTTCAAGAAGCTGGCATTGAAGTATCTGTGCGATGCCAGGCAGGAGGTGAAAAACCGCGTCGTCGAAGAAATCGATTCGTAGGCAGGCTACGGCCTGCGCCAGAACAGACTCAGGAGGCTTATGGAAGGACTGGACGTACAGAGCATCGTGCGGCAGGCGATTCAGGAGTATGTAGCGGCGGAGCAGAACAAGAGCGCGCCGGCGCACCAGGCGGAGCTGCTCGAGGAGCGCCGCCGCCGCGAACAACTGGAACGCCGCGTGAACGAGCTCGTGGAAGAGAACAAACGGAGCCGCCAGGCGGCGGCGGAAGTGGAGCGCAGTTCGGCGATTCGGAGCGAACTGCAGCGGCTCGGGGTTGCCAAGATCGATCTCGCCTATAAAGCTGTGCAGGACGGGATCTCGAGGACCGAGGACGGCCGGCTCATCGCACGAACGGAATCGGGCGAGGTGCCGGTTAAAGAGTACCTGTCAGGATTCGTTGCCGAGAACCCGGAGTTTCTGCCGGCACGAATCGCGGGCGGAACGGGAGTCACGGCCACGTCGAAGTCGCCGAGCGCCGGGCGGGAAACGATCGATATCGATCGGATTCGGCCGGGCATGAGCGCCGAGGAGATGCAGCGGGTGCGCGAGGAGATCGTGCGCGTCGCGTCGCAGACTCTGAAAGGCATGTAAGCGCGGGGGTCAGGGATCGGGGGTCAGGGCTCCCGCCTTGACCGGCCGCTTTGCGGCCCCGGGCCGGCGCAGCCGGGCGGGCTGAATTCAACTTAGGAGAAGGATAACTTGTCGGGAATTACATCAACAAACGTTGCAAGCGCGATTGTCAAGCTGGTGGCGGCGGATGCGCTGCCCGCCTTAGTCGGGAACCTCGTTATGGGTAACCTGGTCAACCGCGATTACGAGCCGGTGCTGGCACAGGCCGGCGATACGGTGAACGTGCTCATCCCGCCTGCCATGCAGGCCAACAACATTCTGGACGGCGGGACGGTCACGGTGCAGACGCCGGTGATTTCGAGCGCTCCGATCGTGCTCAACACGCATGCGGAGGCCACCTTCCAGATTCCGGATGTGACGAAGGTGCTGGCGGTGCCGGATCTGCTCAAGATCTACATGGAGCCGGCGGTCGTGGCGATCGCGGAGAGCATCGAAACGTCGCTGCTGAGCCTGTATGCGAACTTCACGGCCAACACTCCGGTGGGAACGGCGGGCACGCCGATCACGGAGGCCACGATCGACGCGGCAGAAACCGCGCTGTTCCTGGCCAAGATTCCGGCGTCGCAGCAGAAGTTCATGGTGGTGGACGCCGCGACCTATTCGACGTGGCGGCAGATCGAGCGCTTCAGCGAGTTCCAGAACGCGGGCGACGCCGGGCTGCGCGCGATGATCGACGGCACGATCGGGAAGATCAAGGACTTTTACGTCTTCCGGTCGCAGTTCGTGCAGAAGACGGGGAGCAGCCCGGTAACGACCCACAATCTCGGCTTCACTCGGGATGCGATCGGTCTGGTGGTCCGCCGCCTGCCGCAGCCGCTGCCGGGTACGGGCGGGATCGCGGAATACGCCGAACTGGGCAACTTCGGGATGCGCGTGGTGATGAGCTATCAGCCGAACACGCTGACGCAGCAGTTCACGGTGGACGTGCTCTACGGCTGCGGCGTGCTGCGCAACCAGGCGGGCATTCAGGTGAACACGTAGGGGCCGGGGATCAGGGATCGGGGTCAGGGGTTAGGGATCAGGGCCACGGGTGCACGCGAGTAGCGGGGCATTCGTGGCCTATCTATTTGGAGAGGCAGAGATGAATCTCAGAACATACTTCCAGAAAATTCACGAGACCGAGGGCCAGATTTCCGGGGACCACACCGTGGTGGTCAGCAATGAGACGCCGGACGGCGGCAAAGCGGGGGTCAAGACCGAGGTGCCGAAGCGGGTCGCCGCCAAGATGGTGGTGGATGGGGCGGCGCGGCTGGCGAGTGAGGACGAAGCCGCAGAGTTTCGCAGCGCGCAGGCGCAGGCCGCGGAGGAGGCCAAGAAGCGGACGATGGCGGCGCAGATCCGCTTTGCGGTGGTGCCGGCGGCCGAGGTCGAAGGCTCGGGCGCCACGAAGGTGTAAGGCATGGCACTGTTCACGGATGGGCCGGTATCGGCCATCGAGGACCTGGCGGCGCAGGATTCGCAGGTCCTCAACGTGGCCAGCGTGGAGGGGATCGACCTCACGCGGAAGCTGGCGGCGGCGCAGGAGGCCGTCGCGATCGACCTGGAGGCCGTGCTGCGCAGGCCGGGCGTGGGGCCGGGGCTGTGCGGGCCCTACCGCCTCACGCACGTGGCGGTGACGCCCGCGCTGCGGCTGTGGCATACGTACCGCACGCTCGAGATGGTCTATGGAGATGCTTACTACAACCAGTTGAACGATCGCTATGCCAACAAGCGCGACCACTTCAGCGGGCTGGGCAAGTGGGCGTACGAGCGGCTGATCCTGACGGGACTCGGGATTGTGCCGCGGCCGGTTCCACGCGCGCAGGTTCCCGATGTGGAGCCGGCCGCGGGCGCGGTTCCGGACGGGACGTACTACGTCACGATGGCGTGGCTGAACGCCGGCGGCGAAGAGGGGGCGAGCGCGATTCCAGCGGCGATTACGACGACGGCCAGCGGGTTCACGGTACAGCCGAAGCCGGCCAACGACGGACCGTTCCCTGACGGCCAGGGCTGTGTCACGGGCTGGAATGTCTATGCAGGCGCGGCGCCGGATGCGATGGTGCGGCAGAACGCTCAGCCGATCGCAGTGGGCGCGACATGGACGCAGACCGCAGCGGTTGTCACCGTGGGAAGCGCTCCGGGGCGCGGACAGGCCCCTAGCTGGTTCCACGCGGTACCGCGGATCATTCAGAGGGGCTGATGGCGACACTGATCGGAAGCACGGCGCTGAACAAGCTGAAGGGCTATCTGACGGCGCCCGCGGGGCTGAATGCCAACCTGGCGGCGCTGACCGAACCGGGGGCGGCCATCGCGGCGGCGATCCAGATTGTTTCGCAGAATGCGCCGCCGGAGCTGGCGGACCGGGCGGGAGCGGTGCAGTATCCGGCGGTCAACGTTTACTGCGAAAAGCTGGTCAACGATCAGCGCGAGAAGTTCCTGAGTTTTTCCGGAACGGTGGCGCTGGCGATCGAGGTACGGCATTCGCAGGACCAGATGGACGGAATCGGCGATGCGCTCGAGCAGTATGTCGATGCCGTCACGCAGACGCTGACCGCCAGCCGGGGCGACTGGGGCGGCGGCATGTACTTCGCCGGGAATTACCAGGTCTCCTACGGCCCGGTAAAGCGCGGCGGCAAGAACTTCCTTCAGACGGCGAAGGTGACGTTCGAGGTGGGGGCGAGCGTGAGTTAGGGGGCCGGGGTCAGGGGTCAGGGATCGGGGATCGGGGGGCTTTGGGGAGAGTTTGAGGAGGCAATTATGTCTTATGTTCTTTCATACGCGAACCGGTTTTATACGGCGCTCGAGAGCGGTTATGGACAGGTGGCGGCGATCACGGCGGCCAACCGGATCCCGGCGCTGAAATTGACGGCACAGCAGCAGATCGAAACGCCAGCGCGCAAAGACAAGAGCGGAAGCCGGACGTTTCCCGGCACGCCGCCCGGGGGGCGACGGCGCACGACGTTCGAGCTGCGGACGTATCTCACGACGTGGCCGAAGACGGGAACGCCGGCGTACGGCCCGCTGTTTCAGGCAGGGCTGGGCGGCGCGCCTTTGAGCTACAACGGCGGAACGGTGGGCACGTACACCACCGCGGGCCGGCTGGGGTTTGCGGCGCCGCACGGGCTCGTGCCGGGGCAGGCGGTCGCGTGCGGATCAGAGCTCCGGTTTGTGGCGGCGGTGGTGGACGCGAGCACCGTGCAGTTGAACGCGCCATTCACGGCGATGCCGGCCGGCGGATCGCCGGTGGGAGCGGCGGTGACGTACACACCTGCGACGACACTCCCGAGCGCCAGCATCTTCGATTACTGGGATCCCACAACCGCGGTGCAGCGGTTGCTGCACGGCGCGGCGGTGGATCAGATGGAGATTCTGGTGAACGGGGACTATCACGAAGTCCGCTTCAAAGGCTTGGCGCAGGATCTGGTGGACTCCGCGAGCTTCACGGCGGGCACGGGCGCCAGCGCGCTCCAGAGCTTCCCGCAGGAGCCGGCGCTGGGAGCGTTCGATTACACGATTGTGCCGGGCAACCTGGGGCAGGCATGGCTGGGGCCGACGGCCACGCAGTTCTGCACGATCACGAGCGCGTCCGTGGTGGTCAACAACGGGCTGGAGACGCGGAATCACGAGTTCGGCTCCTGTTTGCCGAAGGCAATCGCGCCGGGCGAGCGGACCGTGACGGCGACGGTGACGCTCTACAGCATGGACGATGCCAATACGCAGGCGCTGTACCAGGCGGCGCGGCAGCAATCGCCGATCAGCGTCATGTTTCAGCTCGGCAATGCGGCCGGCCAGCTTTTGGGCGTGTATCTGAAGAGCGTCGTGCCGGAGGTTCCGGAGTTCGACGATAGCCAGAACCGGCTGCAGTGGCGATTCCGGTCGTCGCGAGCGCAGGGCACGGTGAACGACGAAGTGGTGGTGGCGTTCGCTTAGGCAGGAAAGACGGGCCTGGGAGGAAGCATGGACTACGAGAGCGTAACGACGATCGAGTCGAAGCGGCCGGGGGTGCGCCTGCAGGTGCGGCGGATGTCGTTCGGGCGGCGGCTGGAACTGCTGCGGCGGGTCCGCGATCTGGCTCGCAAGGTGGAATTCCTGGAGGCCGGTAAGACGGCGGGAGAGCAGATGGATGCCGGGGTGCTGCGAGCCGAGATCGAGCGCACGCTCGTGCTGTGGGGGGTCGCGGGCATCTCGGGATTACAGCTCGACGGGGCCGATGCGACACCAGAAGCGCTGGTGGAGCGCGGGCCGGAAGACGTATTCCGAGAGGCGCTGGCGGCCGTGCGGCGCGAGGCCGGCCTGACAGAGGAAGAACGAAAAAACTCCTCGTCGCCTTCCACTTTCGAGGATCCAACCAGGCCGGTTGGGAGTGCGACGCTTGCCGGAAATCCGGCCTGGACGTGAAGCGGAATTGCGGGTGGCTGGGTTGCGGGAAACCTGGGCGGCTGGTGTGGGCGCGCGGCGGCATGTCTCTGGGGACGTGCCCGAAATCGTACATCACGGCAGAGAGCGAGGCGCTGCTGGAGCACTTCCTGGCGCGGCGGCGGATCGGCGGGGCGGGGGCGGAGGGACTGACCGCGCGCGAAGTCGAAGCGTTCGCGGTGCTCGAGGAAGCGTTGGCGGAAGAGAGAAAACATGAGCAGCATACAAGACGACCTGATCGACATCTTTGAGCAACTGGCGGACAGCAGTCTTGAGGAAGCGGGGATCGGGAGTGGCGCGGCGGATGCGGGACTCGATCCGGGAGCGGCCGCTACGAACGATGCGGCGGGTCTCGCGGGCGCGGGCGGGATCGATTCTCCGAGCGTGGTGGGCTCGACGGCGGGTCTGTTTTCCGGGCCGGTGAATGTCAGCGGCGCAGCGGATTCGAGCGCACAGGCGAGTGCGGCCACGGAGTCCAGCGGGGCTTCGGGAGTCCTCGGCGCGCTGGAATCGGTCGGGATGGATGTCCTGAAGAGCGCCTTCGGGCTGTCGCCGATCATCGGTGGGCTGATCAGCCTCTTCGGCGGAGGGGGCTCGCCGGCACCGCCGCCGCTGGTGCGATTTCAGATGCCGAATCCGGTGCAATATTCCGGGGCGGAAGTAGACGGCGCGATCGAGGGTGGAGACTTCAGCCAGAGCGGCGGGGCGCGCGGGTACGGCGGCAATATCGGCAGCGCGGCGGCCATTCCGGGGATCACGTTCCACATCTCGGCGATGGATGCGCAGTCGTTTCTGGACCGGAGCGGCGATATCGCGGCGGCGGTGAAGAACGCGATGTTGAATTTGAATTCGATTAATGACGTGGTGAACGATTTGTAGGGGGCCGGGGGCGCGGGAGACAGGAGACAGGAGACAGGAGACAGGAGACAGGAGTCAGGAGAATGGGAGTTAGGAGTTAGGAGTTACTGGTGGCGACGTTTCCTACTTTGAAGACTGGGGCGGTGGCGCAGTATCCGGCGCGGCGGGCGGTACGGTATCAGAACCAGGCGGTGCGGTTCCTGGATGGGACGGAGCAACGGTATCGCGACTGCGGCGGACCGCTGCACCAATGGGAGATCCGGCTGGCGTTGCTGGACGAAGGCGAAATGGCGGCGTTGGCGGAGTTTCTGGAGGACAACCAGGGCGCATTCGCGACGTTCTCGTTCACCGATCCATGGGACGGTACGGTGTATCCGAATTGCCGCCTGGCGTCGGATGAACTGGTTCTTACCGCCGCGGGCGAGATGGACGCAAGCACCAGCTTCGTGGTGATGGAGAACCGGTCATGAGCACGCTGGCGTATCCGCAGTTGATGCAGTATCCGGTGTTGAAGCGGCGGAAATTGCGGACGGTGGTGAACCGTTCGGCGGACGGGCACGTGGTGTCGCTGGCAGACACGCCCGGGGGGGTCACCGAGTGGCAATTGCAATACGGTGGACTGAGCGATGCGGAGCTGGCGGTGCTCGAAACCTTCTTCGCGGCGGCAGAGGGAACACTGAACCCGTTTACGTTTCTCGATCCGGAAGCGAACCTGCTGGCATGGAGCGGCAAGCTAGACGAGGCCGCATGGGTGAAGGGGCCGGCGCTGACGCTCTCCAGCACGAGCGGCGGGTGGCAGGTGAACAATCCGGGAGCGGGCGCGCAAAGCATCACGCAGACGATCGAAGGACCGGCGGGGATCGTGTACTGCCTGAGCGCGAGCGTGGAGGGCGCCGCCGGGAGCACGGTGACCCTGCTGGCGGGCAGCCAGCGGGCTCCGCAGACGCTCGCGGGCGGCTGGCAGCGCATCGTCTTCTCAACGACACCCGATGTGGCCACGTTCGGACTGGAGCTGCCGGCGGCGGGAGCGGTGACAATCGCGGGATTCCAGGTCGAGGCGCAGCCGGGCGCTTCAACGTACCGAGAGAGCACGAGGGGTGGCGTCTACGTGGGCGCGCGGCTCGGCACGGATGCGCTCGATATCGTAACGACGGATGTAAACCGGCATTCCTGCACGGTGAGAGTCTTCTATGCAGACCATCTTTGATTTGAAGGAACAGGCGATCACGGACACGCCGCTCCTGGTGTTCGACTGCACGCTGGCGGACGGGACGGTCGAGCATTGGAGCACCCACGCCGTGACCGTGGCGGGCACCGCGTATGCGCCGCGAGTGCTGCAGCACAACGTGTTCGAGATGCAGGCGGCCTCCAACCAGGGCGTGGACGGCATCCCGCGCATCTCGCTGGTGCTCGCGAACGCGGATTCGCACTTTTCGGAAATCGAACGCGCCACGGGGTGGAAGGGCGCGCAATTGACCGCCACGTTCCTGTTCTACGATCTGCGCAACAACCAGCCTGCAACGGACACTCAGGTGGTCTTCAAAGGGATCTGCAATCCGCCGGACGAGATCCGCGAGGCAACGATGCGGCTGACGGCGGGCAACCGGATGAGCCTGCAGCGGCTGTTGCTGCCGCAGGTGCGCATCCAACGGCGGTGCCCCTGGAGCTTTCCGTCGACCGATGCGGAACGGACGGAGGCGATCGACGGCGGGACGAACGGCAAGTATTCGCGATTCTATCGGTGCGGGTATTCGGCGGGCATCACGGGCGGCACAGGGACGCTCAACGGCGCGGCGCCGTTCACGGACTGCGACTACACCCGGGCCGGCTGCCAGGCACGCGGGATGTGGACGAACTTTGGCGGTATCGAGTTCGTGCCGTCTGCGATCGCGGTGCGGAGTTACGGAGACAAGAACTGGCACACGTCGGCGATTTCGGTCAACGAGGTCCTGTACAACGATTTCGTGCCGCTGGTGTACGGCACGGCGTGGTATGCACCGCCGATCGTGTTCGCGCGCAATGACGGCAATCTGACCCGCATGCAGGTGCTGTTGGGGATGGGGGAAATCGCGGGCGTCGTCACGGTATTAGTGAACGATATCGAGATTCCGCTGGGCGTGGCCGGCGTGGACATGACGGGCACGGGCTGGTACAACATCCCGACGTTGGGGACGCGGAGCGGGACGGTCGATTCGAACTACCCGGACGGCGACCCTTACGGGAGCATGGCATACCTTTCGGTGGTGGTGCCGAACCGGCTGAACGACGGGACTGCGCTGCCGACGATCAAAGTGCTGGTCAGGGGCCTGAAGCTGCCCGTGTACAACGCGGATGGGTCGGCCGCCGGCGAACAGTTCACGAACAATCCGGCGTGGGTGCTGCTGGACAATCTGCGGCGCATGGGGTGGGGCGTGGACGAAATCGACCTGTCGAGCTTTGCGGCCGCGGCCGCGTACTGCGCCGAACCGCTGCCGGCCGTGGACTTGAACGGCAACCCGGTGCAGTTGCCGCGCTTCGAATGCAACCTGGCGCTGCAGAGCCGTCGGAGCGCGGGCGACCTGGCGCGCGGCGTGCGCAACACCGCGCGGCTGCTGCTGACTTACGGGGCGAACGGCGCGGTCACGGTGAAGGTCGAGGACAGCATAGCGAACGAGATGCCGACGAAGCCGGCATGGTCGAATGCGACGGAGCCGCTCAACGGGGGCTGGCCGAGCTACGAATTCGGCGACGGCAGCACGGGTGTCTCGGGCATCCTGCGCAAACCGAATGGCGAACCAAGCGTGCGCGTGTTCACGCGGAGCATCGCCGATACCCCGAACCTGCTGGCCGTGGAATTCCAGGATGAACTGAACGATTACCAGCAGGATGGATACACGCTGACGGATCCGGAAGATATCGCGCTCACCGGGCAGGAGGTCTCGGCAACGCTGCCGGCATTGGGCATCGCGAATTACGATCAGGCGGGGCGCATCCTGAAGATGAGCCTGGATAAGTCAATTCGCGGCAATACTTATATCGAGTTCGATACCAGCGTAAAGGCGCTCGGCATACGGCCGGGCGACCTGATCACGATCACTTATCTGAAGGAAGGGTTCGAGCGCCAGCCATTCCGGGTTTTGAAAATCGCGCCATCAACGAATTACCGGACCACGACGATTACGGCGCAGATTCATGACGATTCGTGGTACGCCGACAGCAACGGCCAGTCCACGTCGGCGCCCGGCGGACGGCGGCAGGGGACCGCCGGAACGGGCATTCCGCGGCCGTTACTGGGGAGCGTTCTGGACGCCAGCGGCGACGTCCAGTTCGGGATCCAGGAGTCGGAAACCACGGCGAGCGACGGGACGGTGGAAGCAAGCGTGAGCGTGGCGTTTCTTCCACCGCCCGTCGCGACGGGGCCGGGGCCGGGTATTCCACTGGTAAGCCTGGCGGCTTCCCTGGGGACCGGAGGAACGTTGGCGGCGGGTCAGACGCTGTATTACGGCATTTCGGGCGTGGACGCGAGCGGGAACGAGGGAGGAATGTCGTTCCTGGTGCGGGCGGCTGTCGTGGCGGATGCGAGTACGGTGACGCTCACCGGCCTGAGCTTTGCTCCGGGGACGGCGACGTTCAACGTGTACCGCGGGACGACGCCCGCCGAGTTGTTCCGAATCGCTACGGGGCAGACGCTAGCCGCGTCGTTCACCGACAGCGGGCTGGCGAAACAACTGGCGGCGCCGCCGGATCCGAATTTCGATCACGCGAATTTCTACTGGCGGATGGAAGTGGTGCCGGAAGTGGCGGCGACGGCGTTCTCGAGCACGACCATCGCCAATCAGACGCTGGACATGCCGGTGAACCGATACGCCGGCGCTGTGGTACGGATCACGCGGGGAACGGGCGCGGGGCAGGAGCAGGCGATCGAAGGCAACACCGCGACTACCCTGACGCTGGGCGCGGCGTGGGCGGTCATGCCGGATGCGACCAGCTTCTTCGCGGTGGCGGAGAGCGGATGGAAGTTCGGGGCGATGGCGCAGACCAGCCCGGCGGTATTCACGATTCCGAACCGCGCGGGCGAAACGGTCGAGATCCTCGGGGCAGCGGCGAACGCCGGCAATGTGGAGTGCCCGGCGGAACTTTCGACGGTGACGCGGTGGCAGATCGGCGGCGCGGGCGAAGGCGGGGATAATGGCGTGCCCGCGGCTCCGTTCTTCGGACTGGCGGCGGGCGCGAATGGGGGCACCGTTGAGCTCAGCGGTGTCTCGTTCGGCAGCCTGACGAACACGGCGACGATCAGCTCGGGTACGCTGACCCTATATTACCGGGACGAGCTTTCGCCGGCGCTGGGCACGCCGGCGAACGCGATGGCAGCGACGGATACCGCACTTACGCTGGCCGCAGCGGCCAACGTGCCGGTGGGCAGCTATCTGCAGATCGATGCCGAGGTGCTGCGGGTGACGGCCGCGCAGGCGGGCGGGACACAGTACACGGTGGCGCGCGGGATCGACGGGACCGCGGCGGCCGCACACGCGGTATCGGCAGCAGTGTACCTGCTCAAGAACCGCACGGAGATCGTGCCGTTTCCGACGGGATTTTTTGGCAGCCCGTACAGCGGGAGCTGGCGGTATCCGATCGCCCTGGTGGACGCTCGTGTGGCCTGCGCGGAGATGTTCGTCACCAACACACGCGGTAACAGCCCGGTGGCTAGCACGTACCTGACGAACAACGACGACGAGGGGCTGCGCACGCTGGCGGGCGGGCAATATTCGATCCAGGTGGCAGGATTCCTGGCTGTCGATGCGGCGGCGGCGCCGCCGCTGATCGTGGATACCCCGCATTCGGTGCGGGACGTGTACGCGGTGCTGGGGACGGCCGCCGATGCTCCAGTTACCTTGCAACTGAACGTGAACGGCGCGCCGTATTGCATGGTGACGTTCGTGACGGGACAGACGATTTCGAATTCGACGAATGGCAACATGCTGCCGCCGCTGATGGCAGGCGCTCAGGTGACGCTCGCGGTGCTTTCGGTCGGGCAGATGCAGCCGGGGGCGGACCTGACGGTGATGATCCGACTCTAGGAGGCCAGAAGAATTGCCGGAACCATTGACGAAATTGCGCCCGGACCGGGATCTGCAGTGCTACTTTCAGGAGCCGACGGCAGTAGCGGCGCTGAGCGGCGCCAACGCAAACGGGTTCACGGTCTCGGGAACATGGCGGCAGCAGTTCGACTGGGCCGTGGTCGAATGGAGCCGGGATAACGGGTTCGAGCATCCCGCGCTGCGGAACCTGCCGGACGGAGACCTGAGCGGCATCGTATTGACTTACGAAGAGACGCGTACGGGATGTATTCCGATGGATTCGACCAGTTACGATTCCGTGGGGTGGAGTTACGTGCGGATCTGGGAGGAATCGGGCGGCAGCGAGAACTTCCATTGGGTGCCGCTGCTGGCGCATGCGACGCCAATCGCCGGGCAGACGACGCAGCCCACCGCGCAATTCACCTTGCAGGGCACGCCGACGGCGGGGGATTACGTCGAGCTTGCGTGGCTGGACCAGCATGCCAATTATCAGGTGGGGGCGAGCGATACGCTGGAAACGATCGCAGCGGGACTGGCGGCCTTCATCAATCAGGCAAGTGCGACCAACGGGGTTACGGCGGCGGCGAGTGGAGCGCAGATCACATTGACGTACAACGGGATGCCTGGGGCAAATGGCAACCGCGTCGGCGTATACGCGGGGGTGCAGGGGGCGGGGACGGAAAGCTGGTCGCCGGGGTGGAGAATGTTCAGCGGAGGGACTTCGCCGACGGTGTGGCGGGTGTCGCTCGATTTCAGCAACCTCAAGGACTCTACGGGCGCAACTGTCAACACCACCAACGTACGGCGGCTGCGGTGGACGTGGGCGGCGGACTGGCAGTACGGCAATTTCGAGCGCAGCGAATTCGCCGTGACCATCGCAAATTGGCAGGCGACGGGGAGCGGGCTCACTTACAGCGTGGCGGGGCCGGGCAGCCGGCGGATCGAAGATACGGACTCGTCCGTGACTTATGCGGGTGACTGGGCGGAGGAGAGAGGGAACTACTCGGGCGGATCGATCCGGCATAGCACCAACCCGGGTGACCATCTGCAATGTACCTATACGGCGGCTGGGACGCATTCGCTGTACCTGGGGACGCGGTATACGAATCATGGAGCAACGATCGCCATTCAAGTAGATGGCGGCACGCCAACGGCGCTCAGCTTGGAGCGGGCGCTCGAGGATGTGCTGATCCGGGTGCCGCTGGGACAACTGCCGGCCGGGACGCATACGGTGACCGTCTCGCATACTGGAGGCGTAGGAACGGATGTCTATTTCGATTTTCTGGAGCTCGCGCTCCCTTCCCCCAATCTGCCGACGTTCGCAACCTATCCAACGACGACGCTGGCAACCGATTGGGACACGAACCATTCACTCGCGATCGCGCCGGAGCGGACGGCGTGGCTGATCCAAACGCTGGGATTCCGAGGCCGAGCGAATCACTATGCAGGCGCCCTGCAGTTCTACGAGCTGACCAATCCGACGGCGCAGTACGCATCCGCGACGGTGACGTTCAGCGGCTCTCCAGCATTCGGCGGGACCACGCAAATCACGCTGGCGGGAACGACGCTCTCGCACGTCAATCTAATCACCGACACCGCCGAGAGTATCGCGAAGTGCTTCGAGCTGCTGATCACAGCGGGGACCAGTTCGGTCTGGGCGCGCGCCAATGGGGCAATACTGACTCTTACGGCGCGGGCGGCCGGCGTCGCCGGAAATGGGATGGCGCTGTCGGCTTCGACCGGCAGCACGGCATTCACGGCGACGGCGAGCCCCGCCCTGGTGGGCGGGGAGGACGGAGCCTGGCTGACGGATCTGAATGCGCTGCCGCGGCTCAATCGGGCGGCACGGGACTGGCATAGCGCGTATTTCCGGGCACTCGCCGGCTACGGCATCACTCCCACGGCATCGTTCAGCATGGAGTTGGGGAACGGGGACGATTCCACGGCGGCGGGAATCGCACAGCGGTTTCCGGACGGGCCTTGCCACGTCAACACACCAGCGCTGCAGACCAACTTCAGCCCGGCCAGCCTGGCATTTTGGCAGCAGGTGTACACGGATATGGCGGGGCTGTTGAGCGGCGCGGGATGTGTTCCGTATCTGCAGTTCGGCGAAGTGCAGTGGTGGTATTTCGCAGACTCGGCAGGAATGCCATTCTACGACGCCTACACCACGAGCACTTTTCAAAGCACCTACGGGGTTGCGATGCAGACGATTCCGAGCCAGAACGCGAGCCCGACAGCGTATCCCCAGGAATGCGCATTGCTGCCCAAGCTGGTAGGCGAGTTCACGTCCGCGGTGATGACGTTCGTGCGTCAGACCTATGGGAATGCGCGGTTCGAAGTGCTGTATCCGCCGGACACGAACGCGACGGCGCTCGATCAAATCGTCAATTTTCCATCGGCGTACTGGACGCCCGCCACGCTTGCGTGTTTGAAGACAGAAAACTTCACGTACACGGGGGATCGCAATCTGGACCTGGCGCGGCAATCGATGGCGGTGCCGCAGCGGTACGGGTTTCCCCGGGCGCAGATGAGTCACTTGATCGGGATCGGAGATTCGACCACTCCGTGGGCGCGGGAATGGGAACTGGCGATCGGACAGGGCATGGAATCGACCGTGCTGTTCGCACTCGACCAGTTTTGTCTAATCGGGTATCCGCTGCCCCTGCGCGCGCCGGCAAGGCGGGCGCTCTACCTGGGCAAATGATGGCGGATTGCGCGTCAGGCGCTGGCCGGCGGGCGCATTGCGGCGGCGCGATAGGCGCAGGCAACGACAACCAGGAACATGGTGAGCACTTCGCTATCGCCCAGGTTGTATTCGAAGAACCCTTCCGCCAGGGCGGCCAGGATCACGGCAATGCCGCCGTGGAGAAGAAAGCGGGAATCGCTCGGGCCGGGGGGCAAGGTGCGGAGGGCGGTCCAATAATCGAAGAGCATCCGGCCGAGCAACCACAGCAGGATCAGCAGAACCGGGATGCCACGCTCGGCGGCGTACTGCAGGTAAATGTTATGCAGGTGGCCGTACCAGCCGCTGGGCAGCGGGCGCGGGACGTCGGCGGGGATCCAATCCGCGAAGTGGTACTTGGGACCTTCCGGGCCAATGCCGAACACCGGATGCGCTTCGATCATCCTGAGGCCGGTCCGCCACGTGACCACGCGGAAGGCATTGGAATCGACACCAGTGGGGTGCAGCAGAGAGTTGACGCGGTCCTGAATAATGGGCGGCGCGACCAAGTAGCCGGCGGCGACCAGCACCGGCACCGCGGCCACGGCCCAGCGATTCCAGAACCATAGAAGATAAAGGCCGCCGGCCAGAAGGCCGATCCAGACGGCACGTGTCTCCGCGAGCAGGATCGCGATGCACATCAACGCGGCGCAGCCGAGCCAGATCCAGCGGCGGCGCGCCGGCGGGGCGAAAAACAGGAACGCGGCGAGCATCAGGAGCGCAAACATCTGCTGGCCGGCGAAAGTGTTCCAGTGGCTCATGAAACCCGTGATGCGATCGCCGACGTAGAACGCGTAATCGCCGCGGTGAAGCTGGTGCGCCTGCTGGAGCTTTTGCGCAAACTGAACGAGGCCGCGGATCCCATCGATGGCCGCAAATCCTGCCCAGGTCAGGAAAACGGCGCGGACGAGGCGAACATCCCGGAGACAGGTGTACACCACAAGCAGCTCGAGAAACACGTAGAGCTTGCGAATCTGCGGCAAGCCTTCCGCCGGATGCGGGGAGACAACGAGAGCGACTGCCGTCCCGAGGAAAAACAGCGCCAGCGGAAGCAGGATCCCGCGAGGAAGGCTGATTTTCTCGCCGGAAAGCAGAAGGGCGGCAAGAGCGAGGCCGAGCAGGATCTGGGAGACGGCAATCGAGAACAGGATCGAAACGGCCGAGCCGAACGCCAGCCAGCGTGCGGCGCGGGAGAGGAAAGGCTCCGGGGGAAGCATGGGCTGATCTCAGTATACGGGGTGGACTGCAAGACGCGGCGCGTCTCGAATCGGATCGCCCAAGCTCAGGCAGTGAGCACCTGAATTACGATGCGAAGCTCTTCCAGCAAAGCTCGAAGCCAACCACCATCAGCCAGAGGCAAAGGAGGGCACGCAAGGGGCGCGACGGTACGATGCTGGAGAGGAAAACGCCAGCCATTGCCCCGACGATGCCGCCGGCCAGCAACGGCCAGAGCACGGGCGGCACCTGATGCGCGAAGCTCCAGTGCAGGCCGCCGCCGACCATCGAGACCGCCAGGCCGAAGCAGATATCCGTGGCGACCACTTGTGCCGGCTCCAGTTTGGTGAAATACAGCAGCGCCAGCGTGCCGATCGCGCCCGCGCCCGCAGAGGAGAAACCGACCTCGGCCCCGATGCCGACAGCGAGGGGGATCAGCAAGCGGGAGCGATCGCGGCGCGCAGCTTCCGGCGGTCCGCCGCGCCACATCCGCTGCAGGTTGACTGCTGCGGCGGCGGCAATGCTCAGCCCGAGGACGGCGGGGAGCACGCCCGAGCGGGGCGCGGCGCCGAGGCGTTCGATCGCGAGCGAGCCCAGCAAGACCCCCGGGATTCCCCCCGCGAGCAGCTTTCCCAGAACCCGGAAATCCACGCGGCCGGCGCGTAGATAAGCCGGCGCGATCAGCAGTTTGATCGCCGCCGCAAACAGCAGAGCCACCGTCACGGCCTCGATCGGCGGAACGCCCATGAAGAGGATCAGGAGCGGCGCCGTGAGAATGCCGCCGCCGACGCCTGTCAGCGTGATCGCGAGCGAGATCAGAAACCCCAGGAAGATCGCCATGGGGTCACTCCGCTGGAACGGCCGAAAGGTGAATGCCGCATTCGAGCTTGCGCCCGCCCCAGCGGCCGGAGCGAAGATCGTCGACGCTCACCGGCAGACTGGTGCAGGGCTCGCAGCCGATACTCGTGTAGCCCTGATCGTACAGCGGAAGGATCGGGATGTCGAATTCCTTGAGGTAAGCCCACACTTCGCGCGTGGACCAAAACGCCAGCGGACTGATCTTGCGCAGCACACGGCCGGACGGCAGGCGGAAGGCGCCCTCCGGCTGGAGTTCGGCGCGAGAGGGCGATTGCTCCCGCCGCAGTCCTGTGAGCCAGACATCATACGCTTCGAGCGCCGCGAAAAGGGGCTCGACCTTGCGGAGCTTGCAGCA
>Ga0209062_1003880_pt1 | contig 16542 bp, 13 predicted proteins | sample Coa_R2_2_FD_187158 | JGI IMG/M metagenome (GOLD analysis project Ga0209062, IMG submission 187158) | Surface soil microbial communities from Centralia Pennsylvania, which are recovering from an underground coalmine fire - Coalmine... | ecosystem: Environmental > Terrestrial > Soil > Unclassified...
CAGACCCGGCTTGCCGACAAGGCCGACCGGGTGTTGCACGATCCGCGCATCGGGCAGTTGTTCCTCGGCGGCGCCATGGAGGAGACCGCAGCATGAACAAACGCTCGATCGCCACGGTGTCGCTGTCGGGCGCGCTCGACGAAAAGCTCCGCGCCGCGGCGGCGGCCGGTTTCGAGGCGGTCGAGATTTTCGAGAACGATCTGCTGTCGTTCGGCAGCAGTCCACGCGAGGTGGCCGCGCTCTGCCGCGACCTTGGCCTCGCGATCTGCGCCTACCAGCCGTTCCGCGACTTCGAAGGCATGCCCGAGCCACAGCGCGCGCGGAATTTCATCCGTGCCGAGCGCAAGTTCGACCTGATGCAGGCGCTTGGCACCGATCTCATGCTGATCTGCAGCAACGTCTCTGCGGTCTCGCTCGGCGGCATCGACCGCGCCGCCGATGACCTGCGAGAGCTCGGCGATCGCGCCGCCGCCCGGGGCTTGCGCGTCGGCTACGAGGCGCTGGCCTGGGGCCGGCATGTCAGTGACTATCGCGACGCCTGGGAGATCGTGCGCCGCGCCGATCATCCCGCCATTGGCATTATTCTCGACAGCTTCCATGCGTTGGCTCCGGCGTTTCCGACCCGCGCCATTCGCGCAATTCCTGCCGACAAGATCTTCCTGGTCCAGCTTGCCGACGCGCCGCGCCTCGAGCTCGACATCCTCTCCTGGAGCCGCCACTTCCGCTGCTTCCCGGGGCAGGGCGACCTGCCGGTGGACGACTTCATGGAGGCGATCGCCGCGACCGGATACAGCGGGCCATTGTCGCTGGAAATCTTCAACGATCAGTTCCGTGCCGGCTCCTCCGCACGAACCGCGATCGACGGCCTGCGCTCGCTGATCCTGCTCGAAGAGCAGGTTGCCGGCAAATGGCCGCAACTGGCGCACGAAGCGCTCACGCCCAAGGCGCAGAGCCGCGGCATGGGATTCCTGGAATTCGCTGTTAACGAGACCAAGGCGGCCGAGCTCGCCCAGCTATTTTCGCAGCTCGGCTTCCGCAAGACCGGCAAGCACCGCAGCAAGGCGGTCGAGCGCTGGTCGCAAGGCAAGGTCGAGCTCGTGATCAACTGCCAGAGCGACTGCTTTGCACATTCGCACTACGTCACCCATGGTCCTGGCGTCTGCGCCATCGCGCTTGATGTGGAGGACGCCTCCCATACCATGGCGCGCGCCGAAGCGCTGAAGGCGCACACCTTCTATTCTCCTGTCGGACCCGGCGAATTGGAAATTCCGGCCATTCACGGCGTCGGCGGCAGTCTGCTGTATTTCATCGACACCGCGGGCAAGAACTGGGACACCGATTTCGAGCCGATCGCAAGTGACCAAAGGGACGACCGGCTGCACGCTGTCGATCATATCTCGCAATCCATGCCTTATGACGAGATGCTGTCCTGGCTCCTGTTCTACACGGGCATTCTCGATCTCAAGCGCCTGCCGCAGCAGGAGATCGCCGACCCCAGGGGGCTGGTGCAGAGCCAGGCCATCATCAACACCGACCAGAGTCTGCGGTTTGTGCTCAACGGCTCGGCCGCCAACCGCACGCTATCCTCGCGCTTCATTTCCGAGTTCTTCGGCTCAGGCGTCCAGCACATCGCCTTCAGCTGCGACGACATCTTCGCGGCCGTTGCCGACATGCGCCGGCGCGGCGCAGGCCTCCTCGACATCCCCGACAATTATTACGACGATATCGAAGCCAAATACGACCTCGCGCCGGAGATGATGGCGGCGCTGCGCGCCAACCGGATTCTCTACGACCGCGAGGGCGAGGCCGAGTTCTTCCAGGTCTACACCCACATCTTCGACGAACGTTTCTTTTTCGAAGTCGTCGAGCGCCGCAACTACCAGGGATTTGGCGCGCCGAATGCGGCGATCCGGCTCGCGGCGCAGGAGCGGGAAGTGCGGCCGCTCAGCCTGTCGCGCATCTGACAGCCGTCACGCGGCGGGCTTTCAGCCAAACGTGGTGAACAGCATCAGCGCCACACGAAACGTGATCCACGCGGCCACGACAGCGAGAATGGCAAGCAGGAGCAGCTTTTCATGCGCCGGTACTGCGCTGCGGAACGCGTGCGGCTCACCCTTCGGTGCCTGTTTCCGAATCTCGCCGGAGTTGGTTTGGAGCAGCATGTGCCGACTCCTTGTGTAGAGACGGGAGCGATTGTCAATGCCTGGTCTGAGATTGCATTGAGCCGGATCAATAGGAAAGCATCCGTGCCCCTTTTCCGGCAGAGCTTGACCCGTATCAATTCGCTGGCTTCGCCTGATCCTAATCTTGTCACACCATTTGGAGTGTCAAGATGAGCAAACTTAAGATTCCCCATAACGCATTCGTATTCGTCGGCGATGGCCGCAAGGCGCTGTTCCTGCGCAATGAGGGAGATGAGAAATATCCGTTTCTGAAGACCGAGAACGTGTTCCAGGATGAAAATCCGCTGACCCACGAGCAGGGCAGCGAACGGCCTGGTCATGTCGTGAAAGGTCTGGACGCCAGTCGGCGCAGCGCCGTCGAGCCTGCTGATTGGCACCACATTGAGGAACATCGCTTCACGCGCAAGGTGGCAGCGGCCATGGAGGAGGTGGTGCGCAGCCGCAAAGTGCCCGCGCTGGTGGTCGTTGCACCGCCGAAAACGCTCGCCGACCTACGCGACGCCTTCCATGCCGACGTCAAGGCGCTCGTCATTGCCGAGATCAACAAGGACCTGACCAAGCATCCGGTGGGCGAGATCGAGACACATCTGACCGCGGCCTAATCGCGGTCACTGCATCGCACCACACTCGACCGGCTCTGAACAGGCGCGCGCCCGCTCCAGAGCAGGATCCGGAAAAGTGTGAGGCGGTTTTCCGAAAAGATCATGCTCAATCGTAAGAGCTAAAGCACGATGAGGATTCATCCCAATCTCATCGCGCTCCAGCGAAGCGCGCGCTTTCGTTTGCTCGATCTGCGACAGATCGTCTCCTTTCGCCGCAATTTGACCGAGCAGGGGTCTCACTTCCTTGAGACTGGACTCGACATTCGCAGCTCGCTCCACACGTGCTGTCGAACCACAATGCTCGACGCAACGACCTATAGACCGCCTGCAAGTTTTCGATTTCGCCTGTGCGTTGCTGCTTTGCAGAAGGGCGGCTCCCGAAAAGGTGAAGGCGGCGATGATTGATAAAGCACAAAAGATGTGCTTTCGTAATTGATATGGGTCCACAGATTGCCGATACCGCACTTCGCTACCGCCTGGAGCCCGGTCCGGAAGCCGGGGCCGCGCTTCAGGAGACGTTCGAGCGCTATCGGCAGATGATGGAGATGCTCGACCTCATCGCGGCGGAGAAGAAGATCGGCGCCAATCTCGTGACGCTGCACGCCCACGCCTATGAGGCTGTCCGCAAGCAGACCGGTTTGCCCTCGCGCCTGGTGACGCTGGGCCTGCGCGATCGCGCCGCCTACAAGGCGGCTGGCGGGCGTCGTTTGCCGCTCGACGAGCGGCTGGTCAACGTGAAGAACGCCGCGCTGCTCTCCGTGAGCACGGTGCGGGGCCGCTTTGAAATTCCCTTCCATGTGCTCGGCTATGCCAAGGGCTGGGGCCACAGCGCGCCGGCACATCTGGTTCAGAACGACGGTTCTTTCGAGGTCCATTTCGGCGTGGCGCCGAACATTCCAGCAGCAGAACAGGAGACCGTGATGATGGCCCAGCATGCCCCAGCAGAATCGCTTTTCTCCCGCGCCGGACGTCTGCTCGCCGGCATCGCCGTCGAGGCGATCGAGCGCGCGGAAGGCAACAACAAGCAGGCGGTCGTCAAGCAGGCGATCCGCGAAATCGAGGCCGCTGAGCAGGAGGCGCGCGATGACCTCGCCCGCGAACGCGCCCAGGAATGGCGGCTGAAGGCCCGCCAGGGCGAGATCGCTAGGGAGATGGAGGCGCTGAGCGCCCAGATTGCAACCGCCGTCGCCGGCGGCCGCGATGATCTCGCCAAGTCCGGCATCGCCCGCCAGATGGATCTCGAGGCCCAGTTCGAGGTGGTCGGCAAGGCGCTGGAAGAGAGCGAGGACAAGATCGAGACCGTGCTGACCACGCTGCGCGCGATCATGTCCGGCCTGCAGGACGCCGAGGCGCGGCTGGCCGAACTCAAGAAAAGCGAAGAGCAGGAAACCGCGTCGAAATCAGGCGGCGCCAAGCGCGCGGCAGGCCATACCACGGCAGCCGCCAAATCGGCGAAGGCCTCGCATGCGATCGCGCGGACGGTCGGCGTGCCGGCCTCGATGGCGCCGTCCAGGGACATCGACGAACTGTCAAAACTGCACCGCGACAAGGAGATCGCCGAGCGCCTCGCAAAGCTCAAGTCGGAAAGCAGCGGGTCCGCGTAGAGATCGAGATGTGCCATGGTTATGATGGACCACATCATGTTGCCCGAGGTCAGGCCGTTCGCGGTGGCAGGCGCAATGATAGTCGTGGTCGGCGCCGTGGAACTGCTTGCGATGCTGGTCGGCTTTTCCCTGAGCGAGCTGGTCGGCCGCACCGTCGATCTCGATGCCCACAGCGACAGCGCTCTCGCCAATGCGCTCGCCTGGATGAATCTCCGCGGCGTGCCGCTGCTGGTCTATCTGATGATCGCGCTCGCCTTCTTTTCGATTGCGGGCTTCCTGATCCAGGACGTCGCCGCGGCCATCGGCTCGCCGCTGCCGCTGATCCTCGCCGTCCCAGCGGCGCTTTTTTTGGCGGCGCCGTTCGTGCGCTGGACCAGCGGCGCGCTCGCACATCTGATCCCGCGTGACGAGAGCTATGCGGTCGATCTGTCCTCGCTGGTCGGGCGGATCGGACGGGTTGCGGTCGGGCCGCTCGACCAGGGCCCGCCAGGACGCGTCCGCGTCAAGGACGAGCATGACAATCTCCACATCGTGACGGCGATTGCCGCGCCTGATTCACCGCCGCTGCCGCAAGGAGCGGAGGTGCTGCTGGTCGACCGTATCAACTCGCGCTTCATCGCGGTCGCAGCGCCCGACGAGACCAAGTCTCGCGTTCATGAACCTGCAAGAGGTGCTTAAATGGATATTCTGGCTCCGGCAGTGATTGGCGTTGCAGCCATCATTGTCATCGGTCTCATCTTTACGACGCTCTACAAGAAATCGACCCGGGACGAAGCCTTCGTGCGCACCGGCCTCGGCGGCAAGCGCGTCGTGCTCGACGGCGGCGCCGTGATCCTGCCGGTCTTTCAATCCTTCGCACGGGTCAATCTGAAGACGCTGCGGCTCACGGTCGAGCGCAAGGAGAAGGAATCGCTGATCACCAAGGACCGGCTGCGCGTCGACATCGGCGCGGAGTTCTATGTCCGCGTCAAGCCGGACGCCGAGAGCATTGCGCTCGCCGCACAGACGCTCGGCGATCTCACCAACAATGCAGAGGCGCTCCGCGACCAGGTCGAGGCGAAATTTGTCGATGGCCTGCGCGCGGTCGCGGCCACCATGACCATCATGGAGCTGCAGGAGAAACGTGCCGACTTCGTCAAGCATGTGCAGTCGACAGTCGAAGCCGACGTGCAGTCCAATGGGCTGGAGCTTGAATCGGTCTCGCTCACCAAGCTCGACCAGACCGACATCAAGTTCTTCAACCAGGACAATTTCTTCGATGCGGAGGGGCTGACCAGCCTGAAGCAGATCACGGAGACCAAGCGCCGCGAGCGCAACGCCATCGTGCGCGACGCCGAGGTGTCGATTGCACAGAAGGATCTCGAGGCGCGCCAGCAGACGCTGACCATCGAGCGCACCAAGCGCGAATCCGAGCTGTCGCAGGAGCGCGACATCGCCAACAAGGCCGCAGCCACCCGCGCAGAGGTCGCCAAGGCCGAGCAGGACGCCAAGCTGACCGAGGAGTCCGCGCGGATTGATACCGAGCAGCGCGTTGCCACCAGGAATGCTGAAGCCGAGCAGGCCAAGCAGACCGCGACCATCGAGGCGCAGCTTGCGGTCAACAAGCGCAAGACCGACGCGGATCGCGAGATCCGGATCACGACCCAGCAGAACGAGGTCCAGGTCGCCGCGAAGAGCAAGGAAGTTTCGATCGCCACGGCGGAAGCCAAGGAAGCCGAGGCGAAGGCGGTGGCGGCTGAGGAAAAGGTGACCACGGCACGCGCGATCGAAATCGCCGACCGCGCCCGCCAGACCCAGGTGCTGGAGGCGCGCACCGAGGCCGAGCGCAAATCGACCGAGATCATCGTCGCGGCCGAGGCCGAGAAGAAGGCCGCCGTGGATCGCGCTGAAGCCGTCAAGACCGCGGCGACCGCCGAAGCCGACGCCAACCGCATCAAGGCCGTCGGCGTCAAGCAGATCGGCGAGGCCGAGGCCGAAGTGATCGCGCTGAAGAACGAGGCGGAGAAGAAGAAGGGTGACAACGTCATCTCCTTCGAGCTCGCCAAGCAGCGCATCCAGAACCTGCCGCTGGCGCTGGCGGAGATCGTCAAACCCGTCTCCTCGATCAAGGATGTCCGCATCCTGCACACCGGCGGCGTGTTCGGCGGTGGCAATGGCGAGGCAGGTGAGGGCGGCGTCGGCTTCGGCGAAGGCCTGGCCGGGCAGCTGCTGAAGGTTCATGCGCTCAAGCCGATGATCGACGAGGTGCTGCGCCAGGCCGGTTATAGGCCGGGCGACGATCCGGTGAAGGCGCTCAGCGCGGTCCTGCTCGCCGATCAGGCAGCGGCGCCCCCGGCACCGCCGCCGGGTTCAGCCGACCCGGCAACGCCCGTTGACGCGGCTGGACCGACCGCGGCATAGCCGGCCGAAGCAGCCAATTACCAAACGAGGGGCCCGCCTCGCGCGGGCCCCCTCGCGTGACAGGTGCTCGGATGCTGCGCCGTTATCGCCGATTGACAGGCAAAAGGCTCGGGGATCACAATCGCGACGTTGCCAAAACTGCTTTTGTCAGTGTCAAGAATAGAGACCGAAAAGGTTCGCTGGATTCAAGGCCGCGCCCAAACTGCTGTGTGAGTTGCAGCACATTTCGAATCGACTTCCACGTGATTACTAACCTTCGCGCCTGCCGTCCCTTTTTTATCGGCGCGGATCAAATCGATTTGGATGACCAGAGCCATGAGCGATTGCAGCAATCGATTGCCGGCGATGCAGCGGAAGAGTGGCATGCGGAGCCGCGTCGCGCGTCTGCGATCACTGTGGATCGTGGTCGCGGCACTGGCCTGCTGGACGGGCGGCCCGCTGTTGCCGTCCGCGCAGGCGCAGTCCGGGATCAACATCAGCAAGGACGACGCGATGAAATCCGACAGCGCCGACCAGTGGCTGACGGATACGGTGAAGGGCATTCGGGAAAAGGTGCGGCGCAAGAACGGTGCACCCAACGAGCTCGCCGGCGCATTCATTGGCACGCCTTTCTCAGACGTCTTTGACGAGGTCACCCGTCAGGGATCAATGAGCAACGGCTGCGGCTTCGCTGCCGGCGTGGTCGCGGGCGGGGCCGTCAGGGATTTCGAACAATTCGGCAGCGGGGCAGTCGGCGCCGCCATCAACACGGTCAAGGGCGCAGTCGACCTCACGAAGTCGGTCTATGATGCCGCCAAGTCGGTCGCGACTGCTGGCGGCTCCACGGTCGTGGAGAAGGTCGGCGAGGCCGCCGTCGACGCCGTAAAGGATGCGGGCAAGGACGCGGCCAAGGACATCGGCAAGGACGTGGCTTCGGGAACGGCCAAGGACATCATCAAAGGCAACAAGCCCGATATCGGCGGCAAGATCGGCGAGGCGGTGCAGAAGAAGGTGGATGACGCCAAGGAATTCGTCGAGGGCATAAAGGACTATTTCAAGGACGGGCCGATCATCTTTGCCTATTCGGGAACGAAGGCCGGCTGCACCGTCGTGACGCTCTGGGTTTGGGACGAAAAGCAAATCAACCTTTACGTCCGCGGCACCTGTGATTGCAACGCGGCCAACGCCTTTGTCATGCCGAAGGGTAACAAGGCCGAATTGACGAGCTTCTTCTTCCACCTGCAGGCCGACACCATCCGCACCAATGAGCCTGGCATACTGAAGTTCAGTCTCGGCACGGTGCACCTTGTTGATAAGGCCTTCGAGTGTGGCTGCCAAAAGCCCAAGACTGCGACTGGCTATCAGCCGGCTACGCCGGCTGCATGCCCGCGCTGTCAGATACTCACAAGGCAGATCGCCGATCTTGAGAGGGATATCGCGAAGGCGACGGTCGATATCGACGCTGCAAGGGCGGCAAAGCGACAGGCGCTGATGGGCAACAACGACGAGCTCGCAGAGCAGGCGCAGAAGAAGATGGATAAGGCCACCACCGACAAGGCAACCTATGAGAAGGAGCTGGAAAAGGCCAAGAAGGAAAAGGAGGAGTGCGAGAAGAAGCCGTGCGACGAGCATGGCAGCTACATCTACCCGCGCACGACCCGAGAGCAGTACGTCACCTACACCACCGACAGCACGGCGTACTGCACCTACACCGAAGCGACCACGACAACCGAATACGTGACCTGGGTCGATCCGCGGACTTACACGCCTGGTCCGACCGATATTCCCAAGACACCCGGAGGTCCGCAGTCAACCCCACGACCGGAGCCCAGCGACGTGCCGAAAACGCCGGAGACGCCAAAGGGGTCGACGCCTGGTCCCTCCACCGAGAAGACGCCGACGGCGCCAAAGCCATCCCCGACACCGACGCCGGTCGCTTCCACACCGACGCCCACGCCTACGCCGGTCACCACCACCGACACCACGCCGCCGGCCGATTCAGACACGCCGTCCGACATCCCCGATAATGTCGAGGTGAAGGCGACCCAGGCGGTGCTGGAGGGCGGCCCGACCGGCACGCCGCTCGAAGGGCAGACGATCAAACTGACCCTCACCGACAAGCCCGACCTGCCCGGCGCCGGCGACAAGACCGCGCAGGATACCGGCTATGACAAGCCGCCCGCGCAATGCACGACCGACGCAAAGGGCGAATGCACCATCAAGGTCGAAGCGGACGAGCGGCCGCAATACAACCTGCCGCAGGCGACCAAGGCGAAACCAGGCAACTACAAGCTCGAGCTGGCGCGGCCCCGTACCAGCGGCGGCGTCGCCGAGATCACGGGCCGCAAGACGCCGGTCGATCTGAGGATGCTCGAAAATGTCGGCAGCAAGATCACCGCAACGACGTTCAGCATCGGCAACCGCAGCTTCGAGCGCTTTGCCCTCGAGGACAAATACGGCGCCGAAAACCGTGTGTCCGAAAAGCTCAAGGAAGCCTTTGGCTCTGACTACGAGGAGGATTTGTGTGAGGACAAGGAGCCGGGTCCCTTCGTCACCGACGGTGAGAGGCCAAGCTCGGAATTGCCAGGCTTCACCGTGAAGCTTTTGCCGCAGGCCAAGGAGGACGCGCGATGAGACCCGTAGCCCGTTTGCTCTTCGCTGCCTTGATGGCCTTCGTGGCCTCACCGGGCAATGCCCAGCAGATGCTCGCGCCGCCGCAGAACAAGTACTTCATGGGGCAGGGCTCGTGGGGCCAGAACTATTCCGACCAGTGGTGGCTGCAGCGGATCGGCTTCGACGCCTCGGACCAATCGGCCTGGCGGCTGGTGAAGCAGAATGCGAAGCCGGTGATCGTGGCCGTGATCGACACCGGACTGGATTGGGACCACCGCAACATCGACTGGGCCAATCTTTGGCGCGCCTCGCCGGCTGATGCCGCCGACGGCAAGGCGATCGGTGATTCCATCGGCTGGGATTTCTTCGGCCATGACAACAAGCCTTGGGACAATGACGGCCATGGCACCTTCGTCGCCGGCATCATCGCGGGAAGCTGGAACGACAAGGACGGCATTGCCGGCATCAATCCGTTTGCCCGGCTGATGGTGCTCAAGGCGATCAATAATTTCGGGCATTCACGTGCGTCCTATCTCGCCGAAGCCATCGCTTTCGCCGCCGATCATGGTGCGCGGGTCATCAATCTCAGCGTCGGCGGCAAGGGAATGACCAAGGTCGAGCAGGCGGCGGTCGACTATGCCTACTCCAAGGGCGTGGTGATCGTGGTAGCCGCCGGCAATGACGGCGTGCAGCTCACCAATTACGGGATTGCGGGCTCGGACAAGGTGCTGACCGTTGCTGCGACCGGGCTCGACGACAAGCGGGTGGTGTTCTCCAACTGGGGCAGGGTCTCGGTCGCCGCGCCCGGCATCGACATCTTGAGCCTGCGCGCCCGGCGGACCGATACAATGCTCGGTATCCCCGGCGTGAAATACAGCGCCTCGGCCGCTTTCGTGGGCGACGACAACCGCTACTACCGGGCAAGCGGCACCTCCTTCTCCGCACCGATGGTGAGCGGGCTCGCCTCGCTGATGATCGCCAATGACCCGACGCTGACCAACCGCCAGGTCATGAACATCATCAAGTCGACGGCAAGGGATGTCGGAACGCCCGGCGTCGACCAGTATACCGGCTATGGCATCATCGATGCTCGAGCAGCCCTTGCCGCACCGAAGGACTATGCGCTGCTTGCCGGGATCAGCCGCGTCGAGGTGGTGCAGAAGGCGGGCAAGCAGGTCGTGCGCGTGCACGGACTTGCCGATGCCAACGACTTCCGGTCCGCCCGGATCGAGGTGGGGGCAGGCGAGGCGCCGACGACGTGGAGCGTCATCGGCGGCGCGAGCCAGAGTGCGGACCCCGACGGCGTGCTCGGCGACATCCCGGCGACATCGCTGAAGGGATCGCAGGTATGGCAGGTGCGGCTTGTCGTGGTGCACGCCAATGGCAGCTCGCGCGAGGCCCGTTTCAAACTGTCCCTGGGTTGATGGGCCGAAACCGGGAGGGATCGACATGTCGAGACTGACTTTTGCCGCGCTGTCGTCCGTCGTCTTGCTGCTGTGGTCCAGCTCCGCGCAGGCCATCCTGCGCGAGACGCATCCGACCACGGACCAGGGCGAGCAGATCCCGAGCAAGACCATCAAACTGGACCAGGGCAGCGATACGCCTCCGGCCGAACCGAAGAAGCCAAAGAAGGAAGCCAAGACGCCGGACCGGACGCAGCAGGATCGCCCGCCGCGGCAAGCCACCAAGAAGCCCGCCAAGGACGATCAGAACAACGGCACAAACTCGGCCGAGACCGGCCGCGCTGTCGGCAACATGATCGGCATTGGCATCGGTATCGGCATGGGTATGGGCATGGGCGGCGGACACAGGGGCGAGGATCGCGGCGGGTTCGGCGGCCGGATGGGCGGCGAGCGCTAGCTGCTTTGACAGTTCCGGCTTGACAACGGAGGATGTGACAACGGGCCTGCCGTATCCTATTCTGGGGTCTATCTGACAGCTAATCTGGTACGGGTTTGTCTCAAGATCTTTGTTTCCTGTCGGCTACCGAGCTTCGTGCGCGCATCATCCGGAAAGAGCTATCTCCCGTCGAGATCACCCGGGCCGCGCTGGCGCGCGCGGAGCAACTGCAACCGGAATTGAACTGCTTCATCTCGCTGTGCACCGAGCAGGCGCTTGCGCAGGCGCAGGTGGCCGAACGGCAGGTGATGGCGGATGAGCCGCTCGGCCTGCTGCACGGCATCCCGCTCACCATCAAGGACATCGTCAACACCAAGGGCGTGCGGACGACGTTTGGCGCGGTGCCCTATCGGGACAACGTCCCCACTGAGGACGCCGTGGCAGCCGCCCGGCTGCGCGAGGCAGGGGCGATCCTGATCGGCAAGACCACGACGCCGGAGTTCGGCAGCAAGTGTCTCACCGATTCACCGCTGTTCGGCCGCACCCGCAACGCCTGGAGTGCGGCGCGTACGAGCGGCGGCTCCAGCGGCGGAGCGGCTGTGGCCGTCGCGAGCGGCATCGGGCCGCTGGCGGTTGCGACAGACGGCGGCGGTTCGACCCGGATTCCGGCCGCCTGCAACGGCGTCGTCGGGCTGAAGCAGAGCAATGGCGTCATTCCACACAGCCAGGTGCAGGACGCGTTCGGCAATCAGACCTACGTGACACCCATGACGCGCACCGTCGCCGACACCGCGTTGATGATGCAGGCGATGGCAGGGGAGGACGACGCTGACCCCTGGTCGATCGGCCTTGCTGTGCCGGATTTCATCGCCGCCGCGGCCCCAAGCGGCGATTTGCGCGGGCGCCGGATTCTGTTTTGCCTGTCGCCGCCGGCCAAGCCTGTAGCGGCCGATGTTGCGGAGAGTTTTCGCAAGAGCCTCGATCGGCTGGCCGCGCTTGGTGCGGAGCTCGAGGAGTTTTCCGGCGAAGGCTTTGATGTCGAGCCGATCTGGCGCGCCATCAACCACACTGTCTGGCGCACGCGTTTCGCGCCGCTCGCCGAAAAACACCGGGACGAGCTGAGCGAAGCCTTCCTCAAGCAGCTGGCGCTCGCCAGCAATGTCAGCGCGGTCGCTTACCAGGAGGCCATGTTCGCGCGCACCGCGCTGTTCCGACGCGTGCAAGGCCTGTTCGCGCGCGCCGACTGGCTGGCCATGCCGACGCTGACCCGGACCGCGCTGCCGATCGACCAGGATCTGTTCGGCAGCATCGAGATCGACGGGCAAAGGTTCGACAATCTGCGTCCGCACTGGTTCCCATGGACCATGCCGTTCAACATGACGGGGCATCCCGCCATCAGCCTGCCCTGCGGCTTCGATCGCGACGGCCTGCCGATCGGCATCCAGCTGGTCGGCCGCTTCCGCGCCGATGCCGAGCTGTTGCGGATTGCCGCGCTGTTCGAGGCCTCGCATGATCTGCTCGGGCGCTGGCCCGGCTGACGGCGAGGGGAGCATGATCATGCCGCAAACAGCTTGCCTCCGGCTGCGAACCTGTTGGATCGTGCGCCCACGATATCCCGGGAGCCTGGCATGAGCATATTCCTGCTGCGGCGCGTTCTGACCCTGGCGGCGACGCTGATCGGGGCGTCGATCATCATTTTCCTGGTGCTCGATGCGCTGCCCGGCAATGCCGCCCAGATGCTGATGGGGGCCGATGCCTCACCGGACGCCGTGCGTGCGCTGACCGTCAAGCTCGGGCTCGATCAGCCGTTGCTCTATCGCTATCTGCTCTGGCTCAAGGGCATGGCGGTCGGCGATCTCGGCAACAGCTATGTCTACGGCACGCCCGTTCTCGGATTAATCGCCGAGCGCCTGGTACTGACGATTCCGCTCGCGCTTCTGTCCATGTCGATCACCGTTGTGCTGGCGCTCACGGCCGGCATCTACACGGCTGCCAATCATAACAGGATCGGCGATGTCGGCGTGATGTCGCTGACCCAGGTCGGCATCGCGCTGCCGAATTTCTGGTTCGCCATCCTCCTGATCCTGTTGTTCGCGGTCAAACTGCAATGGCTCTCGGCCGGCGGCTTTGCCGGCTGGGACGACGGCATCTGGCAAGGAATCCGCTCGCTGCTGTTGCCGGCAATTTCGCTGGCGCTGGTGCAGGCGGCAATCCTGGCGCGCGTCACACGCTCGGCCGTGCTGGAAGTGTTGCGCGAAGACTTCGTGCGGACGGCACGCGCCAAGGGCCTGAGCAAGCGCGAGGTGCTGTGGGAACATGTGCTGCGCAATGCCATGATCCCCGTGATGACGGTGATGGGCCTGCAATTCGCGAATCTGCTCGCTGGAACCATCGTGATCGAGAATGTCTTCTATCTGCCCGGACTCGGCCGGCTGATCTTCCAGTCCATCGCCAATCGTGACCTCATCGTCGTGCGCAACTGCGTCATGCTGCTGGCGGCAATGGTGGTGACGGTCAATTTCGCGGTCGACGTGCTCTATGCCTTCATCGACCCGCGGATCAAGGTTCATAACCTGTGAGCAGCGCCTCGACTGTAACGACCGACCTGATGGCCGCAGGGCCGCCGGCGACAGGCTTCTGGCGCCGCGCGCTGCGTCACCGCAGCTTTGTGCTCGGCGGCACGTTGGTCTTGCTGGTCATCGCAGCGGCGCTGATCTCGCTGGTCTGGACGCCCTGGCCGCCTTACGACATCGACATCGCCGCCAAGCTTAAGCCACCATCCGCCGCTCACTGGCTCGGCACCGATGCGCTCGGCCGCGACATCGTCTCCCTTCTTCTGGTTGGCGCGCGCTCCACCATCATGGTCGGCGTGATCGCGGTCGGCATCGGGCTGACCTTCGGCGTCTGTCTCGGGCTGGTGGCGGCCGCGCGCAAAGGTTGGATTGCGGAGCTGATCCTGCGCATGAGCGATTTCACCTTCGCATTCCCCGCGGTGCTCTCGGCGATCATGCTGGCGGCGGCGATCGGGCCGGGCATGGTGACCTCGATCACGGCGATCGGCATCTTCCAGATCCCGATCTTCGTTCGCGTCACCAGAGGCTCGGCGAATGCGATCTGGGCGCGGGAGTTCGTGCTGGCCGCGCGCGCATCGGGCAAGGGCGGCTTCCGCATCACCGTGGAGCATGTGCTGCCGAATATTCTCCCGGTCCTGATCGTGCAGGCCACGATCCAGTTCGCGCTGGCGATCCTGGCGGAGGCCGCGCTGTCATATCTGGGTCTCGGCACCCAGCCGCCGCAGCCGTCCTGGGGGCGCATGCTCAATGACGCCCAGACGCTGCTGTTCCAGTCGCCGATGCTCGCGGTCTATCCGGGTGCGGCGATCGCGATTGCGGTGCTCGGCCTCAACCTTCTCGGCGATGGATTGCGCGATCTGCTCGATCCCAGATTGGCGCGGGAGCGCTGACCATGCGCGGATCGGCAAACGGACCGCTGATCGAGGTGGCAGATCTCGGCGTTCGGCTCAACACCAGCCGGGGCGCCGCGCAGGCCATCCGCCATGTGAGCTTCTCGCTTCGACGAGGCGAGGCGCTGGGGCTGGTTGGCGAATCCGGATGCGGCAAATCCCTGACCGCGCTGGCGCTGATGGGGCTGCTGCCCGACAGCGCCGTGGTCAGCGGCAGCATTCGGCTTGATGGCAGGGAGCTGGTGGGCCTTGCCGACGCAGACTATTGCCGGCTGCGCGGCAACCGCATCAGCATGATCTTCCAGGAGCCGATGACCGCACTCAATCCGATGCATACGATCGGGCACCAGGTGGCAGAGCCGCTGCGGCGCCACAACAACCTGTCGTGGGCGGATGCGCGCAACCAGGCAATTGCACTGCTCGATCGCGTCGGTCTGCCCGATCCTGCCAAACGCGTCGACGCCTATCCGCACCAGTTCTCGGGCGGCCAGCGCCAGCGCATCACCATTGCCATGGCGCTGGCCTGCCAGCCGGATGTGTTGATCGCGGACGAACCGACCACCGCGCTCGATGTCACAATCCAGGGCCAGATTCTCGATCTGATTGCAGACATCGTTGCCGAGCGTGGCATGGCCATGATCCTGATTTCGCACGATCTCGGCGTCATCGCCGAGAACGTGGAACGCATGATGGTGATGTATGGCGGCACCGTCGTCGAGAGTGGACCAACGGCGGAGGTCTTCGCTCGCATGGGGCATCCCTATACACAAGGCCTGTTTGGCGCGAGGCCGCGACTTGGCGCGCGGAAGGGGACGCGGCTGAAGACCATCGCCGGCACCGTGCCCGAGCTTGCCGACCTGCCCTCCGGCTGCGCCTTCGCCGACCGCTGCGCCATTGTCGAAGACCGTTGCCGTGCGACCCTTCCTGCCGCGGTCGAGGTCGGGGCGGGGCATCAGGTGCGCTGTCTGAGGACGGATGTCGCGATGGCCGACAGCGCCGGAGCCGTGCGCTCATGACAACACCGGCCACCACGCCGATCGCGACCGACGTCCCGCTCCTCGAGGTGAAGGACCTCGTGCAACGCTATGCGCTGCCACGTGAAAGCGTATTCCGGCGGCCAGGCGAGGTGCTGGCGCTCAATGGCGTGAGCGCGCATGTGAAGGCAGGCCAAAGCCTCGGCGTCGTCGGTGAATCCGGCTCGGGCAAATCGACCTTCGCACGCCTGGTGATGGCGCTGGAGCAGCCAACCTCGGGATCGGTGTCGCTCCTGGGCCGCGATCTCAATCGGCTGCCGGCGGACGAACTGCGCCGTGCCCGGCGCGACTTCCAGATGGTGTTTCAAGACCCCTATGGGTCGCTCGATCCGCGACAGACCATCGCGCGCATTGTCGCAGAGCCGCTGACGGCCTTGGGGCGAATCGATCGGGGTGCGTTGCGCGAGCGGATCGCCGCCGTGCTGAAGCAGGTGGGACTACGGGACGCCGACATGGACAAGTTCCCGCATGAATTCTCCGGCGGCCAGCGCCAGCGCATTGCAATCGCCCGCGCGCTCATCACCCGCCCCAGGCTGATCGTTGCGGACGAGCCGGTCAGCGCGCTCGACGTCTCCGTGCAGGCGCAGGTGCTCAATCTGCTGCAGGATCTGCAGGACGAGTTCGCTCTGAGCTATGTCCTGATCAGCCACGATCTTGCCGTTGTGGACTATCTCTGCGATGAAGTCGCGGTCATGTATCTCGGCCGGATCGTGGAGCAGGGGCGGCCCGAGGACCTGTTCGCACATTGCGCACACCCCTACACCCGCGCTCTGCTCGAAGCCGTGCCGCGCGCGCAGGCCGGGCAGGCACGGCTTCGTCGGGGCG
>Ga0209062_1003883_pt1 | contig 16536 bp, 13 predicted proteins | sample Coa_R2_2_FD_187158 | JGI IMG/M metagenome (GOLD analysis project Ga0209062, IMG submission 187158) | Surface soil microbial communities from Centralia Pennsylvania, which are recovering from an underground coalmine fire - Coalmine... | ecosystem: Environmental > Terrestrial > Soil > Unclassified...
CTTCTCCTTGAGGTAAGTTTTTCAGTCTTCGAACAACCGAAAATCCTACCACCGGAGTCCCGGAGCACCCCTTGCCTTCACTCCTGCAATTCGGTGCAATCTGTCCGCTCATCTTCAGCTAAGCTCAAATGAGCTGAAAAACGTAACGTTCGCCAGTCTGAATGACGCGGCCTATTTGCTTTGATACGAGCATTCCGTATTGCAGTTTCAGTTCCGAATGTGGTTTCAGGCTGTAGTTGCGGCTGGGATCAGTAATCGCGTTGAGTATGAGCAGCGGGTTTCGGATTCGTGTGATGGTAGCTGCTTCGGAGCCATACCGCAGGCAGGCAATCAGAGACCTTGCCTTGTCAAGGATTGCTTTCTGCGTGTCAGAATTCAGCAGCCCGCCCGTATATGGCGTGAAGGAATAGACACGCGGTCCCCCCGTCGAGATGACCCGATAACTGGGAAGAATTCCCCCGCTGATCGCCTGAATCACCAATGGGTCCTTTGCATTCGTGACATCGCTTCCGGGTCTCTTCATTTTCTTCAGCACATTACTAAAAGATGTGGTCGAAGCGGTTTTCAAGAACTCCCCCAGCTTCTTCGGATTGACATCCCAAAGAAGAGGGGAATAGTAGAATTTCTTTGCCGGATCTACCGAGTCGATGATACCGGCATTGCTTCCCAATTCCAGAACAGCGGAAAGCTCATCCTTTTTCAGCCCGTGCAATGGGTCCAGGTCGCTGATAGCCTTGGGCACATCAATGACCGCGTCTAGCGTGTGAATGATGGCCTCTTCCTTATGCGTCCGATGATCGCGCGAAAGCCAGAGTTCACCGATGCGCCGGTAGTTGTCGGAGTGGTCGATGCGGCTTACTTTCTCATTGAGTACGGATTTCCCTGTCTTGGTTGTGCGCTCCTCAATCAGGTCTGCTTCCAGGAGGAGTCTCTTTGCGACGCTGTATTCCGCAGGATGAACGCCGAGCTCATGTGCGGCAATCTTTTTTAATCGCTGCTCGTCCTCTATCACATCCTGTCCCCGAATCAGCATTGCGAGCCGCGCCGCCTGACCCGCCGCGCGAGAGACGTCATAGTCAACCAATTCCGCAGAGTTCGTATCGTCAATGTTCGATGCGACCCCGCACTCAAATTCCAGCAGGCGGAGGCCGATCCTCACCGAGTTCTTGCTCATTTCACTCTCCGTACCCCTCTTTCTTTTCAGCCAGGCACGAATCTCGGTCGTCCGAAAGACCGGACCCGATTTGAGTTCGACAACAGGCTTCGGAAAATTCAAGTCCCTAGTGCGCCAATTTGCCACCGCAGACGGACTCACTCCCGCCATCTCGGCAATTTCAAACAATCCAATTAAGTCTGCGGAATCCATGGTGAATATACTTCACGATCAGTGTGAATATTCTTCACGCGATTGGCAAGGCCCTCTGTTTCGTTGTCTCCCCCGCTTCTAGATTCGCCTCGTCCCGGCGCGTGATTCCCTCGCCTCCGGCCTCCACTAGCAGCTTTCGCGCCACCAAACCCCGGTGTCACTCAAGCGTGCGGCCCGTTCCGACCTGGACGCGCCAATCTCTGCGCTTCCGTCCCCTGTTTCGCGTCCTCGCTCCCTCGGCTGTGGGTGAAGGGAGCAAGGACTCCCCGAAACAGGAGGACAGGAAAAATGAAAGTCGAACAGGCAAAACAGATCGCAAGCAACGCAATCGAGCAACTCCGGCAGGCCCTCGAAGCGGGCCACAGCGAGCGGCTCAAGGACCATCTCGCGGCGATGGCGCGCTTTCGGCGCTACTCGTGGGGCAACGTGATGCTCATCGCTTCGCAGAAGCCGAACGCAACGCACGTCGCAGGCTTTCAGGCTTGGCACAAGCTGGGCCGCTTCGTGAAGAAGGGCGAGAAGGGCATTCTGATTCTCGCCCCGATCATTCGGAAGAAGGCCGAGACCAACGGCGAAATCGAGCCGGACGAATCCTCAGCCGCAGTCGGATTCCGCGCGGCCTACGTGTTCGACATCAGCCAGACGGACGGCCAGCCATTGCCCGAAATTGGCAGCGTCAACGGCGATCCGCGCGACTATCGCGAGAGGCTTGCGAAATTCGTCGCCGAGCGCGGCATCGCGCTCGAATACTCAGGCGAAATCGCACCCGCGCGCGGCATGTCCGAAGGCGGCAAGATCACGTTGCTGCCCGGCCAGTCTCCGGCTGAGGAATTCGCCACGCTAGCGCATGAGACGGCGCACGAACTCATGCACCGCGACGAGCGCCGCAGCAGCACGTCGAAGCGCATCCGCGAGACGGAAGCCGAGGCGGTCGCATTTGTCGTTTGCAGCGCAATCGGCCTCGAAACGGGAAGTGCCGCGCAGGACTACATCGGCTTGTACGGCGGCGATGCGAAGCTCCTCGGCGAGAGCCTCGAATACGTCCAGCGGACCGCAACCCAAATCCTCAACGCAATCGGCGCGGATGAAGAATCATCCGCGCCGCCCGCCTAACGGCGGGCACATCGCTCCGTCCGAAGCCTTCAAGAGTCTTTCTCTGATTGCGCCGCCCAACCCTTCTTCACCGGGCAAGGGCGCGACGATGAAGTCGAGTTTCTGCTCATCCAGCCAGCGCAATCCCGCATAGAGCCGCGATGCGAGCACCGCCCAATCTCCCCATGAGCCCCAGTCAAACCTTGTGGCAGCGCAAATGCTCCATCCGCTCGGAACCAGCGCGCCTACTTTCTGTTTCGCCCATGCCTGAATTGCCCCGGCGAGCGCTCTCTCCTCCCCATCGGTCAACAACAATTTCGTCCGTGGCGCATAGTGGCGCGGCATCATTCCGGGCGACGGTAATCCTCGTTGCGGGCGGAAAGGAACACCGGGATCAGCCACGGCGACCTCGCCCAGAATCTTCCGCAGGTCTCGCGGCGTTACCGCCCCCTGCCGCAGAATGACGGGGGCCGCACCGCTCAGATCAAGCACGGTGGACTCCACCCCGATTTTGCACGGCCCGCCATCGAGGATCGCGTCAATCCTTCCGTCCAAGTCCACTAGGACGTGCTCGGCAGCCGTTGGACTCACGCGCCCAAAGCGGTTGGCACTCGGTGCCGCGATTGGTAACCCGCTCTCTGCGATTAAACATTGAGCTACTGGATTGGCCGGAAAGCGCACCGCCACGGTCTCGCGCCCGGCGCTCACCACGTTGGGTACCGTGTTCTTTTTCGGAACCACCAGCGTCAATGGTCCGGGCATGAAGGCGGCGAAGAGATTGTCGAATTCCGCTGGCACCTGCGCGACTAGCGCTTCCAACATTTCGCGCGAACTCACATGCACGATCAACGGATCCCAGGCCGGTCGCTCTTTTGCCGCGAAAATCTTTGCTACCGCTGCTGCGTCGAACGCGTTGCCGCCCAGACCGTACACCGTCTCCGTGGGAAAGGCGACCAAGCCGCCTGCGCGAATGATCCTCGCCGCGTACCTTATCGAATCATCGTTGGCGCACAAACGCAGCGTCTGCATATTCAGGAAGGTATTGTACCGAGCAGGACGTGCCAAGGCACCGTCATTGCGAACCGAATCTCTGCGAGTCTCGCTAGACATACTCGCGAACCAACGAGATACTCAAGGAGCCACGCAATGACGCGGTGGGGAAACTTGGAAGATTATAGCCGCATTCGCGCTGGATCGGTGACCGGCAATGAGAAAACTTTTTGATTTCCACTCCGATGCGCAGCGCTACACGGCGGACGCAGTTGTAGTCTGCTGCTTCGACGCCCGAATTCGCAGGGTTGCCGAAGAGTTCTTGCGCCGGTACACCATCGTGAATCCCGACATGGTGATCGTCGCAGGCGGCGGTCTGACCCTCTCGTCTCCTCGTACTGATTTTGACTGCCCCTTCGTTATGGAACAAGTGCGGCTGGCGATTCGATTGCATCGGGCGAGCCGAATCGTCCTCATGAGCCATTCCGACTGCGCCACTTACGGCGGCTTGGCGGCGTTCAATGGCGACCGGGCACGCGAGGCTGAACATCACAGCCGGGAATTGTGTCGTGCTTCGGCGGTCATCAAGAGCGCTTTCCCGGAACTGGCGGTGGAGCGAGTTTTCCTCACGTTCGATGATGTCCTGAGCATCGACGAACAGGAGTGCGCCAAATCCTAACTGCGTCCATGGTCCGCCGAAGGCGCAGATGGACGGGCTGCGGCATAATGCTTGTTCCCACCCGTTGCATGCCTAGGTGAGGGTTTTCTGGGAACCCATGGTAGAAGCAATCTTGTGGGACAACGACGGTGTTCTGGTTGACACCGAACGGCTCTTCTTCGAAAGCACTCGGACAACTTTGGCCCAAGTCGACATTGAACTAAGTCTGGAACAATTTCTGGAGTTGTCGATGCGACAAGGCCGCAGCGCGTTTGACCTTGCGGCGGAGCGCGGTTGGGCGCAGCAACAAATCGCCGAGATGAAACACGAACGTGATCGTCTCTATTCCGAAATGTTGCGAGTGCAGGCGCGGGCGTTCCCCGGCGTGCGGGAAACGCTAAGTGCGCTGCATGGCCGTATGCGTATGGCGGTCGTAACCAGCTCACAGCGGCAGCATTTCGACGCAATACATGCCAACCTCGGTTTGGCTGCGTATTTCGAGTTGGTACTCGCGCGGGAGGACTACAGAAGAACAAAGCCGCATCCAGAACCTTACCTGCTCGCGTTGGAGCGACTAGAGATGACTGCCGAGCAGTGCCTCGCGGTTGAGGATTCGGAGCGCGGACTGGCTGCGGCACGCGCCGCTGGCATCCGTTGCTTGGTGATCCCGAACGAAATGACTCGCAATTGCGACTTTCAGGGAGCCACTGCGATATTGCCAAGCGCGGCGGCCATTCTCGAGACCGTGTCTGCATTCTAGGGCTTGGATGCCCGCGCCTTCTTCTCCAGCGTCTCCACTGTGGCAACCGTGTGGCCTTTCTCGACACGCGAGATGTAGCAGCGCAGCAGACCCGTGCGTTTCTCGATATCGCGTTGCGACAGCTTCTTCTCTCCGCGCAAACCTCGCAAACGCCCGCCAATCACCATGTCCTCTCCCCTCGGAGCTATTCCATAAGAGGCCCCATTCAACCATGACGCGGCGAGGAAAGGAAGGTTACCGCCCTCTCTCGCCCTGGGGCGTCCTTTGGCCTTTTGCCTCAACCGAATGAACTGACGCGGTACATTCTTCCTTTTCTGCCGCGCTGTTCCTCGGGCACGGCTTCGGGGCAATTCCTGCGCCCGGCAGCTTCACCGACTCTGCTTTGTTCGGTTCCTCCCGAACCGCGCGGGTCCCTCCCATAAAGCAGCCGCTTGCTTTGGGAGTGGTCTCCACTCGCTTCTGGGCGCCCCAAGCAAAAGGGGCAGAAAAGGAGATTCAAAAATGTACCTCAATTCAGTTCAGATCATCGGTTTCATCGGCAAAGACCCGGAGCGACGCCAGGCGCGGGGCAACGGCGCAGCGTTCACCGTTCTTTCCGTCGCCACGCAGCGTTCATGGAAGAACGCGGACGACGAGTGGGCCTCGAAGACGGAATGGCATCGCGTGGTCGCCTGGAACAGCTTGGGCGAGCGCGTTGCAGCATCGCTTCGCCAAGGCGATCACGTCTTGGTCGAAGGCACGCTCGTCAGCAGCAGCTACGAGCGCGAATACGGCAAGGGCAAGAAGGCCACGACCGTCAAGCACACGGTGTGGCAGATTCGCGCCGATTCGATTCGCAAGCTGAATCGCGCCGAGAAGGAGCCGGAGGCAATCGCTTCCGGCTCCCACGCCACAGTCGAATCGCAGGGCACGCCGGCACAAGACGTGCCCTTTTGAGTCGCGGCGTGTTCTCGAATCGGGCCTCGGCTTCCCGTGTCGAGGCCCTTTCTCTTGATTCTCGCCAGGTAACCAACACCAAAGTCACAGCTTGGCATTAGCGTTTACAACAACGTAAAATCCTCGACCGGGACAGCTTCCGTGCACGGGTTGCGTGCAAGCGGCACTCCCAGCCCAATTCAATGCCGCGCATCTTCGACAACATCGAGCAATCGCTGCTTCCTGCCTTGCAGGACACCCTCAAAGTCTCAAATCGCGGCGACTTTTGCGTCGGCTACTTCAATCTTCGCGGCTGGAAGCAGCTGGATTGCCACATCGACAGGTGGTCAGGAGGCGAGGGACAATGCTGTCGGTTGCTAGTCGGTATGCAGCGCCTTCCCGAAGACCAGCTGCGGACCGCTCTTAGCCTAATCAAATCGGACGGCGAAATCGATAATCAAACGGCACTTCGCCTAAAAGAAAAACTCGCGCGCGAATTCCGAGAGCAATTAGCCGTCGGCATCCCAACAAACGAGGACGAACAAGGCCTCCGTCGATTGGCAGCCCAAATTAAGGGGAAGAAAGTCATCGTCAAATTGTTTCTTCGCCACCCCCTTCACGCCAAGTTGTACATGCTCTTCAGGCACGACCCTGTCAATCCTTCAATAGGGTTTCTCGGCAGCAGCAACTTAACGATGGCCGGCCTCTCCAAACAGGGTGAACTCAACGTAGATGTTCTTGACCACGACGCGTGCCAGAAATTGGCCAGATGGTTCGAAGACCGCTGGACGGATCGTTGGTGCCTCGATATCTCGGATGAGTTGGTTCAGGTTATTGAAGAAAGCTGGGCACGCGAAGAGCTCATCCCGCCGTTCCATATTTACGTCAAGATGGCTTATCACCTTTCGCAGGACGCCCGCGAAGGCCTTCTGAGCTTCTCCATACCGCGCGACTTCGGACGCAAGCTCTTCGAATTTCAAACCGCCGCCGTCAAGATCGCCGCTCACCACCTAAACCGACGCGGCGGCGTACTAATCGGCGATGTCGTGGGATTAGGCAAGACCCTAATGGCGACCGCCCTCGCCCGGATTTTCGAAGATGATCATGGAATCGAAACGCTGATTTTGTGCCCGAAGAATCTTGTGCCGATGTGGGAGGACTATCAGCAACAGTACAGACTGCGAGGCAAAGTCCTTTCGATCAGCCTCGCATTGAAGGAACTGCCAAATCTCCGACGCTATCGGCTCGTTTTGATTGACGAGAGCCAGAACCTCAGAAATCGCGAAGGCAAACGGTACAGAGCCATCCAGGAATATATAAATCAAAACGAAAGCAGATGCATTTTGCTTTCGGCGACACCCTACAACAAGACGTATCTGGATCTTTCCAACCAGTTGCGTCTTTTCATTCCCGAAGAAAAAGACATTGGCGTACGCCCTGAGCGTTTGCTTACGGAGCTCGGCGAGACCGAGTTCATTCGCAGACACCAGTGTTCGGTCCGATCGCTCGCCGCATTTGAAAAGAGCACTTACGCGGACGATTGGCGGGAATTGATGCGGCTTTATCTTGTGCGACGAACCCGCAGCTTCATCCAGGAGAACTACGCTCTAACCGATGAAAGTAACGGGCGCAAATACTTGGTCTTTGAGGATGGAACCCGCTCCTATTTTCCAACACGCATCCCAAAAACCGTGAAGTTCAGAATCGACGAGAATGACCAATCTGATCAGTATGCCCGTCTTTATGACGATGACGTAGTGAACACCATCAGTAATCTTGTCCTGCCACGCTACGGCCTGGGGAATTATGTTGCGCCGGCACCTCACCAGCCGCCGACCGTCGCAGAGGCCAAGGTGCTCCAGGACCTGTCTCGCGCCGGTAAGCGCCTCTTGGGTTACTGCCGGACGAATCTCTTCAAAAGACTTGAGAGCAGCGGCAAAGCATTCATTCAATCCGTCGAGCGCCATATTCTGCGGAATTTCGTCTATTTGCATGCTATCGAGCAGGGCCAGCCCCTCCCAATTGGCACGCAAGATATCGGCTTGTTGGACTCCCGCGTATACGATGAAGACTCGCTCACATCCGACATTTTCGATGAAGAGGATGAAGAAACAAATCCAGACGAAAATGCCTCTTCTCTCGGGACCGACGACGCGTTCAAGGCGCGTGCGGCGGAGGTGTACTCGAAGTACGCTTCTCAGTTCAAGCGCCGGTTCAAGTGGCTTCCGCCCGCTCTTTTTGTGAAAGCTCTAGCCGACGATCTGCGAAGCGACGCCAATGCTCTCATCGCGGTACTCCGCAGGTGTGGTGATTGGGATGCGTCAAAGGATGCGAAACTCAATTCCCTATCTCAATTGCTAATCGAAAAGCACCCAAAAGACAAGGTCCTCATTTTCACGCAATTCGCGGACACCGTTCGATATCTCGAAAGTCACCTTCAATCCCGAGGTCTTCAGTGTTTGGCGGGCGTAACCGGACAATCCTCAGACCCAACCCGCCTTGCGTGGCGTTTCAGTCCGCACAGCAACAACAAGGCGCAGCAGATTAAACCCGAGGACGAGCTCCGAATCTTAATCGCCACGGACGTGCTTAGCGAGGGTCAGAACCTCCAAGATTGCTTCGTCGTCGTCAATTACGATCTGCCCTGGGCAATTGTGAGACTGATTCAGCGCGCAGGGCGCGTGGACCGTATCGGCCAACATTCCGAGAAAATCTTTTGCTACTCCTTTTTACCTGCCGAAGGCGTCGAACGAATCATCCGGCTTAGGGCCAGAGTCCGTCAGCGGCTCCAAGAAAATGCTGAAGTAGTTGGCGCTGACGAGGCGTTCTTCGAGGATGACCGCAATGACCAAGCAGTGCTCTCCCTCTATCACGAGAAGGCCGGTATTCTCGACGGCGATATCGATGGCGAGGTTGACCTGGCCTCGTATGCCTATCAAATATGGAAGAACGCCATAACCCAGGACCCCCAGCTTGAAAAGACCATTCCTGCCCTGCCCCCCGTCACCTTTTCGACGAGAAGCTACGCGCCGAAAGATCAGGAGCCAGAAGGAGTCCTGGTGTATTTGCGAACCGGAGAAGGAAACGACGCTCTCGCGTGGGTAGACAAGGAGGGCAAGAGCGTAACGGAGTCCCAGTTTGCCATTTTGAAGGCCGCTGAATGCACACCGGACACACCGGCGATCCCGAGAAATGAGCGGCATCACGAATTGGTTCAAAAGGGTGTGGAATGGATCGTTAAGGAGGAGAAATCCATCGGTGGTCAGTTGGGACGGCCATCAGGCGCTCGCTTCCGCACCTACGAGCGTTTGAAGCGATTCGCCGAAGGGATCAAAGACACACTTTTCGCAAACTCCGAGTTCGGCCAAAACGTGAACAAAGCCATTGAAGAAATTTACCGCTACCCGCTTCGCCAGTCCGCTGTGGACACCCTCAATCGTCAGCTTCGCAGCGGAATTTCAGACCAGAGCTTGGCCGAGCTTGTCGTGGCTCTGCGCGATGAGAGCCGCCTTTGCGTGATCGAAGACGGAGAGCAGGTTCACGAACCACAGATCATTTGTTCTATGGGACTATTCTCTCCCCAAGGAGAAAAGAAATAGCCCATGCCGCTTGATGCCCAGCGAGCACGACAATACCTCAAGGATTTTAATTTCAAGTCTCTCTTTGTCGAAGAACTCGGTTGGGAACGCCATGCCGCCACACACCCTGTAACTGTTGATGGGAATTCCTATCGGCTAGACGCGGTTGCTCACAAGCGCGGGCTCGCTGTGTTTGTTTGCGCGCCTGGAGCAAATGGGCAAATCCCCGATTACCCAACACGCCGCAAGCTTGACCGCCAAGTCGCGAAGATCGCGCACGAGCACCTCATCGTCTTTGTCGACTCTGGCAAGACCACCCAAGTCTGGCAGTGGGTCAAGAAGGAACCGGGAAAGCCGGTCGCGTGCCGCGAACACACGTTCTATAAGACGCAGCCGGGTGATGCGCTCATCCAAAAACTCCACGCTCTCAACGTAAGCATCGATGAAGAAGCGGCACTCACCCTCCCCGAAATAACGGGCCGAGTCCGCGCCGCCTTCGATGTCGAGCGCGTCACCAAGCGCTTCTACGACCGCTTCAAGACCGAACACGCCGCTCTCCTGAATTTCCTGAAGGGCATCCCGGACGAAGAAATGCAGCGATGGTACGTCTCGGTGATGCTCAACCGTCTGATGTTCATCTACTTCATTCAGAAGAAGGGCTTCCTTGACGGCAACCCGAACTATCTGCGCGATAAGCTGACCGAAAGCAAGAAGCGCGGCAAGGACCGCTTCTACCGGGACTTCCTCTGCCCGCTATTCTTCGAAGGGTTCGCCAAGAAGGAGAGCGAGCGGTCCGCCGCCATGAACAAACTGCTCGGCAAGGTGCCTTACCTGAACGGCGGCCTGTTCCTGCGGCACCAGATCGAGGAACGTTACGGCGACGCGATCCAGATCGGCGACGGCGCCTTCGAAAAACTCTTTGCCTTCTTCGAGCAGTACACGTGGCACCTGGATGAAAGACCGCTCAAGAAAGACGACGAAATCAACCCGGATGTGCTCGGCTACATCTTCGAGAAGTACGTCAACCAAAAGCAGATGGGGGCGTACTACAGCAAGGAAGACATCACCGGCTACATCAGCCAGAACACGGTCATCCCCTTTCTGTTCGACCAGGCGCGGAAGGGATGCAGGATCGCCTTTGAGGGCGAGCATTCCGTTTGGCGGCTCTTGCAGGCCGATCCCGACCGCTACATCTACGATGCCGTCAAGAAAGGCGTCCGCCTGGAACTGCCCCCCGAGATTGCCGCTGGCCTCGACGATGTCTCCAAGCGCACTCACTGGAACAAGCCCGCTCCTGAGGAATACGCCCTTCCCACGGAAATCTGGCGCGAGGTTGTGGCGCGGCGGCAGCGATACGAAGAGGTTCGCAGCAAATTGGGTACCGGTGAAGTGCGCTCCATCAATGACCTCATCACCTACAACCTCGACATCCGCCAATTCGGACAGGACGTAATCGAAACCTGCGAGGGGCCGGAGCTGCTCAGGGCCTTCTACAAGGCGATCAAGAACGTATCCGTGCTTGATCCGGCCTGTGGCTCGGGGGCCTTTCTGTTTGCGGCGCTAAACATCCTGGAATCACTTTACGAAGCCTGCCTCGACCGGATGCAAGTCTTCCTCGACGAATTGGAGCAATCCAAGGAAAAGCATCGCCCGGAGAAATTCGCAGATTTCAAGAGAGAGCTTGAACTGGTCGCCGCCCATCCGAACCGGAAGTACTTCATCTACAAAACGATCATCGTCAACAACCTCTTCGGCGTGGACATCATGGAGGAGGCCACGGAAATCTGCAAGCTGCGGCTCTTCCTCAAGCTCGTGGCGCAAATTGAAAGACTCGATCAGATCGAGCCGCTGCCCGACATAGACTTCAACATCCGTGCCGGAAATACGTTGGTGGGCTATGCCTCGTACGACACTGTGAAGCGGGCCGTCTCCAGTAAGTTGGATTTTGAAGGCGCTATGGAGAAGATCGAGGAAAAGGCCCAAGAAGCCGAACGCCTTTTTAGGCTCTTCCGCCAGCAGCAAACCGAAATAGGCGGCGAGGTCAAACCACAGGATAAGGCAGAACTAAACCGGCGGCTCAAATCGCTCGAAAGCGAACTTAACGAGTATCTTGCTGGTGAGTACGGGGTGAAGCGAGGCGATAAGAACGCCTATCGCATCTGGCTGGAGTCGCACAAGCCCTTTCACTGGTTCGTCGAGTTCTACGGGATCGTTGCCAAAGGCGGTTTTGACGTTGTGATCGAAAACCCGCCCTACGTTGAATACGGAAAAGTTCGAGGTGAATACACCGTCCGGCATTACCTAACCGAAGCTTGCGGAAATCTTTTTGCGTTTTTCACCGAGCGCTCACTCCGCCTTTTGACCGACAACGGCAGATTGGGAATCATCATCCCGGTCGCATCCGTCTGCACCGATGGATACGCGCCGTTGCAGAGGGTGTTAGTCAACCACGGCACCCTCACGATCAGTAGCTATAACGACCGTCCGGGTAAGCTCTTTGATGGCCTGGAGCACATACGATTGGCGATCATATTCTGCGACAAGGGCTCAGGTAGCACCCGATGTGTGCACACTACTAAATACAATCGATGGCAGACAATTGAGCGGCCAACGCTCTTCGCTCGACTTGCATACACCGAGTCGAGCGAGTTCTTGCGGGACGGGATAATTCCCAAGTTATCTTCGGACCTGGAGAAAAATATCCTTCGGAAGCTCACGTCTCAGCACAAAACATTAAACTACTATGCCAGGAACTCGAATGGCCCGAAGATTTACTACACCCGAAAACTCAGTGGATTCGTGCAAATCCTCGACTTCATTCCCGAAATTCATGACGAGAGAGGAAAGAAAAGAGAGCCCTCGGAGCTGAAATCGATTGGTTTCGATTCTGGCGCTGTACGGGATCTGTTCCTGGCACTGCTCAACTCAAACGTCTTTTACTGGCTGCTCACAGTTCAGTCTGACTGTCGAAACCTCAACAAGAGAGAGGTTCTGGCAGCGCCTTTCGAAGTCGAATCGGCAAAGCCGGCAGTCATCAAGCAACTAGGTCATCTCTGCCGGGACCTAATGCGCGACCTTCTGCAAAACGCTAAGACGCTCAAGATCGGCGACCTAAGAATTCAGTGCACATATCCCAAGTTCTCCAAGCGTTTGGTCGACGAGATTGATGGTGTGTTGGCCACACATTTCGGCTTTGACGCCGAGGAACTCGATTTCCTCATCAACTATGACATCAAGTACCGCGTAGGCGACGAACTGGAAGAGGCCGGGGATTGAAGGTGTCGGCGCTCCAAACTAGACCGGATCAGATTCGTCTTTCTACAGACCTTGAGAATCATCTCGATTGGTATTCAGCAAACAAACTCGCAACCCTCGGGAACGCCCAGATTGCGGATGCGAAGAGAGTGGCGCTCTTCTGTTCAAAGAAGTGCCCCGGCACGCTGATCATCAAGACCCACGACCTCGCCCATACGCTTCGGGACGCCGGTATCACGGTGATCGGCGGCTTCCATTCCCCCGTCGAGGAAGAGTGCCTGAACGTGCTGCTCAAAGGGGGGCAACCCCTCATCATCTGCCCGGCTCGCAGCCTGGACGGTATGCGCATCCCCGCCGCCTGGCGCAAACCAATCGAGCAGGGACGCCTGCTGTTGCTTTCGCCCTTCGAGAAAAAGCATCGCCGTGCCACTGCTGACTTGGCTCAGAAGCGCAACGAGTTTGTCGCCGCTCTCGCCGATGCCGTATTCATCGCCTACGCCGCGTCGGGCGGTTCAACTGAACTGCTATGCAAGACCATCCTGTCTTGGAGCAAAATAGTTCTGACGTTTGAGCATCTGGAGAATGCGCCCTTGGTCGGGCTCGGAGCTAAGCCTCTCACAATGGATTCCGCTCTCCGCGAAATCCGCCCGTTAATAGCTCACACGGAGTCGTGATGGTGAAAGAAAGTCCAGAACGCGTGCGTCAGGTACGGATCATCTGACACAACGCGCACCACGCTGTGCGTTTCCGTTTCTTCCAGTAGGAAATTTCCTTTTTCATGCCTGATCGTAAAGGCCAGTTCCCTCAGAAGGACTTTGCGGAGCATTTTCGCGCAGTGCTCGGGTGACCGCACGACGATAATGCCGTGCGCGACTCCGGTCTTGATATCAATCTGAAGCCCAAGTGGGTGATCCACCCTTAGGAGTTCAGCCTTGCGGTCTAGCTCAGGAGGAACATATGCGATTACGGCTTTGCCTTGAGCTAGCGTTGCCGCGAGTTCGGAGTCTTTTCCGAGAGTGTCATCTCTTGACGCCGTATAAATGGTGACGCGGGCCCGCCTGAGCATCAGCATCTCGACTAGGCCTTTCGTAATCCGATCGTCGGCATAAGAGAGGGTGGGATCGAAATATCTAAGTTTGAGATCCTTGACGACGGGATTCGTGAAAACCAACTGAATGAATGCATGCTGATTTTCGTAATCTTCTTGCGTTCGCATCGAGGTGGCCACATACACGTCCAAATGTGGCAAGGTTAAGTAACGGTGGGTATTCCGCAGTCCAATCTCTATCGCCTTTTGTTGGCGAGAGCGCAGCGATTCAGCGAGGCCTTTGATTCTCCCGAGCATCCCTTCGAGCTTTGCAGCGTCGAGATCACCAACACCGGAAGATGGAAACGGCATTTCATATTCAGCTAGAGTCTCCGATACCTTTTTCTGCTTCTCTGTGCCGACACTCCGAAGAATTTCCGCAATTCTTGCCGGTTCATCGTGCAGCAACGAGAGAAGTTCAACACAAATCTCCAGATCGACGATCTTTTGCTTGCCGGACACGTAGCCAAGCAAACCCAGGTCGTCCCGTGGGATTGACTCGATATCGTTAAACGATTCGCGCCCCTCGAAATCAGCTGGCGATCTTGGCTCAGTTTTCCTGGTCTCCTTGTCGAATTCGTGCTTGTCACAAGTACCTAGTTTTTTCAAGGCGAAGTGAAAGTTGCCATAGAGCCACATCGCCCTTACACGGAACCGCTCTACGGCGTCTTCAAAATCCTCCAGGGTGGCGACGGCAGAAAAAAAGTACGAATAGAAGTGCTCACTAATCATTTGCCGCTCGCAATTGAGCAGCAGCCGGTTGAGTTTCTCCCGATCTAGTTTGAACTCGCCTGTCGATGGAAAAACAGCGTCCAAAATCTCCGACAAAAGCCAGTTCTCGCAGACGAGGGCATTCCGCAGAGGCCCGCTCTCTTGAGGGTTTTCGCCCAGCATTTTCGCGAGGGCCGCTAGGAACCGCTCGCGGGGACTTACCGACATTATCTCCGCAATTCCTTCGACGCAATTTCAGGAGTTATCAATTGAAGCTGGAATTCTGGACGGATTGAAGCAAACGCTTCGAGCGCCTTGATCTTAGGCCAGTCGATTTCGCCTTTCTTGATTTCTATGATGATGCAATGGTTGTTTTTCCTAGCGACGATGTCAGGTCGGTAGCCGCCTATTGTGTCCGGTTCCTGGAACCAGCCCTCAACTCGAGCTTTTACCTCGAAACCATCGGCAAGCATTCTCATCGCGTAATGGCGAACAGCGCGGTCGTGTTCGCTAACGCTCAGTTGCATCGCTTGCATATGTATCTCCTTCCGATATCCAGATTAAACGACATTCTATCAGACCGAAGGGAAAGCTCACGGGCTTCGTTTTTTCGTTGAAACGCGACCGTGATCGTGTCCCGCTTGGCAAATGGTCGGAGAATTCGGCGATCCCCGCCATGCGAGGTTTGCGTCAGTATTTCCCAACCGTCACCGAGCATCTTAGCAATGTGATCATCCATTTTCTGGAGATTCAGCAGGCCGCGCTTGTAGTACGTGCCGAAGACATTTTCTTGGTACGCGAAGGATTTCACTTGCATGGCCGACCTCCGTCGCTTGGATGCGGCAGCCGCCCCTGATTGTCCCACAATTTCGAGCCCCTTGACATTTCGCCTTTTCTTCGCCTATTATAGCACCCATCGGCGTTCGGAGAAAGAGGGACCCGCCGTGATCGGTTATGAGCAAGCGTTCCAGCCCCGCACTCGGTTCTCTTCGCACTCCTCCAAAAACGAACTTTCGCCCGCTCAATTCTTCAAGGCTGGACCACCGCCGCGTACGCAAGCGCCCATCCGTTCCATCCTAAAACCGGATTCACGCGAGAGCAGCAGGTTTCACAGGATTCGTTTTTCTTAATTTCGATTCGAACCAGAACCGCATTTCTTAGGAGACGCGATCATGCGAGAGAACCTGAATTGCCATTGTCATATTTGCAGGGTTGAGCGCCACCTCTTTACCGCCGTCGAGCAATTCCCCGGCCCTGACCGTTTCCGCAAGATCACCACGCTTTCGCCAGTGCTTGCGACGTTTGCGGATGCCCGCGCCCTCATCGGCCACTTGCACGCGCAAAGACGCGGCGAGTACCGCTCGCCCTCGCCAAGTGAAGTGCTCCGCGCGGTCATCGAGGCGGGACGGAACATTGGCGATCCTGAGATGAGCCAGTCTGTTCTCGTCCTCGCCTTCATGCCGACCATTCATCGGACCTATCGCGAAATCCGCGCTTGGTTTCAGGAACTCTGCACCGAGGACATTGCCCAGCAAACTTTTCTCCTGTTCCTCGAACTCGCGGCATCCACAGCCGCAGGCTTGCTCGGCGGGCAGCTTTCCTTTGCGCTTGCCCGCAGTTTGCACCGCAACACGTTGCGCTGGGCCAGAAGAGAACAACTCATGCTTTTCGAAGAGGATCGCTTTCGCGAGGAACAGCAACACCGCGCCGAACCATCCGAGGATGCCTATTTCGAACCGGCCTCCTTGCTCGAAGATTTCCTCGATTACTGCGTTCGCAAAGAGATCATCTCCGCATTCGAGCGAGCACTGTTGTTGAAAATCAAGGTGGACGGCTTCGTCGCCAAAGAAGCGGCTGATACGCATACCGTGCTCTCGCCCAAAGCCGTGCACATGCGCATACAACGAATCATGAAGAAACTCCAGGAAGCGGCAGGAAGCAATGTCATCGAAATGAAACTGGCAACGCGTGTGGAATCAGTGGAACGGAAGCAAAGCAAAAATCTTTCAAAATGTGCGAGCACTTTTTCTTTGAGCATGGCCACCGGAAATTTGGCTATAGGTAAGAGTAGAAGGCAACTCTCGCTGGATATTCCGCCACGGCAGGTCACGGCGAAAGCGCAGC
>Ga0209062_1003885_pt1 | contig 16528 bp, 11 predicted proteins | sample Coa_R2_2_FD_187158 | JGI IMG/M metagenome (GOLD analysis project Ga0209062, IMG submission 187158) | Surface soil microbial communities from Centralia Pennsylvania, which are recovering from an underground coalmine fire - Coalmine... | ecosystem: Environmental > Terrestrial > Soil > Unclassified...
CCACTGGCCGAAAGTCGGGCAATCTCGCATCGCTCCTCAAGGGATAGCTGCTTGTAAGTCCGCCCCATGGCAACACCTCCGGTTGGAAGTGTTGCACTTCGTTTGTGAACTCAGGGGACCCATAACCACAGGCCTCAGTTGTTGCGAAGATCAAGTGCCAGCGACGGCCACAGAGAGATTCCGCGGTATGGGCCACGGCCTTCGCCGGGGCGACGGAGAGAGTCCCGTCCCCGTCTCCTGCTACTTCCCTGTCCACACCGGTTTGCGTTTCTCGCCGAACGCCTTCAGGCCCTCCTTCGCATCTTCCGTCATCGCGAGCAGCGCGATCTGGCTTTCGGTGTAGGCGATGCTCTCATCGAACGACATCGAGGCGATGGCGCGCATGGCGTATTTGCCGCGGCGGATCGCGGTCGGCGACTTGTCGATGAGGCGCCCGATCAGCCAGTCGACCTTGGCGTCGAGCTCGGCAGCGGGCACGATATAATTGAGCAGACCCGCCGCCTGCGCGGCGCTCGCGTCGAACGGCTCGCCGGTCAGCGCCCATTCGCTGACGAGGCGCGGCGGCACCATCGACTGCAACAGGCTCATCACCTGCATCGGAAACACGCCGACCTTCACCTCCGGCAGGCCGAAGATCGCATGATCAGCCGCAATCGCCATATCGGTCATGCAGAGCAGTCCCATGCCGCCGGCCATGCAGACGCCGCCAACGCGCGCGATCGCCGGCTTGGTTGCGTTCTGCGACAGCCGCAGCAGATCGGCGTAATCGACATTGGGCCGGGAGAAGTCCATCGAGAAGGCGGCGCCGGAGTTCTGCAGGTCGGCCCCGGCGCAGAACGCCTTCTCGCCCGCTCCCGTCAGCACGATGACGCGCACATCCGCATCCTCATGCGCCGTGCGATAGCCGTTGGCGATGCCGCTGATCACGCTGGCGTTGAGCGCATTGCGCTTGTCGGGCCGGTTGATGGTGATCCACAGCGCCTGTCCGCGCTTGTCCAGAATCACGCTTGTATTGTCGTTCATCGCATCACCTCGCGCGGCTGCCTGATCAACCATTTGCGATGGCAGCCTAGCCGGACGCAAGGGAGGCACTCTTGCGTCAACAATGCGCCCGCCTTGCGCCCGCGACCACGGCATATTTCCCCAATGGCTCAATAGCTTGACCCGAGAACCTTGAAGTGTCGCCGGAACCCGGCCCGCGCTGTTGCAAGATCGCCGCGCCCGGACAGAAAATGCAGCGGCCCGGGCCTCATCTATTGCGGATGCGAAGGTGCGAATCCTATACACTGTCAATGATTTGCGATCCGCAGAGGGAATCCATGACATCGAATAGCGACGATTCGGCGCGTTTCGGCGGCTTTGGGTCGCCGGCGAGGTCACGGCGTGGCGTATTGAAGGCCGCAGCGGCGGCCGCACTCCTTCTTGCGGTCGGGCTCGCGCCTCGCGGTGCCGAGGCGGCGCAAGCGGCGCCCGCGAGCGCGCATGTCTATCTGATGCGCGGCGTGCTCAACATCTTCTCCCTCGGCATGGACCAGATGGCCGCCCGCCTGCAGGCGCAGGGAATCCCCGCGAGCGTGCACAACCACATGCTCTGGGCGTCGGTCGCCGACGATGCCGCCGCCGAATACCGGAGCGGTCGCGCCAAGGTCATCATCCTGGTCGGCCATTCCTCGGGCGCCACCTGCCTGCCCGACATGGTCGAGCGGCTGAGCCAGCAGGGCGTCCCGGTCAAGCTCGCGATCGGGCTCGACTCGGTGTTCCACACCAGCCTGTCGGGACGGGTCGGCAAATACATCAATTTCTATGTCGCCAACGGCGCCGGCACCCGCGTGGAGAAGACGCGGAATTTCCAGGGCACGCTGGAAAATGTCGACGTCGAGAACGTACCGGGCGTCGGCCATCTCACCATCGACAAGAACGAACTGATGCAACAGAAGGTGATCGCGGCGATCGACGCGGCCGTCGCCGGCGGCCCGGGTGTGGCGCCGGGTCCGGCGGCTGCGCCCGCCCCGCGCCGGCCCGTGGCCACGCATGCGGCAGGCACGAAGCGCGCGTCGGCGTACTGATTGGCGCTCAATAACCTGGCCGTGGACCTGGGCCTTGTGCCCAGTCCGGCCTCAAAATCAGCCCATTCGTTCGCAATGCAAGAGACGCGCGCCAGGCTGGCGCGCCTCAATCCAAGCGCCGGCAGCGGCGAACAGGCGGGCAGTGAAGATCAACCAGGTTTTTTCCCGACCTCGCGCGATCGTGATCGCTGTCGCGGCCATGCTCGCCCTCATCTGCACGCAATCCGCACGTGCCGGCACGGTCGCACCGATCCGCCAGACCGCGATCCATCGGACCGAAGCAGCCCCGGCGCAAAGCAAAGGCGCCACTGCGGCAGCCGTGCCAGCACCGGATCCGGCCCCGATCGCCCCGCGCGGCCGGGTCTACCTGTTCCGCGGCGCGCTCGGCCCGATCTTCTCCACCGGCATGGACCGGCTGGCCGAAAAGATCGAGCACGCAGGACTGCCGGCCGACACCTATGAGTTCACGATCTGTCCCCTGATTGCCTCGCGCGCCATCGACAAATACCGCGAGGACCCGCAGCCGATCATCCTGATCGGTCATTCCATGGGCGGGCGCTGTGCCCTGCAATTCTCGGAAAAGCTGCAGGAAGAGGGCATTCCGGTCAGCCTGGTCGTGACCATCGATCCCGCCCATTTGAGCCCGAGCGTGCCGACCAATGTCGAGCGCTTCATCAACATCTTCCTGTCCAAGAACGTGCTCGGCGGCGGCGACATCAAGCCGGTCACAGGCTTTCCCGGGCACTATGCGAGCTACGATCTCGAGCAGCACGACGAGGTCTCGCACATTACCATCGACAAGATGGACGCGGTGCATCAGCAGCTGATCGCAAAGATCCTCGAGATCAGCGCAACGCCTGCGAAGATCGGCGAGGAGATCGCTCCGCTGCGCTACGCGGTGCCGCCCAAGGAGCCGATCGAGCTGTGGGACAGCGGCATGGTGATTGCCGCGCGCCCTGGCGACACGCTGCAGGGATTGGCGGCCGAATATCACCTGCCGCTATGGTCGCTTAAGCAAATGAACCCGGGGCCGGACAATGCGCCGCTGGTGCCGGGCCAGCACGTCGTCATACCGCGGCATCTGGCGCCGGCTCCGGCGCCGGTTGCCGAGCCGGTCGCTTCGGGACGATAGAGCCAGCCGTTACGAACGCCGCAGGAACGGCACGATCATCGGCACGCGGCGGCTGTAATTGCGATAGGCCTCCTGGCCGAGCTCGACGGAGAGAAAGCCCTCCTCCATCCGCGCCTTCTGCCATTCGCCGAAGCAGACGAACAGCGCGCCCAGAATCGCGGTCCAGGTGCCGACCGCAAGGCCTGTCGCAAGGATTCCGATGATCAGGCCGGTATAGATCGGATGCCGCACCATCCCATAGGGGCCGGTGTCGATGATGCGGTGGTCTTCCTTGTGGGTGATGGCGTTCGACCAGAAACGCCCGAGATGGATGCGCGCCCACCACGTGAAGGAGATGCCGCAGACGGTCACCAGCGCCAGGACATAGGTACCGAAATCACCGACGTGGTAGAGCGGCTCGGCACCCAGCACGCGCGCGGTCAGCGGCATCAGGAAAATCGCGCCGATCAGGATCGGCAGGCGGTAGACCCAGGAATCCCACGTCGCCACATGCGTCTTGGTGCGGCCGGACCAGAACGCCGCGACCACCCAGCTCACCACCCAGGCAAGCCAGATCAGCGCCAGCAATTTGGTGGGCCAGGTGACGATCCAGCCGGACAGGATGGCGCCACCGAGATTGCCCAGACCATCAAGCATGCTTCAGAACCTTGCTAACAGACGCGCCCATCATGCGTGCGATCGTCTCCCGCAACACCGGCTCGACCGGACGGGGCGCATAGCCGAGCTCGCGCTTGGCCTTCTCGATCGACAGCGCGCTGGCCCGCCTTGCGATGCGGACGCCCTCGACAGTCGCCGCGGGCGTGCGGCGGGTGACATGATTGGCATTGAACTCTATCACGGACGCGACACATTCCGCTATCCGGCCGGGAATGGGAATAAACAGCTTACGACGTCCGCTGATCGCGGCCATCATCGACAGCACATGGCCAAGCGGAACGGAATCGCCGCCCAGCACGTAGCGGTTCCCGAGGCGCCCCTTCTCCATCGCCAGAATGAGACCATGCGCGACGTCCCGCACGTCGACCAGGTTGACGATGAAGTCGAGATAGAACCGCAAGGGCCCGCCGCCGAGGAAATACCGGAGCATCTGGGTCGGCGGCGTCGTGTTGTGGTCATGTGTGCCGATCGGCATGGTCGGACATCCCACGATGAGCGGGAAGCCGGATGCGGCGGCATCGAGCGCGAGCTGATCGGCGAGCATCTTGGAGCGCGTGTAGGGCCCCGGCATCTCCTCGACCGAAAGCCGTGAGTCCTCCGCCGGCGTTCCGCCCGGCTCGGTGCTGCGGAACAGGATGGATTCGGTCGAGCAATGCAGGAAGCGGCCGACGCCGCGCTTGCGCGCGGCGCCTAGCACGTTCTCGGTGCCCTGGAAATTGATCGCATGGAATTCCGCGCGGTCCCGCTTCCACATGCCGGGATGGGCCGCGAGGTGATAGACCTCGTCGACACCAGTCAGGGCATCCCGAACGCGCGACCGGTCGAGCACGGAGCCTTGGACGTAATCCACCGCGGCCATCGGGCGGGTCGGCAGGCGAACGTCGAGCACGCGCACCTGGTGCCCGCGCGCGACAAGCTCAGATACCAGGTGCTGGCCGATGAAGCCGCTGCCGCCAGTGACAAGAATGCGTGTCATGCAGAAAGATTTCGGCTCGTCTTAGCGATTGCCCGGATAACTTGCCGGCACGGGTCCGATGATAACTGCAAGGTCATGCCGGAAACCAAGCGCGATGAACAGCTTTGCCATCACAAATGGCGGCCCGAGCAGGAAGTGCGCGGGATGATCGGCCATCGATGGCTTGCGGTGTTCGAATATCTTGTGACCGACGACCTGCGCCGTGACACCGATCACAATCAGCACCACGGTCAGAGCCCAAATCACCGGCACGCTCGCATTCGCGACAATGGCGGCGGCGACGGAGAGCAATGCGACGGCCGAGCAGAGGATGGCAAGCCCCAGCACCAGATCGAGTACCAGCCAATAGATCAACACCGGTAATGCCAGCAGCATCGCCACCGTGACGTGGCCGCCGAATACAGGAAGCGTCCACATGGTCAGCGGAAGCGTGGCGCCGAGGAAAAGAAAGGTAATACCGACCACATGCGCCCAGCAGTTCCAGGGGTCCCGGTGGTATTCGACATAGTCTACGAGCTGACGCCGGAAATAGGCGGTCATGCGAGGCCCTCTCTCGATTTGGGATGCGCGCACGCGGCTGGACCACCGGCCAACAAAGCAGCGTGTTCTCGCATCATCCTTAGCGTCTCCGGCGCGATTGGCTCGCTACTTAAGCCACTCATCCCGCCCATGTCAAAACGGCTGGTTATGCGCTCCGGTAAAAAACACAAGCAGGAAAAAAATGCCGTGCGACGTGAACTGGAGCACAGTCAGGAACAATCAAGCCAAACAGCATAAGACCTATGAAATGGCCCCATTTTACAACAGACAAGGAATGCGAAATCGCCGATCTGCCCCCGTCTCGGGAAGGATATTGCCAGCTGCCGGGAAGCATGCCTAAACCGCCAAGAAATGATGGCGCAATCGTGGCCAGAACGCGCATTGCGGGGCCTCCAGCAGCCTGCCACCTCAATTTGAATTGTCGGCGTTGGCAGATATCCTGGGTACCGGTTTCGACGTGCTGACGGGCAATTTATGCGGCTTATTTGTGCATTGTTGCTGACAGGCATTTTGGCGGTCTTGGCGGATACCGCCTGCTTCGCAGCCGGCCACCCGGCCAGGGTCGCGCTGGTCATCGGCAACGCCAACTATCCCGACAATGATTCGGCGCTGAACGACGCAGCCAATGACGCCCGGGATGTCGCCTTGGAGCTGACCCGCGACGGCTTCGCGGTCGAGAAAGGCGTCAACCTGTCCGGCGAAGCCATGCGCCAGGCGCTTGACCGGTTCTATGCACGGATCGAGCGCGGCGCCATCGCCCTCCTCTTCTTCGACGGCTTTGGCATCCAGACGACCACGCGACAGACCTTTCTGTTGCCCGTCGACGCCCAGATCTGGGCGGAGGCGGACGTCGCGCATGATGGGTTGAGTCTGGAGACAATTCTCGATCAGATGAACAGCCGCGGCGCCGCGGTCAAGATCGCGCTGCTCGATGCCTCCAGGCGCAATCCGTTCGAAAGGCGCTTCCGCCGCTACTCCGCCGGCCTTGCACCCGCCGTGACGCCGAGTGAGACGCTGGTGCTTTACTCCACAGCGGTCGGCACCGTCGTCAGCAACAGCCCGAATGATCACAGCCTGTTCGTGACCGAATTGCTCAAGGAGATCCGCGCACCCGGCATAAATGCCGAACAAGCACTGCGCAACAGCCAGCTCGGCGTCAGCAGCGCCACCAATGGCGAGCAAATTCCCTGGCTGTCGTCGTCACTGACCTCGGAGTTCTCGTTCAGTGGCGGGCCTATCCATCCCTTCGACGGCGGCAAGGACCAATCCGACAACGAGAAGAACAAGCCGTCTTGTGAAGCGCCTCAACCGCCAGAGAGAGTCGCAGCCGAGGACCTGGCCAATGATCCCCGGATCAAGGAAATGAGCCGTCGGATTGCCGCCGATCGCAACGACGGCATCGCGTATTACAAGCGCGGACAGGTTTACGCCATCAAAGGCGCGTACGCGCTGGCGGCGCAGGATTTCGGCAACGCCATCAGGCTCAACGCCGCTGATGCGGATTCGTACAACAATCGGTGCTGGACACGCGCCGCGCTCGGCGATCTGCAGGCGGCCCTGCAGGATTGCAACATGGCCCTGCAACTTGATCCCGGCCTTGCTGTCGCTCTCGACAGCCGCGGCCTGGTCAATCTCAAGCTCGGCAACTATGCCGCGGCGATCCGCGATTATTCGCAATCGATCGAGAGGAATCCGCGCTCGGTGTCGTCGCTATTCGGCCGCGGCGTTGCGACGCGATGCAGCGGCGGCGACGGCAGCGCCGACCTGGCTCTCGCCAAGTCCATGGACCCGAACATCACCAGGGAATACGCGGGCTACGGAATCTCGGAGTGTGCGCCGTAGGCTTTCGGCAGTCTTTTTAGTCCGTCGTCGTACTGCACAGCCATCATAATGCCCTTCGGCGGCACATTGTGCCGATGGTCCATATTGTCGCCGTGTAGATGGCGAGACCTGGGCGCTGTGTCGCGTGAGCATATTTGCCCAAACATCATCATAGTTGAGGCCATGAGGGCCCTTCTTTTAGCCGGATTACCGATGGCAAATCGCGACTGCACGGCGCGGTACAGCATTCACCCACTCGGTGAAGGCGTTTTGGCTTTTCTACATCATCGTTTTCCGTGGGGAGCGGGGGACGACCAGACAACGGACAATCCGGGGAGACGATTTAAATGGCGACCACCTTGTTCACCAAGACAGCGCTGGCGAACGGCACATCGAATTTGCTTGTGCGCTCGATGGCGCTCAATCAGACGACGGACCTTTTGCAGACCGGCGTCGTATTCAATGACGCGGCGCGCATATCCACCGGTCTGTTCACCCTGACGGGCAGCGGCAACCAGAATCCCTTCCTCGGCAGCTACACGACCGACATTCACGCCGTGCAGAACGACATCACGGCGATGCTTGCCAATCCCGGCCATGTGACGGTCAATGGCGCGGCCTTCGCCCTGAACACCACCGACGCGGCTGTTCTGAACACTGTCAACTCCCAGCTCACCACGCTGTTGACGGCTGCGGCGCAGACCACCAATACAGCGACGCTGACGGCCGCGGACCAGACCCTGCACACCGTGCAGAACGAGATCCTGCAGGAGATCAACAACGATCCGCACATCGCGGCCGCGCTCAACAATGTAACCTTCATGGCCACGACCGGCGCGGTGCATGAGGTCGCATTCCAGAACCTTCCGGCGGGCGCCGATGATGCGGCCTCGCTGGCAGCGGCCACGGCGGGCAGCAGCCTGCACGCAGTCGGCACGGTGTTCAATGCGGCCGCCGATCTTGCGGCTGGCGGCATCAGCGCGGGCAATCTCGGTCAGGTCACCACTGATCTCCAGGCGGTTGCGTCGGGCCTCACCAACATCCTGAACAATGCGACCCAGCTGGCCACGATCGAAGCCAATGAAACCGCCAACGCCAAGGCGCTGACCACGATCCATCTCCAGACGGTGCTCAACCAGGTCAATCTCCAGCTCAACAATTACGACGCCGCGGAAGCCAACGGCTCGCAGCACGCCATTCGCGGCACGGCGGACAATATTCTGGACATCATCGATATCGTCCAGAACGATACGGCCCTGAACACGGCGGCGGGCGGCAACGGCGCGGCTGGCCATATCGGCGGCTTCGCCGAAATGCCGGGCGGCCTGACCGGAACGGTCACCAAATTCCAGGACAACCAGGCACAGACCAATTTCTGGGCCGCGTTCCTGTCCGAGGCAAACACCATCAACGCGCAGTTGACGGCGATCCAGAATGGCACCGCGAAAGCCAGTGCAGCACTGGTCACGCAGATCCAGAACTACGAGCATTTCGGTCAGATGTTCGATGCCGCGCAAGGCCCGATCTTCCAGGCCAGGTTCGACAACGAACTCCTGAGCGGCACCCTGGAGGCGGATTCAAGCAACGCCATCAACGGGCTCAACGGGATCCTGAACGGCGACACCGGTGCCAAGCTCGCGGCTGACATGGCCCAGATCAACGCTGCCGGCCAGGGCTTTGTCGCCGACGCCAGGGACGTCAGCGGCAACAATATCGCCATCGGCGGAGCGACCTATGTCGGCACGGCGACAACCGTGAGCACGGCGACCTCGGTGCATGGTCTGGCCCAGGGTACCATCCCCGTGACGGCGACCCCGAATATCGCCAATGGGACCGGCGGCGCGGCTGCCACGTCCACGACCAGTACGGGTGCTGGTGGCGCAACCACGGGCGCTGGGGGCACGACGACGGGCGCGGGTACCGGAAGCACGGGCACGGGCTCGACGGGAACCGGAACGACGGGTACCGGTAATCATACCGGCAGCACGACGACCACCGGCACTACGACGACCGGCGGCTGTGGCCATGGCTGTGGCAACCATACCGGAACTGCAACGTCCACCGGCTCGGCGGCGACCCTCGCCTCCGAAGCGGCGACCTTCGTGACCGACCTGACAAACTTCGCCCAAGGGCACGGGAGCGCCGCAACGGTTGCCGCCGACCTCACGGCGTTGCTTCAAGCGGCCGGTCTCGGCGGGAATGCCGCGGCTGCCGCGGCTGCCGCCCCAGCAGCGACCGCAGCTCCTGCGGCGCTTGATCCGGGTGCGCAGATGGATGTCATGCACCATGTGTTCGTGCAGATGGCCCATCACATGTGACCTCGTCTGATGCCAGAAGGCCGGGGCAACCTGTTGCCCCGGCCTTCGCATGTCCGATGCTTGCCGATTTTGCCGTCCAGCCGACCCCTTCCATTCGCGTATTTGATCACACGCCTCCTAAGAGCGCGCGCCCATGAATGAATCATCCCTTGCCGACCGACCGCGCATCGCTTCCGCACAGCCCGTGGGCGGCGAATACGCCTTGCAGACCGCCGAACAGGCCTATCGACGGATCCTCACCGAACAGCCGCGGCATTTTCGCGCCCTTTGCGGGCTGGCTGTGGTTCGCAGTCAGCTTGGCGATGCCGACGAAGCGCGCGATCTGATCGGGCGGGCGGGCGAGATCGCCGGCCAATCGGCCGCCGACCACGTTCTGCTCGGGACGAGCTACATTCGTCTCAACGATCTCGAAAACGCCCATATTCACTTCAAAACAGCTGTCGCCCTCGACGAGGGGAATGCAAAGGCCCAACTTCATCTGGCCAACGTGCTTTGCGGCCGTGGCAACTTCGCCGATGCGTTGCTCCATTACGAACGCGCACTGGCGATCAATCCAGACGACGCCGAAGCCCATCAAAATCTCGGGCTGGCTCTGCAGAGACTGGGGCAATTCGAATCGGCTTTGGCCCACCACAAGTCGGCGCTCGCGATCGCGCCGAAATCCGCCGCTATACATCTCAGCTTGGGCGACGCCTGCCGGCATCTCGGTCGGCATGATGACGCCATCGTGCAGTATATGCAGGCGCTAGCGGCCAATCCTGCCCTGACGGACGCGCACATCAACGTCGGTGGCTGCTTCCACGCAATAGGCCGTCACGAGCAGGCCATCCGCAGCTACCAGCGGGCGCTGACGATCAATCCCGGCCTCGCGGACGCGCATTACAATCTCGGCAACCTGTATGCCGAGCTCGATAATCTCGACGCAGCGATCGCGCATTACGAACGCAGCATCACGTTGCGTTCGGATGCCGCCGAAGCGCACAACAATTTGGCCAACGTGCTGTGGCGGCGCGGCCGCCACGAAGAAGCCATCGGCCATTACAAGGACGCGATTCGCCTCAAGCCGACCTACCTTGCCGCGCAGCGCGGCCTGGGCGACGCCCTGCAAAGCCAGGGAAACATCGGTGGCGCGATCGTTTGCTTTCGGGCTGCATTGGTCACCGAACCACGGGATCCGACGATTCTGAACCGCCTCGCATCGGCCTTGCTGATCGCTGGACGACTCGAGGACGCTTCGCGGGCCTTCGAGGCGGCGATCGATATTGCGCCCGACAATGTCGGCATTCAGCACAACTACGCCGGCGTCAAATCCTTCACGAGCGGCGATCGGCGGCTGGTCCGGCTGGAACAACTTCATGCCCGCGAAGACCAGCTTTCCGACGACGAGCGGACGGTGCTGCACTTCACGCTCGGAAAGGCTTATGCCGACCTCCGGGATCCCGATCGTTCGTTTCGCCATCTGGAAGCCGGCAACCGCCTCAAGCGGCAGCAGATGACCTACGACGAACGCGGGACCCTCAGGCTGATGCAGCGCATCCGCGACAACTTTGCGCGTGATGCCCTGGAGGCCAGATCCAACGTCGGGCACGACTCGGAGGTGCCTGTCTTCGTCGTCGGCATGCCGCGCTCGGGCACGAGCCTGGTCGAACAAATTCTCGCCAGCCATCCCCAGGTTTTCGGGGCCGGCGAGCTCAACGACTTTGCGGCGGCGTTGTCCGATGTGGCAAAGCGCAGCGCGGGTGCGTATGCGGATATGCCCGGCAAAATATCCGACGATGACCTGCGGATGCTTGGAAAGATCTATGTCGAGCGCGTTCGCAAGCTGGCCGCAACCGAGGATCGGATCGTCGACAAGTTGCCGGCCAATTTCCTGTTCGCAGGCCTGATCCATTTGGCGCTGCCGCGAGCCAGGATCATCCACGTCAGGCGCAACGCCCTCGACACCTGTTTGTCCTGCTATTCCCTATTGTTCGCGGAAGACCAGCCCTATGCCTATGACCTCGGCGAACTCGGCCGCTACTACCGGGCCTACGAAGCGACGATGGAGCATTGGCGCAACGTGCTGCCTCCCGGAAGAATGCTGGAGGTGCAATATGAGGACCTTGTCAACGACCTGGAAGGACATGCGCGTCGCCTGATTTCCCACTGCGGCCTGGATTGGGACGCGCGTTGTCTGGCGTTCCACAAGAGCGAGCGTCCGGTCAACACGGCAAGCCTGGTCCAGGTGCGCAAGCCGATCTACACCGGCTCCGTCGGCCGATCGAAGCTCTATGGTTCGCGGCTCAAGCCGCTGATGGACGCGCTCGAGATGGACGACAAGCCTGCAACGGCTACGCAGGACGCCTCTGCCGGCCGGACGAAGCGGCGGTCGAACCAGCGTGCAATGGCCGAGCGCCCATCAGCCCGGAGAACACCCGCACAAGCAAGGCCCGAGAGCCTCACGCCCGAAAGCGCCAAGCCCGAGAGCGCCAATCCGCCGGCCTGGACCGAGCAGGCGTTCAAAGTCGCAAAGAAACTGCAGGACGGTGGCGATCTGACCAATGCGGAACCGCTCTACAAGTCTGTGCTCGCGGTGCGACCGGGTCACTTTGGCTCGCTCCTGGGCTTGGGCTCGATCTGTGCCGTAACCAATCGGCCCGACGATGCCAAGCGCTACCTCACCCAAGCCATCGCAGCCGACGAAACCGCCGCCGAAGCCCATGGCAGCCTGGCTGCCGTCCTTGCCGGTGTCGGAGACCACGCTGCAGCCTTGGTCTGCTACCACAAGGCCTTGGCGTTGGCGCCTGACCATCCGGGCATCCACTACGCATATGCGATGCTCCTGGAGGCGCTCGGCAAGCCGTCGGAGGCCATCGGACATTTGCGGCGTGCCATTGCCGGAAGGCCCGATCATCTCGATGCGCATTTCGCGCTTGGCAACCTGCTGTATGCCGCCGGTCAGGATTCCGAATCCATCAAGTGCTATCTCACCGTCTTGCAAATGAGCCCGCGCCACGCGGAAACCCATAACAATCTGGCCAACGTCTACCAGCGGCTGGGCCAGATGGAACGGGCGATCACGCACTACAAGACGGCGCTGCAGATAAAGCCGGACTACGCCGATGCCCATGGCAATCTCGGCAACGCCTATCTCGTGCTCGACCGTCTCGAGGAATCGATCGAGCAGAACCATCGCGCGCTGGCGCTGAAGCCGACCAGGTTCGGATCACACAATAATCAAGGCGTCGCATACCAGGCACTGGGCCGGTTCGAGGAGGCCGAACGCGCCTTCGAACGGGCGCTGGAGCTGGCGCCGAGGGATGCCTCGATCCATTTGAACCTTGCCAATTTGGTGCGCTTCAAGCCGGACGATCATCGTCTGCCGGGCCTGCAAAAGCTGCTCGATGAGGTCGAGACACTCGACATCGAAAATCAGATTTCAGCGCATTTTGCCATGGGCAAAGCCCTCACTGATCTCGGCCGGCACCGCGAGGCGTTCCAGCATCTGCGCAGGGGCAACGTCCTGAAGCGGAGCACCATCGACTACGATGAACCGCAACGGCTGGCGATGTTCGAGAATATCAAGACGATCTTCTCGCCGGACTATTTCAAGGCAAGGTCGGGCGGCGGCGACAGGTCGTGGTCGCCGATCTTTGTTGTCGGCATGCCCCGCTCCGGGACGACGCTGATGGAACAGGTGCTGGCAAGCCATTCGAAGGTGTTTGGGGCCGGCGAACTGGAGGCGTTCAAGGAAGGCATCAAGGAGTGCGTCGAGAGCCATGGCATCCTGTCGGCTTATCCGCTGCTGGCCGAGCTGCTGTCACAGGACCATATCCGCGAGATCGGCGAGAGATACACCACGAAGGCGCGGGCACGTGCGCCGGGGTCTGAGCGGATCGTCGACAAGATGCCGCTCAACTTTTGCTTTGTCGGGCTGATTCACCTGGCGTTGCCGAACGCCCGCATCATCAATGTGCGGCGTGATCCGCTCGACACCTGCGTCTCGTGTTTCTCGTTGCTGTTCACGGGAAGCCAGCCCTTTGCCTACGATCTCGGCGAGCTCGGCCGCTACTTTCGCGGCTATGAGAAGGTGATGGAGCACTGGCACAAGGTGCTGCCGCCTGATGTCATGATCGACGTCCGCTACGAAGATCTCGTCGATGATCTCGAGGGGACCGCAAGACGCGCGCTCCGCCATTGCGGACTCGAATGGGAAGACGCCTGCCGCGATTTCCACGACACCAAGCGGGCGGTGCGAACGGCCAGTCAGATGCAGGTGCGCGAGCCGGTCTACCGACGCTCGATCGGCAGCTGGCGCCGTTACGCAGAGTTCCTGGAGCCCTTGGCGCAGGCGCTCGGGTTGGATATCCGCGCAATGTTGACGGATGGCGAGCCGCACGCCGCCGCGACGGCCATGAACGACCGTCGCGCCCGCCTCGGATAGCATGCGCGGGACGGCTTCGGCCGCTTCCCCAGGCCGCGTGGCGGAGAGCGCCGCGGCCGCGCGGCCGCTAAAGCGCCCGTTTCCACCGCCGGCGCCGTGGCCAACCCAGCATGGTCCGAACGGTCTTCGGTTCGATTTCAATGATGGTTTCAGGGTGACGGTGCCGGAACGCGAACGTCCCTGGAAGGTCAAATTGACCGACCTGGACAGCGGATTGATCCTGATCGAGACGGAGCTGCGTGCCGGAGGCATCCGCAGCAAGCGGCGTTACTACACGCGCTATCGCGTCGAGATCGAGCATCCTGGCCAAGCGCCCTTCATCCATGACTATTCGGCCAGAGATCGCGAGGTGCTGGTGCAAATTCCGGTGGGCACGCTCGGTGACCCCATTGGATGGTTGCCCTATGCAGTGAAATTCAAGGATCGTCACGGCTGCCGGCTGACTTGCGCCATGGGCGAGAACCTGATTCCGATCTTTCGCGATGCCTATCATGATATCACCTTTCTCACCCATCAGGAGGTCAGGGCCGAGCGCTACTACGCGACCTACTGCCTCGGGCTGTTCTTCGATGACAAGAACCTGATGTCCCAGCCGCGCGACTTTCGCCAGGTCGGGCTGCATCGCACCGCCGGCTATATTCTCGGCGTCGACCCAACCGAAGTGAAGCCGCGGCTAGTCGTTGCAGATGATTCACGCCCGATCGCCGAGCCCTATGTCTGCATCGCGGTGCAGAGCACCACCCAGAGCAATACTGGAACAATCCGGAGGGCTGGCCCGCGGTTGTCGCATTCCTGAAAGGGGCCGGCTATCGAGTCGACTGCATCGACCAAAAAGCGGTTCATGGTCGCGGCTCGGTGTGGAATCGCATTCCGCAAGGCGCCGAGGATGAGACCGGGGACAAACCGCTCGCCGAGCGGATACGCTACCTCAGACACGCCGCGTTCTTCGTCGGGCTGTCGAGCGGGCTATCGTGGCTGGCATGGGCCACAGGCATCCCTGTCGTGATGATCTCCGGGTTCACCCATCCGATCAACGAATTCCATACCCCCTACCGGGTGATCAATTACAGCGCATGCAACAGTTGCTGGAACGATCCGCGGATCAGGTTTGACCATTACGATTTTCTCTATTGTCCCACCGTCACAAGAACACGCCTCGTCAATTCGAATGCACGCGCATGATCACGCCGGACCAGGTCAAGGCCGTGATCCGCGGCATACCGGGATTTGGAGCGCCCCACTCAAGGGCCGCCGACATTCGCGATCCCAGCAGATGATCCTCGCGCGCCTGAAAGCGCGCGAGGAGGCTCTCGCTTGACATCCACGCGATCGACACCGCTTGCAATCATTGCTCGACAAAGGCGCGCCGCAACTGGTCGGTGATGGGCTCGAAGAGATAGCTGAGCATGGTCCGGCTGCCGGTCTGCATGGAAACCTCGCTCGGCATGCCAGGCACGAGCTGCTGTCCGCTGAGCCGTCGACGCTCCTCTTCGGGCAGCACGATTCTCACCGTGTAGAATGACTTGTTTGATTGCTGATCGTGGCCGGTGTCAGCGGACACATAGGTGACGCTTCCCTTGAGCTGTGGTGTGGTGCGCTGGTTGAAGGCCGTCAATTTCACGAATGCCGTCTGGCCCGTCTTCACGTGATCGATGTCCTTCGGATCGACCTGCGCCTCGATCTGAAGGTCGTCGGTATCGGGAACGATCTGCATGATGGTTTCGCCGGCCTTGATGACGCCGCCGATGGTGTGGATTGCAAGCTGATTGACCGTCCCTGACGTCGGGGCGCGGATTTCGATGCGGTCGAGCTGATCCCGCGCCGCGATGCCGCGCTCCACGAGCTCCGCTTCCTTGCCTTGCGCCTCATTGAGATCCTTCACGACTTCGGCGCGAAAGTCCTGGTCGATGCGCAGGACCTGCAGCTTGGATGTGTCGATCTTTCCCTTGGTCTCGGCAATCGATGACACCAGTTGCCCGCGCTCGCCTTCGATCCGTGCGGCGTCGCGCTGCAGGCTGGTGAGCCGGGTCAGTGGCACCAGCCGTTTGTCATAGAGGTCCTGGACGCCGGTAAGCTCGCCGTGGATTAGATCCAGCTCCTTCTCCTTGGAATCCACCTGTGCATCGAGCCCCGATATCTGCTGCGTCAGCTGTGCGATCTGGCTGGTGAGCAGGTCCTTTTGATTTTGACGCGTGGTTGAGCGCGCCCTGAAGAGCTGTTCCTCGGAGGCCAACAGGCTCACGACGTCGTCTTCGCTCGCCCGCGTCAGGAGCTCTGCCGGGAATTCGATTTGCGGTTTGCCGTCGCGTTCGGCAGTCAGCCGCGCCATCCGCGCCCGCACCTCGTCGAGCTGCTTGGTTACCACCTGGAGGTTTGCTTTCGCCTGCGTCGCGTCGAGCCGCAACAGGAGGTCGCCGGCCTCAACCCGTGCGCCGTTCTGCGCCTTGATCTCGGCGACAACGCCGCCGGTCGGATGCTGAATCTGTTTGACGTTGGACTGAACGACGAGGCTGCCAGGCACGACCACCGCACCGGCGATCGGCACGAAGGTGAGCCAGCCGCCGCCCAGCACCAGGGCGATGATCAGAATGCGAA